>OGRY01000004.1_pt1 | contig 322823 bp, 268 predicted proteins | sample 1553551 | NCBI WGS metagenome assembly OGRY01 (sample SAMEA2580101, study PRJEB22360) | human gut metagenome | biome: human gut; feature: human-associated habitat; material: faeces | place: Denmark | collected 2008/2010
ATGTTCCGCCCGATTTGAGCCAGCCGGTCTTCGCCTTGCCAGCTGCATCGAAGTAATACCACTTGTTATTGACGAGCTGCCAACCTGCACTGTAGCCCTCGGGTATCTTTGGCTCATTCGCGTTTTCATCTTCGACATCTCGAGAGCCTGCCGAAGGAGAATCGGACTGATCATGAGTTGGCAGTTCTGACGCTGGCTGGTTCGCTGCAGTATGAAGCTGACCATTGTCTGAAGCGGAAGGGTTCTCATCGCTGGTAGTAGCAGTGCCCACAGAAGCATCGTCTGGTTGCTGAAACGCACTGCTCTCCTGCAGTTCAACCCGATCAGTGGCTTTTTCTTGCTTTGCTGCTTCATCTGTAGCTGCAGCCAGTTGTGCTGGTTGCGCACTCGGTTCCTCTGCGACACAAGCGAGCGATGTGCCCTGCGCGCCCTGGGCCTCAAAAGCTGCGGCACTAGCAGAGAGCGAAGCGTCCTGCGCATAAGCAGGGTTTGACAGCACGAATGCGCCCGTTGCAAACAATACGAGCACGCTAGCAAGCACAACGGCAAGCGTGCTCAGAATGCATTTCTTGATGGTTTTGCCTTGGTGGATCAGAGCGCTTGAAAGATGCAGCATACGAATACGACCTTCTCATTGACATAATCGTTTGAACTGCAATTATACCGCCATCGAAGACAGGATGACAAAGGTATGCTCTTCTTTGCTTTCTTACGCGCTCATTAATCCTGGACGCGGATGACCGAAGGATAGCCGCCGATGACCGCATTGGGGAGTGCGAGGATCTCATCGATGACCTTGGCAACGCTGTCTTCGTGAGCCGTGTGCGTAACGAATACAAGGTTGACCGCATCACGCGCTTTCGTACCGCGCTGCTGAACCGACTGGAGCGACACATCGTACTTTGCGAAGATGTCTGCGCATGCTGCCAAAACGCCTGCGCGATCTTCCACGAGGAAGCGCAAATAATACTTCGTTTGCAGTTCTTCAACAGAGATGACCGGGATGTTATCCGTGCACGTGCAACCAACGATCGGCTTCACGCCAAGGTGCAGGTGGCGCGCCACTTCGAGCACATCGCCCATGACCGCACTCGCAGCAGGACCCGCGCCCGCGCCTTCACCGAAGAACATGGTCTCGCCTACAGCATCGCCGATCACGTAGATCGCGTTGAAGACGCCATTGACCTTCGCAAGCTGATGATCGAGCGGAATCATAGTGGGGTGAACACGCACATCGATACCGTGATCGGTGCGATGAGCATGCGCAACGAGCTTCACGGCATAACCCATGGTGTCTGCCATTGCCAGATCGACCGGCGAGATACGGCGGATGCCTTCAGTGTAGACATCATCCATGACCACACGCGAATTGAAAGCGATCGAAGCGAGGATAGCGATCTTCGCTGCTGCATCGTGGCCATCGACATCGGCCGTAGGATCAGCTTCTGCAAAACCTTTTGCCTGAGCTTCAGCGAGTGCTTCATCGTAGCTCAAGCCGTCTTCGCCCATGCGCGTGAGCATGTAGTTCGTCGTGCCATTCACGATACCCATGACGGCAGAGATCTCATTGGCGATAAGCGAGTGCTTCAGCGGACCGATGATAGGGATGCCGCCACCAACGCTTGCCTCGAAAGCCAGCTCAACGCCCTTTTCTTCCGCAAGCGCCATGATCTCTTCACCCGAAGTTGCCATGACTGCCTTATTCGCGGTAACCACATTCTTGCCCGCATTGAGCGCATCAAGGATAACCTGCTTGGCAATGCCCGTGCCACCGATAAGCTCGATGACGATATCGATCTCGGGGTCGTTGATGATGTCGTTAAAGTCGAGCGTGAAGATATCAGCCACGCCATGCGCTTCAGCTTGTTCAGGTTCACGCGAACAAACGCGCACGAGCTCGATATCGATGCCGTAATGACGCAGGAAATCTTCCTTGTGGTTGTGCAGAATATCGATGCAGCCGCCACCAACGGTACCGGTTCCAACCAAGCCGACTTTAACTGCCATGTGATCCACTCCATTCAAAATCGTGTATCCCGTGATTATACCTACTTAAAGACGGATCGAGCGACCAGATCGCGGGCCGCTCGATAAGATAGCGTTTTCGATTGTCTTGCGGCGCTTTGGCTGCTTAGTCCACGTCGCACGCCATGAGATCGGCATAAGTCTCGCGGCGCGTGACGAGCTTGGCTCGCCCATCCTTCACGAACACGATGCCCGGACGCGGCTGGCCGTTATAGTTGCTTGCCATGGAATGACAGTAGGCACCGGTACCGAACACGCAGATGACATCGTCCAGATCGGGATGTTGCAGCGGGCGATCGAGCACGACCGCATCACCGCTTTCGCAGTGTTTGCCGCAGATGGTCACGATCTCCGTGCGCGGCTGGTCGGCCTTGTTCGCAATCACCGGCTCGTAGTCTGCATGATAGAGCGCCGTGCGGATATTGTCGGACATGCCGCCATCGATGGCCACATACTTGCGAATGCCAGGAAGCGTCTTCAAGATGCCTACCTTGTAGAGCGTGACGCCTGGCACGGCAACCATCGAACGACCTGGCTCGCACAGAAGACGCGGCTCGGCGAAGGCGAACTCGGCGCAATACCTCTTCATGGCCGTGGTGACCACTTCAGCGAATTCATCGATCGACGAAGGGTTTTCTTCGGTGGTATACGCGATGCCCAGACCGCCGCCCACATCGATCTCGCCCACTTCGATACCGTAGTGACCCTTAACGCGTGCCGCGAATTCGACAATGACCTTGATGGCCTCATCGAACGAATGCAGCGCGAAGATCTGAGAGCCAATGTGCATATGGAAGCCCACCAGGTTGACATTCGGAAGCTCAAGAATGTCGGCCACGCAGTTGAATGCGAAATCTTCGCGCATGGTGAAACCGAACTTCGAGTCTTCGCAACCCGTACGGATGTATTCGTGCGTATCCGCCTCGACACCTGGCGTGATACGCATGTAGATGTCCTGCGTCTTGCCCAGTTGACCTGCGATCTCGGAAACGCGACGAGCCTCGATGCGCGAATCGACCACGATGCGCCCTACCCCTGCCGCAATGGCTTCTTGCAGCTCTTGCGGAGTCTTGTTGTTGCCATGCACGAACACACGCTCCATCGGAAAATCGACCGCTTGCGCCAGCGCCAGTTCGCCGCCGCCCGATACGTCAAGGCAAAGGTCATGCGTGTTCACGAGGCGGCAGACCGCCTTGTTTAAAAATGCCTTCGAAGCATAGATGACATCGGAATTAGGATAGCGCGAAGCGAATGCATTGCGATAGGTTTCCATGCGGTTCTCGAGGTCTGCCTGGTCGTACACGTAGAGCGCCGTGCCGAATTCTTCGGCAACTTTCACCATGTCCACACCGCCGATATGAAGATGGCCATCGATGACCTCTGCGGTCATTGGCAGGCATTCGCCTAGCTCCATGGTGGTGAGATTATCAGGTTCAACATCATGCTTTGGTGCTGGAAGCGACATGGGGACCCTTTCTTTCATGCCTCGTTAGGTATGCTAGTTATATTAGGTTAACTTATCCGTATCTACCCCATAGTAATAGGTAGGACTACGAAAATAAAGCGAAGAAACGCGATAGTAACGATTCATCGGTTTCTTGCACCTCTTCAGGCTCAGGCTCAGGCAGCGCGATCGCTTCAGTGGTCATGACGAACTGGACGAGCGTAACGTTGGTGTTGCGTGTGTCCACGAAGCTTTTCGGTACGAAATCGCTCTTGTCGTAATCGGCCATCATGGCATCGATCTCGGCTTGGACTTTATCAGGGATGGTCGCGCTCTCCTCATGAAGTGTGGCTGTTCCTTCAGCCAACGCCGACACTCCTTCGCTCAACCGGTCAGCTCCCTGCGCAAGACTTCCGCTCGAATTCGCAAGTTCGCTCACGCCTGCATCGAGCGCGGCAGAGCCATTCGTGAGCTCATCGCCTTGCTGAGCAATCTCGCTGAGACCATCTGAAAGCTTGGTGAGCGAACTGTCAAGCGGCGCATAGCCATCTGCAAGCCCTTCAACCCCTGAAGCATAGTCTTTCAGCTGGCTGAACTGTCCTGACATACCTGAAAGTTGAGCAAGGATCGCCTCTTTTTCAGCTTGCGACATCGTGGGACTTGCTTGGATAGCGTTCACCAGCTGCTGCATCTGCGTTTGTGCCTGGTCGAGGGAGTGTACTATAGCAGCGCTCGCTTGGCTCAACCCTTCAAGCTGCTCAGCGAAGGTCTTCGATCCCGCAGCTGCCTGCGCAAGACCGTCGCTTATCTGCGCGATACCTGCCACATAGGCAGCAACACCCGCAGAGAGCTCTTGAGCACCCCCTTGCAACTGAGCCGTTCCGCTCTCAAGCTGCTGGGTTCCAGCCGCGAACGCTGTTGTGCCTTCTTCAAGGTCTTTCGCGCCCGTATCGAGCTTGTCAGTTCCCTCGATAAGCTCATCGAATTGCGCAATGAGCGCGCTCGAATCGGGGGCTTCGATCGCCATCGAGAAAGGGATAGCGGCGATGCTCACACCATCCATCTCGAAGTCTTCGACATGGGCAGTGAGCGCATAGGAACCCGTCTTGCCGGGCATACCACTGAACGTGACTGCCGTGTTAGAGCCATTGAGCGCGATGGCACCTTCATCTGTGGCAATGTTCGAGGCGTGGTCCATCGGAAGCGTGCAGGTGATCTGCAACAGATAATTGTCGAAGTAGAGCGGATCGATCGCTCGATTCTGGGTAGTCTCGATGCTTATCTTCAGGTCGCCCGACTTGCCTGCAACTTCTTCAGGCGAGCACACCTTGCCATCAAGTTCGTAGGTGATGCTCACGTTCCAAGGCAGATCAGCCGAAGCAAGATTGCCCTGATAGGCGAACGATTCGCTCTCCACGGTGCAGAGCACGCTATCAGACTCGCACGCGATGTTCGTGCTGTCGGTCAGGTTCACCACTTCGTTGTAGGTGCCGAAATCCTTCACCATCACGGGTTCTTCGGAAAACAGTTCATTCACCACGTAGAGGTGTTTCACCGCGCCAGTAGCAGTCATACTCGCATACACGACCTCTTGCTTTTCGCACGTGCCTTCGAGCAGGGTTGAAGGCGGTGCAGAAAGCGCAGTGTTGGTCGCGCTCTCCGTCTTGGCCGCATCGGTCTGCTGCCCTTCGGCGGCATACCCAAGATTCGCAGGAGCGATCTCGGTGATGGCGGTCGCAATGATCAATAGCACGCAAAGCGCCATTGCTAATGCCGTTCTTCGTAGCGTCATGGCTCTCACCTGTTCGCTTTCTCTTCGAGTGGCTGTTTGTAGGGCTGTTTATAGAAATGCGTTTTGAGCGTGGTCTTTTCGATAACGCGATCAAAGACCATGAAGAGCATCGGCAAGAGCAGGAAGGTGTTGAGCGCTGCGATGAACGCGCCACGCCCAATGAGCGTTCCCAGGCTCGCAATAACCCCGTTGCTCGAGATGAGGCCAATGAATACACCGCACAGCGTAAGGATGGTCGCTGAAGTAAGGATCGTGATCGCGCTGCGCGAGATCGCCTGCAAGATAGCAGGGCGCTTCGGCATCGTGGTACGTTTATCAAGATAGGAACGCGTGAGGATGATCGTATAATCGACCGTTGCTCCCAACATGATCGCACTGATGATGAGGTATCCAATGTACTGGATAGACTCGCCCGCGAAATAAGGGATAGCTAGGTTGATCCAGATCGAGCTCTCGATCGTGAGCAACAAGATGAGCGGGATCGATAGGCTGCGGAACATGAGCAAGAGCACAAGTCCGATAGCGATGATCGAAGCGAAGAGCACGCGTGCAGAGTCGTCGTTCACGATAAGCGACATATCGTAGCTCGTTACCATGGAACCAACGAGCTTCGCTTCATCGGGATAGTAGAGCTGACATACATCGCGGATACGCTGTACGAGCGCAAACGCTTCAGCGCTTTCGCCGCTCAAGTCGGTCGCTATGATGATGCGCGAATAACCGCCTGAGATGAGCGATTCAAGGCTTGTCGGGGGCACCATATCGGTGGGAATACGTTCTGAGACCGTGGTCACGTACGACGTGATCGAGCTCACGTGCGGCAACGTATCGAGCGCAGCGATCAGCTCCTTCTCTTTACCCCACTGGCCTTCGGGCACGAGCACCGCACATTGACCAGAGGCGCTGAAGGTCCCCTCAATGAGCTCGGTGTCCTCATAGAGCTGGCTGCCCGGCTCCACGAATCCGCTTGCGCCATACACATATTCGGTGTTTCGCGACCCCAAGAATGCCGGCACCACGATGAGCGCCACAATAAGGGTGAACGGGATGCTCAAGCGCATGCACCACTTCGCGAACTTGTCGAAAGAGGGCAAGAATTTGCGATGCGCTGTTCTCTGCAGCAGCTTTTCGGAAAGCAAAACCATAACAGGCAAGATGAACAGCACTGAAAGGAAGCTGAACACGATGCCTTTTGCCAACACCACGCCCATATCCGCACCAATAAGAAATGCCATCGCGCAGAGAGAAAGGAATCCAAAGAACGTGGTCGCAGCCGACGAAGCGATGACGCCCGAAGCCTTATGCATGCCCGCGAGCGCAGCATCATAGGACGAACGACCCTCTTGCTTGAAATGACGGTATTCGTGCAGCATGACGATACCGTAATCCATGGAGACCGCAAGCTGCAGGATAGCCGCGCACATCTGCGTGATGAACGAGATCTCGCCGAAGATGATATTGGTACCGAGGTTATACACGATCGAGATACCGATAACCGAAAGGAAGAGCACCGGTTCGAACCATGCCTCACTTGTTAGAAGCAGAAGCCCCAGGATCACGATGACCGCCATGACCAGAATGAGCTGGATCTCGAAGTCCGACGAACCCTGCGCGACCGCCGTATTCACTTCGTCACCTGAAAGCGCGACCGCACTCGCCCCTCCCGCCTGAGCCGTCTCTTTGATCGCATCAAGCGCCTCGACCGACTTCGTTGAATCGAGTGCGATCTGATAAAGATAGCCCTCATCACTCTTCCATGCCTTCACGATATCGACATCATACGTTTCGAGTGGCCGGCGAATGTCCACCACATCGCCGAGCCAAATGAGATCATCCACCCCGTCGATCGCCGCAAATTCATCGGCAAGAGCATCGGCCTGCATGAGATCGATCCCTTGAGCGTAAATGTAACTGTTGGGCAAATTCGCACCAAAGGCATCTTCGAGCGTTTGAAGCGAACTGGTAGAGGGAGAATCTTCGGGCAAGTAATCCGAGAATTGGTAGTTGATCTTCACCAACGGGATGCAGAGCGCACAGGCAACGCACAGCAAAAGTGCTGCTGCCAATACCCCTTTTGGATGATTGAGACTTGCACGGAAGAGCCTGTCGATCATATGACGCATAACCCTCCCCTTTGTGCGCTGTTGAATAGATAGCTCGCTAAGTCTTTTTACATTCCGCGATTCTTGAGCGCTTTATTCCCCCGCGCGCTCATGGAAACGCATAGAACGTAGTATAAACAATCAGATGGAGCTAACGATTCATGAAAGGGATTCTCCATGCTAAAAATCACCGTTATCGCAGTCGGCAAGTTGAAAGAGCGCTTTTGGCGCGATGCATGCGCTGAGTATAGCAAGCGGCTTAGTGGTTACTGCAACCTGACCGTACGTGAGATCCCTGATTCGAACCGCGAACAAGAAGGAGCTCTCGTTCTCGAGGCACTGCCTGAGAACGCAACTATCATCGTGCTCGATATCCAAGGGAAAGAGACCTCGAGCGAAGCCCTCGCGAGCCGAATCGAGCGCTACACCGTTGAAGGCGCATCGCATTTGGTGTTCGCGATCGGCGGATCCGACGGTCTTACGGATGCGGTGAAAGAACGCGCTGCCTGGCGCATGAGCTTCGGGCCGATCACGCTTCCTCACAATTTAGCGCGTGTGGTTTTGCTCGAGCAGATCTATCGCGCCTTCAAGATCATCAAACGCGAACCGTATCATAAATAAAGATGACGAACGATGAATTCCTTCGTCAAACTTATTCCCAGTCGGCGCCAACTACTACGAGGAAATCGGTCGTGAAGGAATAGGTTCCGCCGGTGTTCTTCTTCAGCTGACCTACCCCAAGCGCATCGGCAATTGCTTGAGCTTGAGCCTTGTCGGAATCATTGTTGTAGATGATGAGCGTGTTCTTGTAGTTAGAATCATCCGCGTTGCCCGTGTCGGTTATTGCGCCTTTATCCGAAAGCTTTCCTGCAGCCTCTGCCGCAACGCCATTTATGCCTGCGCCATTACGAACTGCGATCTTAACGCCTGAAAGGCTCGCGTCAGAAGCACCTGATGTGTTCTTTGAGGAAACGTTCTTGCCGCCGTCGCCAACAACCGCAAGCGTGACACCCGTATTAGGGTCAACCAGGTCTTTTTCGGTTGGAGGCAATCCCGCATCGACGCGCTTCATCATCTCACGCCATGGCTCTTCATCAAGGATCGCCCACCAGATATCATCCTCATAAAGTGGCGTGGTGGGTTCCATAGCCGAATAGATATCTTCTTCAACGTTGATATCTTTGAAGGTGTTCGCGAAGCCAAGGATGCTTGAAACCGAGAAATCGGTAGTGATGTAGTCGGCAAGTGTGTTGACGGTGTTGGTCATGGTTGCCACGTCGGAAGACATGATCTTCTTCAAGATAGCTGAGATGACCATGCGCTGGTTCGCCGCACGCATAAGGTCGCCATCGCCGTACTTGTCATAGGCATGACGCGAACGGCAAAGTACGAGCGCTTGCGAGCCATTGAGCGTTTGAGGGCCAGCTTCGAGCGGTTCGCCTGCAAGAGGGTCGTTGATGGCCATGGGTACATCGACCTCAACACCACCGAGCGCATTGACCACGTCTTCAAAACCATTGAAATCGATCTCGGCATAGTGATGGATCGGCACACCCGCCAGCTCGGAAACCGTCTTAACCGCAAGCGAAGGACCGCCGAATGCATACGCTGCGTTGATCTTCTGCTTACCGTAGCCCGGCAGTTCGACCATCGTGTCACGATAGATCGAAACCATGGTTATCTTGGTGTTGCGCGGATCGACGCGCGTAAGAATCATGGAGTCAGTACGATAAGCGCCACCGTAAATGTCGCTCTCTTCGCGCTCTTCCGATTTATCAACGCCGATCAAAAGCATGTAGAACGGTTCACTGGGAGAATCGGATGCGGTGAGCGAAGCGAGCAGATCATCATCGAGGCCGTCTTGCAGATTGCGGTCGATATTGGAAATGAAGGCAAACGCAACGCCAACGCCTGCAAGTACGACCACCAAGAAGATCGCAGCAACCGTCATGCCGATCTTGCGTTTATGATGCTTCTTTTGCTTGCGCGAGGCATCTCGATATTGTCCAACATTACCATGCCGAGAATAGGCGCTCACATCATAGGGCGATGTAAAAGATCTCTCGTTATATGACGAGCTCTCGGCATTATGGGCGGCGTGGCGCCCAGACTTTTTTTGCGATTTCATCATGACTATATAATGAGCAAACTCTATTTGTTACGCAATTGTTTATCGGGTAACAAACAAGAACTCCGCTTATTTAGCGTTTTTTCTCCAAAATTATGTTGAGCCAATGGATTTTATAAGGTTTCTCGTACAAACAGAAGACCTTTTTGTTGGTCTCATGCTGGCTGCTTGCTTCGATCGGTTTCATCCGCAGACTCGCTCGGCAGGGTAAAACGCCATGAGCAACCGCATGTTGGATCCGTGATCTCGGGATAGCAGCTCAAGCACTCGACCTCGATGCGCGGGTCGATCGTCTGAGCGAACGTGGTGTATTCATTGATACCAGCTGGCTTACACGGATGGAATTCCATGCCTTTGCGCGAACGGGCTGATTGGACGCGGCACACATCGGTACGGAAGATGAGCGCGCCATCTTCCCAATACATGCTCGTCTCGTTCGCGATCGTGTTGTAGTAGAGCGGAAGCGCCTGCGCGAGGCCTTCAAGCCCTGGATATTCAGCAAGGTTGAGAAACTTCTTCAAACGCTTTGCTTCGGAAATGGGGTAACGCTCCCACACAGCAATATCGATCTCCATGGCGTAATCCATGCCCTTGCGCTCTTCAAGAATCTGAAACCAAGTGCCATCCATGGCGACCAGATTCTTCGAAGCCATCCTCAAAAGCTCTACAAGCTGTTCCTTGGTCAAGCTCTCAATCGCGTTCTTCAAGCTGGGCATTGCTTCGTCCTTTCGATCTGGTAGGGCAAATGAGGAGTCGCTGCATCAGCACACTCAACCGTTCGTTCGATGATACCTGCTTGCGCAAGCGTACTCAAGCAAGACCATCGTGTAGAATGATGCCAACTAAGAGTGAGGAGCGTGCATGAGCTTTCGAAAGACGGGTGCCCGCTTGGCATCGTCGCTTTCCACCTGGGGGCTGAAAACCCTTGCCCACCGTCCGGCAGCGAACATGCCAGGCAAGATCGCGCTCAAGATCGATCCCCATATCATCTCCGAAGAGATGAGCAAGATTGCGGAAGGTTCGATCGTGGTAGTGGGTACGAACGGAAAGACCACCGTAACCAACATGATCGCCGATGTGATCGAAGCAAGCGGCAAGACCGTCGCATGCAATCGCACGGGTGCGAACATGGCTTATGGCGTAGCAGCTACGCTCTTGCAGACCGAGCCAGTCGACTGGGGCGTGTTCGAATCGGACGAGCTCTGGCTCGCGCGCATCTTGCCGCAGGTGAAAGCCACCTATGTGGTGCTGCTAAATCTCTTCCGCGACCAACTCGATCGCTGTGGCGAGATCGACCGCGTACAGGAGGCCATCATCTCAGGGCTTGAACATTCGCCCGAATCAACGCTCATCTACAACGCCGATGATCCCCTGTGTGCGATCATCGCTGAGAAGGTGCAGAACAAGACGATCGCATTCGGCGTGAGTGAAGACATGCACCTTGCGCAGAACACCGTTGCCGATGCGCAAATGTGCCAGCGGTGCTCAGGTATGTTCACCTACGATTATCGCCAGTATGGGCAGCTCGGTACCTATCGCTGCGAAAACTGCGGCTTCACGCGCCCTAAATTAGATGTTCATGCGCACAATGTAGCATTCGATGGGGGCATTACCTATGCGATCACCGATACGATCGATTCCGCTCAGGCCACTATGCGCCTTGCACAGTCTGGCCCTTATATGGTCTACAACACGCTTGCATTATGGACCTGCTCGCACTCACTTGGCATCGACAACGAAACCATTCAGGAATGCGTGAGTGCGTTCGATCCTCAGAATGGGCGTTTGCAACACCTTACGATCGAAGGGCGTCCGCTGCTCTTGAACCTTGCGAAGAACCCCACCGGGTTCAACCAGAACTTGAAGATCATTACCGCCGATGAGGGCAAGAAAGTGGTAGCGTTCTTCATCAATGACAATGAAGCGGATGGGCACGATATCTCATGGATCTGGGACTGCGACTTCGAAGAACTCGCAAGCCAGCCTGAATTGGTGGTCTATGCGGGCGGCACGCGTAAGAACGATCTGCAGCTGCGCTTGAAATATGCTGGCATCCAGGCACGACTCATCAACAGCGTGAACGATATGGTCGACACCGCACTCGACATGCCCGCCGATTGGAACATGTACGCGATCGCGAACTACACGGCATTGCCCGCAGTGCGCGCCGCACTGATGGAGCGCGCCGATAGCGTTGAGGTCGCAACTCCACGCGAAGGTATGCTCAGCGTTACTCCTGCGGTCATGGCGAACACGATCCCGCCTATCCAACAGGAGCCGCTGCGCATCGTTCATCTCTTCCCCGATCTGCTCAACCTCTACGGAGATGGGGGCAATCTGAAGGTGCTCATGCAGCGCTGCGCTTGGCGCGGAATCCCTGCTGAGCTAACACAGATCCACTACGGCAATGAGTTCGACATCTCCGAAGCCGATATCGTGTTCATGGGCGGCGGCCCCGACCGCGAACAGCATCTTGCCTCCCAAGAGATCTTGAAGAATAAAGAGCAGCTTGCCACCTATGTTGAAGACGGTGGGGTGTTGCTCGCCATCTGCGGTGGCTACCAAATTTTGGGTAAGAACTGGCTGATGGGTGATGAGATCATTGAGGGCCTTTCGATCATCGATGCCGAGACCAAGCGCGCGAACAAAGGCTTCGATCGCTTGATCGAGAATATCGCGCTCGTCTCCCCTATCGCCTCGCGTCCGGTGATCGGCTACGAGAATCATGCAGGGCGCACGCACCTCGGCGAAGGTCTTGAGCCTTTCGGACAAGTGATCTCGACGACTGGGCACGGCAATAATGACACTGCCTGCGCCGATGGTGTACGTTACAAGAATGTGATCGGGTCCTACTTGCATGGACCACTTTTAGGGAAGAATCCTGAAGTTGCCGATTGGCTCATCGCGACTGCGCTCTCGCGTAAGTTCGACCAACCAGTGAAGCTCGAAGTGCTCGATGATACCGTCGAGCTGAACGCCAACGACTTCATGGCAGCTCGCCTCATCAAATAACTGCTAAAAAAATGGGAGCATGTGCTCCCATTTTTCATCTTGTATGTTAGAAACCTACTTTGCTTCTTTGAGGCGTTTGTCCAGTTCGTCTGCGAGCTGGTGGCGCTTCACCTTGCCGCTTTCCGTGTGAGGGATCTCATCGATGAATTCGATGTGCTCTGGCCACAAGCGCTTCGCGATACCCTTCGCAGTAAGGTAATCAGCAATAGAGTCGAGCGTGGGGCGCTCTGCCTGCGGATCTTCGAGCACGATGAAGGTGCAGATACGCTCACCCAAGCGGTCATCGGGCAAACCGATGGTGGCATGATCGCCAACGCCAGGACAACCCATGAGATTTTCATCGACTTCGTTCGCAGAGATATTGATGCCGCCGCGAATAAGGATCTCCTTCTTGCGACCATTGATGCGAATACGACCTTCGTCATCCATATAGCACAAGTCACCTGAATAGAACCAGCCATCATCTTTAAGTTCTTTTGCGGTTGCCTCAGGATTCTTTAGATAGCCAGCAAACATATGGGGGCCACGCGAGATCTCTTCACCCTGTTCGCCATGGGGCACTTCCTTGCCGTTCTCATCAACGACCATAACTTCGATACCTTCAGGAGCAACGCCTGACCAAGCGCCATCCCATTCCAACGCTTTCGTTGGCGGAACGAAGAGATGCGGGCAGCTTTCGGTGGAACCGTAGCATTCACACAAAACCACATCGTGAGTTGCCGCGCGCTCCACCATGGTGCCCGGCACGGGAGCGCCGCCGCAGATGTAGAGCTTGAGCGATTCGAAATCGAGATCGGTGGAATCTGCCGTGTTGAGCATGTCGTAAATGAACGGAGTTGCGCCCATGGACCAGGTAACGCCCTCGCGGTTCATCTGATTGATGGCTTCCTCTGGATTGAAGTGGTGGGCAACTACCACACGACCGCCCAACAAAAGCGGAGTGATCAGACCATGGTTGAAGCCTGTTGCGTGATTGAGCGGAGCAGGCATGAACATAACATCATCCTGCGTAAGGCCGAGACCCTTTGAGAAAGCGGTCTCAGAGAAGATCAGGGCATTATGCGTGATGAGCACCGCTTTTGGACGACCCGTGGTGCCCGAAGTGGAAAGGATGAGCACAACCTCATCCGACTTGCTTCCCGCTTCACCCGTGTAGGGCTCGTACTTCTCGAAGATCTCTTTGAGCGTAGTGGCAGATTTAGCATCGACCGTCTTATCGTGAACCGCGATCGCATTGATAGGAAGCGTTGGGATTCTCTCAACGATCGAAAAGATCTGATCTTCGAAATTGGTCTTGTGATGGAACGTGGGTGCGATGAACGCCTTCGAACCAACCAAGTTCATGGCATAAACCAAATCTTCGCCATTAAAGGTGACTGCGAGCGGATGGATAACCGCACCAACCTTAAGGCAAGCGACGTAGAGAATTGCGAACTCTGACCAAGGCGGCATCTGGAACGTGACCACATCACCGTTCTCGATGCCCTGTTCGCGCAACCACGATGCCAAGCGAGCAGCTTTGTCATCGATCTCCGCATAGGTCAGGCGTACACCCATGTCATCCGAAATGTATTCACGATCAGGGAATTGCGCTACGCGCTGATTCCAAATATCGTTAAGGGTATTCTCGGTCCAATACCCTTTTTCGTAGTACTTCTTCTTGTTCTCTTCGTTGATCTTAAGATCGGTAATCATAGTTCCTCTTCCTTTTTTACGAGGTTAGAACGTGTTCACGTAACACTCAAAGCAAAATTCTACCTTTTAACGGAACACCCTTCAACCATTAAACCAACTCATACATCGCGCGATCCATACCTTTTTACGATGAATCATTTCGAGTCTTCGCGCTTTTAGGTTGTATCCTTATATGAACATGTTTTTCATTACTGATCCAAGGGGGCTTGTATGGAGTGGCAGCAGATCTATAAGGATCGCAGCATGGATGTCGAGACGATGCTCGATCGCTTCGTAGGCGATGACACGTCCGTTTTCGTAGGAACCTTCGAAGTTGCGGGTGGCCTTATCCGCCCGATGCTCAAGCGCATCCAAGACGGAGCGTTGCATGGCATCTCGATGTATGGCGGCATCACGAGCGAGGATTTGCATCTCGATGAATTGACCGTTGGCTTCGACGATTTCCATTACCATAACTACTTCACCGGTGGTAACGAGCGTAACGGAATTTCAGCTGGTCATACTGCCTATGTGCCGCTGCACCTTCATCGCACGAAGAACCTCGTTGAAAACGACGGGATCGATGTAGCGTTCATCGCCATGACGCCTCCTGATAAGCACGGCTACTGCAACATCGGCCACGTTGGTTGTCGCCCCGAAGGCATTCGCACGGCAAAGCACGTTATCGCACAGATCAATCCGAGCGTGCCGTGGGTGAATGGCCTTGAGCGCAACCTGCATGTTTCGCAGATCGATGCCTTCGTTGAGATCGATCAGCCCATGACGCAGATGCCGATCGCTGAGCCAAAGCCGGAAGAGAAGATCGTAGGCGATATCGTTTGCGAGCTCATCGAAGATGGCTCGTGCATTCAGCTTGGGTTTGGCTCGATCGCTAACGCTATTGCTGATGGCCTGAAGGCACGCAAGCATCTGGGCGTGCATTCGGAGATGTTCAACGATGCTATGGCTAAACTGCAGGAACTCGGCGTTATCGACAACAGCCGTAAGAACTACCTGCCCGGCGTTTCCGTTGCAGGCTTCGCTTCTGGTCAGCAGTATCTCTACGACTTCATCGATCACAACCCTGGCATGTTCTTCACACCCTATTCCCACGTGAATAACCCTGATTTCATCCGCCTAAATGACAACATGGTTTCCGTGAATTCTGCTGTCTCGGTCGATCTGACCGGCCAGGTATGCGCTGAAAGTATCGGAACGCGTCAGTATTCTGGCACTGGCGGACAGGTTGACTTCATCCGTGGCGCAACGCTTGCGAAGAACGGTAAAGCGATCATCGCGATGACTTCCACCACGAAGACAAAGAACGGCGTGGTCTCGAAGATCGCCCCCACGCTCATGACCGGCAGTGTAGTAACTTCGCTGCGCACTGATGTGCAATATTTTGTGACCGAATATGGCTGCGTGAACTTGATGTACTGCGACATTCCTGAGCGCTGCCGCCGTTTGATCAGCATCGCGCATCCTGATTTCCGCGATGAGCTCACGCACGAGGCGAAGAAGCTCGGGTATTTGTACTAGCGCATAAGGAGCCAGCAAGAGAGGGACGCTCCGAAGATTCCCGCTCTACTACTCAAAAAGGGATTACGGCAAAAGCTGTGATCCCTTTTTTCGTGCGCACGCTCTTGCGATGCTTTGTGCAGTGCTTTGTACTATTTACTCTTCGTCCAAGTAGACGAGTTGCGCTTGGACGCTCCGGAGTGCCGCTTCGCGCAGTGCTGGGTCGATATCGACATACACCGCGTCCACTAACGCATCGGCATCATGCGGCACGCCTGAAGCAAGCGCGTCTTTGATCTGCTGCAAGCGTTCGAGCCGATGTTGGCGCGTAGCTTCGATCGCTTGTAGCGGGTCGGTTATGGGGTAGCCGTGCCCTGGATAGAGCACGCGGATATCCTCATCTTTCACGATCTGTTCGATAGTATCGAGTGAGGCCATATAATCGCCTAAGTTGCCATCGGGGTAGTAGACGACCGTGGGACCGTGCTTGAAGACCACATCACCCGTGAACATCGAGTGATCCGCAGGACATACAAGCCCCACCGAATCGCTCGAGTGTCCTGGCAGCGGCACCACGCGCAGCACTGGGCCGTTTTCGATCGGGCAAAATTCGCCAGGAAGCAATGTGCCATCGAAGGGCGCATAAACGCGTGCACCTGAAATATCCGCAAGCTCTTCAGCGCCTTCCGTATGGTCGGCATGCATGTGCGTGCACACGACCGCTCCCACACGCAACCCTTGCTCGATACAGGCATTGAGCACCTTCTGCACATGTTCACCCGCAGGAGCAGGATCGATCACGATACATTCGGGCGAAGCAGCTTCAGCAAGCACCCATGTATTCGTGCCCGTGTAGGTCATGGGTGAAGGGTTGTTGGCGCGCACGCAAAATACGCGCTCGCTTTCTTTGCCGCCCGCATAGGGCGTTTCGTCAATGATGAACCCCATATGAACTCCTTTTCGAATGAATGTCAAACATGCTGCCTTGATGCTCTTAGTCCAAGTCTGCGTGCAGAACGATAGTGCCATCTTCTTTGCGCAGTGGCTTGAACATGATCTTCTTCACTTTGCGGCGATTCGAAACGAACTCTTCTGCTGAAGGTGCTTCAGCGATGCGCGTGAGGTTGAAGAGCGTGGGCGCAACGATGAGCCAGCGGTTCTCATCGGCCTCACGCACAGCATAGGATGGGGTGACCCAATCGGCGATCTGTGCTTCAGAGGTGTTGTCGTCGGCATGCTGGCCTTCAGGCATGAGCGCTGAGAAGAAGAAGGTATCGTAGCGCTTCGGTTCGAAGGTGGGCGTGCAGAAGTTCGCAACCAAGCCGAGCAAGTCGGTACGCAGGACCAGGTTGCGCTCGACGAGCAGGTCGGCGAAGGCGATCTCGTGTGCAACGAGCGCCTCGCGGTTCGCACCCCAGCTTGGGTCGGAAAGATCGGTCACCGTGGAAGCGGCATCGGGGCCAGCGAGCAGGACACCGCACTCCTCGAACACTTCACGAGCTGCTGCGACCACGATACGACGTGCATCATCTTCGGAGACGCCAAGGAGTTCAGCCCAGTCCTTCGGGCTGGGGCCGCACCAGGGCAGATCAGGGTTCGAATCACGTTCGTCCACGCGGCCACCGGGGAACACCACCGCATCGGGCACGAAGTCCATCGTTTTCACACGACGCAGCATGAATACTTCAACGTTCTGGTCGTTGGGGAAATCGGGCGGAAAAACGCCATCTTCAATACGATATTTTGTTTGGCCGGGTTCAGAATCACGCACGAGCATGACTGTTGCAGCCAGCTTGGGCGTGGGTGGATTGGGAATGGGGTTATCGATGTGGTCGCCGATCGAGGCAAGCACCTTTTCATTCGGAATCGTTTCGATGGCTCCATTCGACATATCAATACGCATAGAAACTCCTCTCGGTGCGCTTTGTTTGTTCCTATTATATCGGCTTGCGTGTGCGCAAAAGGATACAGAGCAATAACAGATACATATGCTTGCATTTGTAAAGCCTCGTGAGGGAGCATGAGCGAGCGAGGTGCCTGGCGTTACGGATATTGCTGCGCACACAAGCGCGTTTTGCGCTGATGCGTATTCTATAGCCCGCGTTCATGGCGCGGAGGAAAGAGGACCGCAATAGATGCCATGATGATGCCTGACGCGATCGCAAGCAGCAGGTAGATGAGGTCTGCCACATGGGAAAGCAAGAAGTTCGAAACGAGCGCAGGGAGCACGCATACGATAGCGGTTGCGCACGCCACACCGATAAGGCTCGAGCCGGTAGTACCGCGCGTAAAGAACAGCGAGGCAAGCGGAGCGCTGATGAGCCATGAGCCGATGATCGCCCACGTCATAGGGCTTTGCATGGTGGTGAGGATGTTGTTGTTCACTTCGGTCCACATATGGATGGTGCCGAATTGGAAGATATCCCACGAAGTGATGGAAACCGAACCCAGCCCTGCGAGCACGAGCGAAAGGAATGCCGCGAAGAGCGCCGAGAGAAATGCCTGAGCCGGCCTTAAGAAATAGCCGCAGATAAACGGCGCGAGCGAACCCAAGCTAATAGAGGAAGCGCAGGTGGAAAGCAGGATCGCATCTGCCTGGGGACTTCCGTTGCGCCCGATGAAGAACCACCATATAAAGGTAGCTACTACCACAAGGCTGCCCACGAGGATCGCATTATTATTCACAAGCGCGAACCCCAAAAGCGCGAATGCGAGAAGCGCCCCCAGATGCGGGATCGCAAAGGCTGCAACCGCCACGATCAAGAGTGCACTCCACAGCGCAGGCGATTCCCACCCGGGCAACAAGCTAAAATTAGAGAAAGCGACCGAGCTGATGAGCACGCAGCCCAAAAGCGCCAGGATGCGCAAGACGAGCGAATAGCGGCTTTTAATAGGAGTGCCTTCGTCGAATTCTTCGTCGTAGACATCTTCTGCTTTGGCAAAGGATGCTGGCGCTAGGCGCGGCTGCTTCGCCGCTTGGCGCGCGGCCTGTTTTTCCTTATGACGAGCCCAGCGTCCATTGAGCGGATAGGCTGCTTGCCCTTCTTCGTTGTCAAGCACGCGATCTTCTTCATCGAGCTCTTCAGTGAACGGAGCATCATCCGTATTCGCACCGATCGCTTCGCTCACAATAGCGCCGAGCTTCTTCACGCCCTGCTTGGGGTTGCCAAGCGCCGGCTTCGCATCACGCGCAAACGAATGGACCGAAGGATAGCGCCCTTCTTTGTCGGGTTCGAGCGCGCGGAAGATAGCGTCATCCAGATCTTCGCCAATACCCTCCATGAGCAGCGAAGGGATCACGATCTCGGCATCGTAGATCTTATCGAGCGCTTCATCGATCGAGGATGCGCGGAAGGGGTTTTCACCGCGCGCAAGCATTTCATAGGTGAGGCTTGCAAGCGCCCATTGATCGCAGCGTTCGTCGAGCTCTTCGCGCTCCATCTGCTCAGGAGGCATGTAGCCGATCGTGCCGCCCGTGGCCACGCCGAAGCCGAAACCATCAGCCAGTCGCGCGAGGCCAAAATCAACCACTTTGACCTGCCCCTGCTTGTTGATGAGCACGTTATCGGGTTTCACATCCAAGTGAAGCACGTGATTCTTGTGCGCGACCTCGATCGCGTGCGAAACCGCCTTGAACACGGCCGCCACCATATCCGCATCGAGCGTTTCCGGGAAGTATTTCATGAGGTCGGTAAGCGAAATGCCATCGACGAGCTCCATAATGATATAGGCCATATTGCCTTGGATCTCGAAGTCGTAGATCGAAGCAATGTTGGGATCGTTCAAAAGCGCTGCCGTGCGCGCCTCTTCAAGCCCAGGGATCGAACTTTGCTGGGCGAAATCAGAATCGAGCATGATGCTGACCGATTCATCGTTAGCGTACGGGTTTTGCAGGTTGTTCAGCCCTGCGTTGATCTGCTCAACCGAAAGCGTGCGCGTTGCCGCGTCTTCGAGTGGCAAGCACTTGATGGCCACCTCGCGATCGAGACGCGTATCCCACGCCACTACGACCGTGGCGAATCCGCCCGAACCGGCTTCATAGGTTGGTTGGTATCGATCAAGAATAAGCACGCTCTAGACCACGAACTCCTGCACGTACTGCTTGATGATGGCTGCCGAAGTTGGCGTGCACAACTCGCCTTCGAGCGCTGGCGTTGCGCGCGGGATATCCTTGAGAATAGCGGCTGTTGCGGGCGCAGGAATATCCATGAGCCCATGCGCGCACTGCACCTTGTCTTGCCCGGTTTGCACCGGTGTTGCAGTGATGCGCGTGGGCGCGAGCACGTAGAATGCCGTGCAGATAGCAAGCGCGTTACGGATGCCCGCTGCGTTGCCCACTTCATGGAAGTGCGTCTCTTCAACGCTGCAGCCATGAACGCTGGCTTCGGCCTCAGCCAGGATCGCGTAGACACCGCGAACGTTTTCCTTGAGCGCGTCGTCGATGGTCATTGCATCGATCGAAGCGTTGATCTCGCCGATCGAATGATGATGCTTATCGGGAATGGTCGTGTGATTCAAGATGTAATCGTAGCGCGTGCGCTGCTCGGGGTTCATGAACGCGAGCAGTTCATCGAGCAAGGTTGCGCGCGTGGCGCTTTTCGTAAGATCGAGATGCAAATCCATAGATGCTTCCTCCGATCGAGTTCTCTTATTGTTGTTGTGTGAGGTGATTGATCAGGCTTGCCTGGTAGCCCGCACCGAAACCGTTGTCGATGTTCACCACGCTCACGCCGCTTGCGCAGGAATTGAGCATCGCGAGCAACGCTGCCACCCCGCCGAACGAGGCTCCATACCCCACGCTGGTGGGAACCGCAAGTACGGGGCACGAAACCATGCCACCGATCACACTCGCAAGCGCGCCTTCCATGCCCGCAACCGCAATGACCACCTGGGCCTCCATGAGCTCATCGAGATGCGCGAGCAGACGGTGAATACCGGAAACCCCCACATCGTAGAGACGCACCACCTTGTTGCCGAGTGCTTCTGCCGTGAGTGCCGCTTCTTCGCTTACCGCCAAATCGCTCGTGCCTGCTGCTGCGACCACGATCGTACCGTTGCCCGTAGGCTCTGGCACCTTGCCTACAATAGCTAGCTGAGGAATTTTGTGATAGGTGAATCCCACTTCCACAAAATCCGCCGCCAGCAGTGCGGCGTTTTCTGCACAAACACGCGTGATCAGGATGCACGTTTGACCATGATCGAGCAACGATTGGCAGATGCCTTTGATCTGCTCGTACGTTTTAGAAGCGCCATAGATTACCTCAGCAGCACCTTGGCGCACTTCGCGATGGTGATCGACCTTAGCATATCCCAAGTCGGAGAAGGGCTCTTTGCGCAACGCAAGCAATGCTGCATCGACTGTGGTATTTCCCGCAACAAGCTCTTCGAGCACGGTACGAATGTCTTCGGCGGCCATAGTCCCTTCTCCTTCCATCATCCTTGAGCTTGAAATCGTTGCGTGCAGTATACACGGTGCTTTACACCCTGCGTTCTTACACCTCTCAAGGTTACCATGTTAAGTATCGGTTTAGCGCTCACGCCAGTCTTCCTGCACAAAGGATGCAAGGAGTTCAGGAGTTATGGGGCAATTCGCCTCGACACGTGTTGCGAGGCAAGAATAATTCGGCTTATCTGCAGTGACCAGTCCCATCTTGCGCGAAAGATCGCGAATCTGCTCTTTCGTAAGGGCCGCCTCACGCAGAGGCGAGCGCACGTTCAACTCTTCGATCGCGCGGAAACCCGGACGATGCGCAGGGTTGTCGGAAGCGTTCGTGCCGTCGATCAGCACTTCGATGCCTTCGCGGGCTGCCGCTTCTTTAATGGTGGTGAAGATGACCTTCTTGCAGTGGTAGCACCGATCGGGCGGATTCGCGGTAACTTCAGGATGCGCGAAGATGTCGAGCGTGAGCAGGGTCGTTCCGCTTCCCAACTGATCAGCTGCCAGGCGTGCATCATCTGCTTCGAAGGCATACTGAAACGCCGTGTTCACCGTGAAGGGGCGCACTTCAGCTCCACTTGCCAACGCGCAGGCGAGCAGAAAGACCGAGTCGCACCCGCCCGAATAGGCAAGTGCGACTCGTGGATGTTCGCAGAAGAAACGCCTGAGCGCCTCGGGCACGAACGGTGCGATCTGTTCGAGATCGAGCTGTTGCACAACTAGTCTTCGCCCAGCAGCATATCGATCTTAGGCATCCAAGAGCTGATGGCAATGTGCTGCGGGCAGATCTCTTCGCAGGAACCGCAACTCGTGCAGTTTTCAGCGGTGCGGCCGAATTTCGGCACTTCAACCTCGTAGTATTCGCGCGCCATATCCATATCGTCGTAGAGGAAACGCATGTTATAGGCCGTGATGTTGTACGGGATGACGATCTTCTCAGGGCAATATTCCACGCAGTAGTTGCAGCCGGTGCAAGGAATGACCGAGAACTGGCTGAAACTTTCGCGAAGCTGCTCGATCACAGCCGTATCTTCAGCAGAGAGCATGCCGGGCTTGGCCTTTTCCGCGAATGCGATATCTTCTTGGAGCATTTCCATGCTGCTCATACCTGAGAGCACGGTGCTTACTTCAGGCATGTTCCAGAGCCAATCGAAGGCCAGCTCGACCGGGGATTTGTCGGTTGCCTTATCGAGCACTTCCTGCACCTTCGGCGGCAGATCGACCAAGAAACCACCACGCAGAGGCTCCATGACGATAACACCCAAGCCGCGCTCAGCTGCGAGCTTTAAGCCCTTGAGCCCCGCTTGGAACTCCTGATCGTAGTAGTTCAGCTGAATCTGGCAGAAATCCCAGTCGGCAGCATCAAGCACTTCTTCGAAGAGCTCGAAATCGTCGTGGAACGAAAAGCCGATGTGATTCACACGGCCGTCTTCCTTCGCTTTGACGATGCTCTCAACAGCGCCAACCTTCTTACAGCGCTTCCAGCTGCCACCGTTAAGTGAGTGGAGCATGTAGAAATCGATATGATCGGTCTGCAGACGCTCGAGCTGCTTCGCGAGTAGGCTGTCGAAATCATTTTCGGTCTTGTACATCCAGGTGGGAGACTTGGTAGCCAGATAAACCTTGTCGCGGTAGCCACCCGCCAGCGCCTGACCCACGATCTTTTCTGAGTTGCCACCCACATAGTTGAACGCAGTATCGATGTAGTTGATACCGTGATCGATAGCGTAGCGCACCATTTCGATGGTCTTTTCGACATCGACATCGTCGATGTGCGTGCTGTTGCCTGCCTGGCCGCCTTCTTTCAGCGGAAGGCGCATCATGCCGAAGCCGAGCGGGCTTACTTTGCATCCAGTCTTGCCGATCTCTCTATATTCCATAGGATGGGTTCCTTTCACTTCAACCTCTTCATTAGTAGTTTACTACGACACCACGAGGCCGTAAGACAAGAAGTGCATGGCATCGATCGCCATGCACTATAGATTCATTGGATGAAACGAACACGGTGGGAAGGGCGCCGGAGCGAGCGCGCCCGAACAAACTGGAGCGGACTACTCTTTGCCGTTCCAGCAGTAGGTGCAAATCTTCGACGGATCAATGCCGATCGCCTCGATCATGCCCTCGAGCGATTGATAGCGCAGCGAGTCAAAGCCCATATCCTCGCAGATGGTCTTGAGCAGGCATTTTCCGCGCTCAGTTGACGCATCGGCGTACTCTTCAAGGTGCTGCTGACCTTCATCGCCTTCAAGCTGCTGCACCACGCGACGCGCGATCAGATCCATCTCGGACTTGCTGCTCGAGAAGTTCAGGTACTTGCAGTTGAACATGATGGGCGGGCAGGCCGAACGCATATGCACCGCCTTCGCGCCGGAGCCATAGAGGAACTCGACCGTTTCGCGCAACTGCGTACCGCGCACGATGGAATCGTCCACGAACAGGAGCTCTTTGTCTTTGATGAGCTCGGGCACCGAGATCTGCTTGAGCTTAGCCACTTTGTTGCGCACGTCCTGATTCTCTGGCATGAACGAGCGCTGCCAGGTGGGCGTGTACTTGATGAACGGACGACCGAATGCCGTCTTGCTCTCGGTGGAATAGCCGATAGCGTGCGGCGTGCCCGAATCGGGAATTCCTGCCACGTAGTCGAGCTCGGGGATACCCACTTGCTCAGCTTCGTCGCGCGCCATGACCGCACCATTGCGGTAGCGCATGACCTCGACGTTCATGCCTTCATAGGTGGAGGTGGGATAGCCATAGTAGGTCCAGAGGAAGGCGCAGATCTTCATCTCTTCGCCGGCTGGCGCGAGCGTTTCGTAACCATCAGCCGTGATATTCACGATCTCGGCGGGGCCCAGCTCGTAGACCGTTTCGTAATCGATCTTCTGGTAAGCGAACGACTCGAATGAAGCGCAGTAGCCTTCGTGGTTCTTGCCGATGAGCACCGGCAAACGACCGAGCCTATCGCGCGCGGCGATGATGTTGCCCTCTTCGGTCATGAGCAGCAGCGTCATGGAGCCTTCGACCTTTTCCTGCACGTGCTTGATGCCGGAAACGAAATCGTCTTCTTGGTTGATGAGCGCTGCGACCAGTTCAGTCTCGTTCACCTTGCCCGAGCTCATGGCCATGAATTGGTTGCCATGATCGGCGAAGTATTCTTCGATGAGCGCATCGGCGTTGTTGATCACGCCGCAGGTGGTGAGCGCGAACACGCCTAGGTGCGAGCGAACGAGCAGCGGTTGCGGGTCGCTGTCGGAAATGCAGCCGATGCCGCTGGTGCCTTCGAAGGTTGCGAGGTCTTTCTCGAATTTGGTGCGGAACGGGGTGTTCTCCACGTTGTGAATCTGGCGCTGGAAGCCGCGTTCCTTGCTGAAGATGATCATACCCGCGCGCTTCGTTCCCAGGTGGGAGTGGTAATCAACTCCGAAGAACACGTCCAAACTCACGTCTCTGTGCGAAACTGCACCGAAATATCCGCCCACGCTAAACCTCCAAAAACGCGCGTTGTTTCTACCTTCAAAAGTATACGCTGCTTGGCGCGAAGTGCGGGTGATCAATAGCGGATTGATGAAGAAAAAGAAGGTGAAGTGCCCGCGGCGTTTTCGCGTGGCGGGCTTGTCACTACAGCTGCTCGCTTACTGTTAACGTCGTAGATACCAACCGCGGCTGCGCAAGCGTGACATATCCTTCGCCCTACGACTCCAAACATAAATAAAATAGAAGAAACTGCGTTCCTTTCTTTAGCTGGCTACCTGACAGAACCCGCGTGGTATGATTACTCGCACATGCCAACAAAAAACTCGGTATTTTCAATGCGTACTCCAAATATCGCACTGAAGTTATCATGATTCTTAGCATACAAGGAGTAACTTTTATGGCGCTTTCCATCGGTATCGTCGGACTTCCCAACGTCGGCAAATCAACGCTGTTCACCGCCCTTACTAATAAAGGGGGTTTGGCGGCGAATTATCCGTTCGCCACCATCGAGCCGAACGTGGGCATCGTGCCCGTGCCTGATGCGCGCATGGACCGCCTGGCCGAAATCGATAACCCCGATCGCATTGTGCCGGCCACGGTCGAGTTCGTGGATATTGCGGGCTTGGTTGAGGGCGCTTCACACGGCGAAGGCTTGGGCAACCAGTTCTTGCACAACATTCGTGAGACCGACGCTATCTGTGAAGTGGTGCGCTTCTTCAGCGATCCTGATGTGGTGCATGTGGCTGGCAAGGTCGATCCTGCGAGCGATGTCGAGACCATCAAGACCGAGCTTGTGCTGGCCGATCTGGCTACGATCGAGAAGGCGAAGCCACGCCTTGAGAAGGATGCCAAGCGCGGGAAAGATGCTGCGAAGAAGCTTGATGCTGTGCTGAAGGTTGAAGAAGGTCTGAACGAAGGCAAGCGTGCGCTGCAGCTCGATCTAACTGACGAGGAGCGCGAACTTATCTACGATTTGCATCTGCTGACCATGAAGCCGATGCTCTACATTGCCAACGTGGACGAGGATGCGCTTGATTCCGATTTCGCCGAGATCGACGGTGTGGCGCCCGTACCGATCAGCGCGAAGGTGGAGGCGGATCTGGCGGAGCTCGATCCGGCTGAGGCAGCAGAGTATCTGGAAGCCATGGGGCTTGAAGAATCTGGCTTGGCGCGCTTGGTGCGCGAGGCTTATCACCTGCTGGGGTTGCAGAGCTTCTTCACGAGCGGACCGATGGAAGTACGCGCGTGGACTATCCCGATCGGCGCGAAGGCTCCTCAGGCTGCTGGCACCATCCACACCGATTTCGAACGCGGATTCATCAAGGCCGAGACTGCGAGCTTCGAAGACTATTCTGCTTACGATGGCGAGAAAGGCTGCCGCGATGCGGGCAAGCTTCGCCAAGAAGGCAAAGATTACGTGGTGCAGGATGGCGATGTCATGCACTTTAAATTCAATGTGTAGCTGATTTCCTACTCTGAACTGGGGCTTTGTTCGCTGAATTACCTTAAATTACTTGATTTACAACATTCATACAGCGAATTTGTTGTACGTTTGTTGTAAGTGCGAAAAACTTTCTGAAAGCGCTGCTTCGATTTGAGGCGGCGCTATTCATATTTACGTGAAAGTCGTGCCGTGACTTATCCTGAAAGCCAGCTTGAGATGAGCGGTGCCCAACCCGATACGAGCACTACGATAATGAGCACAGGGATACCGAACTTGACCCAGTAATAGAGCGCCTTGGGGAAATGCATGCCATCGCCCGTGTTCACTTCCTTAAGGAAATTCTTCCATCCCCAGCCGCGCTTGCTCACGCAGAAGAGCGTGAACACCAGCGAACCAACGATGAGCAGATTGTTCGACACCACGAAGTCTTCGATGGCTTGGATGTTGCCGATGCCGGGAAGCTCAGCACCCGACCACACGTTGAAGCCAAGCGCGCAGGGCAATGAGAGCAACGGAATAAGGATCGCATTGATCGCTACCGCTTTGTTGCGGCTGAAGCTCCACTGATCCATCCAGAAGCTCATGATGGCTTCGAAGACTGCGATGAGCGTCGAGATGGCGGCGAAGCTCATGAACACAAAGAAGAGCGTGGCAAATAGGCCGCCCATCCACATCTGCGAGAAGACCGCCGGAAGCGTGACGAATACCAGTCCAGGACCCGAATCAGGAGCAACGCCGAACGCGAAACAGGCCGGGAAGATGATGAAGCCTGTTGCCAGCGCAACGAAGGTGTCGAGCCCAGCGATGCGCACCGCTTCGCCGGGAAGCGCGTGCTGCTTGTTGATGTAACTGCCGAAGATCTCCATCGATCCAAGGCCGATAGAAAGCGTGAAGAACGCTTGACCGAGCGCTGCGAACACCGCATCAGAACATGCACTTGGGCTTGCGAAGATCTTCGAGAAATCGGGGTTGAGGTAGAACGCGATACCCGCCCCCGCTCCTTCCAAGGTGACCGAACGAACCACGAGCACTGCTATAAGGGCGAGCAAGCAGACCATCAGCACTTTCGTGACGCGCTCCACCCCCTTCTGCAGGCCGAGGTGACACACGAAAAGCGCTATTGCGCAGGCAAGGAACATCCAGAGTACCAACTCGACGGGGTTCGCGAGCATGGTGTTGAAGAGTGTGTTCGTGCCCGCCGCATCCATGGTTGCTAGGTTGGCCGTTGCCATCTTCGGGATGTAGGAGAGCATCCAACCGGCTACGGTGGTGTAGAACATCATGAGCAGGTATTGGCCAGCCAGCGCCACCCATTTGAAGTAGTGCCATTTCGTTTTTGGCGGTTCGAGGCGGTCGAACGCTTGCGCGACCGATCTTTGGCTTGCGCGGCCGACTGCAAGCTCCATGACCAGGATCGGGATGCCGAGGATCGCGAGGAAGACCAGGTAGAGCAGCACGAACGCCGCACCGCCGTATTCGCCTACCACGTAGGGAAAACGCCACACGTTGCCCAGCCCGATCGCGCAACCTGCGCTGATTAGGATGAACCCTAGTCGTGATTTGAAGTGCTCACGTGGCATCTAGTTCCCCCGTCGTTCCCTTCGGCAATTGCTTTGCTTGCTTCTTTGTTGCTTTCAGTCGACCACGTTCATTTTCGATAGCAGTCGACAACTCTTTTATGGTAGGCGAAAACAACCTGCAGCTCGGGCGCGCGAACCATTCGATACCTGATAGTTGTTTTTTTGCCCGTTTGTCGGTATACTTCGTTACTGCTCGTGGTTGCGTGCGCGGCTCATCCGCAGGCGCTTCAGCAGCACAAGCCAACGTGGCTCAGGTGGTAGAGCAACGCACTCGTAATGCGTAGGTCGCCGGTTCGAGTCCGGCCGTTGGCTCCATTAAAAGAGCAGGTCAGAGTGAAGAATCGCTCTGACCTTTCTTTTTGTTTGATGGTCAAGACCTCGAAAATGGGACAGAACGAGGTAAAACGGGCGCGTTTCTTACCGTTTCTTGCCGCTTCTTCACGCATTCAACGAAACTCCCGATTAACGATCGATACGAACGCTCAGTTCTGAATAGATGATCTCGTCGGTATTGCCCGTGTAGAGAGACAGTTCGCGCTCAAAGATATCGCTCGTTGGCGTGAAGCCCTCGCGTTCGAGCACGCGGCGCATCTTCTCGTAGACACCGAAGAGTTCCATGGCAGGCTCTAAATCGTCTTTGATCTCAGCGAAGTTCATGGTTCGCAAGTACTTGAAGTAGGTCCCCGCAGGCTTTTCCACCAGCCCTTTGCGCCGCTTATGCGGTCGCACGCGCGTACACAGATGAAAGTCCTTCCAAGGCTCTCCCTTCAGGAATGCTTCACGACCGACGCGATAATTACCCTGCAGTTCGCTCACATCGCCTTGCTTCTGGCCGAGCCGCCACACATCGAGAATGTGGCGAACAACGCGCTCAGCCTGTTCATCTACCTGCACGCCATCTTGAGCGGAATAGACCGTGCGTTTCGGCTTGTGATCTGGCGCATGAGCACTTTCGTCCTGAAGGACTACCGTAGCTTTTTCAGCAGACGAAGCGAGCTGTTTCTCAATGAGTGCTGGCAAATTCGCCTCAGCAACTGGAACGAAGGCATCGGATATATCGCTATCGAGGAAATATTCCGCTTCACATATCTCGAGCTTGAATTCGGCTGGATCGTGACGCCAATCGTTGCGCGCCCGCATTCGTGCCAGCGTATTCTCAAGAAGCGACTTTTGCATCAGGAGCGTTCGACGCTGCTCGACGATGGCATCGATCCGATCCTCCATCACGTTCTCCAGTGCTTCGGAGTCGGGTTCGCTCAAATAGCCCTTGATCTCTTGCAAGCTGCATCCCGCTTGTTGCAACGACGAAATGAGCAGGTAATCGCTAATCTGCAGCGGCGAATAGAGCTGATAGCCGTTCTCTGCCTTCGCAACTGGCATCAAAAGCCCGATATCCTTGTAATGGCGCAGCGTCTCTTTCGTAGTGCCACAAAGACGAGCGAATTCACCCGCTTTGAGCAGATCATCAGGCATAACAGCCTCCTCGTTCATAGGAGCTTTGCTCGCACGCAAGATAGACATAGGTCCAAAAGGTGCCCGGGTATCAACCTCTCGGGCACCTTTCAGCCTTTGCTCGAAATCTTTTTCATAGCGAGCGCTTGACCGTGTGGTTACCCTACAGTTTACCATGAAGCTCGAAAGCATGAACGATTCGCAAATCAGGAGAACCGCCATGAGTGATGAATTAGCGCAATCCAATGAGCAAACAGCGGACTCTGCGGCCGAGCCGTCTGCTGTTTCAACCGCCGAAGCCGCGGCGCCAAGTATTGAGGTCAACGCCAACGGCCACCTGTTGCCCCACAACTGGAAAGGCACCATCGCGCTTATCTGGTCAGGGCAAGCCGCCTCCATCCTCGCAACCTGCGCAGCCACCTTCGCCGCGCTCTGGTACATCACCACCACTGAAAACTCGGCGGTCCTGCTTGCTGCGGCAGGTGTGGCAGCACTCCTTCCCACCGCACTGCTCTCCCCTTTCGGCGGCGTTATTGCCGACCGGTTCAACCGCAAATACGTCATGATCGCCGCTGATGGCATAGCGGGCGCATTCTCGCTCGTGCTCGCCCTGCTCATGCTGGCTGGCCTGCTGTCTACCTGGCTTCTGTTGCTTCTGCTCACGGTGCGCTCGGCCGCTCAAGCGTTCCACGGAACCTCACTGATGGCACTCATGCCTGAGCTGGTTCCCGAGCGCGATATGGTGCGCATCAACACGCTCGACCAGAGTCTGACGAGCGCTTCGGCTATTGTGGGACCCGTGCTTGGCATCGCGCTCTACACGATGCTCGGATTCGTTGCGGTGCTCGTGTTGGACGCGATCTGCGCTGCCCTGGCCTGCGTGTGCCTCGCTTTCGCCAAGCTTCCCTACGCGCAGGGGCATGGCTCTTCTTCGGGAAGCGTTGCGAAAGATCTTGCACATGGGCTTTCGATCTTGAAAGGCGAACCAGGCATCAAGCCTCTTTTGCTGCTGGTAGTTGTTGCGATGCTGCTGATGCCGTTGGCATCAGATAAATTGCTGATACTTAGTCCTTTTGTGGCGGCAGAAGATGTAGATCTGGAAATGATGCATTATCGTCCGAATTGCTGGCCGCTGATTCCGATGTTTATTGAATCCGAGCGGCGGGGGTGGTTCGGCGCCATGGGGTGTTGAAGCCGCAGCGGGCATCGGGCTTCTTATCGGATCGCTCTTCATGCTGGTGTGGGGCGGCGGCAAGCGACTCGTGCCTGTTCTGGTTGTTGCAGGCATAGCCATAGGAGCAGGCTGCATTGCGGCGGGGCTTCTGCCGCAGTCGGGTTTCTTCGCCTTCGTTGGTATCATCGCGCTCATTTTCGCAGCCACGGCGGTCTTCAATGCGCCTATCCTGCCGCTCATGCAGAAGCGCATTCCGCAAGAATCGTTTGGCCGCGCCATGGGCATCTTCGGATCTTTGACGGCTCTCGCGTCGCCTGTTGGGCTGTTTGTCGCAGGTCCTGCAGCTGATACGCTCGGTGTGAACTGTTGGTTTGTGGTATGCGGGGCGCTGCTCTGCGCTGCGATGGGACTTTCGCTTCTTTCGCGTTCTTTGCGTGCGCTCGATGATCAGGATGTGAACGCCCCGGCGAACGCCCAAGAGTCTGAAACCTGCGAGTAGCCTCTCAACGCTTATCTGCATTTCCTCGACAGTTTTCTTTTGCACCCAGCAAACAGTTTGTCAGCATTTTTGGCGCAGTTTGCCCCGTCAGCGGTATCGTAATCTTACTACTGCCTTACAAACATGAAGATTTAACGCGAATGCCTAGCGCGCTCGTTCTTTCCAGTAGGATTGAACCTACAAATGCGCAATTTCATCTACGACATACAGCTCGGTTTTCTGGCATTCCCGCTGGTAGCGCTCTTGCTTGCGCTCCCTTATGCGCTTTACCAGTATCGTCGCTTCGGCGCCATTTCCATCTGGAAGACCTTCGTGGTGTTCACGTTCATCCTGTACTGCATGTGTGCGGTTTCGCTGATCATATTCCCGTTACCGAAAGACCCCTCCCAGATCGTCGAGATCGCGCAGACGCCCCAACTTCAGCCGTTTCACTTCGTTGAACAGATTCGCGAAACGACCGATTTCTCATGGGTCGATCGCAGCACCTGGGGGCCAACGCTCAAGGCTCGTGCCGCCTATGAAGCGTATTTCAACGTGCTTTTGACCGTGCCACTTGGTGCTTATCTTTGTTACCTCTTCCGCTGCCGCTGGTGGATGGCGCTTTTGATCGGCATGGCCACCACGCTCTTGTTCGAGACTTCCCAGCTAACAGGCCTTTTTGGCATCTATGATCACCCCTACCGCCTCTTCGATGTGGACGACCTGATCCTCAACACCACGGGCACGATGCTGGGATTCTGGCTTATGATCCCCCTTACCTGGGCGTTGCCGAGCATGGACGAGGTGAACGAGCAAGCCCGCGAACGCGGCAGTAGTCGCGTTTCGCTTACGCGGCGCGTTTTGGCAGCAGTGGTCGACCTGGCCGTGCTGGCCGTGCTCTTCGTGCTTGCGTGGATCATGTTCAGCCCCACCGATGCACAGATCGCGAAGGCACTTGCTGTGGATCCTTCGCGCGCAGGTGCGAAAACGCTTGCCTTCCGCTTCATTGGCGGCTTATTCGCCGACCCGATGAGCGCGCTCTTGCTCGCGCTTGCAATTGGCGCGGTGCTCTTCGCGGTGATCCCGATGGTTTCCAAAGGACGCACGATCGGAAAAGCGCTGGTGGGGATTCGCATCGTGAAAGCCGATGGAGGCGATGCTCCCGCCTGGGGCTACTGGGTGCGCTACCTTGCTTCAGCTTTCTTCCTGCTGATTCCTGTTGCTTTGGTGCTCCTTACCCCCGAAGAGATCGAGGGCGTGAGCAGCAACACGCTCTTCCAGATCGTTGGCCTGGTTGTGGTGGTATGGGCGCTCACTATCGTTGCGCGCGTGATCGGGTCATTCAGCGGATATCCGTATGTGTCCTTGAGCGAGATCGTTTCAGGAACGCGCCTTGCGCCCGTGAAACTGCAGGGAGCGGAGAGCGGAGGCCAGAAAGGTGCTGTTCAGAACGCGAGTGGACAGCCTGACCGAGACGGCGTTGTATCCCAAGATGAGCAATCAAACGATTGGCAGGATGGCCAGGCAGAGAATCTTGAGGACGAAGACCCGCTGGCTGAACGCGTGCGCCAAGCGCGCGAGGCTTATGCGCAGGCGGGCATCTCGAGTTATGCCGAGGAAGCCCAAACGCGTGCGATCGACCCGCGCCAAGCTGCTCCTGGCGCGCATGACGCAACGGCGCGACCAGCGCAGACAAACCAAGCTTCCGACCAGGCGATCTCCGACAAGCAAGCAGCTCTCGACAGTCTGTTGAGCGTGAACTACGACGAGCAACACCCTGTTGTGGGAGCTTCGGCGAACAACGCTCCCACCCGAGCTATACCGCAGAATCTTAGAGTTCAGCAGCCTGGCGTACCGGGCAATCTTCCCACACGACAGATACAGGCGGCTGATAATTTGCCGACACGGAACATTTCGGACCAGGTGCCCGAAACGGCGCGTACCCAGCAATTAGGCGGTGCACAAACGCAGCAAATCGGAGCTGCACCTACCCAGCAGCTTGGAGCCAATCATGCGCCTAGCTCTGCGACTGACGTTCAACCACAGTCCAACCTAACGCAGCGCATCACGGACCCCAGCACACAGCAAAAGCTTCGCCGCGATTCTCGCCCCGATGCCGGCGGAACCCAAGTTTTCAAAAAACAGTAGCTATCTCTTCGATACATCCATGCAGAACAAATTCTGCAATTTCCATATTTTGTTAAAAGTCCAATTAGAGCTCTAAATTGAAGCTCACTATTTAACTTTTTTGCGATTTCTTCCAATAAGCTCGCTAAAAGCACGCGCTTATTTCACGATCCTCTTTTATCTATTCTTTCAATTTGGCAATTAGAATGAAGTGCCAACCGATACCTTCTTGTCTTTCAGCTACGATAGCAATGTCGAAAGGAGCTGCCATGTCAGTTAAAGTGCCTTTGTCGGTTGGCGATAAACAAACGTTCACCAAGACCATCGCTGAATCAGATGTCTATCAATTTGCTGGAATCACCGGTGATTTCAGCCCATTTCACGTGAACGAAGAATACATGAAGGGCACGCAATATGGCACGCGCATCGCTCATGGCGTGCTGACCTTCGCTCTTTCAAGCACTGCATCAACGCTCATCCATCAGCCCTATGACGATGAATGCCCTGTTGCTTCCTACGGCTACGACCATGTGCGCTTCACGGGTCCTGTCTATTTTGGCGACACAATCACTTGCAATTATGAGGTTATCTCAGTGGATGAAGAAACGGGCAAGACCGTCGCAAAAGTCGAGATCGTAAACCAGAACGGCGACACCGTCTGCGTCGCCGAACATATCCTCAAGTTCTTGGAGTTTGCAAGTAAATAACTAGTCTCGCAAGCAAAAGCTGCTCTGAATACTCAGAGCAGCTTTTTGATTTTGTTATAAGGGTCGAAATAAGCACATTAGTACAATTTCAAAGACCGAATAATCTAATTCTTAAGAGCAAAGATGACAGGGTCTTAATCCAATCGCTTGTGCATTTGCCACCGTGGTATAGTTCTTGTTCTTGATTCTCTTCGCTGCAGAGCAATTGCTATTAATGTGATAAACATTGCTATTGGAAGAATAAACAACCTTACCACTTTGTACCGCACTTGAACTGCTGCTTGAAGAGCTCTTCTTACCATAATTAGGGATCCAAGCACCGTTGCTACCAACATAGTATTTCTTGCCATCGACCCAAGAATTCGTAGCCATTGCACCACTAGCGCCGACCCAATATTTCCCATCGATCCACTTGTTCGCTTGCATAGCGCCCGAACCTGCCAAGTAGTACCACTTACCCGATGCTTTCTGCCAACCAGTAGCCATTGCACCTGAGCCTTTAAGGTAGTACCAGGCGCCACCTTGCTTGAGCCAGCCAGTCTTCATCGCACCACTAGAATTAAGGAAGTACCACGTGCCGTTGATGTTCTGCCAGCCTGTTTTCATTGCGCCGGACTGATCGAGGTAATACCACTTACCCGAAACTTTTTGCCAGCCGGTAGTCATGACACCTGATTTAGCAAAGTAATGCCAGGTATTCCCAGTTTTTGCCCAGCCAGTGCGCATCCAGCCAGATTTGTCGAAGCAGTACGTTTTGCCGTCGATATTCATCGTGGTGTTAGAAGGATAGGATCCATCAGCGTTCTTATACCACCAACGATTCCCGCTCTTCATCCAGCACGCTTTTGCTTGCTGGTCATTATCGATCGCAGCAGACGAGTCTGCGCCGCTTGCTGGCTCTGCGTATGCTTCTTGTGCACCAGCAAACAACGAACATGAAATTGCAAGTACGAATGCCGCAACCAGCATCACGAACACATTCTTGCAGTTGCCCCTCTGCTCTTGAACAAGCTCGTTTCTTAACAAATTTCCCATTTGAACACCTCTTCCCTTATTTGCCCAGATAATCGTAGCAGACATCATGCGCTTCAAGAAGAGCGCTGTCTTCTATCTTCTTTTGAATCGACACTTCCTATTTTTGCTCGTAGGCGGCGCGGTTGCCTCAACTATGCCGTCGTCTAATAGCTCTCTAATACGATTGCGAGCTTGATTAATTGTTAGACCGCCCATCTCGCCAAGCTCATGTATTGATAGTTCCCCATACTCCAACAAGGGAGAGACTATTGTCGCTTCGCCGGTATCACGCTTTGACTGCTTCGTGCTGTCATTCGGACGATAAAGCACTGCACGAAAATGGTCTATCGCAGGACGAAAGTCTGGCCTTCTTAAGTGTCGCTTAAGCATTTCGTTGATCATGAGAAGGATCCCCGTTCCGCTCCCTTCAGCTGAAGAACCAACTGTACTTGAAAGATTAGAAAGTGACAGAAGACGCATAAGGGTGGCATTACGGCAGCAAGATCTTCCGTCAGCAAGATTTGCTCGCGATTTTCCTCCCCGCAGCCCTCCAGGATTTACAACCTCAACTCGATCCTCATATATATCAATAAAAATCGCCTCGCCTTCGAAGCGACTGTCATAATCCCTATGGATAAGAGCGTTCGCTATCGCTTCGCGCAAAACTTCAACAGGTATCTCGAGTTCATCTTCTCGCCCAATACCTTGAACAGTAGCTATGCGTCTTAGATTTTTAGAAACCGTCTCTATGACTCCTTCAAGCATTTCGCCAATAGTACCCTCGCATATGACACGATCCATGAAGCGAACGCTGCTATCAGAAGCCTTCTCCGAACCTAAATGAACAGCAACATCTACATGGAGTTTCGGAAAAAACTGCTGCGAGTAATACCCCGCAACCAATAGCCCAGCCTTCGTTACACATTGTTGCCCATCTACAAAATTCAGTCTTTTAAGCTTTGTTACTAGATCATTTGCATTAAGTAAGGCACGTAGTGTATTTTCCTCGGTCTTGGAAAAGTCTGAACGTATATTTCCTCATTCAGGTCTTCAATAGATGCTCCCACAACGCTCGCCCGATCAGGTCCTGTATTTATACAGGCGTTTTACAGCAAGCATACTTCGTTAGCTGACAGTGGAATATCTGCGTCATTGATACGTTTATAGCTTCCACTTTGAACCCCTCTTTTTTATATGACACGGTTTGCAAGACAGATCGAGCTCATCAGTCCGAATGATCAGAAGCTGGGCGTTGTCAAATTCGCAAGGAGTAATTGAATAATGCGGGGGTATAAGACGTCCTTCTTCTCCAGAATCCCCTATCCCCGCAACAAATTGATCCCTTACTCTGTACAAATCAAACTCTTCGACGGGCACAAATCCATTGCCTCACTCAAGCCCAGAATAATATCTCCACCTTCAGTGTTAGCAAAGGCGCTTACGGTCTCCCAAATATCCTTAGAGAGATCATGGGCGCATTCTTTTACTTCGCAAGTTCCGTCGTCTCTTCCTTGTTGCCGAAGGCGCATTATTGTTGCATCTAAATTACAGACTGACATCAATCCCCGATCACTCACTAACTGTCACTCATAATTACAAGTGACGGTTCAATTACTGCAAGTGATAAACTGTTATTTTTATTCGACGAAGCAGCAGTATACATATTGAAAGCGTCTTTCACTTACAATCCATCACTAACAATTACCGCTGATATAAGTATTCTTGTGATTGATCTCTACCTGGCAACTGTTGTGCCAATCAGTATCGGCGCTTCAGTGCTCGATAATCTCAGAGTTAAGACTCGGAGACACCAACGAAAGTTTGTCCTAAATACCTAATAGCGGATTGACGAATGTGGTCTATATTGAATCGGAGGTTAAACCTTAGCAAGACTCCTTGAGAGCCTTCTCGTGTTCGCCTAGGGATCGCACTTCTCGATTCTCGACGAACTGTGATGCTCGCCATATCCGATGCGCCACGCAACGACTATGCGCAAAAAGGAATCCATGCGGACTCTGTAGAGATACTGGTTCTCGGATTCCATGTCACCAAGGCCTTCAGTCAGACTAGCTCTCCCGAAAAATATCTCAGAAAGATCGGCACTCATAAGGAATGTCGAGAACATCGGCCAAAAGATAGACATCGCATCCGTACTCATCGCGGTAGCGCCTGATGGAGAAATGGATGTTACCGACTTCGATCGCAAGGGTGCGATCTCACGCATCATGAGCGTTAAGGTCATCTGGCTTTAGGGCTAGCGCATTAAGACCACGCCATAGAGCTTTGGCTTAATGCCCGAGAAGATGTTAGCGATCTGGCGCGGAATGGGCTTCTCGATATGCTGATACGGCCCATAGCTGTTCGAGCAGTTCGAGACAGTCGCCAGCACCCCATACGTGCGATACCACGTGCGCACCAGAAGATCCGATGCCGCCGTGTTAGAAGAATAAGGACTGCTCGGATGATAGAGGCTTTCCTCTGTGAACTTGGCAGGATCATCGAGTGCTAGACCTCCATACACTTCATCGGTCGAAATATGGTGAAACCGCACGTTATGCTTATGCGTAGCCTCAAGAAGCGTGTATGCTCCCTCGACATTCGTACGCAAAAATGATGAAGAACCCGCGATCGAATTATCGTTATGGGACTCTGCAGCAAAATGAACGACAGCATCCGCGTTCTTCTCATGAACCCACGCTCAATATTTCTTTAAGCTGATTAAGAAACAGTGAGATATCAGAAAAATAATTCGGATAGGCCGCTTGTATTTCTTCAAGTGAATTCGCCTGTACAAGAAGAATAACCTCGTTGTCTTCAGCATCCTCTTCGGCTCTTGAATAATCTGATGGCGCTTGATTCATCTCCTCTGAACCAAACGGCCTTATCGTAATAAACTGACTATCGTAATTAAAAGTAATTAGAAAAGCATGCGAGTCAGCAAGATCCTCTGTGGATTGGATAAAGGACACAGATCGCGAGAACCCTTCAAGCCATGAGATAATATGAACGGAACTCTCAATCCTCTTCAACTCTGCAATCTTAACCTGGATATCGTTCAAGTCAAGACCGTCTTTAAGATTGCCTACTTCGACCTGTGCAAATAATTCTGATACCAAAAGAAAAAAGCGCTTTTCGGCTTCAGTTCCTCCACCAAACTTCATTTTAGGTCCCGGTCGGAGATCATATGATTCGACCGCTGTTGACCACGCATGTTGCAAACTGGAACGAACTTGCACCTCAACTCGCAAACAAGATACACCAGCTTGTACAGCATCACACCTGTGAAGCGTATGAACACCCCGATACCCATCTTTTTTCGGCTCAGATATATAATCTTTCTTTCGACAAAAACCAGGTTGCGCTTCTAAGGTCTGCACAGCAGAGGTAATGTCAGAAAACTCTGGTAAAACGAGGCGACATCCCGCAATATCATCGAGAGTTTTAAGGTCGTGAGTAAAACCTGGGCGTCTGAGTTTTTCGATAATGGTTTCAACTCGCTTTAACCGTCCAGCCACATAAGCGCCAGGAAAATCTTTGGCAACTTCACTCACTACTTCAAGCATCTCTTTGAGCGGTTCGCCATGGATCGCCCTCCAAGCACCGATGATCACAAAATCCTCGATTGCCTCACCCTTCTTGGATGACGAAGCAACTCGCTCTCCTGCTCTAGAGACCTGATGTTTTGAATAAGGAAAATTCACAGAGTTATCTGAAAAGAGGATTCGTGCAGTTTGACGATGAATAATACGTCTGGATTGATTCAATCGGTATTAAATTATTGGAGCGCTCAGTAGGCTGAAGACCCCGTCGAGCATCAACCCATGGTCTCTCACCATGAGTCAATTCGCTCAATTCCGATCCCGTTCTATCGCCTAAAATAGCTAAGACGTGCAAGACAGCTTCCTTTTCCGCTGGTGCTAAGCCAGACGGAGGGCGATCGAAATTAACATCACCTAGCGACACAACAGATTGTCCTCTATGCGCAGCATAAAGCGCTGGAACAACAGGACCGTTAACCCAAGCCTCAATCCTTTGAGAAAACAAGGGAGTTCGATATTTCACCAGGTAATACGCCTGAGAATAATAAACGAGCTTTTGTAACTTCATGGTAGAAGTATTCCCAGTTTCTTTGAGAATATGACTAGCAACATCAATTACATGAGCCATGTTTTACCCCTCCTTTTATCATCGAATTAAGCAGTATCATTTAGATTTGAAATGATACTACAAAGAATTGAAGTATTTTTGTAGCCATGCCTGTTACAGGTAATTGGCTCTTCATAGAATTGCTTTTTATGATAGCTGATTCTCAAAAACAAGCCTGTGCTTTTCTTGATCCAATCCTATTCACAACACGCTTTGATCGGCATAGGAGAGTCCAATGTATCCGTTTACCTCAATGTCGGCATCCCTAAATGTCGAGCTGTGAGTTGACGGATACATATATGTTGCCCCTCGCGATTTACTTCGATCGGACAAGCTTCGCTCAACTACTAGTACATGAAGATTTCTAAAAAGGCATCCAGGATCGCCCGCCGAATCCAGCCACACGCCTTGAGTTCAGTCCTATAGATTTGGAGATGCTCTTTTTGAGGAGTTCTAACGATTTGGCTCAGATGTTTTATTATCGCAAACGGATGCCGCTTTCTTCTAGACGCGCATTAGGATTGAATTTCTCTAGAAGGGTTTTTACAACAACGCAATTTCCTTCTGAAATTTTTGGACTAAGCATCACCTCCATCTTACTGAAGGCTTCATCGCTTAACTCCAAATCCAAAAACGGAAAGGGCTGCTCGAAATCATGCTCTAGAAACTGCTGAGCGCAACGCCTAAGATCTTCTTCTACCTCAATACCTTTTTCCATGCTTCTTATCCTAAATGCAGAGAATTGATATCTGTACTCCTTCTGAAAACTCCAACTTTTAGCCTTATGTTTTCCAATATGAGCGATAGCAATACTCACTGCTGGACAAAGTTTGCCATGCTCGTCTTCAGCTTGCTCTTCGGTCAAAACCTCAGGGTAAAGCTTTGCTCTATCGGATGTGTACTCTATTTCTCTGAGCATAGATTTCTGCCCCGCAAACATTAACTCAGGTGAAACAATACCTTCTTTTTTTGTGAACTCTAGACCTAGAACTGGTCTCTCCTTATCCACTTCCACCGTACTCTTCTCTTTGAACGGAAACAGTGGCAAACCTATCCTCACTCCAGCAAACTCGGAAGCATACATCTTCCACATGGGAATACTCTCAGTTTTTTCATTGGTCCAACAGCTAACAAAAAAGCAATTAGTGACATTATTTCCGTCAGCCGTCAAGCACTCGTCAGGATCGTCAAGAGTATTAAGCGGCATAAACCTAATTGATTGATTTTTTAGAATTAGAGCAAGCTTATCGACAGATGTATAATGGAATAGTTGATAATTTGAGATATCTATATTATTTGGCGTTTGTTTGCTCAATGTTTAAAATCCTTCTTTGCGTCTAACAATTTATTAATAATTGATCAGAAGATCAGCTTAAAAACCAAAATGAACCATAAAAGAAATAGGGTATCCATATAGCCTTTATTGAACACACTTTTATCCTATAATCTATATTTACAGTGTGTATCGTTTTAGCAAATATACCCAGTCACAAACAACAAACTTTAACAATGCACTAAGCCTCTGTCGCATTCTGCTAATAAGTATAATTCGACAAAACTTTACCAACTTTGACAAATCTTTGGAAATGAGCGTTCAACCCCAAAGCTGTTTTCTTTGATGCTCAACTACAGCCATCCATCTTCCTTTAGCTAATCCATTTCTTACGCATGCCATAATTCACGCAATCTATAATTGAGACCTATAACGATTAACCACATAGGCTAACCTGCGTTTCCAACCGGGACGATGCACAATGCGTTCAAATCCAGCAGGATTTTTCAACAATTCTGTTCGACTAAGCTTGCTGAGATTTTCCCAGTCCCCGAACATCACATACAGAGCATTTCCGTATCTAACGTTTTCAAAAACAACCAAGTCGTCTGCAAATTGAGCACCATAGTATGCTGTAGTTCCCATGTTTATTCCACGAATAATTCTTTCAGGTTTTAAGCTTTGTAAAACATGGAAGCGTTCAATAACTAATTCGGGTACAGGCTCAGAATGCTTATCGGTTACTATTCGGGCAAATTCTCTATCGCTAATACCTTGAGGCAATATCTCCCAATTCACTGTGCGTGTTTTAAGGATCTCTTCTTTACTGACATCGGCAGGAAAACATCAGAACAACCAGTAGTCTGCTGCATGAGATTTATTCCCAAAAGAAGCTGTTTTCTAAAATCTGTTTCCTCTGGATCGAAAAGATAGTCTAATTCGAAAGAGAACAGAATAGCATTCAAATCTTCTACTGCTCTTTCAATTGTGATCTTCATCCTGGCTTCTAGGGGGCCCACGACTTCACGCTGGTAACATTCTCGTGTATAGCCCATCTCATGAGAACCTTTTGCCCAATCTCCAAAATTAGGCACTTCGACTGAAAAATATCGACTAATTTTCGGCAGATCTCGCCTGACTATTTCCCAGCCTTCAATGTTTCTTCGCGCCCACACCCCATCATCTAATGCAGGAATAATGTTTTGTTCTGGAATGTGCAAATTACCGGACTCAAAATAAATGCCCACAGAGGTAAAAAGACCTTGTTGGATCTGATGAACAGGTACTTCACGTGCCGATGCAACTTTTATCGCACCGCCTTTGAACTGATTTAGCTTGGCATCAATCGATATAGGGATTTTCCTATAGCTTTGCTTCCAAGGGCGTTTGAACCGTTTGCGCTTTTTGTTTAATGACGAATCTTGGTTTCCTTCAGACGGAAACCAAGTATTATTAGCACCAGTAGACATAACTACTCCTTTACATTAAGATTTCTCGAACATTGACTGTACTTAATGCAAGGTGTGCAATAATAGAGATGGGTTTGTGCTCTAATACTGCGCACCTTGCACGCGATGGGTTCCCCAAAACACATCGCGTGCGCTATTTTTCAAGAACTACATTGACCATTTGTTGCTCGCCTCACTTTTCTTTTTTCCCGAATATATCGGACTCGCTTCGTGTAAATCGAAAATAATTGCTCGGTCAATCTCTGAGTACACTCCTTTTACTTTCATTCCCATTTGCTCGATATTCCATCCCATCATTCTTTCAAATGTAGCGATGAGATCGTTGTTGTTCCATCTCACACCGTTTGAAGTATCTCTTCCTTTTTGATAGAAGCGTTTCGTATCGTTTTCTTCATAATCTCTTGCCACAATTGCAAATCGACCTCCAGCACGATCGATCATTGGGATTGTAAAAGGAGGACAGCCCAGTTTTTCGACGGCAGTCTTGTTAAATGCTACGCCATTTTTCGTAACAGACATTGTTGGCGTCCCTGTTACAAGCTTGATAGGCTCAAATCCTTCTAGCATCTGATTTCCTCATTTCTCAATTTTCTGTCCTCACTTTTCTTTTTTCTATTTTACTACTCTGATAATCCTAATCAAAGCTTTACTTTTCTACTTGGGATTTTTAAGTAAAGACTGTAATGATTAACAAATAAAGCTCAATTGTGCTTAGAAGATTGAATCCTCCATTGAGCATACAATAGTTCTATTTTCATATATTTTATTTGAGCTGAATACTTACAGTCTGAAAAACGAGATAAAATGATATCGCAGTAGACAGTGAATTCTACCCATTTGAGAATGCTGGTTATATTAGATTTTTGGTTATCTAAAAATGATTATATTAATAATCTCATCTGGAAGTATTTTATGACGATTCATATCAAAGATCATAAACATATCAATTTATGTCAATTCTTTTACTACATGCCTGCGATACGCTGTCGATATAATTCTCGAAGGACAATATCAAAACAATAAGGTGCGTTTGATAAAGGATTGCGTAACTGCTGCAAGCTTTTTTGCAATCGACAACTACCTATTACTATAATCTCACATCATGCTTGCTGCTGTTTTAAGCGAAATCAAGCAAACCCTCTAAATTTTCGAACAATTTATGACCGAAGCTGCACAAAACGAAACTACTGATAAACTAAAATCAAAGCTCTGTAAGTCCCAGATGAATCTTGTCCTTCTCACTCAAGATGATCTTGGTCGGCTCGAACTTGGCATCGCCATCGAGCGCTGGCCACTCGATTCCGGTAGCAGGGTCGTTCCACATGAGTCCGCCTTCATCATTGGGATGGTAGACATCATCGCATTTGTAGCAAAACTCGGCAGTATCGGACAAAACAAGGAAGCCATGTGCGAACCCGCGAGGAATAAAAACTGACGCTTGTTCTCAGCAGAAAGCACTACGCCCTCCCACTTGCCATACGTCGGGCTATCTTTACGCAGGTCAACCGCAAACATCAAAAACCTTGCCTGAAACGACACGCACGAGCTTCGCCTGCGGATGCTCGATCCGAAAAGGCAATCCGCGCAGCACGCCACGCGTCGAAGACGATTGATTATCCTGCACAAACTCGCAGTCAATCCCGCCGGCAATAAAATCAGGGCGTTTATATGTCTCCATGAAATAGCTGCAATCATCGCCATAGGCTTTTACTTCGACGATCTTCATGCCTTCGATAGAAGTATCCGTGAATATAAAATTTCCAAAATAACCTGATCAGACATGGTTGTTCCTTTCAATGCGCCCCGTCTAACAAAAACTCCAATGCCTGCCGCTAGCTGCCAATAAATTTGCCACAAGAGAGATTGACCACAATCGCCAAAATCGAAACGCCCGGTCGTCAAACAGTTAGCTATTGCCCAAGCTGGGCATACTTTTCTTCAGTAGCGCTCTTCGAGCCTTCCCACCAATCTCGGTTCTGGTCGTACCAAGCGATAGTCTCGCGCGGGCCTGCCTCGAAATCGGTATGTTCGGGCTGCCAACCAAGTTCATGCTTGAGCTTAGTAGCATCAATCACGTACCTTCGATCGTGTCCCGGTCGATTCTTCACTCATCCGAAATCGTCAGCATCGCGCCCCATCGCAACGAGGATCGCACGTAAGACATCGATGTTGTTCTTCTCGCCATCAGCACCAATGAGGTACGTTTCGCCCAAACAGCCGAGGAGTGATTCTGTGCATGGATCCAATCACGAACATTGGGCCCATCACCATAGAGTTTTGGCCTCATGCCCGAAAGAATATTGTTAATCTGGCGAGGAATGAATTTCTCGATATGCTGATACGGCCCGCAATTGTTCGAACAGTTCAAAATGGTCACCGGCACTCCATAAGTGCGAAACCATGCACGCACAAGAAGATCAGATGCTGCCTTGGTAGATGAATAAGAACTGCTCGAATGATAGGGAATCTCCTCGGTGAACTTTACAGGATCATCGAGTGCGAGATCTCCGTATACCTCATCAGTCGAGATGTAATGAAAACGTACGCCGTGCTTACGCGCAGCCTCGAAAAGCGTATAAGCTCCTTCGACATTCGTCCGTAAAAAGCGCAGGGTCTGCAATCGAATTATCGTTATGAGACCCTGCTACAAAATAAACGACTGCATCAGCAGTCGCGAAAAGTCGCTCAACTAGCTCGGTATCGCAAATATCACCCTGAATAAAGGTTGGTGCAATACCAGAAATCCTTCTCAGGCAATTTTAGGCGCTTGTTTCCTTTGTTGTCTCTACACTAAAATTTAAGTAGTAGCTTTGACAGGCAACCAAAAGTATCAGCCACTGAAAAACATCATAATTATGCATTAGCGTTTCCAAAGAAGCATTTAGAAGGATTGCAAAAACCCCAATTAGCAACGCAACCTTAATACCGTATCTTTCTTCTTTTTGCAAAGACAAGAAGACATACCCCACAAGGAGAAAAAAGAAAGCTGCCAGAACAAGCCCTCCCATGAAAAACACATCTAGCACTTGATTATGAAAATGTGTAAGTATGTCGCTATTGAGCAACACATGCATAACTTCTTCACTCTGCTTTCCATGACCTAAAATCGGACTCTGAGAAACCTGCTCCCAACCAATGTCCCAAATTTGCGTTCTCCCAGAAAGCGTAATTGTTTTATGTAATACGTTCTGAACAAAATCAGTAATCAAAGGCACATGTGTAATGAAATTAAAAAGGAGAAGACAATTCACAACAACTAATACAGCAAGAAATATCCAAGGCTGAAAAATTTTCTTTGCAGAAGGTTTGTTACTCAACAAAAGGAGCGCAAGCGACACAATTAAGACAGCTGACAAAGTTACTGCTCCAGAAATGAGAGTTTCTGCGATATAAAACAAAATGAATAAAGGTATCGCCTTTTTAGACCCTTTCCTCCCGACACCCACATAAAGAAGGGCAGCCAATGCGAGCGCGGGTAAAACGTAATAGCTCAAACTGCTCTTGTAGCCTAAAAACCAATTATTTGTCGAAAACGAACCTCCAGCAACACTGTACATCCCACTGGGAAATGCTATAACGCAAAAAAAGTTTATTACTAATAGCGCGTTTAGATAAATCCATAAGGAATTAAACAAGACACCAGGTTGCCGCCTGCAACACGCCCAAAGAAAAACAATTGCTATAGCTCGATAACTTACTTTAATGGCATCTATGATTGAGCCAGCATTCACAATTGTTATACAAATAAAAAGCAGGAAAAACCCTATGAAAAGCAAAATGATCTTATCGAGTCTGTATGCATATCTAAAATTAAAGCGTAGGCAACAATACAAGCCCACAGAAGCCAGAGTCGCTGCAACACTCCACAACTGCCAAAACACAGTAACGAAAGGGAATATCTCATAAACACCTGTCGGTAACAGCAGCCCCACTAGAACTAAACAGATGAAGGAATACGAGGTTGGAGCATTGCTTATTGCCTTTTTGAATTTTGATAAGCGCTCATGCTTGCCACTATGGATAGATTCTGAAGCATTGTTTGAAAAAGGCAAAAGCAATATTTCTGCATTTCTCGCCATACTTACCACCGTCGAAAATCACTTATTTCGCTTTTTCAAAAAACCCAAATAGCTTATTTACTCGCACTTATAAACCTGAAATTGGATATGCCCGCATTCATAGCCGCCTCTTTATCACATTCAGCGTCACCCAAAAAAAGCGACCGCGCAAGATCGATATTGTAGTCACGCGCCGCCTCCATAATTAATCCTGGTTTAGGCTTTCTGCATTCACACGGTCCCGTAAATAACTCATGATGCGGACAATAATAGATTGCGTCAATTCGCGCATCGTAGTTTTCTAAAAGCTGTCTGCACATTTCGGCATGAAAACAATGCATATCATCTTCAGTATAAAACCCTCGAGCAATACCAGATTGATTAGTAACTATTATTACCAAATAGCCTTCTTGATTATACCGATGAATCAGCTCTGGAACGCCCTGTATAAACTCAAGATCCTCAGGTCTATAAGCGTATCCCTTATCTACAATAATAGTGCCGTCTCTATCGAAAAAGGCCGCTTTCGTTTTAGGCGTCATTTGAGAGAGCCTCTTCAATTAGACCGCAAAGAATATGATAAACGCACTCATGCGCTTCTTGAATATGCGCAGTGACTTGATGAGGTATCACAATAGCATAATCAGAAAGCTCTTTTAGCTCGCCTCCATCACGGCCCGCTAATAAAACTGTCACACCGCCCAACTCACGAGCCTTCTTAAAAGCTCGAATTATATTCTCAGAATTTCCGCTGGTTGAAAGTCCTAATAGCACGTCCCCTTCATCAAGAAGCCCTTCTACTTGCCGCTCTAGAATAGACTCAAAACCATAATCATTTGCAATAGCCGTCATGGTTGCAATATCGCTATTGAGCGCAATTGCCCTATACGCTTTTCGTTCTGCCTGGAAGCGACCGACTATCTCTCCGGCAATATGCAGCGCATCGCTTGCCGAACCACCATTCCCACATGTCAAAACTTTATTTCCATGTTTTAGTGCAGAGGTCAGCTGCGTAGCAATTTCTGCAACATCCGAAAGAAATTCATCATCCGACGCTAAGCTATGAATTAATGCTTCTGCTTCTAGCAGTTCTTTTCTTACAATCGATATTTTACTTTTCATTGCCTTTTATTTCTTTGATGCTGTTAGTATCTTTTTGACAATACTTGTAGTTGAATATCCTACCAATTCGGGCGCCAAATCAACTTCAAGGGCGAAAATAGACTCAGGAATTTCATTAATGTCGTAATCGCCTCCTTTAAAATGTACATCTGGACGAATTCTTTTCATGATACACATCGGCGCATTCTGGTAGTCACTAAAACTTTTTAACAGCTCCAATTCATCTTGACTGGGATCAAATATACTTACTTCAGGATCAAAGATGACCACAGCATCAACAACCTGTAGGCTCGCAAGCACATTTGCCCTATCCAGTTCATTGTTAATTGGCCTGTCGTTTCCTTTTAGTTTTTTAACTGATTGATCGGAATTCAGTAACACAACTAAATGCTCACCGACGCTCCTTGCTTTCTCTAACAATGCCAGATGGCCAGAATGCAAAACATCAAAACATCCATTTGTTGTTACGATCTTCTCTTCCCTTTTGCGCCAGTTGTTTAAAAGAGAATCCAAATCATCATAGTCTTGGATAGAAAAAATATTCTTGTTACCAAAACTAGGTCTGTTCATTTCGATTTCCGCCTGAGAAACCGTTGCTGTTCCTGGCTTAGCGACCACAAGGCCAGCTGCTATGTTTGCAATCGCAATAGCTTCATCAATGTTGTTTAGATCTCTATCAAGTTTGCTGGCTAGAGCTGCAACTGCTGTATCACCAGCACCCGAAACATCATACACATCGTAAACTTTAGAAGAAACATGAAATTCTTTATCGTGCCCAATTAAAGACATTCCACATTCAGAGCGAGTTAAAAGCAAGTAGTCAATGCCCAACTCTGATGGCAGATTCTTAAATGTACGTACCAAAAACTCTGAGTCGTTCTCAACAGAAATGCCTGCATATTCACTTATTTCTTTTAAATTTGGAGTAATTATTGTTGCACCAGAGTATTTGCTCCAGTCTTTTCCTTTTGGGTCGACAATGACGGGAATGCCTAAACTCTGAGACTTTTTTATAATCTGCTGACAAAGGAACTGGCTACAAGTGCCCTTGCCGTAATCGCTTATTATTACAATGTCTTGGTCGCTCAGTACTTCATCGATTGACGCAAGCAGCATCTTCTCAATTTCATCATCTACCGCATAAGAGTCATGCCAATCAATCCTGATAAGCTGTTGGTCATTCCCCACCAATCGCATTTTATGGATCGTTCTCTGCTGAGGCAAGCGGCATATCGCCGTAGAATCAATATCTTGCCGCTCAAACTCTTCTTGCATTACAGATGCATTCTCGTCATCGCCACAAACTCCCACTATTGAAGTACGAGCTGCAAGAGCACTTGTATTTCTTGCAACATTTGCCGCCCCGCCCAAATAATGAAATCTATGGTTAGGCTTTAAAACAGGTACTGGAGCTTCTGGCGAAATCCTTGATACGTCGCCATACAAAAAGGTATCCACCATCAAGTCACCAAATATAAGGATGCTTTTTGTTGATTCAGTCATTTCAGGCCTTCGTCTTGATAAAACTACACGCAAGCTCTTTCAATCTAAATAAACCCTCAGTTAGTATATATCTTATCGATACATGCATTTCTTGATGGGCCTTTAATGGCCAATACCACACGTTAAAGGCTATTTGACATACGATCTGGCCTAATAAAAGCCCCCAAATACCGAGATGGAAGACTTGCAAAAACAAAACAGCAACGCCAACAGTGGCTAGCGAAGTGCCGATAAATGACCATGCGTAGGGAATTCTATTAGTGCAAGAAAAATAGGATGTAAAAATGTTTCTGTAGCTTAACAAGAATTGGTAAGTTGCTGCAGCGAGCATTATCAGTACAGATGGCGTAACCTCAGGCCGTATGAGATTTAAGATTGGCAACCCCGCAGCAATGATAATGACCAGCTCGATGAAAAAAATTGTTAAGAATGAAACCACGATCAAAGCCATTGTCTCTTTTGTTTTTGAGGGATTGTTCATCACATAGGCAGCTTGCAAAACCGGCTGATTAGCCGAATAAAAAACCAAAGCGATCTGCGCAATTACAATAGCGACATTCATAGCTAAAGAATACATACCTGTCAACGTGAGACTCATATAAAGTGGTGCAATTATTACGCATGCTTGATTGGTAAGATAGTTAGCAAGTGTAACAAGTCCTTCTCGAGAAGCATTATGCCAAACTGCCTTGAATAAATCCCATATTTCTTGCCTACTTGCTTTATGCTCTACTTCTTTTAAATGAAGCCCTATCTCTTTGTATCTGTAAAATTCCCACCTGCTGAGAAGGCGAAATATGATGCTATACAACAAATATGCAAAGCCTGTTCCAATAATGCCGAAGCCCAAAAAAAGAAATAAAAGGGTCAAAAACATCCAGGCTGAATTAGAAAAAACTAGTACTCTGTTAACCGCCGAAATAGCACCTACCCCGTTCATGAAAGAGCGGTAGTAGTTGTAATAGAGATTCAAAAAAGTTGCGAGAGCAAACAACGACCAGGCGATCAGTACTTCTTGTTGGGGCAAATCAGAACTAATGTGCAATATATACATTGTTCCCGGAATTGCTAAGCCAACAAACGCAATAAGCGACAATACAAAAAATACAATTTTGCATGCCGTCATGGTCCTCTTCATTAAAACAAAATTTGGCTCATCGTTTTGAGAAAATACTGCTTTGGTTTTTACCAGCTTGACAGCCCCATTCCAGCAGTAATTAATATTGCGACCGAATGTAGTACTAAATCCAAAATCAAAAACAACTGCGATAGCCGTTAAGCTCTGAAACACCGCCCAAAGCCCATACATTTCATTATCGAGAAAGAAAAGCACTATAAGAAATAGAATGCCTTTTGAGCCTAGCGACATAACAGTGCCAGCACAGCTCCATATATAATCCTTATTGCTTAGTTTTATCGCCACAAACAATACCAATAATCACAACGTAAAAATGTTCAAGTGCAATCTCATCTTGAGCTTGCACCAATAAGGCTATTTTAAAACTATAGAGAACGACAACATACACTAAACTTGCAGGAATGCTTAAACAGCACTTATATAGCTGCCTGATCCTTATGTTTCGTTTCTACCCATGACTCAATTACTTCAAAAAGCTCTTCTGGCTGTATCTTTGACAAACAGAGGGCTGATTCTCCATTATTAACCCTCATTCGACATTCATCATTATCTGCACCCATAAGCCCTTTTAAGGGAACGCATCCATAACACGGTAGTTCATTTATTCCAGCTTGACCAATACACAGTGGTTCAACAGTTTCTGGACTGGGCGCATCAATTACATATGGAAGTGGCCTCGTACCGTTCCATGCTCCAATCAAACAAAACGACTGCGTCCCTACAGAAGCTGCCACATGAATAGAGCCACTATCCACGCTTATATGAAAAGAACTTTTTCGGAGCAATTCAATCCATTGATCAAATGATGTCTTTCCAATTAAGTTGTACGTACGTTCGCTGTTCTCGATATGCTTAATCGCCTCAGAATAAAGAGGGTTTGCCGTCTCGCCGCCTGTAAAGCATACAGAATAGTCATATTTATCGTGAATCAAATTTACAATCGTAGCAAATTTCTCTGGCTCCCAAATGCGTTGTGCCGAAGCCGAATCTAATGAAATTGTTACATATGGCTCATCAATCGGAGAATAATCGCAGAGCTTCTTTATTGGATATATTCTAGTCTTGTAAGACTCGCCGCCGATTCTTCTTATAATTAGTTGCTGCCGCTTCATTTCATGCAAATTGAACGGAACATATATTTTATCTGTATATGCCCTTTCAAAATACCAGCGCAAGTTACCAATATTGTGCTCTATGTCCCGTTTTGCCTTTATCGAATCATGATCGATATCGTCAAAAACACCGATACTACAATTTGAATTAACCGTTGCAACAATATAGGCGGCAAGAGGCATAATATGAGCAACATTTACTATTATCTTCTCAAATTCTAAGTTTCTCATTTTCTTTATAGTGTTGTATGTTTCGAAAAACCTTGTACCCCCGCCTTCATAAGGATAAGGCACGTCAAGAAAAGAATACTCTGACATATCCGCAATGGTCTCACACACTTTACGAAGCCGTTTGTTGCAAAGTACGCATATTTCCCAACCATCTTCTTTTGAAAACAGCCGTTTTGTCTCCAAAAGAAGATCCATATTTAAAATTGCGTTACCAATATGACCACCAAAAATGATCAATATCTTCTTATTGTTAACGTGTTTTATTCTTTTTTTCTTATGGAGGAGATACACATAAATAAATGCAAAACCTTTAGAAACCAAAGTACGGATTTTTTGTACCATTTTGTTCCTTTTGTCAATTCCTTGGACTATCGTTCATTTATCGAAATAGAGCAAACGCCTATAAACACTCGTGCTAGACTTAATCATTCGCACACATAGTCCTCTTTCAAAACGCTCATCATCATTATGTCTATATAGCGTCCGTTCTTAAAAATGGCCTTCCTTCTTATTCCTTCTTCTACGAAGCCACATTTTAGATACATATTAATCGCACGATCATTCAAAGTTAGAACCTGTAATTGAACACGATGTAAATTCAAATCGTAGAATGCGTGCCTGAGCATTTCTTTCGTAGCAAAAGACCCTAATCCTTTTCCCCTGTTTAGCGTATCGCCGATCATTATCGAAAAATCGGCACACGAATTTGTGCGATCGATATTCAGCAGATACACACATCCCAGAATCGCGCCTTCATCGCCTTCTTCCACAATCGCACACCTTACACAATTATTTCGAGATTTCATGTAGGTGTCGAACCAATTCAAATCAACTTCCTCGTTAATATAGCGATAAGTTGATCCTAAAAGCGCAATAAGCTCTGGATCCCTTCTCCACTTATTTATTTCTTTTATATCATTTCTCTCAATTTCGCGAAGCTTTAGTGTCATCAGTTCAACCCTTCTCTAGCCCCAAAATCAAGTACGGCCTGAATTATGCAATTCATTTCAGCCGGACCATAACGTTCATCAACTGGCAAAGGCAATATATTGCTAGCCAACATGTACTCAAGGTCTCTAGACTCCATCTCTTCCAAGACATTAGGCCACAGAACCGGAATGTATATTTTATTCTCAATCAGGTGTTTTCTTAACCCATTTCCATTACGAACATACAAAGGATACGCATAGGCGCCTTCGATATTTTGAACATTTATGAGATTGTACTCAGATAAGGCATCGTTCAAATACATATAGTTCTTGGTTCTTTTGCTTTTTGCGCACTCATAATCGATAGAGTGAAGTATATTTGCCGTTAGTTTTGACATCCTCATCAATGGCTGCGAGGCTATATATTTCTCGCTTTCTCTATAATTTGCATAGAATTCAGATGCTGTTCGCTCAAACCTACCTACCAGGTGCCCGATGTTTTGAAATGATTCTGCGGTCTTAAGCTCCTTATTGAAGATGCTATCCGTATATAAAAAGGCTCCATCAGGAACACCAAGAAATTTTCTACAAGTATATAGAGTATCAAGGTGAGGAATAGGCTTTTGATAGTATGCGTGCGCATTATCGACAATCAAATTCGGATAATTGTTCCATAGTTTTTCTATAGTTTCATTTGTTAATTGTCCATAGTAGTTAACCAGATAAAGCCAATCATCGGCTCCCAAATCAAGATCGACTGGCATAAAGGAATTATCAACATGATAGTAGATCGTCTCTACCCCATAAGTTTTACAGGCGCTCTTAACTGAGCCACACAAAAAATAGGGTATATGTATTCTCTTGATATTCTTTCTTGCAATTATTATGTAGTTCAGGCAATTACGGCCGCTGTTCAAAGCTATAGCCTCTTCATGAAGCATTGGCCTATCATAATATGGCCACTCTATGAATCCACCTATTTCTTTCATCGTCCATGCCCACCAATTGCTGGTTTTATAAATCTAAATGCAGTTAACTTAATTTAAAATACTGATTATAATCGATGTGTGTAAATCTGATCTATGCTTTTACTCAGTTTACAAAATTAGGTAATAAGTAACTCTTAAGAGGATTCTCGTGAATTACGATACTCAAGCAGCCGATGTGCAGAACCATCTTGCAGACTATCTAATACAAACACGATTAGATGATGTCAATCTAACCTACGAAGAAATAACCTATAAGGAGTCTTTCTACGTTAAATATGTAAAAAGACTCTTTGATATATGCATATCTCTTGTCGCATTGATCGTCACTTTACCCATCAATCTAGTAATTGGTATTGTGGTACTTTGCGTACTTGGTCGACCTTTGTTCTTTGTGCAAGAACGCGTTGGAAAAGACGGTAAGCTATTCAAAATAATTAAGTTTAGGAATATGACTAATGCAACAGATGAAAAAGGTAATCTCTTGCCCCCTCAGCAGCGACTTACCAAGTTGGGCATTTTTCTAAGAAAAACTTCCCTAGATGAGCTTCTTAATTTCTGGAGTATTCTAAAAGGCGACATGAGTTTAATTGGACCACGCCCTTTACCTCCGGTCTATTTACCACGTTTTAGTAAAAGACACTTGATGCGAACGCTTGTCAAGCCTGGACTAGAGTGCCCTCAGTGGATTCGCACAAACGAACCCATCCTATGGAACGACCAATTTGAGAATGACATTTGGTATGTTAAAAACGTAAGCTTTGCAGTTGATTGCAAGATGCTGTTAAAACTTTTTCAATACACCTTTAGCAAAAAGAACTCTGAGATGAGAGCAAACTGTGAAAAAGGCAGCTTCATAGGGTATACGCTTGATGGAAAAGCTATTTCCAGCTTAGACCTTCCTGAAGACTTGATTGATGAGATAATGAAAAACTGTCAGAACTAGTCTTTGCACACCAACCACAGATTATCGATTGACCAGCAAATTTGCGCTCATATTGCTACACTTAAGATTCAACCAACACTTTAAATTCAGTATCGATTTTAGCAATTAGTGTTTCTAGCTCTGCAGCGTTTTCACAACAACCGATATAAAACCCAATCCTAGCCGCATCCGAATCACATTTTTTAATAATATCTCCAACATTGAATCTCAGCTGCGAAGCAATAACGCTAGGATCCTGCTCCAAAATCGAGAGTCCTTGGACAGCTTTCACCAGCCCTCCTTTTTTTGGCGTGTCAAAAAAGTGAAGAAGGGCGACTCTGCTTTTCAAGTCATCGTCAATTGAAAAATCTTCTTCCTCCGCAGCTCCAATTGAACACTCGATCAAATATTTGTACGTATCATGCCCGCTCATATATGGTGCAATATGAGAAGAAATCATATTGCCACCGCCACGCGCACCTATCTCTATTAAATAAAACTTGCCATCGTTATATTTGTATTCAGCATGGGTCAACCCATAGGGCAAATCTGAAGCCTTAACGAAATGATCGTTGATTGCTGTTAATTGCTCATAATCATACTCATCATTTACTTGAGAAAAATAGAGGTCAGAAGCTATATTGGGGTTATGCTTAAAATGCTTCTTCTCACTTATGGCAAGAGTAAAGTGATTCTCAGGCGTTTTTATGCCATCAATAGTAAATTCTGTGCCTTCGATATATGTTTCAGCCAATACTGCTTTTTGTGTGCGAGAAAACGAAAGCGACTCTTCGAACCAATCGTCAATCTGGCTCTCTGAAATAATCATAAACACCCCATGACTTGAATTTGAGTCGAGGGGCTTGATGATTATAGGACGTTCTTCCTTGCGCAAGAATTGCTTTGCATCCTCTGCGGTAAAACAAAGTTGGTAATTTGGGGTCGGAATAGAATATTTACTGCAAAACTGCCGCATCAAATATTTATCTGAATAAAGTTTGGATATATCAACCCCTATAGAAGGAAGACCATAGCGCTCTGCTAACTCGGCAATAAGTACTGTTGCGATATCGCATTCATCACTAAGGATGCCGCTAATTGGATGTTGTTCAACGAAGCCATCTATAGCTTCAATATCAAATATATCGGCTTGTAAATGTTCGTCAGCATACTGAAAACATGGTGCATCAGAATTCGGATCAACAACATATAAGGTGTAGTTGAGATCTTTTATTTTTTTGGCAAGCGCTACCTGCCACAAACTTCCCGGCAGCAAAAGCAAAGCAGGTTCGCGCGACTTGCGGTTACTCATTTGCTATGAACCTATCGAGATTAAGCTTAGCCAGTTCCGCATCTATAATGCCATCATCGAATTCTTTAGTTTTAATGACTGAATTGATAGTATCCAGGCATGCCTTAAGATCATCTACCGTTTCTGTTCCTACTCCAACTCGAATGAAATGATCGGTGCTCGCACCATAAGCAGATCCGGGAACTACAGCAATATGATATTTCGCTAGTAAAAACATAGCGAAATCTAAAGAGCTTCTTCCGTAATCGCTAATATCAAAAAACAAATAAAAAGTTGCCGATCCGGGCAGAGCGCGAAGTCCTATCGATTTAGCATACTGGTTAACTTGATTGCGCTTTTCGACTACAGCTTGTGCTTGTGGAAGCGTTAAGGCCAAGAGCTCGTCGAAATGCTCATTAAGATACAGCAAGAGAATGGACGGTGCGCAAGTAATGAGATGCTGATTGAGCTTCAAAATATTGAAAATAAGTTCGGGTGTAGATATTACATAACCAATGCGCCATCCCGAAATGCCAAAATTCTTGGATAAAGAATTGACGATTATGATTCCATCCTTGTCTGGGACCACATTCGCCATGGAAACAAATGAGTCATCCGTAATAAAATCACTATATGCCTCATCAACAAGAATATAAATTCCCCTCGGTCGACACATTTTATAGAGCGTCTCTAATTCTTCTCTCGTGTATGTTCTACCAGCAGGATTGTTTGGATTGTTGATTACAATCATTCGAGTTTTTTCAGTAAAGTAGTTCTCAAACTCCTCCACAGGGCAATTATAAGGGATGAAATCAGGAACTCCATCGGCTAGCTTGATCTCTTCTGGATAACTAAGCCATGCTGGTTCATGGATAAGAACCTCATCGCCTGGATTCAAAACAGCCTGAAACGCCATATAAATAAGAGGTTTTGAGCCTGCTGAAATTAAAATCTCATCTCGAGGGTCAATAGAGACATCATAGTTTTTGCTATAGTACTTGGCTATCTTCTCGCGTAGATCGTAGATTCCTCTACTTTCCGTATAATGGTAGCCTTTTTCAAAATCAATATTATCAAAGGACAAAAGTGGGATTTTAAAATATGCTTCACCAAGCGACAAGACTTTTATCGGATAGCCCGCTTGCCTCATTGTGTACACAATATTATTTATGTAGATTGACAAAGCTTCAGGAATACTTGCAACTTTATTACTAATCTGCATTTGACTCATTATTGTATCCAATCCATATATAATGGCATAACCTCATTGGTTATTAACTATAACTGAACCCAAATAAAAACTTCGATAAATCACGACAAATACAAGGCCGCAAGGCTCTCTCTTGTCTCTTAGTATCAAAGCAACCGTTAAACACAAAAGTTTTTTACCGTTTGAGAAGCCTCCTGAGGAGGGTACTCACATAGAGAGGTCCCTCTTACTAAACAGCTATCATTGATGTATATCAATGAATTCGACAAATAATATCGCAAATCCTATCGACATCCTCAAGTGAAAGATCAGCATACATAGGCAGCGTAAGCACCTTGTTGGCTGCATCATAAGCGATGGGCGTAGCCTCTTGACCGAGCGCAAACATGCCTTCATAGCATTTAAAATCACTTGTAAGCGGATAAAAGTACTTTCGGGCACTGATGCCTTCTTCAGAAAGCGCCGCAAAAACATCGTCGCGCGATGCACCGAATTCAGCTGGCTCGATAAGCACTGGCATATAGGCGTAATTATACTTGATATCTACTGATGGTTTTGGCATTCTCAGCCCAGGAATCTTTTCAAGTTGTTCCCAATAGCGTTCTGCGACTAGCTTGCGCTTTGCAATCTCTTCATCCACATGGCGAAGGTTGCAGAGTCCCATGGCTGCGGCAAATTCGTTCATCTTTGAATTGCCTCCAATATGCTTAACATTTTCAGGACTTTCGATGCCGAAATTGCTCCATTGAATCAAGCGCTCTTCCAAGGCAGAATCCACATAAGAAATGCCGCCGCCCTCAATAGTGTTAAACACCTTGGTAGCGTGGAAGCTGAACATGCTGGCATCGCCGAACGCAGCCGCGCCAATACCGTCGCGCTCCACACCAAAGGCATGGGCAGCGTCGTAGATCACTTTAAGATCATGCTTCTTGGCGATTTTTTTGATCGCATCGACATCGCATAGGTTTCCATACACATGTACTGGAACGATTGCGCAGGTTCGATCGGTGACGAGTTCCTCAATCTTCGTGGGATCGAGCGTAAGGTCGTCAGACTTGATGTCACAGAAGACTGGCTTGAGTCCCGCCCGAACAATGGCATGAGTCGTACTCGCAAAGGTAAATGGAGTTGTGATCACTTCATCACGACCATCTTTGCTTAACTCGAGTGCAGCAAAGATACACTCGAGTGCCTGATGACCATTGACGAAGAGCGTAATGTTTTCCACTCCCAGATACAATCTGAGCTCTTTTTCAAGCTGATTGTGTTTAGTTCCTCTATTCGTGAGCCAATGGGATTCCCAAAGCGACCTAATCTCTTCACAATATTCTTCGAAGGATGGCATAGATGATCTTGTGACCAAAATTTGCTCTTGCACGTTCGCTAAACCTGTCGTTTTTCTCTGCGGCTAAATGTAAACACTATAAGGCTTGCAGTGAAGCAGCACATACTATTGTCCTGCTGCCTTATACTTCGCTTCCGTTTCTTCTTTAACAGGAAGCCACCATGCAGTGTTATCTCTATACCATTGTATCGTCTGCATCAGACCTTCGTCGAAACAAATGTGGTCTGGTCTCCAACCAAGCTCGTTTTGGAGCTTACTGGAGTCGATCGCATAGCGACGATCGTGGCCAGGGCGATCCTTTACCCAATCGAAATCGTCTTCTGGGAGCTCAAACGCATGCAAAATGGCACGCAGCACGTCAATATTGCTCTTTTCGCCATCAGCGCCGATGAGATATGTTTCACCTAGGCGTCCTTTTGTCAAAACCGTCCAAACCGCTGAACTATGATCGTTTACATTTATCCAATCACGAACATTCTTACCATCTCCGTAGAGCTTCGGCCTGATGCCGCAAATAATATTCGTGATCTGTCGAGGAATAAACTTTTCTACATGCTGATAAGGACCGTAGTTGTTTGAACAATTGCTAATTGTAACTGGAACGCCATATGTACGACTCCAAGCGCGTACCAAAAGATCAGAGGCAGCTTTTGTTGAACTGTAAGGAGAGCTCGGATGATACGGAGTTTCTTCGGTAAATCTAGCAGGATCATCCAGCGCAAGATCGCCGTATACCTCATCCGTGCTCACATGATGAAAACGCTTTTTATACTTGCGACACGCTTCTAGAAGGCAGTAAGTACCTTCAACATTCGTACGCAAAAAAGCCCCTGGATCTAAAATCGAATTATCGTTATGGCTTTCTGCTGCATAATGCACGATTGCATCTGCACAGGGTACGATCGCGTCGAGAAGTTCCGCATCGCAAATATCACCTACGATAAGCTCTACCCTATCAGCAGGAAGACCGGCAATATTCTCTTTATTGCCCGCATATGTAAGCTTATCGAGAACAACGACATCACAATCTGTGTTGTCTACCACCCACCGTACGAAGTTACTGCCAATAAAACCGCAACCACCGGTAACGATGATTTTTTTTGGTTCGAATACATTGTTCATATTAATCAATTCTATAGAATACTCGAACTATTATGTACGCGACCTGCCGCAACTATACTAAGATACTGCCCATATGGAGATTTACCGTAGCTCATAGCAGCGTCAAGGAGCATCTCGCGAGTAATCCAACCGTTGTTGTAAGCAATCTCTTCAAGTGAGCCGACCTGAATTCCCTGGTTTTCCTCAACAACGCGTATGTATTCTGATGCATTGGATAAGCTCAAAATGGTACCCGCATCAAACCACGCACTACCACGGTGAAGAAGTTGCACGGTAAGCGATCCGTCTTCAAGATACTTTTGATTAATCGATGTGATCTCCAGTTCGCCGCGATCTGAGGGCTCTACTTGCTTAGCCCACTCCACCACTCGATTGTCATAAAAATAGAGACCCGTAACCGCATAGTTGCTTTTTGGATCAGTAGGCTTCTCTTCGAGCGAAATCGCCTTACCTTGATTGTCGAATTCAACTACACCAAAACGCTCTGGCTCAGAGACATAGTAGCCAAAAATTGTTGCTCCAGACGTTTTTGATGCGGCTTCTTGAAGGCGGAAGGTCAGCCCTCCACCATAAAAAATATTGTCTCCTAGAATAAGAGCGACTGAATCATCACCAATAAAGTCTTCGCCAATAATGAACGCTTGTGCTAGGCCATCTGGACTTGGTTGCTCTGCATACTCAAAATTTACACCAAACTGACCTCCATTACCGAAAAGCCTTTTAAAGCTCGGTAGATCATGCGGAGTCGAGATAATCAAAATATCTCGAATACCAGCCAGCATAAGAATCGAGATAGGATAGTAAATCATCGGTTTATCGTAAACCGGTAGCAACTGTTTCGAGGTTACCGTAGTAAGCGGATAGAGCCGTGTTCCGCTTCCTCCAGCAAGAATGATACCTTTCAAACTGTACCTCCATGGCGCCGATTCAATACCATGCTATATAGTACCAGTTAAACCCACTTTCACAAAAAATACCCCACTAGCTGAGCAACGCAATCGTTTAAAGGCAAACCATGTAAAAGTAGCTAGGGTTTATCATCCCTAGCTACTTTGCACTTACGTTATTAGACTTCTTTCGCTCAGCTAGATGGTCATGAAGCCGAGGAATTGGGCAAGGAACGAGATGAACACGATCGCGATCAGGATGGGCGCGATGTACTTGATCATGATGCGCCACGCTGCACGCCAACGGAACTTCGATGAGGCCATGATTTCTTCCTCGATGATCTTCGGCTTGATGCACCAACCAACGAAGATGCAGGTCAGGAACGCCACGATCGGCATCATGATAGTGTTCGAGACGAAGTCGAAGAAGTCGAGCAGCGAAGTACCCGCACCCAGCGGCTCGATGAATGAAAGACCGTTATAGCCCAGATTCACGAACACTGCCGCAACGCCGATGATCACGAACGTGATCACGGTTGCCTTCTTGCGCGAACACTTCGCACCATCATGCATGATCGAAACGCAGGTCTCCATGAGCGAGATCGCCGAAGTGAGCGCCGCAAAGATAACGAGCAGGAAGAACAGCACGCCGATAACGGGTGCGAAATCGCCGAACGATGCGAACATCTGCGGCAGCACGATGAACATGAGGCCAGGACCGGAATTCTCGGCAACCGCCTCAGGCGAACCCAGCGCGACGAATGCCGCTGGCACGATCATGAGGCCCGCCAAGAACGAAACGCCAATATCAAAGCCAGCAACACGGATCGAGCTAGAAGTGAGCGAATCGCGCTGCTTCATATAGGAGCCATAGGTAACCATGATGCCCATCGCGATAGAGAGCGAGAAGAACATCTGCCCCAGCGCCGCAACCACGAGCTCTATCGAAAACGCCGAGAAATCGGGTACGAGATAATACGCAGCGCCATCAAGCGCGCCGGGCTGGCTAAGCGTGTAGACAACCAGGATGATGGTCATGATGATGAGCGCTGGCATCATGATCAGGTTGGCCTTCTCGATGCCGCCCTTGATACCACGCGACACAACGAAGAACACAATAGCCATGAAGACAAAGAGCCAGATATAAGACTCAAAACTGCTGGTGATAAAGCTAGAGAAGTACGTACCACCATCGCCGATCATGGTTGCGGGATCGAAGAAATACGCGCCAACGTACTTCGCAACCCAGCCGCCGATCACGCAGTAATACGGCGTGATGATAAAGGGAACGAGCGAGGCCAGAATGCCAATGAAGGCATACTTCTTGCCGAACATCTTGAACGCGCCGATGGTGGACTGACGCGTCTTACGGCCAAGCGCGATCTCGACGAGCAAGAGCGACAGGCCAAAGGTGAACACCAACACCAAGTAGGTGAGCAGGAACATGCCACCACCATATTTCGCCGCCAGATACGGGAATCGCCAAAGATTACCCAAGCCAACTGCGGAAGCAGCCGCAGCTAAGATGAATGCCCATTTGCTTGACCAGGTATCACGAGCAGCATGTGCAAGTTGAGCCATAAGTCCCCCATTCAGGTTCCAGTTCGTTCGCTCGCCTATCCAGTTCGATTCACACGAGATAGGTTCACGTTATTGCTAGATCGTTGCTTTATATTGCTACGAAGAATAGCAAAAGACTCACAAAATCTGCACAGAAATGGGGTGTAGGGTGCATGGGGGTATAAGAGCGGTTTACAGAATACGGCTAGAACCTTAACGCAGATTGCGAGCACGGCGACGAGCGCGCGCAGCAGCCGATGAGAGCACCGTTGCTGGCAGCGGCTCCGTTCCCTGTTCCTGAGAAGGCTCAGAGGCAGCTTCTGTTGAAGCCGCATGTCGGGGAGCATGCGCGCCTGCATACACCTGCGAAAAGTCGAAGGCAGCACGTTGAGGAGATTGCGGCTCGCGTGTTGCAGCGAACGATACCGCATGAGCAGGCTCGGATGCTGCAGATGACGGCGAATGAAGCGGTTCAGAAGTTGGCTGCGTTTCTACCTCGGGAACTGTGATAACCTTGCGTTCTGTTGTGGATGTTGTGGAGGAAGCCTCAACAGCGAGAGCGGGAGCGGGAGCAGGAGCCGAAACCGAAGCAGCATGAGCCTCAGCACCAAAGTCATCCGCCGAAGCAGGGCCGTCCCCTACAGATGGCACGCCAGAATCCGCAGGGACAACCGTTGAATCAAGGAGTGCCGCCTGGGTTTCTTCAGCAGACGCAGCAACGAAGGGGATTTCACCCGTTGTAGGATCATCGAGATTCGGACCACGGGGAATCACGATCTCGCGGTCTTGCTCTTTTTCCTGACGCCATCGCGCCCAGCGCGCAGCAGGTGATGATTCGGTTGCACTGGTACGCTTCTTGCTCTTCTTCGACGATTTCTTAGTCTTCTCCGTGCTGGCCTTAGGAGCTTCTTCGACCACCTTAGAAGCAGGCTCTTCAGGTGTCGGCACCGGCGGAATATCCTCGATCGCATCGGAAAGATGCTGATCAGGAGCAAGTTCACCGCGCAGCCCACTCGGGCGCGGATCGTAGTAGAAGTGCTGCTCATCGTAGGTCACATGCCAGAGCACGAGCCCTTCCGCGGGTGCATTCTGTCCTGCTGCCTGCCGGTTGCGTGCCGCGAGCACCTCGCCCACCCACTCGGGCGTGCGCTTCCCGCGACCAACCAACACGAGCGTGCCCACCATCGTGCGCACCATAGAATGCAAGAACGCATTCCCGATGACCGTGATCACGATGAAGTTCGAATTCCAGATCTGCTCTTGCTTGAACGAGATATCGGCAACATAGCGATGCGTAGGCTTGTCCTTCGCCGAAACCGCCATGCAGAAGCTCTTGAAATCGTGTTCGCCCAGCAGGTGTGTAGAAGCCTGCTTCATTGCCTCGACATCGAGCGGCTTGCCCAGATGCCAGCAGAACTTCTCCATGAGCAGAGGCGCAGCCACATCAGTGCAGATGTAGTAGCGATATTCGCGCATAACAGCCGAGAACCGCGCCGAGAAATCCTCTGGCATAGGGCGCACCGAACGAAACGAGATCTCTTCATGCGTAAGCGCGTTGAGTGATTTCAGGAGCGAATCGGGCTTGCGACGAAACCATTCATCGGGGAGCAGATCGAAGCTGATCACCTGGCAGAGCGCATGCACGCCAGCATCGGTCCTGCCTGCGCACGTGGTATCGATGCGCCGACGAAACAGCAGCTCAAGCGCATCTTCGATATTCCCTTGCACCGTAAGCTGCCCATTTTGCCGAGCGAAGCCCGAAAAAGGTTCTCCGTTGTATGAAAACCACGCTGCGATCCTCATGAACGCCGCCCCGTTCTGTGGTTGTACCTGCCTGCCATGCTGCACCTCTACGATGCTTTCCAGATCTCGCGCCCGAACAGATCGTGCAGATCCGCCTTGAGCATATGGTCGCGTGCGTTGATGGTGAGCGGCAACTCTGCACGCATGCGGCTGCCGTCGGTCTGCGCCACGAAGAGCACGATCGGATCGTTGCCCGGGTGGGTCTTCAAGATATCGAGCAAGCGCGAAGAAGAAAGCGCATTCAGCTCGTTGGATAGCACCTGCAGCTCCATGCATACCGGCTTCACGTTCTGCTGCTCTTCGGTAAGTTCGAGCTTTTCGATCTCGTAGCCGATGAGCTGGTTGGCGCGATCGCTCACCTCGAACTTGCCGCGCACGGTTACCACCGCATCTTCCTCGAGCACATCGGAGACCTTCTCGTAGTCGAAGCAGATGCACTCGATGCTGCCCGCCAGGTCTTCCAGATTGAAGGTGGCCATGAGGGTGTTGCGCTTCGTGCGCTTCACATTCACGTCGGAGACCATGCCCGCGCATTTGATGTTCTTGATGCTGTCTTCGCGCTCGTTCAGCTCTGTCATCGAGTATTTATTCGTACGCGAAAGATAGTTCTCGTATGGGCTTAACGGATGATCGGAAACATACATCTTCAGAATCTCTTTTTCGAAGGTAAGCTTCGTGCGTTTATCCCATTCCACCCCATCGGGCTCGGGGATGTCCTCGATAAAGCCGGCATCCGGGTCGTCCGCGAACATGTCGAACATGCTCACTTGACCAGCGGATTTATCCTTCTTGCGTTTAGCCGCATCGTCGAGCAGCGATGTTTCGTCCACGAAATACATAAGCTGCTTGCGCGTGTAACCAGTCGAATCGAACGCACCGGACTTGATGAGCGCTTCAAGCGTCTTGCGGTTATAGCACGAAGAATCCACACGATTCACGAAATCATGGAGCGACGTGAACGGTCCGTTAGCCTCGCGCTCCGCGATGATAGCCTGCACTACCTTCTCACCCACGCCACGCACGCCAGCAAGGCCGAAACGGATACCGCCATCAACTGGTGTAAATTCCAGACTCGAAGAGTTGATGTCGGGCGGAAGCACAGGGGTGCCGTTATGGTTCGCGCTGGCAATGTAGCGGATGAGCTTATCGTTGCTGCCCATGTAGCTCGTGAGCACCGCCGCCATGAATTCATTCGGGTAGTGAGCCTTCAGGTAGGCCGTGCGCATGACCAAGATGGCGTATGCTGCGGAGTGCGATTTGTTGAACGCATACTTCGCGAACTTTTCGGCATCTTGCCAGATCTGCTGAGCAACTTCGAGAGAATAACCGTTCTCGACCGCGCCTGAATCCCAGTCGGCCTGAAGGCCGCGCATCACGTCGAGCTTCTTCTTACCCATCGCCTTACGCAGCTTGTCGGATTTGCCTGCCGAAAAACCGCTCATGATCATGGAGATCTGCATGATCTGCTCCTGATAGACCATGGTGCCATGGGTCTCTTCCAGGATGCCACGCAGGCGGTCGTCGTAATAGTGGACTGCTTCGGGGTTCTTCGCCGCCTTGATGTAGTCTTCGACCATGCCCGACTCGAGCGGACCGGGGCGGTTGAGCGCGATCGATGCGACAACATCCGAGAACTGCTTCGGAGGGAGGCGCTTGAACAGGCTCACATAGAGCGCGCCTTCCACCTGGAAAAGACCATCCATGTTGCCCGATTGCATGAGCTCGAAGGCTTTTTCATCGTCGGTGGGGATCTCTTCAGGAATGATCTTCGTGCCATAGCGCTCTTCGATGTTGCGGCAAGCGATCGAAAGCACGTCGAGCGTACGAAGGCCGAGGAAGTCCATCTTAAGAAGGCCAAGGTCGGGCGTGTAGTGGCCGTCGTATTGCGTGATGATGCCGCCGCCCTTGGTGTCGCGCTTCATGGGCACGTGATCGGCCATGGGATCGCGGCAGATGATGGTTGCGCAAGCATGCACGCCTTCGCCGCGCACGTGACCTTCGATAGATTTCGCTGCGTCGATCACCGCGTGCACATCGGGTTCGTCTTCGTAGGCTTTAGCCAGGTCGGGATTGGTTTCGAGCGCTTGGTCGATCGTGATGCCGAGCTCGTTGCCGATCATCTTGCAGATGCGGTCACCTGTGCTGTAGGGATAATCGAGCACACGCGCAGCATCGCGCACGGCGTTCTTCGCCTGAAGCGTACCGAAGGTGATAACCTGCGAAACGTGGTCTTCGCCGTACACATCTTTGATGTGGTTGATAACTTCTTCACGCCTACCTTGCTCGAAGTCGACGTCGATATCGGGCATCTCCACACGCTCGGGAGAGAGGAAGCGTTCGAACATGAGGCCGTTAGGCAGCGGGTCAAGGTCGGTGATACCCATGGCGTATGCCACGATCGCACCTGCCGCCGAGCCACGGCCCGGACCAACGCCAATGCCCTGGCTACGTGCCCATTCGATGTATTCCTGCACGATCAGGAAGTACGCTGGGAAGCCCTGATCGATGATGACCTGCATCTCGTAGTCGGCCTGCTTCTGCACGTGCTCGGGAACAGGGTCTCCGTAGCGCTTGACCAGGCCTTCCTGCACGCGTTTGCGGAACCATGATTCTTCGGTTTCCCCTTCGGGCAGCGGGAATTTCGGCAGAATAGGATCGCGCTCGAGCTCGACGTTGCATTTTTCCGCCACTTCAATGGTGTTGTCGCAAGCCTCGGGGAAGTCTTTCAGCGCCGCACGCATTTCCTCTTCGGTCTTCATGTAGAACTGATCATTGGGGAACTTGAAGCGCTTTTCCTGGTTGATGGTCTGGTTGGTGCCGATGCACAACATCACATCCTGTGCCTGCGCATCTTCTTGCACGAGGTAATGGAAGTCGTTCGTGGCAATGGTCTTGAGCCCCAGGTGGTTCGCAATTTCCGTGAGCTGCTGATTGAGTTCGCGCTGCGTCTTGCCCGCATCGGAGGTGATGCCTTGATCTTGCAGTTCGATGTAGAAATCGCCCGGTTCGTAGAGCGCGGAGAGCTTCTTCGCCCACTCGATAGCCTCATCGATCTTGCCCGCATCCACACAGCGCGGGATGATGCCTGCGATACAGGCGCTCGTAGCGATCACGCCTTCGGAGTACTTCTCGAGCATTTCGAAGGTTGTGCGCGGACGATAGTAGAAATTGTCCACATGCGATTCGCTCACAAGCTTCACGATGTTGTGATAGCCCGTGTTGTTCTTCGCAAGCAGGATCATGTGGTGAAGTTTCTGCTTGCCTTCCTTCTTCAAGGAAGAATCCGTGGTGAAATAGATCTCGCATCCGAAAATGGGTTTCACCCACGTGCCCGTTTCCGCCTTCACCCTATCGCATGCGTCCGCCAACTCTGGCACACCCGACATAACGCCATGGTCTGTAATGGCAACCGCCGGCATACCCAGGTCAGCTGCACGCTTCACCATGTCGTAAACCTTGGTGGCGCCATCAAGCAGCGAGTATTCCGTGTGGTTATGAAGGTGGACAAAAGCCATGAGCGATATCCTTCTATCGTGAGCGCGGAAGCTGGTTCTTCACCGCAAGATCGCATGGAAAACAATGCGAAGATCGAGGCGATTTAGGACTTTCATTGTGCCATCTTCGGCCGTGACTTGCTAGGGCAAAATAGACGGTTTCGCATTGAAATCACGAACGGTTCGGGTTTCAAGGTGGAAGGAAATCCTTTTCGAATCTCCATAACCCCAGTTCGGCTGTATACAAGATGTTGTGTTTTCCCAGGTTACAAATTGGATTTCGCCACAAAATATTGGTTTTTTCGGTTTACACCAAATTACGCATGGAGTAGCATGAGAGAGGTAAGGTAATTGTTACAAGATTAGTAGCAATTACAGGAGCACCAACAGTACCGAATAAGGTTATGAATAACGGAGGGGGTATTATGACCACGCTTGAAGCACCTGCATTCGCAGCACAAAACACAACACGGGATGCTAAAGCAAATCAAAGCCACGGAGCCGCAGAAGGAACACAGAAGCACACGCACCAGCCTGCCGCTTCATCCGAACATATGCATCTGCAAAATGTTTCGGTTTCTATCTCTTATTCTTCGCCTGACGACTTCCGCGTCACAAACGAAGAGATCGAACAGTACATCGCTCGAGGTCGCGAACTTGAGCCGAGCAAAGATCTTGCCTGGATCGATCTTGCCGTTGAAGCGGAAGATGTCGCTATTCACTACGGGTACCACGCTCAGCCGTTCGAGCGCATCCGCCGCATCACTGGCTATCTGGTTGGCACCCTCGATCGTTTCAACGACGCAAAGCGCGCCGAAGAGCACGATCGCGTGAAGCACGACATCCCGTGCACCTGCCGCTAAATAACGCTGCCTTGCCTTAAGAAAAGCCGCTTGCCCCATGTTGGGCGAGCGGCTTTTTGTTTCTCTGGCTTACCTCTAAGCCTTAACGATGCGAGCACCTTGCGGCGTGTCTTCGATGCGGAAACCAAGCTCGGCAAGTCCATCGCGGATCGCATCGGCAACTGCGTAGTTCTTGTTGGCACGCGCGTTGGCACGAGCATCGAGCAACGCTGCCATCGCTGCTTTCACCGTTGCAGGATCTACCCCATCGCCTGGCGTGAAACCAGCGAACTCCATCGCAAGCGCCATGACCTCGGCAGCGCCCTCCTCGTCGTCAAGCACGGTTGCGCCCACTTCAGCTGCATCGTTCATCTCGATCGAGATGCCGAGCACATCCATGAGTTCGACCACTGCCTGTGCAGCATTTTCGAACGTCTGGACATCCGCTTCCGTAATAGCAGCATTTTGCTGCACATCATTCAAGAGCGTATTCGCGTCGCTCACGAAGCTGAAGATGGCGCCGAGTGCAGCAGCGGTGTTGAAATCGTCGTCCATCGCTTCAGTAAACGAATCTTTCATATCCGCAATAAGCGATGCGACCGCGATCGAAGTTGCAAGTGAACCCGCATGGGCATCGGATGGATCAGTCGCATGCCCGCTTCCTGCTTGTGCTTGAAACTGCTGCGCCGAACGCGCGAGCCATAGCGCATTCGTAACGAAATTCTCCAAGCGCTCGAGCGCCGCGGCCGATTCTTGCAACCGTGCATCCGAGAAGTCGAGCGGACTGCGGTAGTGCGTCTGAAGCATGAGCATGCGAAGCACCGCCGGATCGGTGGTCTCTAAGATATCGCGCAGCAGCAAGAAATTACCGAGCGATTTGCTCATCTTCTCGGAGTTGATCTGGAGCATGCCACCGTGCATCCAGTAGTTCGCAAAGGTGGTATCGAACGCCGCTTCAGACTGCGCACGTTCATTCTCGTGATGCGGGAAACACAGGTCCGCCCCGCCTCCATGAATGTCGAAGGGTAAATGGAGATATTTCTCGGACATGGCCGAGCATTCGATGTGCCAACCGGGACGGCCTTCGCCCCACGGAGAAGTCCAGCTCGGCTCGCCTGGCTTCGCCGTCTTCCAGAGCGCAAAATCGAGCGGATCTCGCTTGCGGTCTTCCAAGCCCTGACCATCGGCGCGCAGTTCGCGGTGGCCCGATTCCATTTCGTCAACATTACGATTCGAGAGTTCGCCATACGTCGAATAGGAGCGCACAGCGAAGTACACATCGCCATCAACCTCATACGCATGGCCTTTGTCGATCAGGCGCTGCACGAGCTTAATCATCGTGCCGATCTCTTCGGTTGCCTTCGGACGAATATCGGGGTCTTGCACGCCAGCTGCATGCATGTCGGCGATGAAGGCATCGGTATATTCTTCGGCGACCTCGGCAGCCGTTCGGCCTTCCTCGAGCGCCTTGTTGATGATCTTGTCATCCACGTCGGTCACGTTCTGCACGAAGGTAACTTCGAACCCGCGCCACGTGAGATAGCGACGAATCGTATCGAATGAAATGAATGTACGCGCATTGCCGATATGGATGTAGTTATATACGGTCGGGCCGCATACATACATGCCCACTTTGCCCTCGTTCACGGGAACAAACTCACGCTTGGTGCGCGTTTTGGTGTCGTAGATCTTGATCATGGTGTTCCTATCTTGGTGGTATCGGTAGTAATGGTCGTAAAGATCAGCTTCAATGGAATGCATCGTTGTCTTCAACGATGCGAATAGTATGAAGCACTACTGGTCTTGATCGATCTGATCGGCTTCTTGCTGTGCTGCACGCTCCGCCTGCTTGTCGAGCACTTGCTGTTTCACCGCGAAGGCTTCGAGCTCATCGACACGCTTGTAGAGATTACGGATCGCACGTTCCACAGGATCAGGAAGGTCTTCGAGGCGCTCACCCTGACAAACCCCATCATCGAGGAAATAGTCCTTGTGATCAGCGCGAATGGGAGGCAGTACTGCTTCGCGCTGAGCATCAGGCGAACTCGCGCTTGGCTTTTCGGCAGGCGAAGACGGGATCTTCGCTGCCGCCGCTTTCTGCAGGTCGATCTCTTTATCCTTCGCTGCGCTCTTTGATGTTGAAACACCATCGCGCACGACAATATGCCCGGGTACGCCTACCACGGTGCAATTCGGCGGCACATCTTTCACCACTACCGAACCGCCGCCGATCTTCGAGTTGTCACCGATGGTGATCGAGCCGAGCACTGCGGCGCCCACGCCCACCATCACATTGTTGCCAAGAGTTGGGTGGCGCTTGCCGGTTTCCTTGCCGGTTCCGCCTAACGTGACATTCTGGTAGAGCACGCAATCATCGCCGATGATGGTGGTCTCGCCGATGATCACGCCCATCGCATGGTCGATAAAGAAACGGCGGCCGATCTGTGCACCTGGGTGAATCTCAACACCCGTCCAAAAACGTGCGCACTGCGAAAGATAACGCGCCAATCCGCGCAGGCCCTTCTTCCAAAGCCAGTGATTGATCACGTGCGCCCAGCGTGCTTGAAGGCCGGGATAAGTGAGCCATATGAGGAACTTCGAAGGCGCCGCCGGGTCGGTTGCCTGAACGGTGCGAATGTCTTCTGCCATTATTGAGAATATATTCATAGGATTCAGTCCTTCTTGTCTTGCGAAATAGTACCATGTTTAGCTTGCATGGTGCGGATGATGTTAAGAGCGTTACTCGTAAGCGAGATGGGCAGATTGTGTAGGATGAGCCGACATCGAGCCAAAGCGCTCCGAGAAATCCACTTTTGCAACCATTATCTTTGCAAAAGTTAGTTCGAGGGCGCGACGCTATGAGGCGAGCCTGCGCAATGCGCCCATCTCGCTTCGTAGCAGCCCTAACAACATCGACAGACAAGGGCAACGGCTTCAGCCGAGATGCCTTCTTCGCGGCCTTCGAAACCGAGATGTTCGGTGGTGGTGGCTTTTACGCCGATGTTTTCCGTTGCGATGCGGCAGGCGTGTGCAATGTTCTCGCGCATCGCATCGCGATACGGGGAAAGCTTCGGCGCTTGTGCGGCGATAACGCAATCGATATCGAGGATCTCGAAGCCTTCTTCACGAAGCAGATTCGCAGCTGCTTCGAGCAATTTGAGCGAATCGGCATCTTTATAAGCAGGATCGGTATCGGGGAAATGCTTCCCAATATCCCCTAGACGCGCAGCGCCCAAAAGAGCATCGGCTATTGCATGGAGCAAGACATCGGCATCCGAGTGGCCATCGAGACCTTGGTAATGTGGAATATCCACCCCACCCAAGATAAGCTTGCGGTTGGGCGCAAAGGCATGAACATCCATGCCGAGCCCTATACGCAGCTTGCGCAATGCAGCCATCTCAGAACTGGAGTTAGGAATGTTCGCTGTGTCGGGAGCCTTCATATTCATCATCGCCACCTACTCGACACCTTCGCGCAGTGCCTGGCGCACCGCCGCTGAAATGATGAGATAGTCTTCGGGCACCGTGAGCTTGATGTTGTCGCGCTTGCCTTCGACCACCATCACGCGACCGCCCAAACGTTCGATAAGCGATGAATCATCCGTGCCTACGAAGCCATCGGAAAGCGCTGCTGCGTGAGCGCGACGATAGATACCCGAGCGGAAGATCTGCGGAGTTTGTGCATTCCAAAACACCGAACGATCGGGTGTTCCTTGGATGATGCCGTTTTCGACGATCTTCAGCGTATCGATTGAAGGATGGCCGACCACCGCGCCATCACAATCGATGTTGCCCTTGAGCACGCTGATCGTATGATCGACCAATTCGCGCGAAATGAGCGGGCGCGCACCATCGTGGAGCATGACATACTCGAATTCATCTGGCACAAGCTCCAAACCAGCAAACGCCGATTCCTGGCGCGTGGCACCTGCGGGAGCCATAACGATAGGGGTAGCGAACGGAAAAGGATCGAGTGCTTTCAAGAGGTATTCACTCGTGCGTTCTTCAGGGCAAACGACCACGATGAGTCCCACATCACCTACGCTGTCGAACACTTCTGCTGAACGCGTGAGAATGGGCTTGCCCGCAATCTCGACGAGCTGCTTGCCGCCTTCATGACCGAATCGCTCGCCACTGCCGCCCGCCAATATGATGACAGCGGTCTGCGCGCCTTCGTTCACCTTGCCCTGCAACTGCATCTGCTCGCGTAGGGCACCGAACGTGTCGTCGTCGCGCATCTCGCTCAAGATACCGTTGAGAGCCGAAGGGGCGAAGATGGGATCGATCGTTTGCTCTGGCATAGAGAACCTCTTATCAAGAAAGCTGCCTTATGCAGCAATAATTCATCAAAACTGATTTTACTGCATAAATGCTCTTCATTGAAGCTCTCTGCTATAACGAAAGCAAGCAGCACGCCCATGGGGGCACTGAGAAGCTACCTGCCTATCTGCACCAGCAAAGCGGGCGAGACGCGAGGTTCCCCGCTTCCCTGTTCGCGCATCTGCTTTGCAGACGCGCTCATGCGTCGCTGCTTCGCTCGGGTTTTATTACTAACGAATTTAGTCGGCGAAGAGTCACCTCGCTGCCTCACCCTTTTCACTGATGCAGATAGATGACAAATTGTTCGGTAGTTTGCTGTCTAAAAAAGAGAGCCTACTGTGATAGCAAGCTCTCTTAGCCTTCTTGAACGACTTAATTAATCAGCTGCAGAATCTCCTGAAGAACCCCCGCGACCTGAGCCACTGTAGGTGAGCCCTGCGCGACCAAGATCGTAATTGCTCAAGATGAGCTCCGCTTCTTGCGCGATGGTATCACGCTTGCGCGGCGCCGGGATCGAGCCTGTGCCTTGGTTGAAAACGAGCTTCTCGTCTTCCACATCAACATCGATGACCGAGCCACTCGTCCATTTGCCTTCCAGTATCTGCTCGGAGATCGGGTCTTCTAGCAGGCGCTGGATCGCGCGGAGCAACGGGCGAGCGCCGAAGGAAAGATCCGTACCTTCCTTAGCGATCAGGCGATTTGCAGCATCGGACATATTGATGGTCATATTCTGCGCGATCAGCCGATCACGAAGATCGGCCACCATGAGGTTCACGATCTCGACGATCTCGTCTTCCGTGAGCGACTTGAACACGATGATCTCATCGATACGGTTCAAGAATTCAGGGCGGAACAAACGCTTGACCTCGCTCATGACGCGGGTCTTGATCTCGTCATCGTTAAGGCCTGTTGCTCCGCTGGAAGAGAATCCAAGCGGTGCCGTGGTAGTGATCTCACGTGCGCCCACATTCGAGGTCATGATGATGACCGTATTGCGAAAGTCGACCATGCGTCCTTGCGCATCGGTCAAGCGGCCTTCCTCCAGAATCTGAAGCAAGATGTTGAAGACATCGGGATGCGCTTTCTCGATCTCGTCGAAGAGCACGACCGAATAAGGGCGTTGGCGCACCGCAGTGGTAAGCTGACCGCCCTCGTCGTAGCCCACGTATCCCGGAGGCGAACCGATCAGGCGCGACACCGTGTGCTTCTCCATATACTCTGACATGTCGAAGGAAATGAGCGCATCCTGCGAATTGAACAGGAACTCTGCAAGCGTTTTCGAAAGCTCAGTCTTGCCCACACCTGAAGGGCCGAGGAAGATAAACGAACCTGCCGGACGCTTCGGATCCTTGAGTCCAGAACGGCTGCGGCGAATAGCCTTCGAGAGCGCCGTAACCGCCTCTTCCTGGCCGATCACGCGCTCATGCAGCACAGATTCCATGCGCAAAAGCTTTTCGGTCTCAGCTTCGGTGAGGTTGGAAACAGGCACGCCAGTGGTCATTGAAACCACATCGGCAATGTCTTCCACGCCGATCTCGTTGACGATCTTCTCGGTCTTATCTTCCCACTCTACCTGAGCCTTCTTGCGCTCTTCGCGCACCTTGGCCTCGCGATCGCGCACTTCGGCGGCACGCTCGAAATCCTGGTCGGCGATAGCGGCATCCTTTTCCGCACGCAACGCACGAAGCTTGTCATCGAGCTCCTGGATCTCGTCGGGCAGCACCATGTTGCGAATGCGCATGCGCGCACCTGCTTCGTCGATCACATCGATTGCCTTATCGGGCAAGAAACGATCTTGGATATAGCGATCGGAGAGCGACACTGCCGCCTGGAGCGCTTCATCGGAGAAGTGCACGTGATGGTGCTCTTCATACTTATCGCGCAAACCTTCCATGATGCGAACAGCCTGCTCTTCATTAGGCTCTTTGACAACGAGCGTTTGGAACCTGCGTTCGAGCGCCGAATCTTTTTCCAGATGCTTGCGGTATTCATCGAGCGTGGTAGCGCCAATGATCTGGATCTCACCACGCGACAGAGGCGGCTTCAGGATGGCAGCCGCGTCCATCGAACCTTCAGCTGCACCTGCACCAATAATGGTATGGAGCTCGTCGATGAACAGAATGATATCGTCTGCCTGCTCGACTTCCTTGATGCACTTCTTCAAGCGCTCCTCGAATTCGCCGCGATACTTCGAACCGGCAACGAGTGCCGAAACATCCAGCGTGACCAAGCGCCTATTGCACAAGATATCAGGCACCTGATCAGCCACAATGAGCTGCGCAAGCCCCTCGACCACCGCCGTTTTACCCACGCCCGGTTCGCCCAAAAGCAATGGGTTATTCTTCTGACGACGGCACAGGATCTGCATCATGCGCTCGATTTCGCCAGCACGCCCGATAACCGGATCGAGCTTCCCATCGGCTGCCTTCTTCGTAAGATCCACGCTGAATTCCTTCAGCACGCTATCCGAAGAGGAAGCCTGCGGATCGAACTGCTGACCGGCAAAGACCGAAGACTGCCCCACCAGATCATTGAGCGCCGCACGCAGATCGTCTCCTGAAACGCCCATGCGCTCGAGTACCTCTATTGCGGTGCCTTCGTTTTCGCGGATGATACCGAGCAAAAGATGCTCAGTGGAAATGTAGCTTTGCCCCATTTGCATGGCTTCACGCAGGGAATTCTCCAGCACGCGTTTAACGCGCGGCGTGAAGCTCAAATGGCCCGATACGTCGGTTGATTCGTCGATCGTGACGATACGACGGATGGCTGCCACCGTGGCCTCGTAATGCACCCCCAGGCGCTCCAGGGCCTGAGCTGCCAGACCATCTTCTTCTTTGAGCAAAGCCAAAAGCACGTGCTCAGTGCCAACATAGGGCTGATGAAGCCCACGGGCTTCCTCCTGCGCTAAAACCAGCACTTTGCGCGCCTTGTCAGTGAACTTATCGAACGACATTTACGCGCCACCTCCTTTTGTTACTTGGCTTCGTCGCGCATATGGGGGAACAGTAATACATCGCGGATCGTTGCTGAATTCGTAAGAAGCATGGTGAGGCGATCTATTCCAATGCCCACACCGCCAGCGGGAGGCATTCCGTATTCCAAAGCGCGCACGTAGTCATCGTCGAATCCCATTGCCTCATCGTCGCCCATGTCCTTAGCAGCAAGCTGCGCTCGGAATCGCTCCGCTTGATCAACGGGATCATTTAGTTCATTAAAAGCATTAGCATATTCATGACCGGAAATAAACAGTTCAAAGCGGTCGGCTACTTCATCTTCACCAATTTTCCTTTTTGCGAGCGGTGAAACCTCGATCGGATGGTCGGTAACGAAGATAGGCTGGATAAGCGTCTCTTCGACGCATTCTTCGAAGAGCTCGGCAATGATCTTACCCGTGCCCCAGCCGTCTTCAACATGAACGCCGTGCTTGTCTGCCACAGCAGCAGCTTCTTCGCGCGTCATGGCGAAGCTGATATTCTCGCCCGTGACCTCATTCACGAGCTCGACCATGCTCGCGCGTCTCCATTCGCCACCGAGGTGAATAGTCGTGCCCTGATATTCCACATCGAGCGTGCCGCAAGCCGCAATAGCTGCAGCTTGCACGAAGCCTTGTGTGAGCTCCATCATTCCCTCAAGGTCGGAGAAGGCCTGATAGGCTTCCATCGTGGTGAACTCAGGGTTGTGATACGGATCCATGCCTTCGTTGCGAAACTGACGACCGATCTCGAAGACTTTCTCGAAGCCGCCCACGAGCAAACGCTTCAGGGGAAGTTCGGTTGCAATGCGCAGGAAGTAATCGCGATCGAGCGCGTTGAAATGCGTGGTGAAGGGTTTCGCGTTCGCGCCACCCATGATCGAGTGCAGGAAAGGTGTTTCGACCTCGTAGAAGCCCTGCTCTTCCATGTAGTGACGGATAGCCGAGATGATCTTCGAGCGCTTCACGAAGGTCTCGTGCACCTCGGGGTTCACGATCAGATCGACATAACGCTGGCGATAGCGCAGCTCCTTATCGGCCAAGCCGTGGAACTTCTCCGGCAAGGGGCGCAACGATTTTGAGAGCAGTTCGTAGGAATCGACCGCCACGGAAAGTTGTCCGCGACGCGTGCGCATCATAAGGCCGGACACGCCGATCCAATCGCCCACATCCAGATCTTTCATGGCCGCAAAGGCTTCTTCGCCCAGCGCGTTAATACGACAGAACAGCTGGATCGATCCGGTCGAATCGCGCAATTCCATGAAGATGATCTTACCCTGATCGCGCTTAGCCATCACACGGCCAGCTACCTCTACGCGATCTTCGGTGTTCTCGCCATCTTCGAGACCAGCGTATTTTTCGTCGAGATCGACGATATGATGCGAATAGGCAAATGCATGACCGTAAGGATTTTCGCCCGCTGCGATAAGCGCCTCACGTTTTGCATGGCGCACCAAGATCGGATCGTCTTCGGGTGTTTCAGGTGTTGCGTTTTGAGTGGTGTTCTCGCTCATCGACTGCCTTTCAATTTCTAGGAAAAACGCTGGTACGAAGGGTACCAGCGTCTCGATTACAGCTGTTTCTTATTGTAGTTGAAGTTCGCCAAGCACGCAGCAGGTATACACGCTTACTGCTCGATCTTCAAGACCTTGATATGGATATCGCGACCGGTAGGACCTTGCAGATCGATTTCGTCGCCCTTCTTAGTGCCGAGAAGCGCTGCACCAACCGGAGATTCGTTGGAGATCTTGCCCGTAGTGGAATCGCTCTCTGCTGCACCGACGATTGTGAAGACGCGTTCGTTGCCGCCCATATCGACTGTGACCTTGCTACCGATGTGCACCTTGGAAGATTGAGTAGGAGCATCGACTACGGTAGCTTCGCCCAAGATGCGGGTAATCTCAGCGATGCGGCCTTCCATCATGGCCTGCTCGTTCTTTGCATCATCATATTCGGAGTTTTCCGAAATGTCGCCGAATTCGCGGGCTACACGGATGCGCTCACCAATCTCGGCACGCTTTTCGGTTTCAAGGTAGTGCAGTTCTTCTTCGAGTTTCGCTTTGCCTTCTTGGGTTAAGATGTAGTCCTTTTCCATGGAACTCCCCTTGCATTCGTTCGGTCGGTCGTTTCATGCGAGCTTCGTGCCCGCGCAGAAGAAACGCGCTTAATCTGGCGCGTTTCTCTTAAGTGTTTATTCAGCCTTGTCCTTTTCCAGTTCGCTCTCTTCGAAAACGGCATCGGAAGTGGTGGTGTCCTGTTCGGCTTCTGCTTCGGCTGCAGCAACATCGGCCTTCTTCTGGCCCGGCTCAGGCTTGTCTACTACTTCAAGCTCTTCAGGCTCTTTGCCTTCAGCCTGCTTGGCAGCTTCTTCCGCTTCTTTTTTCTTCTTGCCGCCGCCGAGGCCTTCGCGCAAGTTCTTGACCGTTTTGCCGATAGCAGTTCCGAGCTTGGGGAGATTCTTCGGGCCGAAGATGATAAGGATGACCACCAAGATGATGATGATCTCGACAATGCCGAAAGGTCCGATCTTCATGTTGTATGCACCTCCGCAGGGATTGCACGTACGTTGAGCGCGACACGGGGTGAAGCGCGGTTTTTTTCAGTATGAACCAAGGCATGAACTACCCTAGTGATACGCGCAGAAATTGTACCAAAAAACACATACAGCGCTCGCACAATCCCTTTAAGCGGTTCATGTTGCTGCGAATTGAGCGCTACTACTTCGTTGTGGCGATGAATGTGCTCGGTGCGCTACGCGCATGTCATCCCTAGGAAATGAAACGAGTCCCGTAGGACTCGTTTGAATTTCTGGTCGGGAAGCAGAAGTTCATGCGCGTCAAGGCCAAGCCACTGCGTGGTTGCGTTGCAAGCCTTGACCCGCCTGGCTGAAGCGCTCGGATAGCACTTCAGTGAACCTTTACGGTTCAAATCCTTGCAGGCGTGGCCTGCACCAGTTGCGCTGGTGGTCATCCCTCATAAATAAAACGAGAGAGCAATTCGCTCTCTCGTTTGAATTTCTGGTCGGGATGACAGGATTTGAACCTGCGACTTCTTCGTCCCGAACGAAGCGCGCTACCAAACTGCGCCACATCCCGACATATGATGTGCCGTAAACGGCGTTGCCTATGGTATCACAGCCTGGCAGTGCACGGCAATAAATCAAATCGCTCACGTACAAAGAATCCATCTGAGTGAAGCTGCCGTGCCAGTGACACAAAAAAGAACGGCCCTTTCGAGCCGTTCTTTGATCGATTCGTATCTTCGTAATGCAAATTAGTAGCGGACGTACCACATATCGGAATGAACACCGCTTACTTTAACCACGTCACCTGTACGCGGAGCGTGGATCATCTGACCACCTCCGATATAGATGCCCGTATGATGCGAGTTGATGCAAATATCGCCTGGCTTCGGATTGCTCACGCGCGTCCATCCTTGGATGGTGCCCGTGGTGCACCAGTGGCTGCCCATTTTGCCCGTAAGGCAGTAGCCAACCAAACCAGAGCAGTCGAAGCTGTTCGGACCTGCTGCGCCCCAACCATAAGGCTTGCCCAACTGGGCGTATGCACGATCAACAACAACGTTGCCCGTTACCGTCTGGGGCTTCGAGTTATCCGCTGGCTTTGAGCTGTTTCCAGAGCTGCCATTATTGGAGCTTCCGTTATTGTTGTTAGCGATCGCCTGCTCAGCCGCAGCTGCTGCTGCAGCACTACGTGCCTCTTCCTCTTGGCGCATGAGCTCTTGGACTTCAGCGTTCAAGTTGTCGTAGGTCTGCTGCATCTGCGCAGTAGTAGCTTCGGCCTCGTCTTTAATAGCCTTGGCTTCGCTCGCCTTCTGCGCCGCTACCTGCTCTTGCTGCTCGTACTCAGCCTTAGCAGCCTCTACCTTTTCGCGAGATTCCTTGGTCTTTGCAACGAGTTCGGCATCTTTCTCATTCATGGTGTTGAGAATGTTCCAATTCGTTGCGAACTCTTCGAAGGTGGAAGCACCCAAGATAACATCAAGGAAGGTATTGCCACCGGTACGATACATGCTGCGCGCACGCGTTCCCAGCTCTTCCTGATAACCCTTGATCTTCTCGGTTTCTTCCTGAATCTGAGCTTCAGCTTCAGTTACTTTTTTCTCAGCTTCGGCACGCTCTTCCTCCGCTTCGTAATAATTGCTTGAAGCGGCATCAAGCGTTGCCTGCATATCGTTGAGCTTGTCGAGCGCTGCTTGTGCCTCAGCCTGTTTCGAAGATGAAGAAGGCACTGCGGATGCAAGAGAAACGGGCAAAGAGAGCCCCACGGCCAGAACGACCGCCATAAATGCAATGAGCAGCGTACGCTTCGGTGCTACATTTGTATGCTTCATACTGTTTGAAAACCTCCCAATAGTGGCATAGGGTTCGTGTCTCAGCGTAAGCTGTAGTCGATACTAGCAGAAAATGGTGCATTTATACAGGGCTTCAAACCTTTAAGCCCTGATAAACTGCCCTTCACGCGCCATACTATGCGCAAACGAAGCCACTAAACCCCATGCTCAACGCCTTATTGCGCGCATATACGTGCAATTGTGAAGAATGTGCGCTTTCTGTATGTAGAAGGATCCCGCGCACGGACAAAAGCGATCGAATCTTGCGAGAAGTTACGCCGATCCAAATCGCGCGATACCGTCAAGCGTGATTCTTCAACTTGCTCATACCTCACGCATCTTTGCGAGATGAAGCTGCCTGCCTATCCTCATCCGTTGGCACTGCTCTATGGGGAGATACCGTGCGCACAGAAGTCTTTCGCCCGCCTTCGGCCGCCAAAGCTTCCTCGTGCTTATCATGTTTGCGGCGTTTCACCTCATGAGCAGCATGGGCCTGCAGATTCGCATTGTCGAGAATGGGCTCTTCATAGGTAACGCCCTTGCGCATCGCGATGTTCGCCTGGAAGAGCAGGAAGAGAAACCCGATGATGCCCGCAAGAAGCGAAGCGGACAGGATCGCGACCTTCGCCACCAGAATCTGACCAGGATCGGCATACGCAAGGTTCGCCACGAAGATGGCCATGGTGAAGCCAACACCACCGAGCAACGCCGCGCCGAAGATGTGCGCCCAATTCACGTTGTTGGGAAGCGAAGAGATCTTGAACTTCACGATCAAGAAGCTGAAGAGGAAGATGCCAATGGGCTTACCCAAGAGCAGACCAGCAAAAACGCCTAAGAACACGGGGTCTGCCACGATGGCACCGAAGCTCATTCCGCCAAGTGCCACATCGGCATTCGTTAGAGCGAACAACGGCAAGATCGCAAAATAGACCCAAGGGTAGAGCATGCGCTCCAAGCGCGTTGCAGGGGGCACCACTTCTTTCGCCACGCGCGCAAGGTGAGATACCTCTTTCAGGTAGTCAGACTGACCGAGTACAGGAGCATCGGGTTGGAAATTCGCGCGTATCTCTTTGAGCTGCTTATTCGACCAGCGCCCGAATGAAAGCAGGTCAACGCGCGAGCCAGAGGGAATCGTGAAGGCGAGCAGCACGCCGGCGATGGTAGCATGCACGCCCGACATGAACACGCAATACCAAAGCACCACGCCTAACAGCACGTAAGGCCAGAGCGAATAGAAATGCAAACGATTGAGCGCCGTGAGCGCACCCAGCACCATAAGCGCTGCCAAAAGCCACAGCACGGAAGGTGCATGGCCGTAGAAGACTGCGATGACCACGATCGCGATGATGTCGTCAGCCACCGCGAGCGTTGAGAGGAACACGCGAACGCCCGCTGGCACACGCGAACCGAGCAACGCTAGGATGCCGAGCGCGAACGCAATATCGGTCGCAGTCGGAACGCCCCAACCGCCTAAAGTTTCAGGATTTCCCTGGTTGAATGCCACATAGAAGATGATCGGCACCGCAACGCCACCGATAGCGGCTCCTACTGGCAAGATAGCTTGGCGAATGTTCGTGAGCTCGCCGACGGTCATCTCGTATTTGATCTCGAGACCCACCAGTAAGAAGAACAAGCACATGAAGATGTCGTTGATGATGTGCGCAAGCGACATCGAAGTATTCGCGCTGCCGAACCCCAGCGTTATCTCGGTATGCCAGAACTCCAAAAATGGTCCATACGCAGGCGAGTTTGCCACAATGAGCGAAATGATGGCACCAAGCAGCATGAAGCCAGCAGCTTTGGTTGTGGAGTGCGTGAATTCAAGAAGCTTCAAGTAGCGGCGATGATGTCCGGAAACTTCTGAGATGAATGGGGTCTTATGCCCTTGGGGGTTCTCCACGACACATGCGGCTCCCGTGGTGTGCGCACGCTCTTCGCCAGTCGACAATACATCAACGCTTGCCCGAACAGAGGCACCGGTTTGCTGCTTCTCTGCTGCATCCGAGTTCTGTGCTGAAGCTTTATCGGTTGCCATCTTGTCCTTCTTTCATTTATCGTGCACACAATTGTAAACCACCTCACAACCTGTCAACTTTTCGGTTGGGTTTCAATAATCGTTCACACAAGCCTTAAAAGATGCGTTAGACTAGCTAGTTGTAAAAGCGCATTTGAACGTGCGCTCTTTAGTAACGAAGGGAAATGACTATGGATATCACCGTCACCGGTCGTCGCATGAACGTCTCCGATGCTCTGCGCGATTATGCGGAAGAAAAGATCGGCAATTCGATGAAAGCGATGGACATCGCACCGCTTTCCGCAGAAGTCGTTCTGCAAGTTGAAAAGAACCCCGCGAACCCCACCCCGTGCACCTGCGAAGTTACCATGCATGCTAAGGGTCATATCATTCGTGTCGAAGAGAACGAAGAAAGCCTCTTCGCTGCCATCGACGTTGCAGCCGCTAAAGTGCTTCGCCAGCTACGCAAATATAAGACGCGCGTGCTCAACAAGCGCATGAACGCCGAACCGGTCAACAAGCAAGCAACCGACGTCGATTATGATGCGCTCATGCAGGAACTTTCCAGCGAGGACGAAGAGATCGTACGTGTGAAGGAGCTTGAACTCCTGCCGCTCACGGAAGAAGAAGCACTCATCGAGATCGACCTTCTGGGTCACGACTTCTTTGCCTATATCGATCGCGACACCAACGCGGTACATATCCTCTATCGCCGTTCGAACGGTGGTTATGGTCTGCTCAAGCACCAGGCATAAGCGCTCGCGAACATACTCTAAAACTGAAACGGCCCGGATTACCCGGGTCGTTTTCTATTCCTTCCTTGTGGTTGGCGAAAGGGCACGCCCTACCTACTGCGATCAGCGGAGAGAGCAAGCGGGTAATCACAAGTGCCCCTTGGGCGTGCTGCTTGCTCGATCAAAAGGCGTCGAACGACCAGGTAGTTTGTCCCCTTTAGTCAATCACAGCATCGGATTCGTAGCGCGAAAGGAAGGCTTTGGTGCGGTTATGTTGCGGATGATTGATCACTTGATCGGGCGTGCCCTCTTCGACGATCACACCTTTATCCATGAAGATGATCTTGTCGGACACATCACGCGCGAATGCCATCTCATGCGTTACGATCACCATGGTCATATGCTCTTCGGCAAGTGTTCGAATGACCTTCAGGACTTCTTGCGTAAGCTCAGGATCGAGCGCTGAAGTGGGTTCATCGAAGAAGAGGATATCGGGCTGAAGACAAAGGGCGCGTGCGATAGCCACACGCTGCTGCTGACCACCAGAAAGTTCACACGGATATGCATCCTCGCGGCCTTCGAGCCCCATTTGCTTCAGAAGCGCACGGGCAAGCTTTTCAGTCTCTGCTTTATCCTTCCCTTCCACTATGACGGGCGCTTCCATCACATTGCGTAGCACCGAATAATGCGGAAAGAGATTGAAATTCTGGAACACGAGGCCGAAGCGTTTGCGCGCTTCTTTGGCAACATCCTTGCCACTGTAGGCCGTTTTGCCTGATGCGTTGTTCTCCGCAACCGTTAGATCGCCATAGCGCAGCGCACCCGACTCGAACGTCTCAAGCAAGGTGCAACAACGCAGAAGCGTAGACTTTCCTGAACCAGAAGGCCCAATGATCGAGACCACTTCACCAGGATGGACCTCGAAAGAGATATCCTTGAGCACCATCTCAGCGCCGAAGCTCTTCTCGAGGCTCTCAACAGAAAGCACCGCTTTCCCCTGATCGTTCGCCGATCCCGTTGCCTGCGGGGTTGCTTGATTCATATCAGTCATACCTTATACCCTCTTCGCTTAATCGTGATAGTAAGCCAGGCGCTTTTCGATGCGCGAAATGGCGAACTCGACCACAAAGGTGAACACCCAATAGAACAACGCCGCCACCACGAAAGCCGTAAGCGTACCTTGCGCTGAAACGATGGCGCGTGCCGTGGTGAACATCTCTGCTACACCGATCGTGAAAGCCAGCGACGTATCTTTAACGAGCACGATCACTTCGTTGCCGAGCGCGGGCACGATACGCTTGAAGACCTGAGGGAAGATGATGCGCAAGAATGTTTGCGCTTTGCTGTAACCCAAGATCTCGGCAGCTTCATATTGGCCGTGCGGGATGGATTGAATGCCACTGCGGTAGATCTCGGCGAAATAGGCCGAATAGTTCATGATGAAGGCAACCGCACACGCACCAAACTTCCAATCCATAGAGAGCTGCACGCCGAAGATATAGTACGGCGCAAAGAAAATGAACATGAGTTGTAGCATGAGCGGCGTACCGCGCATGATCGAGATGTAGAGACGAAACAGATATGAGATCGGGCGAAAACGGCTCATGCGCCCCAGCGCCACGAGCACGCCAAGCGGAAGTGCGCCAACGAGCGTGACGAAGAAGAGCTGCAACGTAACGAGGAAGCCCTCGCCCAGCATTCCAAGCATTGTGGTGAATTCCATATGCGAACCTTATCGAAAACAGACCATTAAAACAAAGAGCAAAGAGAAAAGCCCTGGAACTTCGATGATCTCGCTACGAGGAGCATCGGGACATCCAGAGCTTTACATTCAGTATGCTGCCACTAAGGGCGCAAGATTATTTGAGCACCCACTTGTCGATGGAGATCTCTTCAGGATAGTGAGAGACGATCTCTTCAACCTTGCCATCGTTGTAGAGCTCGATGAGCGCAGACTGGATCTTCTCGATCAGTTCGGTGTTACCCTTCTTTGCGCCAACACCGTAATTCTCAGAAGAAACTACTTCGTCGAGGATGACATAACCATCTTTACCAGCAATGAGAGATTGTGCGGTGGGATAGTCGATCGCAACTGCATCGCATGCGCCACTTTCGAGCTGCATGAGCGCGGTCTGATACTCAGGAGCGGTTTCGAGCGTGCCGAGCGTAGACCCGATGGTGTCGTAGTAATCGCCGCCTTCAGCGAGATTATCGTAAGCAGGCGAATTAACCTGTGCAACTACGGTCTTACCCGCAAGATCGGAAAGGCCCTTGATGTCAGAACCTTCGCGGACAAGGATAACCTGGTCGTTCAGGTAGTACGGATCGGTGAATTCATAGGTGTCTTCACGACCTTCGATGGTGAAGCCATTCCAGATGACGTCGATCGTGCCAGAATCGATCTGGGCATCCTTGGTATCCCAATCGATAGGGCTCAGTTCAATCTCCCAGCCGTTCTTTTCAGCAACTGCTTTGGCGAGCTCGATGTCGAAGCCGGTGTATTCGCCATTGTCGTCCTTATAGCCGAAGGGCTTGAAGGTTTCATCGAAGCCGACCACAAACTTGCCGTCTTCACCCAAGTACTCCGGAGTGTCGCTCGAAGATTTCGACTCGTTAGACGAGCAGCCGGTCATGAGACCAGCCGATAGGCAGAGCGCGAAGGCCGCCGTGACAAAACACAGTAATAGCTTTTTCATGTTTACCGCTTTGCTCATATTTACCTCTTTGCTATAGATTTTCTACACTTATATCTGAAAGGCTGCATGATGCGCCTATCGGATATGCCACTTTAGCACTATGGAGCGTTAAAGCATGACTACTATAGCACGGAACACCGCGCGAAAAACGAGAATTCGACTGGCCTGCCCAGCTGATGCGGCGGCGGTTTGTGCTATTTACACACCTTATGTGGTCGATACTGCAACCACCTTCGATCTTGTGCCGCCTACGCTTGAAGAAATGGAACAGAAGATCGCGACCATCTTGGAAGAACGTCCGTTCTTGGTGGCAGAGATCGAACGAGACGATGCCAACACTGCATTCGCTGCTTCTTGCGGCGAAGCTTGCGATGGCGAAACCTTCACTGTTATTGGGTATTCTTACGCTTCGGCATTTAGGCCACGCAAAGCCTACCTCCATTCGATCGAGACTTCGGTTTATCTTTCGCCCGAAGCGAAAGGTCATGGTCTTGGAACCAGGCTCTACGGCGCGCTTGAAGAAATCCTGCGCCTTCAGAATGTGTACAACGCAAACGCCTGCGTTACTTATACAGAACCCGCCGACGAGACGTGCCCCTCTACGAGCCGCATCTTCCACGAACGAAGAGGCTATGTTCGGTGCGCGCACATCCCGAACTGCGGGCACAAGTTCGGCCGTTGGTATGACATTCTCTGGTTGCAGAAACAACTTATCCCGCTTTCACAAGAACCCGAAGGATTCATCCCGTTGCCACAGGTGGACAAGGATGCGATCGCGGCGATTCTTGAGAAGGCATGATCTCCCTGCTGTACAAGTTAAATAGGATACTGCGCGCATTCGCCCTGAACTAGCGCACGCGCACAAGAGCGATAACGAATAGCCCAAGTGCAAACACGCCCGAAAGACCGAGCGCCAGCTGAAATCCGAGCAAAGGCGAGCCAAACGCCTGAGCGCCCAGCGTGATCGAAAACACCATGAGTGCCGTTCCCATCGAAGCGACCGCTTGACGCACCGCTGTAGAAAATGATGATGCGTCGGTCATCCTGTTGGGAGCAAGCTCCTCCATACTCCACGAAGTAAGAGGGCTAATCAGACCTGATACACCACAAGCACGGATTCCCTGCAGCAGCAAGATGAGCCAAAATGGCGTCGAAGCATCCATGAACGCCATCGCTGCTGAACCAAACGCAAGACAAGCTCCGAAGGACACAATAACTGGCCGAGCGTGGAAGCGGTCGGTAAGATAGCCGGCAAGCGGGTTGACGAAGAGCGCTGCGATGGTACCCGGCAGCAGCACCAAGCCTGCTTCAAGCGCTGTTCCGCCCCATATATTCTCAATGAACAGCGGCACGATGAGCGTGATACCCATGAAGCTCGCGTAAAGGAAGTTCGACGCCCAGAATCCCACTACGAATTGCTTTGATCTGAATATATCCATGTTGATGAGCGGATCATCGATGCACTTTTGTCGTTTGATGAAGACAACGAGTGCAACAACACCAATAAGAATCGGCGCCCAGATCGACAGCAGTGCTGCGCCGGCATCTGAAGCATTCGAAAAACCGAGCAGCAAGAAACCGAACCCGAGTGCTGAAAGAGCAACTGAAGCTACATCGAGCGAAGCCGTACGCTTAATACGCGGCGATCGCACGATAAAGACGCATGCACAGACAATGAGCACGATCATGCAGGCGGCAAGAATAACGAACAAGCTGCGCCAGCCTGAAGCCGTGACAAGATAGCCGCCTACGGTCGGACCAATGTTCGGCGCAAAGCCCATAGCAATACCGGCGATGCCCATGACCGTTGCACGCTTGTTCGGCGGAAATGAGGTCATGACGATACTCATCATCATCGGCATGAGAATACCCGCAGAAACTGCCTGGAGCGCACGTCCTACCAGCAGCAAGACAAATGATGGCGCGAACATATCAATGATGCAGCCAACTGCAAAAAGACAAAGGGAGAAGATGGTGAGCTTTTTGAGAGGAAAGCGCCGCATGAGATAGGTGACCACAGGGACCGTAATGCCGATCACGAGCATATAGAGCGTAGTAACCCACTGACCAAGCGCCATATCGACCTTGAAGTCTGCTGCTATTCCGCCGAACATCGCGTTCATCGCGGTTTGGGAAAGATTGCCTAACGCTGAACCCAAGATGATGATAACGACCGGAATGACAACCTGAGCACTCACGTGTTCTCTCGGTACCCTGGTAGGTGTGTCGGTCATCATATCTCCCTATGTTCGTCTCTTCCCCTTTTATCTTAGCGCATTGAAAACATGCCTGCTCAAAGGCGTATTGAACAGATCAAACAACGTGCCCTCTCAAGATAATATGACTATCGTTCCTGTTCAATGAGCTTTTTGTAGAGAAAGCTACGGAATCATTACAAAATTTCACTCATTGCTTTCAAACCGTTACAAAACTTTACACTGGACACTCCTGATCATCATAGGAGTGTCCTGAAATAGGCATGCCCTCATGCGATAGCACATCGTTTTCAACGGGCTGCTCCTACCAATGAAAGCTGCATCCATGCTCTATCGTGAACGCATGAGCCAAGCGAACAAAGAAGCGAAGGTCACGCTTATCGGCGTTGCTATCGTGATCGCATGCTGGCTTCTCTTCGGCTTCGGTTTATACGGCGTCGATATTGAGATATTCTCCACGCCGCTGTGGATCGTAATGGGCTGTTTGGGTACATGGATCGTAGCGATGGTCGTGAGTGTCATCCTAGCTACGAAGGTTATCGAGGATTGCCCCCTCGATGAAGATGACTTCGGCAGAAAATATCAGATCAGCGACGACACTCCTGTGCAAGTTACTCCTATGACGATCGATCAGGATCTTATCAAGACCATTGAAAAGACTTCGGTCACACCACGAAAACCCATCAGCAACACGGCACATCGCACGCGTGAGCACCGCAATGAAAAAGAGGTGCGATGACCCCGTTACCGCTGATCCCTCTTCTTGTATTCCTTTTCGCCTGCCTTATTGCTGCCTTTTTCATCAGGAAGCATACCCCGGGGGGAAACTTCGAGCGCGAATACTTCGTAGCAGGACGTAGGCTCGGCCCGATCGTGCTTGTTATGACCACGATCGCAACATTCGGTTCTATCACCGCTTTTGTGGGCATGCCTGGCCAAGCCTGGGAATACGGCTTTGGATGGGTCTACTTAGCGGGTGCGCAAGTCATTTCGCTCATATTGCTCTTCGGCGTAGTAGGCAAAAAGCTCGCCCTCATCGCGCGCCGCATCCATGCGGTCTCTATTATTGACATCATCAATGCGCGTTTCCGTTCGAGCATTCTCACGCTCATCCTTTCCTGCTCGCTCGTTGTCTTCTTCACCGCACTTATCGTTGCACAACTGGTTGGAGCCGCGAAGATATTCGTTGCGGTAACGCATTACGACTACAGTGTTGGACTCACCCTCATCACCGCAACCACTGCCGTCTATACTGTCATCGGAGGCTTCCGTGGCGTAGCGATCACCGATACCCTCTGTGGCATCGTCATGATCGTAAGCACCTTGTTCTTAGGGTTCGGCATTATAAATACGGGTGGCGGATATGAGAACATCATGCAAACCATCGCTGCGCAAAAGCCCGAGATGTTCGATATCTTTGCAGGCGGGCAAATGCCCATTGGGCTCTTCGTTACGCAATGGCTCATTTTAGGATTGCTCGTATTCACGATGCCGCAAGTGGCAGTTCGCTGCCTAAGCTATAAGAGCACGAAGAGCCTCCGTCATGCGCTCTGGATCGGTACCCTTACCGTCGGCCTTTTATTGGTGGGACTCACTGCGCTCGGCGCACTTTCTTACGGCGTTTTTCCCGATCTGTTGAACGAACATGGGGGAAGCGTCGATGATGTGATTCCTCTCATACTTACCCAAACGTTTCCCTCTTGGGCGGTTGATATCATCATCCTCGGCCCTATTGCTGCCGCGATCTCGACCGTTTCCACCCTCCTGATCAGCTCTTCGGTCAACATCATCCAAGGCATCTACGCTAATTTAGCGCTCCGCCAACGCAAGGCTCCCGAGCACGATCGCGTTCGCTTCGTCTCTCAGGCGTCTTCGATCTTGTTATCGGTTGTAGCCCTCATCGTCGCCCTCACCCCACCCGATTTGATCTGGCGCATGAGCATGTATGTGTTCGGCGGTATCGAAGTGGCCAGCTGCTGGATCTTGATACTGGGCCTATTCTGGCATCGCGCGAATAAAGTGGGAGCAGTTGCCAGTCTCACATCGGGTCTTGCTACCTATTTTCTTCTTGGCATCTTCGATGTGAACATCTTCAGTGAATTCGATGCAGTTATCTTCGCGCTTATCGTTTCGTTCGTGTTCATGGTTGCTGGTTCTCTCTTCTTCTATGTGAAACGTGATGCTCACATGCTCGAAGTGTTCTTTCCTGAACGCACTCCCTCAACTACGGCAACTGTCTACGAGTTCGAAAGCGATGCACCTTCTTCAGATAGGCCTCTCACGAACGAACGCATGGACTTCTCTTCTTCAAAGCGAGTCGAGAAATGAAGCGGACTCCTTCTACAAAATTCGCAGTTTTGAGCTGGGCATTCGTTGCAGCAGTTGCAGTTTTCATCTTTTATATGAGCGCCAAAACAGGCGATGCGCTCGATCACGACTCTGGCATCATAAGCTTCATGCTCGATGCCCTTCGCTCGGCAGCAAATGCTCTCTTCGGGCATTCTGTCGATGTGTCGCCAGTTGGGCATTTCACAGAGTTCTTCCTGCTTGGACTCGCGCTCATGAATGCCCTGCGCCTACGCTTTACCCTACCTAAAGCGTGCGTGCTCTCCGCTATCATCGCAAGCCTCTATGGAGCGAGCGATGAATTCCATCAGATCTTCGTTCCTGCTCGCACGTGCGATCCCGTCGACTGGCTCGTTGACACTATCGCTGCGTTGCTCGGCGCATTGCTCTTTTGGGCGATCTTCACAATATGGCAAAAGCACCGCGATTCGCAGGACAACCACTCCGCGCATTCTCTATAATGAAACGAGGCGAATACATTCGCCGCATTCATGCGCTTATTCGTTTGAGGAGTTATCATGGCTTACCACTGCATCATCGTTCCCTTCGATGGATCCGATCACGCCCAAAGTGCGCTCAACGCGGCATGCGGAATTGCCAAAGGCCACGACACGCAGGTGCATGTGGTGAACGTGGTTCCCATCAATATCTTCCCTGAAGTTGCAGCGTCCGATCCAGCAGCGGTCGTAAGTCCTTCCTACGTGACACAAAAGACCTATTCGGAGCTTTTCGATGACACACTCCTTGAGATTCACGCTGAAATGGTGAGCACCATCGGCGATGCGCTTTCTGAGCTCGACCCCGGCCAGGTTACCTACGAAGTGATCGCACATCCTTCTGCGGTCGATGGCATCATCGACTATGCTTCCGATCATAGCTGCGATCTTATCGTAATGGGTAGGCGTGGTCTTGGCGCGATCCGTGGTCTGCTCGGCAGCGTGAGCTATGGCGTGATCCGCGCTACCACCACCCCAGTCCTTACCGTGAAATAACCACACTTAGATGGCAAACTACCCGGTCGTTCGTCATCTTTTGGTCGAGCAAGCAGCACGCCTATGGGGTACTTGTAATTACCCGCTCTCGCTGTTCGCTTGCCTATTCAGGCAAGCTCATGCGCTTCGCTCCTTCGGACAACCTATTTATATTGAAGTTTGCGGACTCAGAGTAATTCAAGTGCCCCATGGGCTCAGCTGCTTGCTCAACTACACCCTGTCATCTTTTAGCGGTTCGCTTTTAGGCGGGCAAAGAGATTGGTTGAGTGCTGCTTCACGAAGGAAATGAAGCGGCTTTCCCACAGGGTGAGCGTTGCATTCTGCATACGATACGGCACGTAGAGCATCTTCATCATGAAACTTCCTGGCACCGCTTTTGCAAGTGCATCCTTCGCTTGTGGAGTTGAGATCATGCGAGCGATCTCGGCACGTTTCTCACGCGCAGTGAGCGTGCAGTTCTTGTTAGTGATGTTCTCCACGCAGCCCACCAAGCGCTCGGCGTAACGGCGCGCAAGAAATTCCTGGATAGCGGGCGAATCGATGCCCCATGCAGCGTAGAGCTCCTGTAGCCAACGATGCTCTTCTTCGCGTTTTTCATACATATCGGCACGATAGCGCGTGTTCTCGCTTTCAGCGCGCGCTCGCAGAAAATGATAGAAGTGCCCGTCTAAGGTGCCAACTCGCTCGATTTCGCGCACCACGTCGAGATTGAACGGAAGATCATCCCAGAACGTTTCAGGGAAACGAATGCCCTTCTCATTCAAGTAACTGCGGCGATAAAGTTTATTCCAGGGCGCATAGAGCAATTGCGCATCGAAGAGTTCGTGAGCGTGCTCTCGAAATTCCTCTTGCGAGATGAAGATGCGATCAGGGGCGTTGCGTGCTTCACGATAGAACTTCTGAGCGCCGTAATAGGTATCGATGAAGAACCCCGTTACAAGCAGGTCAAGCTCGTTTTTGTGCGCAACAGCGTACATGCGCGCAAGCATATCCGGTTCGCACCAATCATCGCCATCCATGAAGTAGAGAAATTCTCCGCGTGCCACTTCGATGGCGGTATTGCGCGCCGCAGCAGCACCAGCGTTGTTTTGATGGATCACACGAATGCGGCTATCGGATAGAGCCAGTTTATCGGCAAGTTCGGCAGAACCGTCATTGCTGCCATCGTCCACCAGAAGAATCTCGAAATCGGAAAAGGTTTGAACGGTGAGCGAGTCGACCGCACGTGCCAACCACGCAACAACGTTATATACGGGAATGATGATGCTGATAGCAACCTGCTCGCTGGGCAGAGCGCCTTGAGCTTCAGGAGAAAGATTCTGTTCGTGTGCTGTATTCATAAACTCCCCGTGCGTGCCCGCATGCTGTTGTTCACACCTGTTTTCAGCACGGAGTCCGCGAAGATTCATTATAGCAGGATGGCTGATCTGTCGAAGATTTATAATAGTTGGTTGCGGATTGTGCCTTTCACAAGCGCTGAATATACATTCTCGATCGTCGACACGCGAAAAGGAGCGTTTCTCCAACTTGAATTGGATAGAATGCATCATTCTCTTTGCGGTTGCGCTTGGCGTTACCATTGCACTTACGCCTCTTGCGCGTCGTTTGGCTATTGCGCTTGATGCGATCGATTATCCCAGCGCGCGCCGCGTGAACATGCAGCCTATCCCCCGTATGGGTGGTGTTGCGATCTTTGGCGGCATGATTGCTGCGCTTGCGCTCGCCCTCATAGGGGCGCACTTCTGGGGTTGGACCACGCCCTTGCAAGGTGGGCTGGGCAACAAGGTCAACTGGATCGGTGTTGCGATCGGCATCCTCATCATGTTCGGCGTGGGTATAGTTGATGATATATATAACCTGAAACCGAAGGTTAAATTACTCGGTCAAATCGTTGCTGCTTGCGTAGTAGCCTTTTCGGGATTGCTTTTTTCGAGCATCCATAATTTCATAAGCGACGGCTATTTTGAGTTTGGCTGGCTATCGTATCCCCTTACAGTCTTCTATCTGGTGGCCTTCGCTAATATCATCAACCTCATCGATGGCCTTGACGGACTTGCGGCAGGCATTACCGCTATCACGGCAGCCACTATCGGCATTCTGGCAGTGCTCACTGGACGTCCTGGCGCTGCGCTGGCAAGTTTCGTGATCGTGGGTGCGTGCATTGGCTTCTTGAAGTCGAACATCCACCCAGCAAGCATATTCATGGGAGATTCTGGAGCGCTGCTCCTGGGCTTTGCGCTCGGCATCGTTTCCCTTATGGCGGTTGCTCGTTCGGCGTTCTTCGTTTCATTGCTGGTGCCCATCATCGCAGCTGGAGTGCCTATTTTAGACACCGCCATTGCCATCATTCGTCGCAAACGCGCGCATCAACCGATCGATTCGGCTGATAGCGGGCATATTCATCATCGCCTTTTGCAGGCGGGCTATTCGCAGAAGGCAACCGTCTATATCATGTGGGGATGGACCGCTTTGCTTTCAGCGGGCGCTATCGTGGTGAGCGCCATCGATGGACCACCGCGCTATATCGTCTTTGCTATCCTGGCTGTTGTTACTGGCCTTATCGTATTCAAGCTCAAGCTTCTTCAGCCAGTGCTGCTGCATCATTACAATCCACGCTCGAAAACACGCAGAGGCACTGTTGCAGACCAGGATCCTTCCGAGCATGCAGCTACTCATACGAACGCACGCAACAATCTGGCCGACAATCACAACAACGCCACGCACCACGATAGCGAAGTGGATCGCGAGAACGCAGATAGCTCTCACCGATCAGGCCATGCGCAGCACAACACGAACCAACGTGTGCACAAGCGTTAGCAAATAGAGTTTACCCATGGCCAAGAAGCACGAAAAGAAAACGAATGCGATGCGCGAACTCGATCGAATAGGTGCCGCCTACGACACCTATGTCTGGGATTGTTCGGAAGCAATGAGCGGTGTTGAAGTTGCTGATCATCTGGGCCTGGAAGTTGCCCGTGTTTTCAAGACGCTCGTTACCGTAGGGAAATCAGGTGCGCATTATGTCTTCATGGTGCCGGTTGCTGAAGAGCTCGACTTGAAGAAGGCCGCTGCTCGTGTTGGCGAGAAGTCGATCCACATGATTCCTTCGAAGGAGCTTCTCCCCCTTACTGGCTATGTTCACGGTGGATGCAGCCCTTTGGGAATGAAGAAGCTCTTCACGACCACCATCGATCAGTCGGCGCAAGAACACGAGCGCATCGTCTTCTCAGGAGGACGGCTCGGTTGCCAGATCGACACGAGCGTGGATGCGCTCGCAGTAGCGATCCCGCTGAACTTCGCCGACATCGCCACCGCTTCGCACGATTAGATAGCCTAGATCAGCGGAGAGGGTAAGGCAGCGAGGTGACTCTTCGCCGACTAAATTCATTAGTAATAAAACCCGAGCGAAGCAGCGACGCATGAGCGCGTCTGCGAAGCAGATGCGCGAACAGGGAAGCGGGGAACCTCGTGGCTTGCCCGTTTCGCTGATCGAGCCAAGTGCTCCTTGGGCGTGCTGCTTGCTCGACACACCCTGTCATCTTAGCGGAGGTCGATGCCGAGTTCGTCTTTGACCAGGTCGAACGCAGCGTCGATAGCCTTGTCCATGTCGTAGTACTTGTAGCCACCCAAGCGGCCTGCGAATACTACATTGCCTTCGCTCTTAGCAAGTTCACAATACTGCTCATAGAGTGCGGTGTTGCGTTCATCGTTGATAGGATAGTAGGGCTCATCGCCTGGCTCCCATGTAGCAGGGTATTCGCGCGTGATGATAGAAGTTGGCTGGTCGCCAAATTCGAAATGCTTGTGTTCGATGATGCGCGTGAAAGGAATCTCGCGTTCGGTGTAGTTCACCACCGCATTGCCCTGCCAGTTCGCTGAATCAACCGATTCGGTCTCGAAACGCAGCGAACGATACTCAAGGTTGCCCAGCTTATAGTCGAAATATTCATCGATCGGACCGCAGTAGATGATGCGATCGGCAATGCCAGAATGCTCTTCGATGAACGTGCGGAATTCCGTGTTCAGCAGAATTTCCGTATCACCGAACATCTTCTCGACCATGACCGTATAGCCACCCATGGGAATTCCCTGGAAACGATCGTTGAAATAGTTGTTGTCGTAGGTAAAGCGCACCGGCAGACGCGTGATGATCGACGCAGGCAAGTCCTTGCAATCTCGACCCCATTGCTTCTCGGTGTAACCCTTCACAAGCTTCTCAAAGATATCGCGACCGACAAGCGAAAGCGCTTGCTCTTCAAGGTTCTGCGGATCAGTGATTCCTTCAGCAGCCTTCTGTTGTTCGATCTTCTCACGCGCTTCATCAGGCGTGCGAATGCCCCACATCTTCGAGAAGGTGTTCATGTTAAAGGGCATGTTGTAAAGTTCGTCCTTGTAGACGGCGACTGGCGAATTGATATAGTTGTTGAACTCGGCGAATCGATTCACATATTCCCACACCGGCTTGAGCGAGGTGTGAAAGATGTGCGCGCCATATTTGTGCACGTTGATACCATCGACCTCTTCGGTGTAGATGTTGCCGCCAATGTGATCGCGGCGATCGATGACCAGACAGGTCTTTCCAGCAGCTTTCGCTTCATGCGCGAACACAGCACTCGTGAGGCCGGCCCCCACGATGAGATAATCGTAATGAGAAAGCGATGGTTGCAAAACTACCGTCATAGGATAAATCCTCTCTTCGCATTCATGCGCGGGAAGCTTCCTTAAGCCTGCTTTCGTTCGCGCGTTTTCCTTATCATAATCGAAAGCGCTTCACGGGCAGTGAGCGAAGTGGCTCAAGGGTGCTTTATGCTTGTGCAGAGATGCGACGAAACGGCGCGTTACACCTAAGCGACAAAATAGCTGCCGGGCGCTTCTGCGGCCACTGCGCGCTACTATGGTGAGATGAGCAACCATGAGGAGAACGGCAAGGAGAAACCATGGCGATCGAAGAACCCGACATGAATGCTTGGCTTGCGCAAGCCAAGGAAAGCGAAAAGGCTCCCAATGTGGGTATGTTCTTGATCCACAATGGCATCGTACGCGCCACCCCACGCCATGCTGTTCGTGCAGAAGCTACACGCCCCGCCGATGCACCTGAACGCGATGCGTGCGTGGTCGCTGTAGACTTCTCCTACGATAAAGCAGGGCTTGAAGCGGTGCTCAAAGAGGCGCTTACCTGGGAAGGCGTATATTACGTGCGAGCGTGGCTCAACGAAGGACGCATTGAAGTGGGTGAATCGCTCATGTACGTACTGATCGGAGCCGATATTCGTCCGCATGCTATTTCTGCTCTTGAGAAGCTGGTCGGACACATCAAGTCGCAACTGGTGGAAGAACGCGAACTCTACGCTTAGCCCTCAACGATGCAGGCAGGTGCGAGGCATACAACCGTGTGCAAGAGAAGTTGCGCTACAATTAGCCGTTAACTACGCTAACCACTCGTACAGAAAAGAATACGCATGAGAAACACTCGCCTCGACAACTGCATCGCCTTCATCGGACGTAAGAATTCAGGTAAGACCACGCTCGTTGAAGCGCTCATCTCAGAGCTTACTACGCGCGGCATTTCCGCATCTTCGCTCAAGCACCACAGTCACGATGATTTCGAGATCGACATTCCTGGTAAAGATTCTTACCGCCATCATGCAGCAGGCACCATTGCAACCGCGATCGTGAGCAGCAAGCGCTTTGCCCTTATCGAAGAAACCGCTACGGAAAGCGAGAATGCCAAAGAACAATGCCTACGTTCCATCGCGCTGCTCCCCGCCTCCAATATCGTACTCATCGAAGGCTTCAAGCAAGCGGGCATCGCATCGGTCGAGCTCTTCCGCCAAGACAATCCGAATGACCAAGAGGCTGCGGCTGCCTTCGTGAATGGCGTTGACAACCTAGCATTCGTCCCCTTTCCGCTCCCTGAAGCCGTCGTGACCGACATGCCGGAGGTCGAACGTGCGGCTATCCGCGCAGGACTTCCCTGCTTTGGTTTTTGCGATATCTCACAGATCACCACCTGGCTCATTGACACGTATGCGAAACCGCTTTTGAGCGTAGTTATCCAAAGCGGCGGTGAATCAAGACGGATGAAGCAATCAAAAGCGCTCGTGCCATTCCATGGTCGTCCGCTGATCGAGTATATGGTCGGACGTTTGGCGCCCTTTGCCTCCGAGCTGATCGTGACCACTAATGAACCTGAAAAGCTTGCTTGTCTCGAATTATGCTATCCCGGTCTTCGTCTTGCGCCCGACAAGTATGACAAACGCGGAGCCCTTCCTGGATTCATCACCGCGCTTGAGGCGGCCAGCAATCAGAATGTTGCAGTAGTAGCCTGCGATCTCGTAAATGTGCCTGTCGATCTTATCGCCCATGAAGCCGAATTGCTCGAGGAATCGCATCAGACCAGTCTTTTCATGCCCTTCGATGCGGTTATTCCGCTCACGAACGAAGGATTCGAACCGTTCTGCGGCGTCTATCGCAAGGATGCCTGCCTTGAAGCGGCGCTCACATGCTGGAATAAGCGCAAAGAGCGCATGAAGAACGTGATCGATATGCTCAACGTGAACATCATCGATGCTGCGAGCGATCCGCTCTGCACGCCAGGGTGCTTCATGAACGTGAACACACCTGAGGATCTTGCTCGCGCTGAAGGCCAAACTGCCTAAGCTGCGCACAGGGATCCTGGCTCAGCACGAGACTCATATCCCAGCAAAAGAAAAGCCGGCGAGACAACCTCGTCGGCTTTTTTGCGCTCAGGGCACATGAGACGCAAACTGCTGCGTAGTCTTCTTAGCGATAGAAGCGCGGATAGGCCACTTCGAGTTCGCGCTCTTCTTGCAAACCTTCAAGGCTTTTGCGGGTAAGGTTTGCAAGGCCTTCATAGAACGGCTGCTCTGCAGCCTCTTCGAGCTGCTTAAGAAAATGAGAGGACCAGGTAAGGAGATGATCACGCAAAAATTCGTCCACCAATTCAGGACGCTCTTCAGCAAGCCAGGCAAGTAACACGAGCATCGTGCCGATATGGTCTTCTGGCTCATCGCTCTCGCCTTTTTCGATCGCAATACCGTTTCTACGCATCCAGTCGCGCAGCTGCATGGTAGAAGCGCCGAACACGACCATGTCCTTGTCGGTGTAGACCGAACCCCAGGGCGGTGCCGGCTTCACCAGCGGGCCCACGAATAAACGACGATATTCCCACACGAGCGCATCGCCCTTCGTGCCTTCCGCAAGACCCTCGCGCATGAGCGTAAGCCCATGTTCAGCATCTTCAGCAGAAATGAAAGGCCAATCCTTAGCAGCTGCTTCAACATCGAGCGACGCAAGCGCCTCAAGACCAGCCGCAATAACTTGCGCGTCATGTTCGGGATCGTTCAGGAAAAGAGGGCCTAGCGTAGACCCTACGAACACGATCTTTGCGCGCGATTTATCGTCAAGTTTATCCATCATGCCTCCTGGCTTCATCAAGCGCAGCATACGCTGACCGTCCTTATTGTGCCTGATACAAAGAAAGGGCTCAACCGCATGCGGCCAAGCCCTTTTTTCTTAAGGGAGATTCCCTACAACCCTACACCGATCTGCAAGGCATAGAAGCACATGCGCGCGAGGAAAATCGCGACCGCAACCACAACGACACCAACGATCACGAAGACCGTGAGCGGTGAGATCTTGATAGCTGCAAAACCGATGCCATAACCGATAACCGTAAGGATGATGAAGAGCACGAATGCCCAAATCATACTACCTGCAAGTTCACCAACAGGAAGCACCAGGTTGGATGCGGTGGAACCAGTGACCCACAGCGCGATCACACTTACCAAGCTCAACACCGCGCCCACCGTAAAGATGGCGAAGTGAATCGATCCTGCTTTGCCCTTCACGGACGCATCGCCTGCGCCTGCCAACGTAGTGATGAGCAGACCGAGCAATGTGCCGCCAAAGAACGTGAAGCCGATGATCGAGAGCGGCGTCCAGAAATTATTCCACGTAGGAATGGTGGGGATCGCGTAAGCAAGCCCGATGAAAAGCGCTGCGATAAGGCCAAGGATGCCCGCCACCAGCGCAAATCCCTTGCGTGCGCTATAATTCTTCAAACCGCCAACAAGTGCGACGATCCAATACGCCGCAGCCACGATCATGAAGATACCGAATGCGGTGATCTCGTTAGCGAGCGGCGTCGAACCGACCGTGTTCGCGATATTGAGCGCATGTCCCGGGTTCGCCAAATGGAAGAACGATGCGATAAGACCTACCAATGCTACCAAGAGTGGAATGATGGTCAAGCGATCGATCTTCTTGAGTTGATCCTTCGAAAAATCTCCGAAGCAGAACGAAAGCGCAAGCATAAAGAATGCACCTGCACCAAGAGGCGCCAGCGTTGTGAAAAAAGTGAGTGGGAATTCATGTACTGCGAGTTCCATGCTTACTGCACCTCCTTAGGATTAGCAACATGTGCCTTCGATGCTGCGGGGTCAAGCGCTGCCGGCGAAGGCTTTATTGTGATGTTGGGGTGCGTGTAAGACGCCGAAGGCATTGGATGGATCTCTGCCGTTTCGCCATGCTTCTTACGCAGCTCGTCGATCGGACCGAAATCGAGCGCGCGCAACGGACATGACATGACACATATCGGCTGCAAACCTTGATTGAGGCGCTCTTCGCACCCATTGCATTTGACCGAGTAGCCAAGCTCACGGCTGACCTTAGGTGCGTTGTAGGGGCATGCCATGACGCAATAACCACAACCAACACACTTGGTTTCGTCCACGAGCACCAAGCCGCGCTTGCCTTCCTTGTGCATTGCCGTGGTGGGGCAAACGCTCACGCAGGCGGGATCATCGCAATGATTACACGCCATGGAAAGGTGGTAGAACAAGCAATCGGTGGTGTAGATATCGTCTGCTTGCTTTTCCCAGGTGCCGCCTTCAAGATCGTAAACCTTGCGATAGGCAACATCGAGCGCGCTGTCTTTGTAGTCTTTACAGGCCATCACGCACGTTTTACATCCCGTGCAACGGGAGTTGTCATAATAAAAACCATACTGAACCATGATGCACCTCCCTAAGCCTTAGTAACTTCAGCGATGATGGAATTGGAAGGGCCATTGCCATGAGCAAGGGGCGAAGGCACATAGGTAGTAAGCGTATTGATGCAGCCACCCTTGTCGAGCTTGTTGCCCTTCATGTCGGCATCGTGCCAGAAGCCCTGTGGCATAGCAACGACGCTCGGCACGATGCGACTCGTGACATGCGCCTCGATCTCCACTTCACCTGCTGGGCTCTTCACACGTACTTTGTCGCCGTCGTGAATGCCACGTGGATCAGCATCAAGCGGATTGATCCACAGACGATGGCGGTTGTAGTCCTTGAGCACTTCGAGTGAACCGAACGAAGAGTGGGTGCGCGCTTTGTCGTGCCAACCCGACATATAAAGCGGATATTCGTCAGTAACGGCACCATAGCCTTCCACGCCTGGATCGAAGATCGGGATAGGCGAGATAACCTGACCGTCTTCGAGCAAACGCTGCGAAGCAATGTGCTCGAGCGCTTCGGAATAGATCTCGATCTTGCCCGAAGGTGTGTTCCAAGGATGACCCACTGGATCCTTGATGTTCTCCTCGAACGCAATGGCGGTGGGAAGCTTACGCTTGTAAACTCCCTGCTCAAGAATGCCTTCCCAACTGGGAAGTTCGGGGTCTGCCGCGGCACCTGCCTTGTAGAGCTCTTCGATCCATTCATCCTGGGTCTTACCGAGCGTGAACTTATCGCGCACGCCAAGCTTTTCAGCAATATCAGCATGAACGTCATAGATCGGACGACACTCGAAGGGCGGTTCCTGCGCCGGACCACCCACGGTAACGCCCCAGTAGTACTCGGAGTAGCCGTTAGTGGACATATTGAGCTGCTCGGCGCGCATGGCGTCGGGGAGCAGGATATCGCAGTATTTTGCGGAGTCGGTCATGAACGTATCGCAGCCCACAATGAACTCGCACTTGCTTTCGTCGGAGAGCACCTCGTAGACCTTATTGATATCGCCATGCTGGTTGGAAATACAGTTGCCTGCATAGTTCCAGAGCATCTTGATGCCATTCTTCGGCTTCTCGATCTTGGCCGCAGCTGCTGCCATTTCAGGATTCTGCGCACCCATGAACAGTGCAATCTCATCGGCTGCATCGAGTTCCTTCTGGAAGTCTTTGCCCTCATCGATGCACTTGAGCCATGAATAGCAGCTGATCTTGGCGTTCACCATGTTCATAGGAGCGCCATTCGGGTCTTCATCAGATGCGGGCAAGCTGCCAACTGGGGCTCCTGGAGGTTCAGCCTCGCGCATGCCAGAGTTCGTGCCTGGCTTGCCAAGATTGCCGGTGAGCAGGGCAAGCATGCAGACTGCACGCGTTGCTGATTCGCCGTTGGAGTGACGCTGAAGGCCCCAACCCTGAACCACGAAGACCGCTTTTGCGTCGTGGATCTTGGCAGCAAGTTCGCGAATCTTCTCCGCAGGAACGAGCGTGATCTCTGCTGCCCATTCAGGAGTCTTCTCGATCTTGTCGTAACCGAGACCCATGATGTAGTCGTGATAGGACTTGTTCTGGCCTTTTGCCGAAGCTGGCATGGTCTCTTCGTCGTAGCCCACGCAATACTTATGCAGGAAGTCGAGGTCGACCCAATCGTTCTTGATAAGTTCGTGCGCGATGCCCGCAACAAGCGCCGCATCGGTGCCCGTGCGGATCGGAAGCCATTCAGATGGATAGCCCGCCGCTGTTTCGTTCAGACGATAATCGATATGGATGATCTCGGGTCCTGCTTCACGCACCGCGTTGTAGTCCCAAACCACATTCGCGCCGCCCATACGGTTGTCGGCGGGGGAATTGCCGAACATCAAAACCAGGTCGGCGTTTTGCGCCTGATCGACCGAAGAAGCAGAGATGTTCTCATACGGCGAAACACCGACGCCATACATGAAGGGCATCACGTATTGATGCATACCCGTTGAATAGTCGCCATACATAGGCAAATAGCCACCCACGCAGTTGAGCAAACGCTCGACCGAACGACCAGTTGCTGAATACATGCCTGTTGCATAGTTCACATAGATGGAATCGTTTCCGTAGGTATCGATGGTGTAGCGAATCTTATCGGCAATGGTCTGGATCGCTTCGTCCCAGCTGATGCGCTCGAACTTTCCTTCACCACGAGCGCCTACGCGCTTCATTGGATACTGGAGGCGATCTGGATTGTTCACCCACTGACGCATGACGCGACCGCGCAAACAGGCGCGCGCTTGGAAATCATCGTTCCCAATATCGTCGGTGGTCATGTATTGGATCTTGCCATCTTTGGTATGCCAATGGAAAATGCAGCGTCCACCGCAATTGACGTTACATTGGCTCCAAACGAGCTTTTCCGGCGTGTCGGCATGCGCAGGTTCAACGTTACTGAATACGGCTTGTGATGCCGCCATGGTTCCGCCTGCTGCAGCTAATGCGCCCAAAGCTCCGGTGGCCTTCACGAACGTACGACGTGAAACGGCCGGAAGCATATCAGACATAGCTCTCCCCTTTCTTCCCTTATTGCGAGCAGAACGCCCTTCCCCAAAGACATGCCGCTCAACCCTTCTCTTCTGAAGCGTCAACCACAGCTGCGAGCACACGGGATGCTTCGCATTTGCGGTTACGCTCCGCCCTCTCATGCATAGAAAGGGACGTCTTCAATTCTAGTGCTCTTCCTCGACAAACTTCTGCATACGCAGTAACCATTTACCCACAGAAACGCCATTCATTATTCTATTTTGAGAATAAAATGCTTTACTCCGTTGAAGTGGGGCACTTTGCGCGTTTGTTTTACAATAACGAGCATCATGTCGTAGGCTCTTGCTCGATATCGTACGCCTTTGCTCGACACGTCAACAACAACGGAACCTGAACGATCTGGAAGTGAACATGCCCTCTCTCCTTGATGCCGCAGAAGCGTTTTCCAAACTGGGGAAGAAGTCCGTCGAAATCGATCAGGCAGCTTGCGTGCGCGTACGTCATCGTCATGCGAGTTGTATGGCCTGCTTTCAGGTTTGCACGCACAAAGCGATCACGCTCGAAGAAGGCGTGCTTTCGATCGCGAACCATCTATGCACGGGGTGTGGAGCCTGCACGTGCGTATGCCCGACTGGAGCCCTGCAACTACTCGCAGATGCGAACGGTTCGGTACAAGAGGCGGTGTGGCTCGCTGCTGAACAGAGTGACGAACTTGGAGAAGATGAAGCAGCGCAAGAACAGCCCTGCTCGCTTGAGATAAGCTGCGAATACCTGCGAAACCAAGGAGTTGCCCATAGCGCTGGATCGACTGACGGAGCGAAGGCAAGCGACGCACTCGTTGTTCCCTGCCTGGCAACCCTTGATGAATCCACCATCGTTGCTGCTGCATGCGCGGGCGTTGAGATTCACTATCGCAGTGCCGATTGCGCTACCTGCCCGAATGCACAAGGCAGCCTCATCAAGGAAGTAAACGAGCAGGCTGAGCGTTTGCTTGCGACGCTCGTGGACGCTTCACCGTGCGCGCTCTCGCTTCCTGACAGCACTCGCGCCCTCTCTCCTCAGTGGATGATCGTCGAAACAGAGACCGAAGAGGCGCCTCGCACCAACACTTCCCCCGAAATGTCACGACGCGGCATGTTCGACCACTTCGCACGTCGCACGACCGATTCGATCGCCGAAGCTGCAGTGGGAACGTTCTACGTGAGCGCGGAAGCTCAGCGCGAAAAGCCCGCGCTCGCACAGAGCCTGCTCGCCCGCAAAGGCTTGATGAAACGTATCGACCCTGTGCGCAATGAGCGCATTTTGAACGAGCTTTATCGCATCGATCCTGCTTGGGCAGAAGCCACGTTGAACGCGGAAGATGACATTCATCTTCCAACGCGCCTTTTCGGCAGCCTACGCGTTTCTGAAGCCGCTTGCGATCTTTGCGGTATCTGTATGACCTTTTGCCCCACAGGAGCATTACGTGGTGTAGCGAACAAACCGGTGAATTCGTTCGTAGCGCTTACGCGCGACACAGAGGTTCATGGACAGCTGGACTTTCGCGCGAACGATTGCGTTGCTTGCCAGCTTTGTACCGACATCTGTCCCCATGATGCGCTTGAACTTCAGCGGGGCATCTGCGAATGCGACCTCTTCGCACTCGAGCCACGCACTCTCATCAAAAGGTGACGAACTACCCGGTCGTTCGTCACCTGAGCAATTCTTGCAGCAGGCTGGCAGCTTGTTCGTCAAGTTGCTTTTGCAGCTCTTCGTAAATGGCGATCAAACGGCGTGCTTCGGGCGTGAGCTCGGAGCCCTTGTTCCCTTTGCGCCTTAGCAGCTGGACACCGAATGATTCTTCGGCATGCTTCAAGATACTCCATGCCTTGGAGTATGCCATTCCCATCTCAGCTGCCGCTTTATTGAGCGACCCCGTTTCATCAACGAGCTTACACAGACTCACGATACCTTTTCCTAGCGCCGGAGTATGTTCTTCGGTGCTCTTAGCTTTGATGATGAGTTTGACTTCGACTTCGAAATCGCGGGGATCCATGCGTGCTCCAATCTGGTTGTAACCATATTGTAAAGCTAAGAGAGCCCTCTTCGCGCCAAGTTGATTTATTATTCTTATCCGAGAATATATTCTCAATCAAGAATAATTAAAAATCTGGAAAGCAACTGAAAGAATGAAGATGGAACAGACCAAATCACACGCCAAGAAAGCGTTCGCGCTCCTTGCGATCATCGTAAGTCTCTTAGTCGCTTGTCTGCTTGCAGGCTGCAGCAGCTCGAATTCGCAAGAGAAGATCGAACTCGAGATCTATGCAGCGAATTCGCTCACCGACGCGATGAACGAAGCGCAGGAAGCCTACACCAAAGAGAACCCGAACGTTGCCTTCAAAGATTCGCAGTACGAAGCATCTGGCACGCTCGTGCAGAAGATCGAAGCAGGTGGCGCACCTGACATCTTTATCTCCGCAAACAAGAAGAACATGGACAAGGTCGTAGAGAGCGGCAAGATCAGCGAAGATAAGCCCTTCGATCTCTTCGCGAACGACCTCGTTATCGTAACTGCGGAAGACTCTAGTATCGATGAAATCGATCTGACACAGGCCTGCAATGGCAGCTACACCATTTCCGTGGGCGATAAGAACGTTCCTGCAGGTACTTATGCCAAGCAAGCACTCTATACCGTCGGTTGCTACACCTCTGAAACGGGCACTGATGGCGAGATCGCCAGTGCGATCAAGGGCAAGGTCACCGAAGCCGATAAGGTCGGTTCGGTCTGCTCGTATGCTCAGTCTGGAGAAGTTAATCTGGGCTTCGTCTACAGCTCCGACGTTATGCGCTATGGTGGCGTGAAGACCGTTTGCACCCTGCCAGCTGATACCCATCAGCCCATCGTTTACCCTGCTGCTGTTCTGGAGGATTCAGCGCACGCTGAGGCCGCAGCCGCTTTCCTTACCTGGTGCCAGGAAAGCCCCGAAGCTCAGAAGATCTGGCAAAAGTGGGGCTTTGAGCTCGCTTAACCATGAATCCTGTCGGCAAACAGAACACTTTTTGGCTCGCTCTCATCTTGAGTGTGAGCCTTCTTTTCGGCGCATTCTCGCTGTGCGGGAGCATGCCTACGTTTGCCTATGGCGCACCTGCTGAATCGGCTCAGACGAGCAATTCCGCATCGGTGCAAAATTCTGAGACAAATACGGCTGACCAAGGTATTGAGGTGTCTTCCGAGGGAAGTTCGGCGCGTGCTTCCGATATAGATTTCGCACTCTCTGATTTCACCCGTGTCGAAAAAGGCTCGAACCGCCCGATCGAAGGCACTTACCAGGGCTATTGCTATTTGATGGATGCGCCCGCTGATTCTCTTTGCTTGGTCGACCTGTCAAGCGTAGTAGTGGTCTACATTCCTGAAGCACTCGCAAAGGAAAACGAACTCGACCTTGCGAGCGAACAAACCCAGGCCAGTCTCAAGCTGCTTTTCAGCGCGCTCGATTCCTACAGCGCACAGGGGAATTCCGTCGTGAAGAGCGATGCAAAGTGGCTGTTCACGAGCAATCCAACCTTCACCACGCACCGTCTTACAATAGGCTTTTCTCAAGAATACAAACCAGGATATTTCTACACGTCCGTCCAAACCGAAACGGGCACGGATGTGATGGGGGAAGAAAGCCCCCTTACCATTGATGCGAACTTACGTCTTTCGCATGTCGATTACGCCAACTTACAGGAAAGCGCTGCGGTAGCCATCGTAGCGGCTCCTTCGGCCTTTGAACAAGTGGGCGCCTTCTTTCAAACCCTCGATTGGTCACCCCTTCTGGTCACTCTCAAGACCACTGGCACCGCTATCATCTTCATCTTCATCTTGGGCTTGTTCGCCGCTTGGTGGACTCTGCGCTTGAAGCCACGTACCCAAAGCATCATGGACGCGATCTTCACGATCCCGATGGTGCTGCCACCCACGGTCTGCGGCTTCTTGCTGCTCATGTTCTTGGGACGCAACACTCCCGTTGGCGCATGGTTCGATCAGATCGGATTCCCGCTCGTCTTCAGCTGGCAGGCAACTGTTATCGCAGCGGTGGTCGTGGCCTTCCCGCTCATGTATCGCTCAGCACGAGGCGCCTTCGAATCGATCGATGCCGACATGCTCGATGCTGCCCGTACACTTGGTTGGAGCGAAGGCCGCATCTTCTTCCGACTCATGCTGCCACTTGCCTGGTCTTCGGTAGCCGCCGGCACCATGCTCGCCTTCGCACGTGCGCTCGGCGAATTCGGCGCAACGCTCTTTTTGGCCGGCAACTATGCGGGTATCACACGCACCATTCCCATCGCTATCTACTTCGAATGGATGGGTGGCAATATCGAAGCGGCGTTCTTCTGGACTATCGTGGTGATCATCATCTCCTTCGCAGTGATCTTCGCGATCAATCTCTGGAGCAAGCGCACGACGAAGTATCGCCGTAAGGAGGTGGAGCTGTGAGTCTGGTGGTCGATATCGAGAAGCACTACGGCACTTTCGATCTGGAAGTTGCTTTCGAAGCCGCTCATGAAACGCTCGGCTTCTTGGGTGCTTCTGGATGTGGCAAGTCGCTCACGTTGCGCTGCATCGCCGGTGTTGAAACGCCTGATGCAGGTAAGATCATCGTGAATGGCAAGACGTATTTCGACAAGGCTCCGGGTAAGAAGGCGTCTGTGAACCTGTCTGCTCAGCAGCGCAAGAGCGCGCTGTTATTCCAGAATTACCAGCTCTTCCCAAACCTCACCGTAAAAGCGAATATCGCAGCAGGCATTCCGCGTGAGGTGCTCAAGCGAGAAGGCGATGCGCTCATCGAGCGTCAGCTCACGCGTTTCGGGCTTTGCGGGCTTGAGAAGCGTTACCCCTTGCAGCTTTCCGGGGGTCAGCAGCAACGCGTGGCGCTCGCACGTATGCTCGCCGCCCAGCCCGCTATCCTCATGCTCGACGAACCGTTCTCTGCCCTCGATGCACACTTGAAGAGCGAACTCGAACAGAGTCTGCTCGACCTGTTCGCAACCTATGAAGGAACCATTCTCTATGTTTCGCACGATATCGATGAGGCATTTCGTTTCTGCGACCGCATTGCCGTGGTGAGCGATGGCACGATCGACGAGATAGCGCCCAAAGATGAACTAGTGCACGAACCACGGAGCTTGGCAGCGATTCGGCTTTCAGGCTGCAAGAACACCACCCCAGCACGCTTCGTGAGCGATCATCGCGTATTCCTACCCGAATGGGGCGTGGAAATGGAGACGAAGCGCGTGGTTCCTCATGACGTAGCGTGGCTGGGCGTGCGCGCCTACCACATTAAGCAGACGCGTGAAGATGCCGCAGGATCAAACAGGCAGCCCAATGTATTCAGGATGCACTGCGACCGCGTAAGCGATTCGCGTTTCGAGCGTGCAGTCATGGCCGCGTTCGTTGATGAGACAGGAAAGCAACTTTCTGCGAACTTTCGCAAACTTGGCACACAAGGCAATGAGCTGTGCACCCCGACCCCGCCAGAAAATACCGAGCAGGCATTTCTCAAAAGTCATGTACGATGGAATATCGACAAGCACATTACCGCCGATGATGCTCTACCTGAGAGAGGAGACTACGTGTTTCTCGCCTTCCCTCCTGATGCGCTCTATGTGGTGACCCATTAACCACGCTGCGCGAAGGGGACGCGAAACACCCTGCTGATCCCATGAAAGATCGCTTTGGACGCAACATAGACTACTTGCGCATCTCGCTCACCGACCGATGCAATTTGCGTTGCGTATACTGCATGCCTGAAGCAGGCGTAGAGACGCGCGATCATGATGAGATCCTTTCCTTCGAGGAGATCGAGCGCGTGGTGGAAGTAGCTGCCCGTTGCGGTATCAAACATGTGCGCTTCACTGGCGGCGAACCGCTTGTGCGCAAGGGAGCGCAGGATCTGATCGGCGCTTGTAAGCGCGTTCGAGGCATTGAAGATGTGGCACTCACCACTAATGGCGTTCTTCTGCCGCGCTTCGCAGACGAATTGAAGGCGTCAGGGCTTTCACGCGTGAATATCTCGCTCGATTCGCTCGATCCGGACACGTACCACATGCTCACCCGCTGCGGGAATCTAGACGATGCGCTTGCAGGCATCCATGCAGCGCTCGATGCTGGCTTCGATCCGGTGAAGATCAACACTGTGGTCATTCGCAGTATGAATCAAGATCTTTCCGCTTTCGCACGCCTCACAAAAGAACTCCCGCTCCATGTGCGCTTCATCGAATATATGCCACTCGGTTCAACCTGCTCTTCAGAGGTCGCTCATTGGGACGAGAGCGAGGTCATTCCTCTGCCTGAGCTGATCGAGACGCTCACCGCAAGCTGTATCAAGGCTGGCCTGGGCGCTCCTTATCCGCTTGACAGCACAGACCACCACGAACTTGCCCCCGCTGGTTGGGGCCCTGCGCGTTACTGGAAACTTCCCGATTCGCTCGGAACGATCGGGTTCATCACTTCGGTGTCCGACCACTTTTGCAGCACGTGCAATCGCCTGCGCCTTACCGCCGATGGCAAGCTGCGCCTGTGCCTTTTCTCCGACGAAGAGCTCGATGTAAGAGCGGCGCTTCGCCAGGGCACCCTCCAAGATGTTGAAACTTTGTTCTGGCAAGCTATGAAACAGAAACCTGAAAGCCACGCTGCGCGAACCGGCACAGTGCGCGAAATGGTCCAAGTGGGTGGCTAAGCGCTAAAATAGACGCGAACGATACGAGCTGCGATCGAAGAGGAACCGATGGCAAACGAATTGAAGCTGAACCACTTAACTGAACAGGGCAACGCTCACATGGTCGATGTGTCTGAAAAGGCTGAGACCAAACGCATTGCCATTGCTGAAGGGTTCATCACCATGCAGGCTGGAACGCTCGCCACGGTACTTTCTCATCGTGCAAAGAAGGGCGATGTGATCGCCACCGCGCGCATCGCCGGCATCATGGCAGCGAAGAAAACAAGCGAGCTCATTCCGCTCTGCCATCCGGTCATGCTTACTAATGTGACCATCGATCTACTTCCCATCTGGGGAGATGATGCGCCCGCAACCGAAAAGCAGGCGAGCCATGCAAGCGGCCCTCACCCCTGCGGCATCCATGTAGTGGCTCAAGCATCGCTCGTGGGAAAGACCGGCGTTGAAATGGAGGCACTCACCGCCGCTTCGGTTGCCTGCCTTACCATCTATGACATGTGCAAGGCGATCGATCGTGGCATGGAGATCGGCGAAGTGCGTCTCGTGCATAAAGAAGGCGGTAAGAGCGGCGTTTGGCACCGCTCGTAGCCGTGAACCCTTCGGTGTATGTTAGCAGCGCTAACTAGTGCCCTTGCCCGTCCATCATCGCGAGCGCGTGCTCGAGCACCTCGTTCACGGCCTCCCAGTTCTCGCGCACCGCTTTTTCGCTTCCCGGAAAATTGATCACGAGCGTCTTGCCACGCTGCATGCACACCGCGCGTGAAAGCATCGCGCGATTGGTGAAGCGCATGCTATAAGCACGCATCCCTTCGGCGATGCCAGGAACAGGACGATCGCACACATCTTCAGTAGCCTCCGGTGTTACGTCACGCGGAGAGAGCCCCGTACCTCCGCACGTGATCACTATGTCTGCTTCGAAACGGCCACATGCGCTTACGATCGCCTGCGCGATGAGCGAGCGTTCATCAGTCGTTACGACATGCGAAACACACGTCCATCCTTTTTCGGCGATAAGCTCTTCGAGCGCGTTGCCTGCTGTGTCGGTCTCGAGCGTACGCGTATCTGAACAGGTGATTATTGCGAATTTCATGAGATAACGCTCCCTTCTTCAACATCGAGCAAAATGCACTCGACTTCAGTTCCCGCCGCAACGCGCTTGCCTTCTGGCATCCCTGCCGGCAGCACTGCCAAGCAATTCCCGCGCTGAAGCGTACCGAACAAACCTGAATTCTGGTTCTTGGCGGGCACGACTACGAGATCGCCCTCTTCATCATGCTCGAGCGTAGCGCGCAAGAGCAACACACGCCCGTCTTTCTTCTTGCGATCCTTCGCAAGCGTTGCTTTCACGCGCGGGCGCTCAAACGTGGTGAAGCCCTGCATCTTGCGCAGTGCCGGGCGAATGAACATCTCGAAGCCGCAGTAAGCTGCCGCCGGATTGCCTGAAAGCCCAAAGACGGGAACACCCTCTACGAAGCCGAAGGCCTGAGCTTTGCCGGGGCGCATGTTCACGAGCGTCATCTCAAGCGCGCCCATCTGCTCTATCACGTCTTTGATGAAGTCGTAATCGCCATTCGATGCGCCACCTGAAGTGACCACGAAATCGTGGTTCGTAAGCGCGGTTTCCACGGCATCGCGGATCGCGATGAAGTCGTCTTTGACGATCGGGAAAATGGTAGGAATACCGCCAGCTTCTTTCGTACAAGCGGCCAGCGCATAAGCATTGCCATCACGAATATGCCCAGGACCAGGCATGACCGTAGGTTCGACCAGTTCACTGCCGATCGAGATGATAGCCACCTTGGGACGACGATAGACTGGAACCTCCGTGATGCCGCAACTTGCAATGAAGCCGACCCCTGCCGCGCGAATACCTTCACCTACATGGATCGCCACTTCGCCGCGCGCAATCTCTTCTCCAGCCTCACGCACATTGCTGCGGACTGCCGTAGGCTCCACGAACGCAACGCAAGATCCTTCGCGACCATCGCTTCCTTCATAATCGACCAGCTCGTATTTAACGACCGAGTCGGCGCATGCTGGCACAGGAGCGCCGGTCATGATGCGCACGCACTCATCGCTTGCTAGATCGCCTTCATAGGTAGAACCAGCGGGAATTTCTGCAACAACCTTCAGCTTCACGGGAGCATCTGCTGTTGCGCCTTCGATCTGTGTTGCCTTGAGCGCAAAGCCATCCATAGCCGCATGGGCGAATGGCGTGATGTCGATATCGCTTGTGAGGTCTTCAGCTGCGACACGCCCCACTGCATCAACGAGATCAACCTGTTCAACTTCAAGTGGATGAATGTTCTTAAGAACGATCGCGCGCCCTTCTTCGATGCTTACCATCTCTAGATCTTCCATTGTTTCCCCTTCTTGATATTCCCTATGACTCCCTATACACCAGGTGCTCTACAGATCATGTTGCGCCTTCAAGTAGGTGCGCATCGAATAGAGCGCTGCATCGCTACGGTTCACCACGCCCACGATCCAGTCCTTGTCAAGCACCGGACCTTCTTCAAATGATTATCGCCGAGCATGCGCATACGCGGCATGAGATGCCCCATCGCAAGCCACCCGCGAAAGAACAGCACGATCACTACGAGACCAACGATGAGCGAGACGAAGTATCCAATGCCAAAACCGCCATTACCGACAATAATCCCAGGCGGTTGACCTTCATTGTGGTCGTATCCGACATGGGGAGTTACTCCGCTGGTTCTTCTTCGGAATCTAGCTTGAACTCAACACCGATCTTGTCGATACGCAGCGCGTCCATGGTCTTGGTGGTGAGAACAATCTTGCGCTTATCATGATGCAGCTCAACCGAATCGCCTTCGATCGGAATCTTGTCGAGCAGATCGAGCATAAGCCCACCAGCAGTTTCGTAATCGTAGATAGGTACTGGTTCGAAACCGAGGAATTCAACGAACTGATCAACCGGAAGCGAACCATCGACCAGATAGTTGTTCTCGCTCACCTTCAGAATCTCGTCCTGGTCATCATGAAGGTATTCATCTTCAACACTGCCAATGATCTGGCCGATCACGTCGCTCATCGTAACGATGCCCGACGTACCACCATGTTCATCAACCACTACGGCAATCTTGGTGTGCTTTTCCTGCATCATCTGCATGAGCTTGTCGAGCGCCAGGCTTTCAGGAACGGGATTGATGGTACGGATGACCAGATCGTCTTTGCTCGAATCTGGCGGCAAGCGATATGCATCCTTGATATGTATGAAGCCGATGATGTTATCGGTGTTGTCCTTAAAGACTGGATAGCGCGTGAATTTATTCGCGCCCATGATCTCGAGGATGTTATCAAGATCATCGTCGATGTCGATCGCGATCATATCGGTACGCGGGGTCATGATGGCTTTTGCGTCTTTATCATCAAGGTCGAAGACGTTATCGAGGATCTCGAACTGATCGCTAGCAAGCTCACCGCTCTCTGCGCTTTCCTCGAGCAGGATCTTGATCTCTTCTTCGGTGTATGCCTGATGCTCAGTGGCAGTATCGTGACCAGTCAAACGCATGATGCCATTGGTAGTGGAGTTGAAGAGCCACATGATGGGATAGGTGATGCGATAGAACCAGTAGAGCGGTGCTGCCGAAAAGAGCGCATAGCGTTCAGTATTCAAGATAGCCATGGACTTCGGCACCAGTTCGCCAAGGATAACGTGCAATGCCGTGATGATGATGAAGCCGATAGCAACCGCAATCGCAGAAACTGCTGCATCTGGCAGCCCCAGTGCCGCAAGCGGCTCGTGGATCACGCTCGAAACAGCGGGCTCGCCTAACCAGCCAATTGCCAAAGAAGCAAGCGTAATACCTAGCTGACAGGCGGAAAGATAGGCATTGACGTTCTCGGATATCTCTTTTGCGCGCTTCGCACCGCGTGCGCCTTCTTCGACGAGGATATCGATCTGCGATTTCCTAACGCGCACGAGCGAAAATTCAGCAACAACGAAGAACGCATTCATCAATAGGAAGAATGCGACTAAAAGTACACTGACAACAAACACCATCGAGGCTTACTACTCCTTAATAGGCTCTCTACGATTTTCCCTCAATCATCTATGCTATTTTGCTTAACCATTGAATATACATCAAAACGTAACTAACAACTTAAACGTACACACCTCTTGTCTGTTTATTTTAGAGCTTCAGTCTTTTCATTTCTCTGTTTTGTCTTGGTATAAGTAAAATTTACGATATGTCGACATTTTTTGAAAAGCTCGTGGCTGCTGTGCGCTTCGTCGGCCATTATCTCTGGATTGCTCTGAAAGCTCTCGGGCGATTCTTGCTTTGGCTCGGCGCTCTGTTGTTGCGCTTTTTGAGCAGCCTTATCACCTGGATTCGTCTGAACCTGCCGCCACGCGTGCAGTTCATCTTGCTTGCCGTAGTCGTTGCGATAGTGGTCGTACTCGCTGCGCTCATCTTCACGGGGCATGGCTGTTCAACAGCGCCCTCTCCTAATGAACCCACTGAAGAACAACCGCCCGAGGTAACCTACACCCCTAATGAGACCGACTTTCGACAGATCTCGATACAGCCTGATACCATCACCTCGTTTTCGCTTGTCAAAAGCGGCAACCAGATGTATGCCAGTCTTTCAGAAGATGAGAATCGCTCCATCACTGAAGACCTTTCCTTCCTTGAAGCCAACGACGAAAACGTAGGCTTTTTGATCATGAACCTGAACACGGGAAGCGGATTCTGCTATAACATCGATACGCGCATCTATGGAGCCAGCACCTATAAAGCGCCCATAAGCGTATTCCTCTGCGAAGAATATATCGACGGCGGTACGCTTAACAAATCCGCCGTGAGCAACCGCATCGAAAATGCGATCGTGTGGTCGGATAACAATTCGTATCGTTCGCTCAAACACAGTTATGACGGCTCGAACCATAACAACTGGCTTTCCGAGATGGGGATCGATCCCACTGGCTACATGGCCACCTTCCCCACCTATTCAGTTCGCGATTCCGCAACGCTTTGGACACACACTTGGAATTATCTGAACTCGGGCAGCGACACAGCCACCTGGCTTAAGGGATTGCTCGGGAGCACTGAGACTTCCTTCTTGCGCAACGGTGTCGTTAAAGCAGGGATGGACAACGCGACCGTATACAACAAGGCAGGCTGGTGCGTTTCAAGTAGTGGCAGGGAAGATGCTGTTAACGATGCAGGCATCGTGGTTGATGGCGATAACACCTATCTGGTAGTCGCTTTCACGAGCAGGGCCGATTCCCCTACTGCTGAAGCGAATCTCTCGGAATTGTTCACTTCGCTTTTGGAAGCGCGCCATGCCCTCGATGCTTCAAGCGCAACCTGGGACAATGTCGAAGTGGTCGAAGCGCCCGCTGAAAGCGAGGGCGAGAACACGCAGGGCGAGGTCATCGTTGAAACCCAAGATAGCCAATACGAGATCGTGACCGCTCCTTCAGAATCTTCTCGATCAAGCGAACAGAGCGTTTCGCAGCGTGTCGATACCCAACTGGTCGTCTCTTCGAGCGAGGGCGGACAGCTCCTCGTCTCTGAGGCTCGTTGATGAAGGCTTCAAGCACACCAGTCGATCTCCTGCCCGATCAGGGCGAGCAAGCCGCAGCCGAATCGCCCAAACGCTTCTCGACGTTGCTCATGCTGACCTGGGTCTTCACCGTCATGTCCTTCGTTGGACTGCTCTTCGAGACGATCCAACACTACCTCGCTTTCGACGGCGAGTGGGAAAGCCGCGCTGGCTTCATCTGGGGTCCGTTCTCGCCCATCTATGGACTGGCGGCGATGCTGCTCACCGTCTTTGCACTGAAATTCGACGAGGAAGAACGCCGTTCGAATATCTTCATCTTCTGCGTTGCGGCGCTGGTAGGCGGCGTGGTCGAGTATTTCGCAAGCTGGGCGATGGAGACGTTTTGGGGCATCGTTGCCTGGAGCTATCTGGAGATACCAGGGAATTTCAATGGACGTACCGACATCTTCCACATGATCGCATGGGGCGCGCTCGGCCTGGTTTGGGTGCGCGTCGGTTGGCCGTTCGTGAAGAAGGTGTTTGGCAAGATCGACACGAAGGCGTTCGCGTACCGTGCGATCACCTGGGCACTCTTCATCTTCATCATTTGTGACGCCTGCATGACCATCGCTGTCATGCTGAGGGCTGATGCCCGTACGCATGGGGTGGAAGCTGCCACGCCGATCGAGCAGATACTGGATACGTACTACCCCAATGAAGTGCTGCAAGCGCGCTTCGAGAACATGGGTGGCATCGGCCGCCCCGACTAACCCTTCTACAGAACTTCGTTCGTCACCTTTAGGCTTTGGCGCCGTATTGGGCGTAGTAAGTATCGATGGCTGCTTTGAGCGCATCGTCTATGATGACCTTGCCTTGCACTTCCTTGTTGTACAGGCATTCGGTCACCTCTTCCATGGTAACGATGGCAGCCGTGGGGAGCCCATAGCGCTCCGAAACTTCATCGAGCGCGCACTTCTTGCCTTCCTTGCCCACTTCTTGGCGGTTGAGTGAGACCATGAGACCCACCACTTCCACATCAGCCTGCGCCTTGATGATGGGATAGGTCTCTTCGATCGATTTACCCGAGGTGGTCACATCTTCCACCATCAATACGCGATCGCCATCATGCAGATCACTGCCGAGCAAGATACCCGTATCGCCGTGATCCTTCACCTCTTTACGGTTGGAGCAGTAGCGCACCTCTTTGCCATACAGCTCGTTCAGCGCCATAGCAGTGACCACCGAGAGCGGAATGCCCTTGTACGCCGGTCCGAATACCACATCGAAATCGAGCCCGAAGTTCTGTTCGATAGCTTGCGCGTAGTAGATGCCTAAACGATGCAGCTGATCGCCCGTAACGTAGGCACCTGCATTCATGAAGAAGGGAGACTGCCTTCCGCTCTTCAGCGTGAATTCGCCGAACTTGAGCACGTCGCTTTCGACCATGAATTCGATGAACTCTTCTTTGTATGCTTCCATCTGGACTCCCTTCGGATGAGGCGCAGTACTGCTTTTGTTCGTTGCTTCTATCTTACCAGTAGGCAGAAGCTTCGGAGAACAGGAGAGGGCCTCTTTAACGAGTCCCAGCAACCTTGAGCGATCTTCAAGTGGCTTTTTAGCGGGTGCGCAGGGGTTTTTTGCCCCAGTAGAGCCAGAAGAAGCGGTTCTTGATGGGGGCGGTGTTGCCCACCTTCTCGAGCGTTGCCAGCGCAACATTGTGCGCCGAATCAGGCTTGCGTAATTCTGCCCCGCCTTCTATCATGCGATCGAGCATTGTGGGATCTTTCTGGATCTCACGCAACTTCTTCAACAACTCAGGCGAAGTAAGCACTTGATACGCCGCTCCCGCGCGAGTGACCGTAGTAGTGTTCGCATCTTCTTGGCCGAATGAGCGCCCAACGATGATGAGCGGCAAGCGCGAACAGAGGCATTCAGTAACTGCCAATCCGCCTGATTTAGCAATAGCAAGATCAGCTGCATTCATAAGCTCTGCGATCTTCTCAACGTAGTTGTAGACAGATACATTCGAAACGCCACGATCATTACAATGCTTGCGCACTTGATCAGCGTATTCTTCGTCGCTGCCGGTCAAGAACACGAAATGCATATCATCGAATGCGGAAAGGTCTTCGATGGTCTCATCCATGAGTTCACGGAAGAGCACATAGGGCTGGCGCAAACGAGCGCCTGCAATAACGAGCACGATCTTCTTATCCACCGGCAACCCATATTTTTCAAGAACGGTAGTGCGATCATACTCTTGATTGAAGCTTGGTTTAACAGGAATACCCGTGACCTTGATATCTTCTGGCTTCACCTTGCGCGGATAGAGCTCTTCTTTCATAAGCTCATCGGCGACGCAGAACAAGTCGCTGAAACGATGCGGCCACAACCCCTCCACGCCATAGTCGGTCGGCACGCAAACCACCGGGAAGTCGAGTTTGGTGATCATGCGTGCAGCCACTGCCGCATTTGCCGCAACGATATGCGTGCTCACAATAGCGATCGGCTTGCGTTTCGCTACATAGCGAGTGAAAGCGGAATACATGAAATAGGACCAGATGCTGCCTCCGCCCCACAGAAGACGCCCCGTCAGAACGTAATGCCAAGTTATGTCGTAGATATAGCGCGTTGGACCTGTGAAGAGCGTGGTTGTTTTTTCGCCATCGAACTTCATATATCCGAAGTCGAGGATATCGAGCAGCTCGATATCGGTATCTTCCGGAACGAGCGGATGACTGCCACGCAAGCGCGCAAACGCTTCAGCGGTAGAAGCTGCCGCACTGCGATGCCCCGAACCAACCGAAGAATAGAGCGCAATCACGAGCGGACGTTCCGATTCTTCGTTAGCAGTGGTGCTCACCGAAAAGAGATCGGAAGCGCCGATCATGCCTGTTTCAGACAAGGACTCTTCAGAGCTGACTTGCTCCTTAAGCTCTGGCATGATCATGGCACCTCCTCTCTTCAGCGTGCAAGATCGTTTCAATACTATAGGTCATATCTATACTAGTGAATAATCTCGCAGAATCTCGATAATAAAAGCGGAGGGCGGCCACAAGCCTACATTATACAAGCTGCGGCTTCTTTGCATCGTCTTTTTCAGCCATCGCTTTAATGGTGACGATGTTGGCCATGGTGCCACGAATGACATCCGCGCGCGAAAGCGAACCGACCAGCTCGCCCTCTTCGATTACCGGCACTTTCTTGATGCGTTTTTCAGAGAGTAGGCGACACGCATCTTCAAGCGATGAATCGCTCTTCACTGCGATCACATTCTTAGTGGCGATCTGCATGACATTCATATCGATGAGCCTGCTGATACGCTGTGGGAACGTTTGCGGATCGGGAACCTGATAGAGCATGTACGTCGAATCGAGGATACCATCGTTGCGACCGATGTATTTCATGATGTCGCCATCGGAGATGAATCCGACCACCATCTTGTTATGATCGACGATCGGAACACCACTCGCTTTGTTATCTACCATGATCTGGGCAACTTCGCGAATTGAGGCCGTATTCGTTACGAAATAAGGCTCTGTGTTCATCGCGCGCGAGACGGGGATCTCATCAGTGTTATCGCTCGGGCTGAACTGTTGCATGGACATAGGCGCGATATGTGCGTCGCGCTTGCGCTTGTCGCGCACGAAGAAGATGACGACGATGAACGCGATAGCGGCCAGAACAGCCGTTGCAACGAATGCCAGATGATCGCCCTCATAGAGCTGCATGGCAGGATCAGCATTCGGCGCGATGGTCGAACCGAGCGCCGAGATGGACACGATGAGCGCTGTCATGAACGCAGCCGAAACCTGGTTCAAGGTGTTCGTTACCGCATTCGCATGCTGAATGACACTGTTGTCAAGCGAATTGATACCCCAGGTATTCATCGGCGTGGTAAGGAACTGGATGCCCAGCGCAACCACCGTATAGATAGCGCAGATGACCAACAGATCGGTGCTCATATCGAAGATCAGGAAGCCGAGCGTACCTACGAAGAAAATAGTAACGCCTGGCACCACGCACTTGCGTACGCCCCAACGGTCGAACAAGCGACCTGCGAAATAACCCACAAAGGCGCCGATCAGCGCACCAGGCAGAAGTGTGAGACCTGTCTCGAGCGCTGAGAAACCACGCAAGGTCTGCAGATAGAGCGGCAGAATCGTACCGAGGCCGATCAACACACCAAAGTTGATGATAGCAACGATAATGGCGACGCGGTAATTGCGCGTCTTCAAGACCGTTACCTTCAAGAGCGGATTCTCAAGCTTGAGCTGCCTACGCACGAAGATAGCGATGACCACCAGGCCAACCACGATGAAGCCTGCGGTCATGGCAGGATTCGTGGTAGAAGAGAAGGTAGAAAGCCCATAGAGCAAGCACACCAAGCCGACCGTGGAAAGCAGGACTGACAGCTTATCGAAAGAAGTGCGCTCGAAATCACCATAGTTCTCAAGGAATTTCACCGCTGAAAGGATCAAGAGAACACCTACCACCGTGATGACTACGAAGAGCATTCTCCAGCCAATACTATCCACGAGCACGCCAGAGAGCGTCGGGCCGACTGCTGGTGCGAAACCGATCACGAGCGAGACGAGGCCCATCGCGCTTCCGCGCTTTTCACGTGGGAAGATGAGCAGAAGCACCGTGAAGATCATGGGCATGAAAACGCCCGCCGCAATAGCCTGGCACACGCGACCAAGCAACAGGAAGATGAATCCGGGCGAAAATGCGCAGAGCAAACTGCCTGCAGTGAAGATGATCAGACCCGTGATGAAGAGCTGACGCGTGCTGAAGCGCCCGATCAGAAACGCCGAGAGCGGAATGACCACCGCTTCAACGAGCGAATAGATGGACATGACCCACTGCACTGTTGGCGCATCGATAGAAAGATCTCGCATGATAGAAGCAAGCGCTGGCGAGAGTAGCGTTTGATTGAGCACGACCACGAAGGTACCGATGAGCAGGACGGCTACTGTTGAAATCTGCTTGCGTGTAAGACCCATACAGACAGATCCTTTCCAAAAAAAATACGTACGATACTTGAGAGGGCGAAAAGCTTTTTGACTTCTGAACCCGATATTCATCCGTGAAAAAAGGACGGTCAGTTCCGTCCTTTCCAAACTGCAGCGTTTTTCGCTACAAGAAGAATGTTGAGTAAACAACGATTCTTTACCTTATTACTCTTGAAGAAAAAGAGAAGCGCCGCTCTTTCAAACGGCGCAACTTCTCCATATTTATTGGCCAAATACGGCGGCTAGCGGTTATTGCCCGCACCTCGTGTGCTCAGCTCGATCAGCCAAGGTAACGAACGACCGGGTAGTTTGTCACCTTAGAGCGCTCTATCGCTGCTCGATGGGCACATAATCCTGTTCTTTGACCGCTGTCTTGTATGCCGGGCGAATGATGCGTTTGCCGGTAAGGATCTCTTCCATACGATGCGCAGCCCAACCCGCCATACGCGAGCATGCGAAAAGTGGCGTGATAAGATCGGCCGGAATGCCCATCATGGAATACACAAAGCCCGAATACATATCGACGTTCGCGCACATATCCTTGTTCGTGCCTTTTTCCTGCAAGATGACCTCGGGTGCCAAGCGCTCGATCGACTTCAGCAGATTGAGCTCAGGCTCATATTCGGTTCCTGCAGCAAGACGCGTCGCGAAATCTTTGCAGATGATGGCACGCGGATCGGAAAGTGTGTAGACCGCATGACCCATGCCATAGATAAGACCCGTCTTATCGTATGCTTCCTTGTTCACGATCTTCGCAATATAGGCAGCGACTTCATCGTCGTCTTCCCAATTCTTCACGTTTTCCTTGATCTCTGCTTGCATGCCAAGCACTTGATGGTTCGCGCCACCATGCTTCGAGCCTTTGAGCGATCCGACCGCGCCAGCATAGGCCGAATACGGATCGGTGTCGGCAGAAGAGAGCACGCGACAGGTGAACGTGGAGTTATTGCCACCACCATGCTCTGCGTGCAGGCACATCATGATGTCGAGCATGCGCGCCTCTTCAGGCGTGAAAGCACGATCGGGACGCAGCATGGAAAGGATGGTTTCCGAAGAGCTCTGACCTGGGACAAAGCGGTGCATGATCATCGAATCGCCATGGAAATACGCCTGCTTCGCATGGTAGGAGAGCACCATGATGCGCTGCAGACGAGAAATGAGCGACATGGCCGTTTTGATCTCGTGCTCGATGGAACGATCTTCAGCGTTGGGGTCGTCTGCATAGAGTGAAATGATCGAACGCGACAGCATGATCATCAAATCCGCTGCAGGATGACGCATGATACGATCCGCGGTGAAGCCATCGGGCAGTTCGCGCTCGGCATCAATAACCGCAACGAAGCTATCAAGTTCCTCTTGCGTAGGAAGTTTGCCAAGCATGAGCAAATAAGCAACTTCTTCGAAGCCATAGCGCTTGCTGGGAGAGGTATCGCTAAGCAAGTCGTAGATATCGTAGCCACGGAACGTGAGCTTTCCTTCAACAGGGACCTTATCGCCTTCGTTCATCATGTAACCGTGAACGTTCGATATGTTCGTAATGCCCGCGATCACGCCCGATCCGTCGTTGTTGCGAAGGCCACGTTTGACAGGATACATATCATAGAGGGCCGAATCGACGGAATTAACCGTTACAATATCATCATAGAGAGCACTGCTTTTGTCTTCGCTCATACACGCTTCCTTTCAACCGTAAAGTTGTATTGTAGCGCGAAAAGCGAATCTTCAATATATAGAACGCAATCTAACCAGACGACAGGGACGGCTCATGTCTGAAGCGAACATACCACAAGAACCTTCAGCGGCGCAGAACGCCAAAGATCACACCGCACATCCCGCAGCCCGTAAAAAGGACACGAGCAGGCCAGTGAATGACGCAAGCACTCCCGTGCCCACAGTCGCGCCAGTTGGCCCAAAATGCGACGCGGCTCCTGGCAGCTGGCGCCCCGCATGGGCGGATCCGAATGCCAAGACCAACCCTCGCCCAAGAACGCTCGGGCAATACCTCACGAACGCCTGGCACCATCTTGGTACGGTGTCGCAGCACAAATGGCTCGTCTTCGAAGCTTGTGCGCGCTGCGGCATTCCTTGGCAAGGGCTCGTCCATGACCTGTCGAAATTCTCGCCCGATGAATTCCTGGTGGGCATCAATTACTACCAGGGAAACCGTTCTCCCAACGCTGCTGAACGCCATGATAAGGGCTTTTCGCGCGGGTGGATCCATCATAAAGGACGCAACAAGCATCACTACGAATATTGGCTTGATGTGATCGAAGGCGGGGACGGCACGCTGTATGGCTGCCCCATCCCCACTCGCTATATGGTCGAGATGCTCTGCGATCGCATCGCCGCTTCGAAGGTATACGAGAAAGAGCACTACACCGATGCTTCGCCGCTCGCGTATTACAAACGCGAGCTTTCCTCAGGCAACATCGAGATTCATCCTGATTCCGCAGCGTTCCTGCTCGTCTTGCTCGAGCATCTTGCTGAACACGGTGAGACCGAAACGTTGCACTACATTCGCAAGAACGTCATCGAGCCGCGCTTCTTATATGCGTCCGGCGTGACCTTCGACTAGCAGATCGGAATCACCAACATGGAAGGGTTCGTTTTACTCGATACTGGCGCGTGGTCGCTCGTTCCGCCACTTCTCGCACTTGCGCTCGCGCTCATCACGAAGGAAGTCTATTCTTCGCTTCTTATCGGTATCGTTTCTGGGCTGCTCATCTACCAATTCAATTTGGCTGGTGTAGGTCTTGAGCAAACGATCGATGGGCTTTGCCTGCTGCCAAGCATCTTCATCGAGCAGATTTCGGCTAATGCTGGCCTTATCTTGTTCTTAGCGCTCTTAGGCGCGCTCACGATGCTCATCACGAAGGCAGGCGGATCGATCGCGTATGCAAAATGGGCCGTGAAGCGCATCAAGAACCCACGCGTTGCTTCTCTTGCCACTGCGCTTCTGGGTGTGATTATCTTCGTCGATGACTACTTCAACTGCCTCACAGTAGGTAGCGTGATGCGCCCCGTGACCGACCGCTTCAAGATCTGTCGCGAGAAGCTGGCATGGATCATCGATTCGACAGCAGCCCCTATCTGCATCATCGTGCCAGTTTCGTCGTGGGCTGTAGCTGTTGGCGGCTATTTGGGCGAAGACGGCTTCAATACCTTCGTGGCCTCGATCCCCTACAACTTCTACGCATTGCTCACCATCGTGTTCGTGTTCGCACTGTGCGCTTGCGGGCGCGATTTCGGTCCGATGAAACGCGCACAACAAGCATTTGAAACGCGCTTCAAGCAACCACGCAAGGGTATCAAACATGCTGCCGAGGAATCACTCGCTCCCAGTTCAAGCGCTGTTCGTGAAGACATCGATGAGACCCTTGAAGACAACGTACGCCTACAGGACATGGCCGGCGAAGCACTGGATGCTTACGACCAGCTCCATATCGCCCGCAACGGACGTGTCTACGATCTGATCGTGCCGATTCTCGTGCTCATTATCTTCTCGATCTTGGGCATGATGTATGCAGGCGGCTTCTTCCAGGGCATCGATTTTGCAACCGCCATGGGCGAAAACCCCATCATGGGACTGTGCATCGGTTCGGTGGTTGCGCTGGTAGTTGCAGCGCTGCTCTATCTGCCGCGCAAGCTGTTGAATCTTTCGAGCTTCATCACCGGCGCATCGGAAGGCGTGCGCTCGATGGTCGAAGCCATCATGATCTTGGTGCTTGCCTGGTCGTTGGGTGGCTGTTGCCGCTATATGCTCGGCACTGGCACCTTCATCGCTGGCTTGCTCGACTCCGCTGGTTTCGCGCTACAGTTCCTTCCCGTAGTGATTTTCATTGCTTCTGCATTCATCGGATTTGCTATGGGCACTTCATGGGGAACGATCGCTCTCGTGATCCCTATCGTGATCGGGGTGTTCACACCCGAAAGCCCTCTCTACCTGCTCACGATCGGCGCAACGCTTGCTGGCGCGGTCTATGGCGATCACATCTCGCCCATTTCGGATACGACGATTCTCTCATCTGCCGGTGCAAGCTGTAATCACCTGGCACACGTTACCACGCAGCTGCCCTACGCAAGTTTGGTGGCAGGCATTTGCTTGGTTGGATATCTTGTTGCAGGATTAAGTCTTTCGCCTTGGCCTTCGCTGGTGGGCGGTGTGGCGCTGATCGCTCTTTTCATCGGTGGGCTTGTTGTAAGAAGTCGCAAGCGCTCATAGCGCACGGCATGCTGGGCATGCTGAACAAGAAAGGTTCAGCATGCCGCAACTGTTCCTATCCTTGTTTGTCCTCGATAAAACTCAAGAAATAGCGATAGAGCGTATCATCTTGATCGAGCTCAGGATGAAATGTGATGCCCAACTGGTTGCCAAAGCGCACCGCTACCGGTGTTTCATCCATGCTCACCAAGGTCTCCACTCCTTCGCCGGTTGCCACGATCTGGGGTGCGCGAATGAATGTGAGGGGGATGTTGGGTGTTTCGTCTGTGCTTTCTTTGTTGAAGCGAAGCGGGGCTTCTGCATGAAAGCTCGCCAGCTGTCTACCATAGGCGTTGCGTCTCACTTGGACAGGCAGCGTTCCTAGCGCACCAGAAGCCCAACCCGCGCGTTCGAAGGGAGCACTAGAATCGCTCCGACCGTTGGCGTGCTCGACCTCACGCGCAAGAAGGATCAGACCTGCGCACGTAGCGAGCACGGGCGTACCCGTTTCGATCATGCGCTTGAGCGGACCTGCCATAGCGAATTCTTCGAGCAATGCCGCCTGCACCGTTGATTCACCGCCAGGAAGCACGATCGCATCGAGCGCAGTATCGAGGTCGACGGCACAGCGAAGTTCCGTGGTCTCGCAGCCGAACGCACGCAGCCTGGCAGCGTGTTCGGCGAAATCGCCCTGAACGGCAAGCACGCCTATCTTCGCGCTCTGCGGAAGGATGTCCTTTGGTTCTGCACTCATTTGCCGCGCTCTTCCATGATGAGGGCAATCTCATCCTCGTTCACGCCTACCATCGCTTCACCGAGGTCCTCAGAAAGCGCCGCGATGAGCTCTGCATCCTGGTAATTCGCAACACTGCGCACGATAGCTGCTGCACGCTTCGCAGGGTTGCCCGACTTGAAGATGCCTGAACCGACGAATACACCCTCGGCACCCAGCTGCATCATCAGCGATGCATCAGCCGGCGTTGCGATGCCACCTGCTGCGAAATTGACCACGGGCAGACGACCCGTGTCGTGCACCTGACGCAGCAAGCCCAAAGGAACCTCAAGTTGCTTCGCCGCTTCGAACAGTTCGTCGTCCCGCATCGCAGCGACACGACGAATCTCAGCATTCATCTTGCGCATGTGGCGAACTGCTTGGACAACATCGCCCGTGCCTGGTTCGCCCTTTGTGCGGATCATCGCAGCACCTTCAGCGATACGGCGAAGTGACTCTCCCAGATCACGTGCGCCGCATACGAAGGGTGCGCTGAACTGCGTTTTATCGATATGGTACGTATCATCTGCTGGCGAGAGCACTTCCGATTCGTCGATGTAGTCGATATCGATCGCCTGAAGGATCTGAGCTTCCGCGAAATGTCCGATGCGGCATTTTGCCATGACCGGAATGCTCACCGCCTCCTGAATACCCTTGATCATCTTCGGGTCACTCATACGCGAAACGCCGCCAGCAAGCCTGATATCGGCCGGGATGCGCTCAAGCGCCATGACCGCACAAGCACCCGCTTCTTCGGCGATCCGCGCTTGTTCCGGTGTCGTGACATCCATGATCACGCCACCCTTCAGCATTTGTGCAAGCTGCTTATTCAGCTTGGCGCGTTCCTGCGTGTTCTCACAAGAGCAGGCGCCGTCCTTTTGATCAGCACTCATGGTTGAAACTCCTTTTCTTCTCTTCTCAACCTTTTTAAGCTGCGAATCATCTTTGTTGTCTCTGCCATGGTAAAGTGGTGATGGTCATATCGAAATGACCAAAATCGATGTTTTTATTAAGACCAGTTTCTTTGAGAATGCCTGCGAACAAGAAAGAAGAACGCGCTATGCTGACGTACGAACTTGATGCGAAAAGCTCCTGTAGCCTCTACGAACAGCTTTATCGGGCGATTCGTTCAGATATCGAAATAGCACTCCTTGATGCGGGCAGCAAGCTCCCTTCGAAGCGAGCGCTTGCCCAACACCTCGGCATTAGCGTCATTACTGTTGAGAGCGCTTACCGCCAACTTGCTGCCGAGGGTTACATCGAAGCGAAAGAGCGCCGCGGTTATTTTGTGAACGAGCTTCCTTCCGTTCGAGCGCATGGCGCGAACGCAGATAGTAAAAGAATCGAACACCTGCCGGAGACTGAAGCGACCACCAAGCAGGTCGATCAAGCCCTATCGAGCGTTCCTTCGATCCAAGCAGCACCCTTGCTCGCTGACTTCTCAGGAAACGATCGATCGGGCGACCAATTCCCTTTCCATATTTGGGCGAAAACGGTCAGACGCACGCTCAATGAAGCTTCAAAGGGTCTGCTTCTCCGAACTGCGCACGACAACCGCGGGTCAGAAGAGCTCCGCTCTGCGATCGCTCAACATTTGGTTCACTTTCGAGGCTTAGAAGCTTCACCCGAACAGATCATCATCGGAGCAGGAGCGCAAGATCTTTACGGAGTATTGGTGCAGCTCCTTGGACGTGAGCGCACTTTTGCGGTCGAAGACCCTGGTTATCCTGCTTTGCGCACGCATTACGAACTGAGCGGGGCTCACGTTGTCGGTATTCCCGTCGACAAAAGCGGGCTTGATGTTGCAGCGCTTAGAGCAAGCGAAGCGAGCATCGCCCATTGTTCTCCTGCTCATCAATTTCCCACCGGGAGCGTAATGAGCGCGGTAAGACGTCATGAGCTGCTCGACTGGGCGCATGAGACGAGTAGGCATGACACACTCTGCAGCACATCTCGATCGGGCGCGAAAAAACGCTCTATGAAGCGCTATATCATCGAGGATGACTATGACAGTGAATTCCGTATGCGTGGTCGACCGATCCCAACGCTCTTCATGCAGGATAGGCAGGAGTCGGTAATCTACATGAACACTTTCACTCGCAGCTTGGGAAGCGTTTTTCGCATTGCTTATATGGTATTGCCGCCGCGTCTGCTCGCTATCTTCAATGAGCGCTTCACGGCACGCACTTGCATGGTCGGTGCTCTCGAGCAGCTTGAGCTTGCACGTTTCATCACCTCTGGCGACTACGAGCGTCACGTAAACCGCCAGCGGACCGCTTATCGACGACTGCAAGACTCCTTGGTTGCAAAGATTATGGCAAGCGAAGCAGGAAACTACGTGCATTTCAAGGGAGTCGGCAGTGGATTGCATTTCTTGATGGAAGTCGATCTGCCTGCAGGAGCCAGTTCGGCAACCCCATTTGAGACCACCTGTCTTGAACGCGGAATCCGTTTGGTAAACATAGAAGAGTATCGTTCAACCCCTCTATCGCGCCCTCATGCAACGGATTCGTGCGCAACGTATGTGATGAATGTTTCTGGGTTAGACAGCGAGCGCATCGATGAGATCGTAACTGCTCTTTCAGATGCGATCCTTACTTTAGTTTCTGCTCGCTCTTAGAATCCTAGGTTTTGATGTAAAGAATATGATCAAAAAAGAAGAGGCATCGATGCAAAGCATCCATGCCTCTTGTCAAAACTTTTCTTTCCTTCGAGCCGAGCTCTAAGGAAGGCTGATGCCTAGTGGGACATGCTCTGGCAGGTCTTACAGAGTTTCAGTCCTTTTGCCTGGGCATCAGCAACGGTTGTGGTCTTGGGATTCTTAATGGCCTGAGCACTTGCGCAGTTGTAGATGTGATAAACATCGCTGCTTGCTGCATACGTTGCTACCGAAGAAGCAGTCGTGCTAGATGCTGGTTTCTTTTTCGCATTGTACTTACCGTCTGATCCGACCCAGTACTTGCCACCGTCAACCCATGCATTGGTTGCCATAACGCCATCAGAGCCTACCCAATACTTGCCCGAGACCCACGTATTGGCGAGCATAACGCCTGACTTGTTGCAGTAATACCAACCAGAACCGCTCTTGATCCAGCCAGTTCGCATGGCGCCTGAGCTGTTGAGGAAGTAGGTCTTGCCAGAAATGGTCTGCTTGCCTGTTGCCATCTTGCCGTCAGAAGGATTCAGGTAATACCATTTGCCACTCACCTTCTGCCAGCCCTTGGACATAGCACCACTGCTCTTGAAGTAGTACCAGGTATTGTTGACCTTCTGCCAACCTTTGGACATAGCACCTGAGCTCTTCAGATAGTACGTTGCTCCCTTTTCCGAGAACCAGCCCTTTGCCATCTTGCCATCGCTCTTGAGGTAATACCAGGAACCCTTTACCTTCTGCCAACCAGTGGTCATGGCACCTGACTTGTTGCAATAGTACCAATCGGAACCGCTCTTGACCCATCCTGTTCTCATAGCACCTGAGGAAGCCAAGAAGTAGGTCTTACCTTTAACGACTTCTCTGCCAGTGAGCATGATGCCGTTATCGTCCATGAGGTACCACTTGTTCTTGACTTTCGCCCAACCGGTTACCATAGCACCGGATTTGTTGAAGTAATACCAATCACTATTGCCCGTTACGTGCTGCCAACCAGTGGCCATAGCGCCAGAGCTCTTGAGGAAATAGGTCTTACCATCTACGATCTGCTTACCCGTGAGCATCCTGCCATCAGCAGGGTTAAGGAAGTACCACTTGCCCTTCACCTTCTGCCAACCGGTAGCCATAGCGCCAGAGCTCTTGAAGTAGTACCAGTCTGCGTTAGGACCGATGTTCCTCCAACCCGTCTTCATCCAACCTTTGGCATCGAAATAATAGGTGGTGCTCTTGATCTTAGTGAGGCCTACCGCATAGGTTCCATCGGTGTAGCGATACCACCAGCCCTTGGAGCTGTGGATCCATTTGCCGTCTTTGGTAGCAACGGTCACATTATTGCTGTTCGCGTCTCCAACACCACCGTTGTTGCCAGAATTACTGCTGTTGTTGCCATTGTTGTTGCCCGAGTTGCCATTATTGTCTTTGTTCTCTGAATTGGTCTCGACCTTTTGCGGAAGGATCGTGGCAGCATTGCCCGTCTTCTTTGCCCACTCCTCAAGACCCTTCACGTCGCTGATCTTGTTGTTCGAGCAGTTCAGATCACGCAAGCTGCCTAGACCTGAAATGTCGAGCGAAGTGAGTTCATTGGACGAGCAATTCAGGCTGGAGAGATTCGGTAGACTCGTGAGCTTCAATGAAGTAAGGGCATTGGAAGAACAATTCAGATCGCGAAGCGCTCTCAAGCCCGAAGAATCCAACGAAGTAAGCTTGTTCGACGAACAATTCAACGTGGTAAGAGAAGATGCGCCATTCACCTTGATCGATTGCAGCTGGTTGTTGCCGCAGAACACTGATTGGAGAGCTGTGTGGTTCGATACGTCAAGACCGGTAAGGCTATTGTTGGCGCATTCGAGCGTTTGCAGATATTTCGATTGGGAGAGGTCGATCCCTGTCAGTTTATTGTTGAAGCAGAAAAGTGTGGTGAGACGTTTAAGGCTTCCCATGCCGCTTATGAACTTGATCGCGTTGTTGTTGCATCGCAGATAATCGAGACCCTCTTTACCCGACACATCTAACGATGGGAGCTTATTGTAAGAACAATCGAGCTCCTGCAAGGCCGTTGAGCCAGAAGGCAAGATAAGCCCCGTAAGCTGGTTGTTGTTGCAGTAAAGGAACCTAAGGTTTCTGCAATTCGATACGCTCAAAGTTTTCAGCTGATTAGACTCACAGCGCAACGTCACAAGACTATTGCAATCCATGACACTCAGGGCGGTAAGATTGTTATACGCGCAATCGAGATACTTAAGAGCGGTACAACCAGAAACATTGAGCCCTGCTAGCTTGCTCGACTCGCAATAGATCGCTTCCAAAGAGGTGTGATTAGGAACATTAAGATGGAGAGAACTAACACCTTCAACTTCGAGCTTCTTCGTATTAGCCATGCCGATCTGCGTAACTATTTTACCGTCAAGCTTAGTAGGAACTTCGAAGCCCGCAGAAGGATTACTGATCTTGATCTTCTGGATCGTGACACTACCATCAGTGTTATTGGCATAGGTATAGGTTACACCGCCTACCGTTGTAGTAGCCGCATGAGCAAACTGTGGTGCAGCAACCAAACAGCCAACCATCAAAGCGAACGCTGCCACAAAAAGAGCGAGCTTCTTTTGGAGCGTGGTTGCCTGCTGATGTGCGATGGGAAGGCAGGCACCTCTAGATGCCTGTGCCGCTAAGAGCGAATCTTCTCTTCTCATCATGCCTCCGTTTCGTTCTCTAAGACTTGTTGAAAACATAGCATCAAGGAATAGTACCACCCAGTCTTGCAGATGATGTGAAGGCTGGTGAAACCACTAAAAAACCCTGCTTGAACTGGTCAAACAGGGTTGTATTCAAGTGGTGCGCCCTGAGGGATTCGAACCCCCGACGTACTGATTCGTAGTCAGTCCCTCTATCCAGCTGAGGTAAGGGCGCATTTCGTTGCAAGCAGTAAGCTTTGCAGCATTGGTTATTTTCTCAATAGAGCAACGCGGTGTCAACCACTAAAACCTCAAGAGGCAAAATCGCATCTGTTTAAGGCATGAATCCTAATCAGAACGCTTTTGACAGAGCCTCTCAGGTGCAACACAGTCTATTCGGCTGCCTTTGCTTTATCCCAAAGTGCCTGCATCTTCTCCATAGGAAGCTCTTCGAGCTGAACGCCTTCATCAAACGCTTCATCTTCCATAGCTTCCCAGCGATTGCGGAACTTCGTGCATGTTGCTCGCAAAGCACCTTCGGCATCGATACCCATCTTGCGCGCCACATTCACGAGCGAAAAGAGCACGTCGCCCATCTCAAGTTCTGCCTCATGGAACTCAGACGTATTCTTGAGCATCTTGCCGTTCTCCGACTTAGGCGCGCAAGCATAGGCTTCTTGCAGTTCACGCGCTTCCTCGTGAACTTTTTCCCATACATGAGCTACCGAATCCCACTCAAAACCAGCAGCAACTGCCTTGCGTGAGATCTTCTGTGCTTGCATGAGCGCTGGAAACGAAACAGGCACGCTCGCAAGGATGCTTTCGGGCTTCTGCTCATTCATCCCATCCGGTGCCGTAGCATCTTGCGCCGCCTGCGCGCGTTCGGAGAGCTTGATCTTATCCCAGATATCGAGCACGCTGTTCGCGTCTCCCGTCTGCGCTTCGCCGAATACATGCGGATGACGACGGATGATCTTCGCGTTGACTGCACGGCATACGTCGTCGATAGTGAACTCGCCTTCATCGGCTGCGATCTGGCTTTGCAAGACTACCTGCAACAGCACATCGCCCAACTCTTCACAGAGGTGCTCGGTATCGTTCGCTTCGATCGTATCGACCGCTTCGTAGGCTTCTTCGAGCATATTCGAGGCGATGGAAACATGCGTTTGCTCACGATCCCAGGGGCACCCATCTGGGCGGCGCAATGCTGCGATCGTATCGACGAACTCGCCGAATGATCGCGCAGCTTCATGGGCATGCGAGATGCCCATTTCATTAGGGTTGAGTTCAGGCGTAGACATAAGTTTCTTGCACGCTACTTCTGCTGCGTATTGGAATCGGCATCTGCAGAGGAAGTTTGAGCGCTATCAGAAGCCACCGCACTCTCTGTCTCTTCCTGTGCTTCATGAGCTTCGGGCAAGCGATCTTCTTCGGTTGCTTCATCTTCATCTTCGTAGTCTTCATCCTCATCGTCATCCTCTTCAGGATCGCGGAAGTCGGCGGGAATGAAGGCTTTGTATTCTTCAGGAATCTCCTTCGCGGGCTCAGGATTTTCCATTTCATGAACTTTTTCACTATTGAGCTTCAGCAGTTCAACGATCGCCGACACCTCTTCAGCACTCAGGCATGGCTCGTCCTGCCACTTCTCTATGAAGGGGATGACCTCGGTGACCAAGCCAACGAAGCATTCCTCGCTCGGATTCTTGAGCTTGATCTCGGCAACCGTAGGGAATGCAACCATGGGATAGCACTTAAGGCCAGGCTTATCCCCGATGAGCTCCTTGATGCAGTGAAGATGGACCTTCGACTGATAGAGCGGACTCGTGAACGGCTTGCCTTTGATGCCTGGCGCGAACGTCCAGCGGCTGCCTTCCTCATCGGCATTGATGTAGACATAGAGCTCGCGATACTCAAGTGAGAAAATACCCTGAGGAGAGACGATAACGTAGTCGATGCGCGAACGACCCAGTTTCGTGAGAATATAGAGGTCTTTCAGGACCACACAGCCTTCTGGCAGCTTGCTATTCAGATCGGCGGCAAGCTCAACACCTTCGCGCTCGGCTGTCTTCATACGATTGCGCTTCTTCCTCACGTCGAAGAACATCGTACCTGCGAGCACGACGAGAACAGCGATAAAGAGAGCATTGACGATGACCTCTTGCATGGTTCCTCCTACGAAGTTCTACCAGCCGCATACCAGCGACCAGCACGTTGAATACTTGAGATTGACTTAGATCTTGTACATGAACTGGAAAAGATCTTCACGTTGTATGATGATCTGAACGCCCAGCTCTTCAGCAAGACCATCGAGTGCGGTCTGCACGGTGTTGAAATCGGCCACGGCCGGATCGAGCGTGACGAGCATGGTCATCGAGAAGATCTCGTCGAGAATCGTCTGGCTGATATCGTCGATGTTTGCACCTTTTTCAGCAAGCACCCCCGAAACGCCCGCTACGATACCGGAACGATCCTTACCCAAAACAGAAACTACACAGCGCATTGCGCATCCTTTCGATCAAGACGGACAACCTTCGCGCTGCCGTCTTTTGTGTTAACGCTATAGTAGCGCATGAACATGTTTCTACGTACATGCGTCTTCTTCTTCGCAGAAGTTACGCACCCCTACTCGCCCATGAGCGCAAGCGCATCCGCGCGCGCCGTTGCATCCTGCTCGAAGAGCCCGCGCACAGCGCGCGTGACCGTTTTAGAGCCTGGCTTCTTCACACCACGCATGTTCATGCACATATGTTCAGCCTTGATAACGACCACGACCCCTTGCGGCGCGAGTTCGCGCATGAGCGTATCAGCGATCTGCGAGGTAAGGCGCTCCTGCACCTGAGGACGGCGCGCAAAGACCTCCACCAAACGCGCGAGCTTGGAAAGCCCACAGATGCGGCCATCGGCAGCAGGGATGTAGGCGATGTTCGCCGTGCCATAGAACGGCGCTAAATGATGTTCGCACATGGAGAAGAACGGAATATCGCGCAAGAGGATAAGCTCCTGTGAGTGCTCATCGAAGGTGGTCTCGAAATGAACCGCGGGGTCTTCCTCGAGTCCTGCGAAACACTCCGCATACATGCGCGCCACTCGTTCGGGAGTTTTCTGCAAACCTTCACGCTGCGGATCTTCGCCAATGCCCTCAAGAATGAGCTTGACGCCTTCTTCGATCTTGTCCATATCCATTGCCATTATGTTATTCCTCTTATCCTCATGCAGACAACGCACTCCGTTGTCTTGCCAGTTCATAGTCTACTAAACCATTCGAGCAACGATGCTCGGCTTCACTCTTGCACTTTACGCCGCTATACCATGCGTTAGACCCTTTGCTACTCCCAGCCTTCGGTGTCTAACTCAAGCGAGATCGGGCAATGATCGCTTCCCATGATCTCGGGCCAAATGCACGACATGACCACGCGCTGCTCGAGCGCTTTGCTCACCAGAAAGTAGTCGATGCGCCACCCTGCATTGTTGGCGCGTGCATTGAAGCGATAACTCCACCAGGTATAGGCGCCTTCAGTAGTAGGATGCAGGCTTCTGAAAGTGTCAATGAATCCCGCCTCCAGAAGTGCCGTGAATTTCGCACGCTCTTCGTCTGAAAAGCCGGGATTGCCTACGTTAGTACGCGGATTCTTCAAGTCAATCGGTTCGTGAGCCACGTTAAAATCGCCACACATCACCACTGGTTTCGCATTGCCCTTCGAGCCATCTGGCAGGATACCCTGCTCAAGACCTTGGCACACCTCGCGGAACACATCATCCCAATGCATGCGGTGATCGATACGCGCCAATTCATTTTGGGAGTTAGGCGTATAGACATTCACGAACCACAAGTGTTCGAATTCGCAGATGACCACACGGCCTTCCGTATCGAGCTCGGGCACCCCTACTTCATGAATGACCTGAAGAGGAGCTTCTTTAGAAAAGACCGCCGTGCCTGAATAACCCTTGCGCTCGGCATAGCTCCAAGACTGCGTATATCCTGGCAGGTCAAGATCGATCTGCCCTTCCTGCAGCTTAGTCTCCTGCAAAGCGAACACATCGGCATTCAACTCGTCGAACACCGCAGGAAACCCCTTTTTCATGACGGCCCTTAAGCCGTTCACATTCCATGAAACGAATCGCATAAGCTAGATTAACGCTTTCGAGCAGCTTTTTTAGCAGCTTTCGCTTCCTCTTTTGCGATCGCTTCTTTCTTCGCTTGCTTACGCGCAGCCGTTGCTTCTTTCGAACGATCGCCCTTGATACTGCCGCCACGTGCAGCCTTACGCAACGGGCGAATCTTGATGGCATCGATCGCAACAGCAGCGATCAAGAAAGCATAGCCCAGACCGAAGAAGATAAGAGAAAGATCTGCGTTATCGACAAAGTATTCCGGCATCAAAACTGGTGGGATGAGCGAGCAGATGCCGCAAATGATGACGATCCACCAGAGCATACGCCATCTCTTATATTCGTTCGTGCCAGGATTGAGATACTTCGCACGCGCAGCTTTCTTGGCCTCTTCCGAAAGGCCTTCTGTGGACTCCATGGCTTCCGTGCCCGCCATATCATTAAGGGTCCACTTGCCGCCCTTCTTCTTGGGCTGCTGCTCAGCTGCCTCGGCTGCTTGCGCGCTTTTGCTCGGCTTCTTCTCTGGCTCTTGCTTGCTTTTGAAGCGATCGAAGAAACTCTTCTTTGGCTTCGCGTTCGGGTCGGCGATATAGACCGAAGATGCAGCTTTCGTTGCTGGCTTAGCAGAAGCGGCCGATTTGCGCGTTTTGCCGCCTTCACGCTGTTGGTAGCGTTCGTTCAAAGGGTTGCGCTGTGACATGCGGGATGTTCTCCTTTTGTTGCTCGATCGGATGAGTGATCGTGTTTCCTGGTGGGGATGTGGATATGTGCCTTGTTCGGCGCTAGATGATCGATTACTGGGCTACGAAGGTCTTTCCGGTGATCTTCTCATACGCCTGAATGTACTTTTCACTAGTAGCCTTGATCACATCTTCGGGTAGATGTGGCGGCTCGCCATTGCGATCCCAGTTAGCGTTGAGCCAATTGCGCACGAACTGCTTATCGAAGCTCGGCTGTTCAGCTCCCTCGATATAAGTGTCGACCGCCCAGAAACGCGATGAATCCGGCGTGAGCACTTCATCGCCCAGGATGATCGTGCCATCCACCTTGCCGAACTCGAGTTTCGTGTCGGCGATGATGATGCCGCGCTCGCGTGCATGCTCAGCAGCACGGTCGTAGATCTTGAGCGTGAGATCCTTGATAGCATTGGCATCTTCAAGACCGATGAGCTCAGCCGTTTTATCAAAGCTGATGTTCTCGTCGTGATCGCCGATCTCTGCTTTCGTAGAAGGCGTGAAGATAGGTTCGGGCAAGCGTGAAGAATTCACGAGCCCTGTGGGAAGCTTAATGCCGCAAACAGCACCCGTCTTCTCATAGTCCTTAAGACCCGAACCAGTGAGGTAGCCACGCACGATGCACTCGACCGGGAACATCTCGGCCTTGCGCACGAGCATGAAACGACCTGCCAGATAATCGGCATAGGGCTTGAACTTTTCAGGCAGATCGGCCACATCAGCCGAAATGAGATGGTTTTCCACCACGTCGGCAAGCAACTCGAACCAGAAGCAGGAAAGCTGCGTAAGCACCTGGCCTTTGTAGGGAATATCATCTTTGAGGATATAGTCGAATGCAGAAATGCGATCGGTCGCAACGAGCAGGAGTTTGTCGCCTAGATCGTAGAGATCGCGCACTTTACCCTGAGCATCGGGCTTGATATCGATTCCTTGCATGTCGATCCTTTCTGAACGCCGTATCGCGAAGAAACCGTACGGCAAAACGCATTTTTCAGTAAGACTCTATTATGGAACATTTCGTTCGCCTTCGGGAGTACAGGTGCGATTTTCTGCATTTTCGTAGAGGGTTTTTTCACGAATGCCACACAAGGCTTGGCTGTACGGCTTACCACCTGCGCTTTGAGCTGAACTAATTCCCGAGACGCTTGGTTTTCTTCCGCATCTGCATGGTGCGGTTGTAGAGCGGAATATAGATGGTGAAGCGCGCACCTTCGTTGGGCTTGCCTTCCGCGCACACCCATCCGCCGTGGCGATCGGCAATCTCCTTCACGACCGAAAGACCGATGCCCAAACCACCCGATTCTCGCGTACGACCTGCATCAGCACGCCAGAAACGCGAGAAGACGTTCTTCGCCTCTTCGTCAGTGAAACCGATGCCGGTGTCTTGCACGACGATCGTGCCCATGAGCTCACCCTGCGTGACCGACACACGGACCGAACCTCCTTCAGGAGTGTAGCGCACGGCATTCGAGATGAGATTCGCTGTGGCCTGACGCAACATATCGGCATTGCCATAGACATATACGTGTGGATCATGATGATAGGTGAATTCGAGACCGGACTCTTCAACGTAGGTCTGGTGAGTGGCGACTACCGTATCGACCATCTCGACCAGATCGACCTTTGAGAATTCGACCGGGTTCGCACGATTTTCCAAACGTGAAAGTTTCAGAAGCGCATCGACCAAACGACTCAAGCGCCTCACTTCAGAATTGAGCGTCTCAAGACGCTCTTCGTCAGCGGCGAAAACACCATCGATCATAGCCTCGACCGTGGACTGGATAGCCATGAGCGGCGTGCGAAGCTCGTGCGCCACGTCGGTGACCAGACGACGTTCCATATCGCGGTTCGCCTCGACCGAATCAGCCATTTGGTCGAAGGTTTTGCCGAGGCGTGCTATCTCGTCTTCGCCCGCCATGTGCGTACGCGCTGAATAGTTGCCCTCTTTAAGGGCGCGCGCCGCATTCGTGATGGAGTTGATCGGACGTGAGAGCAAGCGTGCCAGAATAAATCCAGCAAGAATAGCTACCAGCACCGAGAAGAGCGAAGCGAAGATCATCGCCTGATAGGACTTATTACGGAAGTCTTGATCGGCTTGCGTAAGGAGCGTTTCGGAACCGAACACGCGCACGAACACCATGCCTACTTGTTCATCGTTGACCACGATGGGGGCAGAAGCGGTATTGCGCTCGTTTTCGGGAAGCGACGGACTGATGAAATTAGCGTGTACGCCACTGTTGTACACCACCGACCCATCGGCGGAAACGATCTGAATGCTGACCGTGTCATAGAGCGCAGCAGCAGAATTAGCCGCAGCGAGCGCACCGCTATACCAGTCGTTAGGCGTGGTGTTCTCAAAGCTTTGAGCGATCGAATCTGCCACCGATTCGGCCAAGTTCTCCATGTTTTCGCGCGTATAGCTTTGAAAGTACTGCTCCCATACGAACGAGAGCATGCCTACCGCAACGAGTGCGGTCATAAGCGCAATGGCTGCGAACGAAAGCGTGATGCGGGCCGTGAAGGAAACGCCCTTCTTCTGCTTTGCCTTGCCGGATTCATCGTATTCGACGTTCTCTTCGACCATGGTGCTCTACGTTTGCCGTTGCGCTGGATGCGCAGGTGGCTTACTGATTCGCTTTCGTGGGGTCTTCGAAACGATAACCCACTCCATGAACCGTATGCAGCCACTTGGGGTTACGCGGATTGTCACCGATCTTAGCACGCAGGTTCTTCACGTGAGAATCGATGGTGCGCTCGTAGCCCTCGAAGTCGTAGCCGAGCACCTTTTCAACGAGCTCCATACGCGAATACACACGTCCTGGATAACGGCAGAGCGTGGTGAGCAGCTTGAATTCACTAGCCGTGAGATCGATGACCTCGTCGTTCACCAGGATCTTATGGCCGGAGATATCGATCGTAAGTTCGCCGAACTCAAGTACTTCACGCTGCGGCTCAGCCTCGGAATGAACGCGGCGCAAAAGTGCGCGCACGCGCGCAACGAGCTCGCGCGGGCTGAAGGGCTTGACCAAATAGTCGTCTGCGCCAAGCTCAAGACCGATGATGCGATCTTCCACTTCGCCTTTTGCCGTGAGCATGATGATGGGTGTGTCGGAATTATCGCGAATAACGCGACAGACGCGCTCGCCTGGAACGCGCGGAAGCATGAGGTCGAGGATGACCAGATCAAAATGGTGACGCGAGAATTCTTCAAGCGCCTCTTGGCCATCAGCCACGGCAACTACCTGATAGTTTTCACGCTGAAGATAAGCCGCGACCGCATCACGGATGGCCTTTTCATCTTCGACGAGAAGAATGCGGCGTGTATCGTTACTCATATTGTGCTCCTTATCTGAAGGAAACGCTCAAAAACCCGCAACGCAAAGAGAAGACGCGCTGCGCGTGCGTTAATCTGTATTTGGGTTTATTGTAGCAATTAGCGTCTTCTCTCGATGTATTGACACTCAAATGTCACAATAGCCCTGCGTCTTTTCCTGTTTGCCTTATTGAGCGAACAGAGGCGCACCAACACGAATTCAGGTATGAAAGAGTGCATCGTGCAGCAAAAACGCACCAACAAAACTCCCACTACTAAAGCGCGCCCCACCAAACGAAATGGTCGGGCGTCAAAAAGCACTCACACGACGGGAAGCGCTTCTTCGTTCACGCGTGTACGCCCAACTACGCGCAAGAAGGGTGCGTTTTCTCGTTCAACACAGATGCGAGGTAGCGCGCATGCAACTCCCGAAGGGCGTTTCTCTCCCGAAATACTGCTTACTCGCCGCAATTTGCTTATCGGAGCAGGTGTTATTGGCGGTATCGCAGCGGTTGGAGGCATCAGCAGTGCAGCTTCAAGCGCTTTTTCGACCAATACGTCGATCGAAAGCCTTTCGGTCCCTCAAGATGCTGTTACCGAATTGGCTGATTTCTCCGAGGTTCCCTACGGCGACTATTGGAGACTTTCAGCATCCCAGAACTTACCTTTCGGCAGTCTTGTTTGGGCAGATAACAACACCGTCGCAGCCTGTTTGTGCCCAACCGAAAGCTCGCACCCCCTCAATACCATCCGGCTCTACTATTTCGGATCGGCGAACCTGGCAGAGGTCATGAAGAAGCCACAGGGCTTCGATGAAGGATTCGATATCTACGATGTGCGCTGCAGTACTGAAGGGCTCATTTGGACCGAGTGCAATATCTTCGAGAACACCTGGCGCATTTACACCGCTCAGCTCGAGAATGCCACGCTCTCAAATATCTTGCTCGTCGATGAAGGCGATGCCAATTGGGTCACCCCTTCCATCGCCGCATGCGATAATGCAGTATTTTGGCAGGTCGTGCCCGACCCTAACGGCGAATTCGCTAAGGAAAAGGCTGAGCTACGTGCACTTCATTTTGGGCAGAGCAGTTATGAGACGGTGCTCGAATCACTTCACACCTTTGGCTGCAGGATCGTGAGCGTGCCCGAAGGGGTGGCATGCGCTCCGCGCATGAATACCTCGACTCTTTACTACCAACTTACGAAAGTGAACGCGTCCGATTTCTCCGTGGCCGATGAGCTCGTCCTACCCCAGCGCATGACCCCGTGCAATCTGGGATATGGCAAGAGTGGCTTCGCATTCGCACTCGACAACATCTACAACTATGGCGATGGCATTTCGAATTTGGGCACCTACACACCCATGGCGCCGGTCACGCCCTACCAGTATGGCGATCTGCCGTGGTTCCGCTTCGGTCGCACGCCTTCCGCCACGCCTGCTTGGAATGGAGATTGGTTCGTGGTGAAATCGGCGCGCGCGATCTGCGGCACCCATTTCGCCAGCCGTACCTTCTTCATGATCGATATCCCCAATAACACCGACACCTACGGGGAATACCTTGTTTCAGCAGGTACCTGTAAAACGATCGTGGGGCTCAGCCAGATCACCACAACCGTCGAAGGAGAGCATGATCACGCGCTCATGCGCATCTTCACGCCTAAGGCAAAAGAGCCAGGCGATGCCTTCAACGCCTAAGCGCAAATGACTCTGGGCAACCGCCTGTATCAAACGCAACGAGATGTGTCGATAAACATGTTCTTATACCAAACACAGCGTAGACGGGAGGGGTACTCAAAACGCCCCGTTCCGCTATTCAAAGAGCTGGCAAATGCCAGCTCTTTTCATGCGCTCACTCCTATGACGATCTTATTAAATTAATTTTGCAACACAGAGGGTTTTGAGCACCCCTCCCTTTACTACGCTGCACTAAGTGCCTAGAACGTCAGCTCTTCGAGGCGTTCGAAGACGATGTCCTTGCGCGTCAGAAAATCCGATGGATCGAAGATCTCATCGAGCACTTCTTTGGAAAGATGAGCATCGGGGTCAGCCTCAAGACGCTCGCGATAGCTGGGGCCATCAACTGCATTCTGGATGTCTTCCCAAACCTTCATGGCATTGCGCTGCACGATCACATAGGCATCTTCACGTGAAATGCCCGTATCAACGAGGGCGAGCAGTACCTTCGACGAGAAGATAAGGCCCTTCGTACGCCAAAGGTTGTGCTCCATCTTCGCAGGATAGGTTTGCAGACCATCGAGCATCCACTGCATCTTGGAGAACATGTAGTCAAGCGCGATAAAGCTGTCTGCCAGCGCAACGCGCTCGGCGCCTGAGTGCGAGATGTCGCGTTCATACCAAAGCGCCACATCATCATACGCTACTTGAGCGTTCGCCTTCACCACACGAGCCAAGCCACAAACGCGCTCAGCCGTGATGGGGTTGCGCTTGTGCGGCATTGCTGAAGATCCTTTCTGGCCCTTCGTGAAGGGCTCTTCCGCTTCGATCACGTCAGACTGCTGAAGCAGACGCACCTGCATTGCGATCGATTCGAGCGTTGAAGCAGTGACCGCGAGCGCCGACATGACCTGTGCATGACGATCACGCGCAAGCACCTGCGTTGAAAGCGGATCGGGTGTGAGACCGAGCTTTTCACAGACGTACTCTTCAACATAGGGATCGATGCTCGAATAGGTACCTACCGCACCTGAAATAGCACCCGTAGCTGCTACTTCGCGAGCTTGTTCCATGCGTACGAGCGCACGTTTGAGCGCCCAAGCCCAGCTACCGAACTTCATGCCGAACGTCATCGGCTCAGCATGGATACCATGCGTGCGACCAACACAAAGTGTGTTCTGAAATTCAAAAGCACGGCGCTTGCACGTTTCACCAAGCTTTTTGATGTCTTCGATGATGATGTCGCATGCCTGCGTGATCTGATACGACAAAGCAGTGTCGCCCAGATCGGAAGAGGTCATGCCGTAGTGCACCCAGCGCGAAGGTGGCTCTTGCCCTTCGGGAACATCGGCATCGATGTATTCAGCCATGCAGGTGGTGAACGCGATCACATCGTGGTTGGTGACCTTCTCGATCTCGTCGATACGCTCGACCGTAAAATCTGCATGATCGCGAATCCACTGTGCTTCTTCTTTGGTAATGCCGGATTTTCCCAGCTCGGCCTGCGCTTCACACGCAAGCACCTCGATCTCTTTCCAAATGGCGAACTTGTTTTCAAGTTCCCAGATCTTTCCCATGTCGGGGCGGGTGTAACGACCAATCATCGGATGTCCTTTCGTGCGCACTGTCGCAAGCGAGCAGCTTTGACGGATAGGGTTAATTCTACCTGATGCCTATTGTTAGAGCGACCGAATGACACGACGCGCTTCATCGAGCAAGTCGGTATCAGCCGCAACGATCACTTGATCGCCAGGATAGATGCGCGTTGAGGGGCGCACGACCTGGATATCATCGTTATGAGAAGTAGCTACCAAACGAATGCCATCTTGGAAGTCGAGATCGAAAGCTGCCACGCCTTCCTCGTTGTTATGGTTACGCATGGTGGGCACTTTGATCTCGATGAGCCCCACCTGATCGTTCGTGAGCGTGAACGCGACCGACATCGATCCGAGAGCGGCTTCTTCTTGAATCATGCGCGCAATGAGCGCTGTGGATGAAATGCTCTCGATGCCCAGACGACGGAAGATGCGCAGATTCTTGGGGTCGTTCACGCGCGCGAGCGCACGTGAGATACCAAATACGCGATTGGCGATCTCGCAAGAAGCTAGATTGTCTTCGTCATGACCAGTGGTAGCAACAAAGATATCGGCATGGGGAACGCCCGCATCTTCTTGACGCGCAACCTCGCACCCATCGCCTTGAATAACGAGCACGGGACCTTCAAGCGTTTCGGAGAGATGCGTGGCAACTTGAGGATCGCCCTCGATGAGCGCAACCTGATCGCCTTCAGCGAGCAACGTGCGCGCAAGGTATTCACCAACCATTCCTCCACCAACGATCACGCAATACATTGAAGGCTCCTAGTTCTGCATATACTTCGCTATTTCAGGGATCATGCCATGTCGCAGCGCAACGAGCACAGTATCCCCATGGTAAAGAACGCTGCTTGGCGTGGGAATCGAACTGATCTCTCCATCGGCGCGTTCAAAAGCGCAGACGCGTATCTTGTGGCGCTCTTCCAGATCGCTCACCTTGATATAGTCGGAGCGCGTCTGAGAGAGATCGAGCGCAAACTGCACGACCTCGCAATCGCCCAGCGTGGTGATGTGGTCGCCCAAGCCTGAAGAGATCTTCGAGAATATCTCTTCGGCAACGAGCGCCGTTCCACAGACATAGTCGATGCCGAGCTGCAAATAGGCACGTTCGTGACCTGTGTTGTAAAGGCGCGCGACCGCATGCGGCACATCGTAGAGACGACGAGCAATCTCGACCACCATCAAGTTCACATTGTCGCTTTGAGTGACTGCAGCAAGGAAGTCGCACTCGTCGATACCTGCTTTCATGAGCACATCTTCATCGTAGCCAACGCCGGCAAACGTGGCACCATTGAAATCGCGTCCGAGCGAAGCAAATGCGCGCGGATCACGGTCGATCACACAAACATTGTTCTCATAATTGGAAAGCATGAGGGCAAGACGAGAACCCACACGACCACAACCTACCACGATGATATTGCTCATGGCCTGTTGGCTCCTTTCTTGCACGATTTATTCAGTATCAGAATCATACAACATCCGCTGCACCGTGCCTCAACAAAAAAGCGCCCGAGGTGGACGCTTGTGATAAATTCACTTGAGACAAGATCGACACTCGATCAGCAAGGTCTCGCATAATCGAAATGCTGCATTATGCCTTAGAGGAAACGATAGTGGACCGAGCGCGTTCCCCAGTCGCTCGGTGAATCTGCGCCAAGCGCATGATACACACCAGGAGCCAAGTCGAGACAGCGACCGTATTTGCCGAATCCGCCGGTATCGGTAACCGTTGCGATGACGACCTTGTCTTGATAGCAGATCTCAACCACACGACCAAGCAGGTAAGACTGGCTGGCTGGTACAGCGACCGTAACACTGCCTTCGTTGAGTGGGCGACCAGAAGCCGTGGTAGAAACGCCGAACTTGCCTGCACCGTTATCGTTCGTAGAAACGTTATATGCCGAGGCAATACCACTTGACCAAGTGCCATCAGAAAAATCAGGCGTGATCCGCGGGGCGGTGGGCAAGGGGTTGAGGGTACAAACTGCATTTCCCTTTTCCACTGCCTGCGGATTCGCATAGTCAACAGCTACTGCTGCTATGACCGGATCGGGGTCTTTCACCGTGATGGAGCGCTGAGCGCCATCGGATGGATCAAGAGCTTCACTCACGGTGCCATCTTGGTTCTCGTTATTCGAAGAGACACCTAGTCGTGTTTGCGAATCGATAGCGGTGGTATTCGATGATTGAGATGCGCCGATCCCGATAGTTGAAGAATCAACTTCACCATAACCTTGCGCCTGTGTTGCTGCAAAGAAAGAAATAATGCCGGCAACTACGAGCATTATCAGACCGAAGAGCACGAACCGAGAAAGGAAATTCCCGCTTCTTCTATGTACTTTGGCTGCTGCCAAAAAACCTCCAATAAACACAACAAGTCCTGAGCCTGCACGTACGAACACGAGCAAGAAACCTGTTTACGATATGCAGTTGATTAGGATTGGAGCGCGATTACTGCATGTAATGCTTAAGAGCGTGAATCGATTATAGCGTGAGTCTAGAAGGAGAACAAATCAGGAATAGAGGTGAACGGTAGTTCCTATAGGACTTACCTAAAGCCCTTCTTTAAGGCCTATCACTGTAAGCCCAGCGCAATAAACGATTTGAAATTTTCGAACGTAATATAAGAAGGTAGCGTTAAGACGCCTAACTCATAGAAAGTAATGATACTTGCAACGAAGATGAGCAAAATTGCTCCAACATAACAGGTCGTATTCTCAAATATGATGGCGGCGAACAACAGTGCTAGTGCGACAACCCATACGAAGAAGGTAGGTGCCTGAACGAAGAAATTCCGAAAATCATACACTCCTGTGGTGAATGGAACGACTACGAAGCAGGCCTCGCAGAAAAGAAGGAATATACAGATACGCATAGGGAGCGTGCGGTGAACGCTTGGATATACCAAGAAGAACACACCTGCTGGAACAAAATAAAGCGGGAGAAAACTTGCGAATGAACTCCCCTCTTCTGCAAACGTTGTCACTAAGATCACAACCGTTGTGACGAGAAACGCAAGGCCAAAGAATACTAGCGAGAGACGATATGAAGTGGTGCTTGGCTCTTCGCTATGCGAGGCACCGGGCGTGGATGTCTTCTGCTCGTCGTACACCCTTACTTCAGGTTTTCTTGACGATGAATGGTCCTTGCTCAGATTCACCACCCTGCGGTATCGCTCCGATTGGACACGGCTCGGTTCGAGGTCGATGAACGATCCGCTCGAAGGCTTGATGGGCAAGATAGCAAAAAGCATTAAATAAAGAACGATGGCAAGACCACATGTCACGATACATAAAGCAATAGCGATTACCCGCACGAGAAGAGCGTCAACGCTCATGCTTTCCGCAATCCCCGCACATACCCCTCCGATCACCGCATTTTGCGGATCACGATACCAGTTCCTTATCGAGCGCTCCTTTGACACCGGCAGATCAGCGCCTTATAGCTGGATCGAGCATTGTGAAACATATTGCAAGTTCCCTGTGGTTCATTCGTACTTCCTTTTACGCAAGTACGAACAGGTAGATCGAGAAGAACTGGAAGATAGAGCCAGCAAGCACCCACAGGTGAAAGACCGAATGCATGTACTTCTTCTTTTTCGTGCAGGTATAGAACACCGCACCGATCGTGTAACAAATTCCGCCCACCACGAGCAACCAGAAACCAACTGGATCGAGCAGTGCCCAGAGCGCTGGGATGCACACGATGACCGCCCATCCTTGCATCAGATAGAGCAGGGCCGAGATCCATCGAGGGCGATTCACCCAGAAAGCTTCAGCAGCGATGCCTGCAAGCGCAACAACCCACACGAAGATGCAGAGCGGAATGCCGTTGTTGTTGATGAGCGTGACCAGACAATACGGCGCATAACAGCCAGCAATATAAAGATAGATGCCGCAATGGTCGAGCACCTTGAACACCCGTTTGGCTGCTGGCACAGCGATCGCATGATAGAGCGTGGACATGAGATATTCGACCACCATCGTGATCGAATAGATGAGCGCCGCTGCCAGCAACAAGCCTCCACCATGAGTAACTGCTTGCACCACACACAGCGGAATGGCAGCGATGGCAAGTAGAGCTCCTACCCCATGCGTGACCGCATTGAAGATCTCTTCGCCTAGGGTGTAGTCCTTCTGAGGCTTGGTCTTCATTGATGGCGCGATAACGCTTGACATTGCTGCTCCTTCTAGGATCTAGCATCTTGGTTGAAGAGGCTCTAGGCACCCATGGTGCCGAGCCACCCTTCCAGCTGCAGGGTCAGTTCACTATTCTACTGCATCGAGGATGCAGAAGATTCGGCAGCTGTCTGCGTTTTATTGCCGCCAGGATGACACCAGGAGAACCAGGCAAATGCATCATCTTGCTCGGTATCGATAAGCTTGAGCGTAGAGGCACCCACCCCTGCTGCGGTGAAAGCGATGATGGTCGTAAGTTGCTTGTGACGCTGAAGTGGGTTCGTTTGCAAAGAAGCCATCTGCACCTTCGTGCGCGGTGTGATAGTGCGGTTGGTGCTGATGCCGCTGTTTTCGATCGTCACATAGGTGCTGTCATAGCCAAAGCCCGAACCTTTATGCCAAAGGAGCGCACCCACGATATCCACGATGAAGAGCAAAAGAGCCACGCCGTAGAGTACGCGCGCGAACACATCGGCCATGGTGTAGAAGATGAGGTAATCGCTGAGTTCCGAATATGATAAGAGATCGAAGTTCAGGGGTAACGCCAGTATAAACATAGTAATGAAGGTGATGATAGCCAGCCAAAACCCTCCGCCCTGCAGAATAGCGCGACGCGTGATGGCACGACGGCGCGCACGGGTAGGGAGCTTCTTGTCTGGTGCGGGCAGATCTTGCCACTCCGGTAAAAGACCCGTGAGAATCTCATCGACCTTATCGAGCTTGATGAACGGATGGATGACCAAGCGTGCCTGATTGTTCGTGGACGACTCCGAAGAGTCTTGAGTGGCACTTGCAACGCGTGCGAGCGAAAGCGTACCGGATTTGAGCAAGCGCTGGAAGAATGATTGGCTGATCTCGACCGATTGGATGCGATCGATATCGATGCCATTGAAGTTGTGGTTGATGATGCCGTACTCGGTCTCGATACGTGCGCCACGCCTGCGAGCACGGAATCCACCATAAGAAAGGCAAGCTCCACCTACCGTGATGAGCCAGACCACGAGCATGATGGCGATAAAGGAACCTACGATACTCACGATAACGCCGACCATCCATGAGGTTGGGATGAGGTCGATCAAGCCGGTAACCGTGCTGATCATTTCATCTTCAGTGGTGTTGAACATATAGCCGATACCCGACAAGATAGAGCTCAGCGTGGCGAATATCGAAAGGAAGACCACGACTACCGAGGTCTTGCCAGTCATGCCCGTAAGCACCAGTTGCTTATTGGAAAGCCCGTATTCATAGGTGGCAGCACCCGTGTCGATGAACTCGCCTCCGAATACTCCACGAAAATCATTCACCAGATGAGCAGGGGTGTCGAGCGTATTGTATTCAGCCGCTTGGGAAGCGGTTGGCACAACCGCCGGTGCAGGAATAGTAGTGGCCGGCGTGCCAGAGGGAGCCGGAAGCGTTGTAGCTGCAGCGCTCTGCGAAACAGCCGCACCTAACGTTTCAACTGCTTGTTCGGCGGTCATGCCTGCAGGCATCTCAACACCAGCAGCTTTCATCTGCGCGAACTGCTTGCGCGCGAAGAGCTCCTTTCGCAGCGCTTCAGCTGCTGATTTCTCGATGTAAGGAAGCGTGATCGCGGTGTTCGATGCCCCGCCCGCCGTTTCGACGCTCACGGTACAAACCCCGGCGATACGTTGGAAAAGCGTTGCTTTCTGATTGATCGATTGGATGCGCTGATAGGGAACATGAGCACGCTTCTTCGAGATGATGCCCGAATAGAAACTGAATTCCTCGTTGGAATACTCGTACCAGATGTAGCTGTAACTGATGAGCCGCACCAGCATCACAACGCCCGTGATCACAAGAATGAAAGCAAGCAGCATCAGCAATACGATGAAGATAGTGCCATCTGATGCAGTGATGTCGATCAGCTCAAAGAGCGCATCACCTGCCGATGCAATAGCCACCACGAACACAAAGGGCAGGACGCGCAAAGCGCCGAGCCAGACATAGCTGTGATTGAGCTTATGCTTCACCGGCGCTGCAGCAGCTGCGGGCGCAGATGCAGGTTCAGGAGCAGGCATCGCCACCGGCGAGCCCGTGGGCGCAGGCGGCTGAGGCGTTTCGTTCGGTACAGAAGTATTGGGAGATTCCACGCGCTACACATCCTCTTTAGCAAGGCGAGCGAATTCGGCGGCTTGATCGCGCAGCGTTTCAGCTTCAGCAGCGGGAAGCCCCGGGATCTCCATCGATCCTGCTGCGGTCGAGATCGTGACCGACGCAAGCCCCATCATGCGCAGAAGCGGACCTTGGCGCGTGTCGGTATTCTGCACGCGAATGAAAGGCACCACCGTGTGCTTTCGCACGATGATGCCACACATGATATCGAGAAATTCCCTTGAAAGGGCATAGTTCCACCGAATGTAGCGCAGCGGCGTGATAACTACCCAAAAGAGAACAAGCAAGACAACGAAACAGATAAACGATATGAGGCAATACGGACCTGCCCACCAAGACATACTCTCATCAACAAGGAGTGCGATTCCGCCAACCGCGAAGACACACAAGAACACGAGCGTGAGGGCGATCGTATCGCTTACGCGCCACACGTTCTTGATGCGCGGATCGAGCTTTTGCTTCTGGGTTTCTTCCATGAATGTCTCCGTTTGCCTTCGAGTGCGATTCGTTCTTCCGATTATAGCGGCATGAATAGCCTGCACTAGAAAGTGTAAGCATCTTTTAATACGCACCTGACAAAAGCGCAAGCGATCAAGAATACTAGCTTGCTGCAGAACAACGAAGCAGCAATCTGGTGAGGCGGATACGGAGGATTCGCGCAAACGCGTGAAGAGCAACTACTGTTATCAGTAATAGCGATAGTAGGCAGCGCACGAACCTTCCGAAGAGACCATGCACGGACCGACCGGATTCTCCGGCGTGCAAACTTTGCGGAAAAGCGGGCATTCATCAGGCGCCATGATGCCACGCAAGACATCTCCACAACGGCAACCCTTCGGATTCTGCGTAGGTTCCACTTCAGGATGGAAGCGCTTGACCGCATCGAAGGTTTCGAATTCTTCGCGGATCGCATAGCCCGAACCAGGAATCACGCCAAGTCCGCGCCAGGTGGCATCGACGGTGTCGAACACTTCATCAATCGCAGCGAGTGCAACGGGGTTTCCTTCACGCATAACTCCGCGTGAATAGGCGATCTCGATCTCTGCGCGCCCTTCGTGTAGCTGGCGCATGATCATGGCAATGCCTTGCAGTACATCAACTGGCTCGAACCCGGTGATCACGCCAGGAATGCCATATTTTTCTGCAAGGAATTCATAGGGCTTGGTGCCGATGATCGTGGAAACGTGACCAGGCAGAATGAGCGCATCGATCTTCAATTCCGGATCGGAAACGATCACTTCAAGAGCATTGGGCATGTTCTTATGCGCGACGAACACCGAGAAATTCTTCAGGCGGAGCGCTTGTGCGCGCTTGATCGCCATAGCAACAAGGGGTGTGGTGGTCTCGAAGCCTACTCCTACGAACACGATCTCTTTATCGGGGTGTTCTTGGGCAAGCTTGAGTGCGTCGAGCGGCGAATAGACGATGTTGATCGAGCGACCTTCAGCCTGTTCTTTGAGCAGGCTTGAGGTGGAGCCAGGAACGCGCGTCATATCACCAAAGGTGGCGATCATCACATTCGGAATGCGTGCGAGCGCGATAACGGTATCGATATCTTCATTGGAGGTTACGCAGACCGGACAACCAGGACCGGACACGAGCTTCGTATCGTTCGGCATCAGATCGCGCAGACCGTTGCGCGCGATAGCAACGGTGTGAGTCCCACATACTTCCATGAGCGTTGCCTGTTCAGGCGCCCACGAATCGATGGAATGGATAAGGCCTTTTGCAAGCGCAGGATCTTTGAAGGCAGAGAGATCCATGACCTAGATCCCTTCAAGATCGGCAAGCTCGGGGAAGCTCTTCACCAGATCGAGCGTTTCCTGGGCGAACTGCTCATCGACCACTTCGATAGCGAAGCCCGCATGCACGAGTACGTAGCTGCCCACTTCTGCCTGAGGCGTGAGGTCAAGGGAAATCTCGCGCGTTACACCGAGGATATCGACCGTAGCAAGGTTGCCTTCATCGATCTCTTTGACTTGGGCTGGAATCGCTAAACACATGATTACTGACCTCCCTCATTCGAGTGCAATCCTATCACAGCCTGGCCGTAGGAGACCGAAGCATCGTTAGGCGGCAGCTCGCGATTGAGGGCGATGGTGAAACCTGCAGCTTGCAGCTCTGAAAGGGCGCGTTCGGTAAGGTAGCGGTTCATGAAAACTCCACCCGAAAGCGTAACGATGTTGATGTCGTAAAGCGCGCGCACGGTTTCTGCTGCCGTGAGGATGGCGCGCACCACTGCTTCATGGAAGCGACGCGCGATGAGGGCCTTATCGGCACCAGCTTGCAGATCATCGAGCAGCGCCTCGAACACGGGGGCAGGATCGAGCAACAACACAGAGGTATCTTGCGCGGTACTCTGTTCAGTAGCGGTGTTCTTGATCAGCCCGAACTGGTAGCGCTCGGAAGCATCGAGCTCGTAGGTTGGATCCACCGCTTCCAGCGCAAGCGACGAAGTTGTTCTTTTGGCTTCGGCAAGAAGCGTTTTCAGCTTGTCGGCAGCATCTGTTCCCAAACCCTTCGTGATCTCGGCCTCGAGCAGGATCGCGCCTTCGCCTTCATAGCGTGGCTCGTTGCAAATACCGAGAAGCGCTGAAGCCGCATCGAAGAGACGTCCCATCGAAGAAGTGAAGGGGGTGTTGATGCCGCCCTCGATCATCTTGGTCATAAGTTCGGTCTCTTGTATCTGATCTGCGAAGAAGGACTGCGCGAAGGGATGCTCGAGCAAATCGAACGCCCACAACACGCCATAAGCACAGCGATCGGTATGATGAATTGCCTGCGTGCCTCCTGGCAGCGGGAAGTATGCAACGTTGATGAAACGCTCGAATGTGATGAGATTCGAGAGTAGCACCTCTCCACCCCAGATCGCGCCATCAACGCCGTAGCCTGTGCCATCGAAGGCGATACCGCAAACTGGACCCTCGAGTTCGTTTTCTGCCATTACGGCAACCACATGCGCATGATGATGCTGCACTTCCGTAAGCGGAAGATCATGTTCGCTCGCTTGCGCGCGTGCCCACTTGCTAAGCACATATTCGGGATGCAGATCGCACGCGAGCTTAGTGGGCTTTAAGTGGAAGAGCTTCTGGTAAAGGTCTTTCGTTTCGAGCCAGTTGTCGAACGAGGCAACATGCTCAATATCGCCCAGGTGCTGAGAAACGAACGCTTCTTCACCGCGCGTGATCGTGAAGGTATTCTTGAGCTCGGAGCCAACTGCCAACAGTTCAGGAGACTCTTCATCGGATTCGCACGTTTGAGCAGGCAGCTTCACCGGTGCGGGCGCAAAACCACGCGCACGGCGAATGACCTGGACCACCGGGTCCACCCCAACAGGCTCGAGTACACGAACCACCGAATCGTCAAAGCGCTCGATAATAGCGCGATTGTTCACCAAGAATGCATCAGCAATGCCCGCAAGCTGTTCGAACGCTTCGTGCTCTTCGATCACGATCGGATCGTCGTGCACGTTGCCTGAAGTCATAACGAGCAAGCCATCGAAGGCACGTGCGATCAAATGCTGCAGCGGTGTTGCCGGCAACATGACGCCCAGCTCAGGCAGATCGCCCGCAAGATCGAGCGGCAGCTCAATATCGTTGCGTTTGCGCAGCAATACGATCGGACGTGCACTCGATTCAAGCTGCGTCTTTTCCGCTTCATTGATGAGCGCATAGCCACGTGCCTGTTCGGTCGAGTGCGCCATGACCGCAAACGCTTTACCGTAACGATGCTTTCGTTCACGCAGAGTCGCCAGCGCTTCGGCATTCAGTGCATCGCACACCAAGTGATAACCACCCAGCCCCTTCACCGCCACGATCTTGCCACGCCTGAGCAACTTCACGCAGTCGTCAACGAATTCATCGGAATCTTCCGCTGTGAATGCCCAATCCAGACTATCGATCGAGAGTTTTTGAATCTCATTGGGAAGCATGCCTTCCACATCGATCCACCCCAAACGTGGCCCACAATTGAAACAAGCGTTGGGCTGAGCATGAAAGCGACGGTCCATCGGATCGTCATATTCTGTTTGACAGGGATCGTCCATAGTGAACTCTTTCATGGAAGTATGTTCGCGATCGTAGGGCAGCTCATCGATGATGGTGAAGCGGGGACCGCAATTCGTGCAGTTGATGAAGGGATAATGATAGCGACGATTCTCGGGATCGAAGAGTTCGGCCACACAGGCATCGCAGGTAGCAAGATCGGGCGAAACAAGCGTGGTCTCGTTCACTTCAGCATCGTTCGAAAAGCGAATCTCGAATTCGTCGAAGCCTTCGACGGCCGCTTCGTTGAGCTCAAGCTCTTTCACGTTGGCCGCTTCAGGCGCTTCTTGCACGAGCGCGATCGCAAAACAATCGAGATCGTTCTGTGTGCCTTCGACGTGGATCGTCACCCCATCGAGCGCGTTCAGCACCCAACCAGTCAGGTGGAACTTCTGTGCGCACCTGAAGACAAAGGGCCGAAAACCGACCCCTTGAACTACTCCTTTGACCGTAATATCGAGCGCTTCGCGCACTTCGTTTTCTGCCATGCTCACTACTCCGTAACGCGTGCGACCACGTTGCGCAACACCTTTGAAAGAAGGCGCAACGTAACTGAAGAATTGTCGGGAAGATGAATGTAGACACAGCGCCTACCACGGGATGAAAGGATAGAAAAATCACCCATAGCTTGCGCCTTTTCGAGTTCGCCAAGGCTTTGGGCTTTCGCATTCTCCACTTCGATATCGCGCGGTTCGTCTGCCGAAAGCACGAGGAACACTCCGTTATTGCGTCCACCCTTGTGCAGCTGACCCGTCGAATGCAAATAGCGTGGTCCAATCTCCAAGCAAGACGGGATGCGGCAGCGCTCTGCGATGCTGTGACGAATCTCTTCGAGTGCTTCACGGCGACCTTCGCCCGTGAAGGGCAAGAAAGCATTCAGTGAGAAGTAATCTCCTGGCTCGATACTGCGGCAGAGTGCGGTAATCGCACCAGAAACCGTTTCATCGAGCATCGTATCTTCCAACGCCTCGGAGACGTGCACTTCGATCTCGCCCACAGGCACACCCGCTAGACCGTTCTGAGTAAAGTTGGGCGTTTCACCACCTTCTTCTAAGATGCGCAAGACTTCAGTCTTCGCCGCCTGCACATCGGGCTGATCGAACGGGCAGATCTCCATGAGATAGCCCACCATGGCGATGGCGTATTCCCACATAACGAAGTGACCGGCAAGATCGATCACATTCTCGACCTTGAAGGTGATGCGCGGAATATCGGGATTCAAGAACTCGAGCGACTGATAGTAATTCAGACGTTCGTCAAACAGGTCGGTCTTGGTTTCATAGATGATCGCTGTACGATCCTTCGTGTCTTCGGAGAGCGTGAGCGAATCGGTTTCGATGTTGGGAAGGATGCCTTCGCCTTCTTTGCCCAAGCTTTCTGCTACTAGTTGCTCGATCCATAAGCCCAGTACGCGGCCACGCTTTGGGGAGAGGAATGCGAACTTATTGCGACTTTGCACATAGTTTTCGTAAAGGAAGGATGCCAGCACGAGCGCAGGATTGTCAATGCTGTCGCTACTGCACAGCATTTCAGCACGCGCCGCACTGCGCATGAGCGCATTGAGGTTGATGCCTGCAAGCGCGGCTGGCAAGAGACCGAACACGGAAAGCGCCGAATAGCGTCCGCCCACGCTCGGTTCACCCGTGAACACACGCAGCCAACCTTCTTCTTTTGCGCGCTTTTCCAGATCGGAACCAGGATCGGTAATAGCAACCAAGTGGTTGTAGAGCTCTTCTTGTGAGAGCTTCTCACGCATGATCGCCATGACCGCCTGCATGATGGTGTGCGGCTCGATCGTGCTGCCTGATTTTGAAGAATGGATAATGAGCGTGCTCTTCGGATCACATTCCGACATGATGGCGCGCACACGCACGGGCGAAACCGAATCGATGGTCTTGAACGAAATGAGCGAAGAATCCGCTTTGTTGTATTTCGTGAGCGTCATGGGCGCTTGGGTGGATCCACCCTGCCCCACGAGCACGACCGTTTTCAAACCACGCGCGATCAAGGAATCGGCGAAGTTCTGGATCTCGGAAAGCGCCAGGGGTGGCTCGCTTGCCAGCGTGGTCCAGCCCATAAAATCATGAGCGAAAAGCTGGGCATTTTCGGAGAAGTTGAAAAGGCTGCTGTCTTTGGCGTGAATACGACTCGCAACCTGGTCATCGATGAGCGTTTGCGCCGGAGCACCGGGCGTGGCTGCTTCAAAATTAATCATAGGTTCCTACTCGAACTATCGATGGATCAACCGTTTCGGTTGGTTTGCCTCATTTTACCGAAGTAGCAGCACGGGCGCTACACAATGGCAGCCACGATATCGTCAAGCCACGAAGAATCCACCTGATCGACCTTGCCCGCATCGCAAAGCGCGGCAATGGTAGGATTCGTGGGAATCTGAGCAGTCGCGCCGATCTCGTATTCTTGCGCAAGCACATCCACTTGGCTTTCGCCGAAGATAAAGTGCTTCTCGTTACAGTTCGGACACACGAAATAGGCCATGTTCTCAACTAGGCCGAGCACCGGGACCTTCATGGCCTCTGCCATGTTCACTGCTTTTGCCACGATCATACCCACCAGCTCTTGCGGCGAAGTGACCACGATGATGCCATCGACCGGCAACGATTGAAATACCGTGAGCGGGACATCGCCCGTTCCTGGAGGCATGTCAACGAGCAGATAATCGATATCGCCCCACACTACATCACTCCAGAATTGCTTGACCACGCCAGCGATCATAGGACCACGCCAAATGACCGGATCGGTTTCGTTTTCGAGCAACAGATTGGTCGACATGACCTTCGTGCCATCGGCTGCCACCGCAGGCAGAAGTCCGTCGGGAGAACCCATCGTTTTACCTTCGATGCCGAACATACGAGGAATGGATGGACCCGTGATGTCGGCATCAAGGATACCCACGTTCTTCCCCTGCTTCGCGAGCGCCGCTGCGATCAACGAGGTAATGAGCGACTTGCCAACGCCGCCCTTGCCACTCACCACACCGATCACTTTCTTGATGTTCGACTTGGGATTCGGCGCTGCTTGCATGCTCTGTGGCTCACGACGTTCAGCGCACGTCTTTCCGCAGGTCTGACAGTTATCGCTGCATGTTTCGCTCATCGCCTAACTCCTTATTGTTCTGCGCTTCTTCTCTTGAGCGCGTATCTCTATCGCTGTGAACACGTGCCAACTGGTGGCAGCTACATTTCAGTCGATGCTACAACTTTACCACTGCCCCTTCAAGGCAAGATCGGAGCTGCTTACGAAGAAGGTATGGACAAAAAAGTTTCGGAGCAGATCGATCTTTGCTCGAAAACCTCATACTACGCTAAAACAAAAGGTCAGGGCATGCCCTGACCTTGAGATTCATGGTGGTCGGAGGGGGATTCGAACCCTCGACACACGGATTTTCAGTCCGTTGCTCTACCAACTGAGCTATCCGACCAGTATGTGACGCCGAATGTTTACGACGCGAGTTGTTATTGTACTACTAACATTTTTTCGGTCAAGCAACCTGCAGGACTTATACGGTGAACGCATTAAAGCGTAAGTTTATTTTTTCGAGAGCTCTTCTATCAATGCTGGCACTACTTCAAACACATCTCCCACGATGCAATAATCGGCCACGTCGAATATGGGCGCATGGGGATCTTGATTGATCGCAACGATCGCATCCGAATGATCCATGCCTGCCACATGTTGCACCGCACCTGATATTCCGCAAGCGAAGTAGATCCGTGGCGAAACCGACGAGCCTGTCTGGCCAACCTGTTTGCTCGCAGGCAGCCATCCCTCTTCAACAACTGAACGCGAACAACCCACGGTTCCCCCCAGCAACGCTGCCAACTCTTCGAGCATCGCGAAGTTCTCAGGACCTTTCATGCCGCGTCCACCCGAGACGATAACCTCTGCATCTTGCAAGGATATGCCGTTATCATTCGCATCTTTGATGAAGTCCTTCACTCGGACGCGCACCTGTTGGGGAACAAGATTTTCTCTGATCACCTCCATGCTCTTGCTGAGAGCTGGCTCGGGCAGCGGCATAGCACCAGGACGCACTGTCCCCATTTGCGGATGGGTGTTCGCACTGATGCGCGCATAAAGATTGCCGCCGAATGCAGGGCGCTCCCATTGCATGATGGCTGTTTCAGGATCGATGTAGAGGGCCGTACAATCTGCGGTTAATCCTGCTTCGAGCTTCACTGCCACATGCGATGCGAGCTCGCGACCGTTCGCTGTTGCGCCTACGAGGATGATCTCTGGCAGGTATTTCTTGCACAGATAAGAGAATGCCTCGGCATACGGGTCTGCGGTGAAATGACGATAGCTCTCCCCTTCGATCACGTATGCCTTACCAGCGCCATACGTTCGCGCCATCTCGAGTGCTTCGTCTGCATCGTGCGCGATGATGACTGCGGCCACTTCCTGATCGATCTCATCGGCGAGTCGGCGCGCCTGCCCTAAAAGCTCTGCTCCCACTTGCTTCGGCTTTCCCTCGAATTCCTCCAAGAAGACCCAGATATCGCGATGATTGTTCTTTTCCATCTCTGATTCCCTTTGCATTTTGAATGTTCCCTCGAATCGTTACACGAGCAGTTTTGCTTCAACGAGCTCTTCGATCAGCTCATGCGCCTTTTCCTGCGCGCTGCCCTTCAGAAAGATTCCCTCCGAACAGCGCTCAGGAACGAAAGATTTCTGCACGCGCGTAGGTGAACCTTTGAGACCGATCTTCAACTCATCAAGGCTGCCCTTAAGATCTTCGAAGTTGATCTCTTTTGCTTCATGAGCAAGCGCATCGAGCGTACTTTGGATGCTGGCATAACGCGGTTTGTTACTCTCTTTCATAACCGTGCACACCAAAGGCAACTGTGCCTCGAGTACCTCAACGCCTTCATCGGTCTTACGCTTGATGGTCGCACGCCAGCTTTCACACGAAACGCACATGGACATACGTTCACTTTCATCTGCTTGAGCGGTCTCGAGATACAGATCGAGCACTTGGTTGATGCAAGCACAGTTGAGATGCTGGGCGAGCGACGAGATGGTTTGCCCCGTGTCGCCATCAATCGCCTGTTTACCACCAAGCACAAGATCGAAAGAACCAAGATGATTGATAGCTGCACGAAGAATGTAGCTCGTGGCGAAGGTGTCCGATCCGCCGAACTTCCTATCGGTGATCAGGTACCCTTCGTCTGCACCCATCGCATACGCTTCTTCAAGGATCGCACTCGCCTGGCTGGGACCCATCGTGAGCGCGATCACTTCCGCACCGATTTCATCCTTGAGCTGAAGTGCCATCTCGAGCGCATGACGATCGTAAGGGTTCATGATGCTCGGCACCCCTTTTCGAATGAGCGTATTCTTCACTGGATCGATCTTGATCTCGGTCGTATCGGGCACCTGTTTCAAACAAACTGCGATTCTCATGGTTCCTTCTTTGCTCGGTAATTTGCGACTATGACGACACAAGCTGTTTTGCAATGGTGATGCGTTGGATCTGGTTCGCTCCTTCGAATATCTGGAACACTTTCGCATCGCGCATGAGCTTTTCGACCGGATATTCTCGGCTATACCCATAACCACCCAAAACCTGAATAGCGTTCGAAACAACCTCCTGCATGGAATCTGAAACGAACGTCTTGCAGATCGCGCCTTCTGCTTGTACCAAATTTCCTGAGTCCATCAGGCGCATCGTATTGTTCACGAGACAGCGTGAAGCTTCGGTCTTTATGGCCATATCTGCCAACAGTCCCTGCACCAATTGGAAGCTAGCCAGCGGACTGTCGAATTGCTTTCGTTCTTTGGCATAAGCGAGCGCCTCATCAAGCGCCCGCTGCATGATGCCGACACCCATGGTGCAAACGAACGCGCGCGATAGATTGAGTGCATTGAGCGCAAGTTTCATGCCTTCGCCCACGTTGCCCAACACACGGTCCTTGGGAACGACAGCGTTATCTAAGATCAGTTCAGTGGTGTTTGAAAGACGCAGGCCCATCTTGTCTTCTTCGGCACCAACCTTCACCCCTGGCATATCGCGATCAACGATGAACGCCGTAATGCCATGGGCACCTGCTTCGGGGTCGGTTTTGCAGAAGACGATATAGATCTGAGCAAGGCCACCATTGGTGATGAAGGTTTTTGAAGCGTTGAGTAGATATCCTTCTTCAGTTTCGACAGCAGTTGAACGAAGGCTCGCAACATCCGAACCAGCATTGGGCTCGGTGAGCGCGAAGGCGGCGAACTGACGCTGCTGGACCACATCGGCGAAGTATTGAGCTTGCTCGGGCGTGCCAGCCAAAATAACATTGCGCAACGCAACGAACGTAGTAACGAACGTGATCGCATAACCGGCATCCACTTTTGCCAACTCTTCGAAGATCATTGCCGTTGTTTCATAATCAAGTCCCGTGCCGCCATATTCTTTGGGCACTTCTGTCAGATGAAGGCCAAGATCGAACCCGAATTCGTATAATTCAGCAGGGCATTCTCCTGTTCGATCAGCTTCAGCTACATAAGGCTTCAATTCTTGCTCGGCAATATCGCGAACAAGATTGATGAGTGCTTTTTGTTCCTTGGTGTAGAGCAACGTCATCGTAGGTTCTCCTATATGTTCGATTAGCTTGAGAACGGTGTGCAAGCTTCAAGCCAACTTTCCTTCGATATATAGGTTATACCATATTGATTTTCGTTTTTTTATATTGTTTTACCTATATGTTCTAGGAATCACTACCTCATCTATCACACCATCAGGTTGCCGAACATACGAAACGAGCTTTACCGGACAAACGTTTGGCGCATCGAAACGGAAAGGAGCAAGTGCATCATCGCCTGCAAATCATAGGGATCACTGATTCTCTGGTTAGCTTAGTTGTTCTTTGATTTCTTGTTTTGGACCTTCTTTTTGAGATAGAAAAAGGTCAGGATGGGGTGGCGCGTGAGCATGCGCGGTCCTGCATAAGCCATTATCTTGCGAATATGGGCGCGCTGTTCAGGTTTGTAGCAATGGATCGTACAGTCTTCGCAGTTGCCTTTATGCTCTCGCGGGCAGACACGCGTACGTTCGATGCTGTATGCGATCGCTTGCGCACAATCAGGACAAATCCCCTGTTCATCCCTTGCCCGATCATCATCCTTATGGTGGGCGGCACAATAGATCTGCGCCATGGCATAGAGCGTTTTCGTATCGCGACGAAAACGCTTCTTTTCGCCTGCCCGATCTGCCCAATGCTTCGTAGCGCTCACCTGATCTCCTTGTCTGATCGACACTGCGCTTTTATACCATAATAAAATGCTCTGACCGTAGGCCAGAGCATTGATTCGTTTCTTTTGGACGAAAAACTAATCCCAAGCGCTGCGACCTTCGAGGGCTTTCTTACCAATATCGCTCCTGAACTGCACCCCTTCGAAGTTGATGCGCTTGATCGCTTCATAGGCGCGATGACGCGCCGATTCGAATGTTGAACCAAGGCCGACTACGTTCAGTACGCGACCACCTGAAGTGATGAGCTCGCCATCAACATTCAGCGCCGTGCCAGCATGAAAAACAAGTACCTTGTTCAGATCCTCAGCATCTTCGACCCCAAGAATGACCTTGCCCTTCTCATACGAGCCGGGGTATCCCTCCGAGGCGAGCACAACACTGAGCGCCCAGCTGTCGCTCCAGTCCAGATCGATGTCGCCATCGCGACCTTCAGCCACCGCCATCATGATATCCACTAGATCGCTCTTAAGGCGCGGCAAAACAACCTGCGTTTCTGGGTCGCCGAAGCGTGCGTTGAACTCAAGCACCTTCGGTCCTTCGGGCGTGAGCATGAAACCGCCATAAAGCACACCGCGATAGTCGTGCTCGAACGGCTCTTTCGCTGTTGCTGCAGCGGCCACTTCCATGATGCGCACCATCTCGGCCATCTCTTCATCGGTGACGATAGGCACGGGAGAATATACGCCCATGCCGCCCGTGTTGGGTCCAAGATCACCATCGTAGGCGCGTTTGTGATCTTGCGCTGGAGCCATGCAAAATGCTTTGCCATTCGTAACAAAGGCAAGCAGCGAACATTCCGGACCGGTGAGCATCTCTTCAACCACTACGGTGTTGCCTGCAGAGCCAAATTCGCCGGAGAAACACGCTTCAACGCCTGCACGTGCTGCATCGAGAGTTTCCGCAACGATAACGCCTTTGCCCGCCGCAAGGCCATCGGCCTTCACCACGAGCGGCGCGCCCAGTTCATCGCAGTAAGCAAGCGCTTCATCTTTATTGGTGAAGCTCTTATAGCGTGCGGTCGGGATACCGTTCGCTTCCATGAATTCTTTGCTGTAGGTCTTCGAACCTTCGAGTTGCGCGCCTTGCGCATCGGGACCAAATACCGCGATGCCTGCTTCGCGCAGCACATCGGCAACGCCTTTCACGAGCGGCGCTTCAGGACCGATGACCACCAGTTCAACATCGTTTTGACGCACGAAATCGAGTACCGCGTTACCATCTTCGATGTTGAGCGATTTGATATTGGTACCCAGTTCAGCGGTGCCACCATTACCTGGCGCGATATAGATCTCGCTACAGCGAGGGCTTTTTGCCAGCGCCCAGGTGATCGCATGCTCTCTGCCGCCACTGCCTAAAACTAGAATATTCATGAGATACCTTTCACGCGCTGGATGATCGCGGTTGGCTACTTTGTGTAATGATTAGCGGGCTTCCCAGCCGTTGAAAATCGTCTGATCACGATCGGGGCCGACCGCGATGATCGAAGCGGGAACACCAGTAATGTCTTCGAGATACTGAACGTAGGCCTGCGCATTCTGCGGCAAATCCTCGAAACGTTTACAATCGGAAATATCGATGCCCTCCCAACCAGGAAGCTCTTCGTAGATAGGCTTCAAGCTGGGAGAACAGATGAGTTCTTGATCCATGGGGAAGTAGTCGTAGCGCTTGCCCTCGATCTCGTAAGCCACACACACTTTGATGCGCGGCACGCAAGAGAGCACGTCGAGCTTAGTAAGCGCAACATCTGTGAGCGAATTGACCTGCGCGGCATAGCGTCCAACGACCGCATCGTACCAACCACAACGGCGCTTACGACCCGTGGTAACGCCATATTCTCCACCCACTTCACAGAGACGCTCTCCCACTTCATCGGTAAGTTCGGTCGGGAACGGGCCAGAACCAACACGCGTAATGTAGGCCTTCGCGATGCCGAGCACGCGGTCGATCGCCTTCGGGCCAACACCCGTACCGATCGGTGCGCCACCTGCACAGCAGGAAGACGAGGTGACGAAGGGATAGGTGCCGTGGTCGATGTCGAGCATGGTGCCTTGCGCACCTTCGAAGAGAACTGACTTGCCATCGGCGAGCGCGGTGTTGAGCAGGTGCGTAGTTTCTGCCATATGCGGACGAATGCGCTCTGCCAGAGGCAGGTACGCTTCGCAGATCTGGTCGACCGTGTAGGTGGGAAGATCATAGATCTTCGAGAGGATCTGATTCTTCAGCTCGAGCACGGAGGCAACCTTCTCACGGAAGACCGCTTCGTCCATCATGTCCTGGATGCGAATGCCACGACGGGCGACTTTGTCTTCATAAGCAGGACCGATGCCCCGTTTCGTCGTACCGATGAGCTTGGTGCCACGCTTCGCTTCGCTCGCACCATCAAGATCGATGTGATAAGGCATGATAACGTGAGCATCGCAAGAAACAAGCATGCGATCGGTTGAGAAGCCCGCTTCGTTGATGGTACTCATCTCTTCAATGAGCACGTTCGGATCGATCACGCAGCCATTACCGATGACTGGCGTAACATCGTCATACATAACTCCAGAAGGGATGAGGTGAAGGGCAAGCTTCGTATTGCCCGTGATAACCGTATGCCCTGCGTTGTTCCCTCCCTGATAGCGCACAACGTAGTCGTAGTCCTTTGCGATCAAGTCGGTGATCTTGCCTTTGCCTTCATCGCCCCACTGGGCGCCTAGAAGAACAGTGCTCGGCATAGGTATTCCTTTCGACAGTTCAATCTACCTGAAAAATATATCACAGTTCGAAGAAATTACAGGAGCAATCGCACTCGCGCACCAGGGCAGCGACACTCGGGTGACAGGTGAAAAGAATAACCTGTCGATAGCGTGAAAGCTCAACGATCACCTTGATGGCTTCACGGCGACGCTCATCGTCGAAATTCACCAGGATGTCATCACAGAGGATAGGCAGCGAGCGGCCCACATTTTCGGCAGTGATGAGAAGGGCAACGCGCAACGCAAGATAAAGCTGTTGGCGCGTGCCGAGCGAAAGCAGCTGGGGAGGACAAGCGGTCTTCACGCTGTCGAGAGCTTCGATCTCACCTTCGGCGTTCATACGCACTTTCTGCCAAGCACCCTTCGTCATCTGCGCGAAGAGGCGTGAAGCCTGCTTGTAGACTTCGGGCTGGCTTTTGCGCTCCCACTCAGCGATCGAGACTTCTAGGCTGCGCTGCGCGAGCAACAGCACGGCAAGTTCGTGATAGCGTTCTTTCAGGCGCGCATCCACGATCGCCTTGCGTTGTTTCGCCTCATCGAAGGTGGTGGCATGACGTGCATGCGAAAGCTCACTTGAAATCTGACCGAACTGGAGGTTCGTATCTTGGATAAGCTCACTCGTTTTAGCGCGCTCAGTGTTCTTGCGTTCAATGATCGCTTCAAGATCAGTCAGTTGTGCCTCGGGATCGAGCCCCATTGAAAGACAAAGATCGCGGCGCTGCTCCGCAAGCGTGCTGAGAAGCGATTCGAGCGACGCACGCTGCAAGGAGAGCGCCTGGAGGTTCTGCTTGGTAGTTTCTTCGTTCGTACGCATATCATGTGCAAGATCGAGCAAATGACGCGCTTGACGTATCGAACCTTCGGCGGCGCTGAATCCGCGCTGATCAAGAAACCATTTCGCACGATTCTTATGGTTGACAAGATCGCGCTCGCAGAGTTCAAGGTGCTGCTCGTCTTGATACTTGACCCATTCGTAATCGCGTCTTCGTTCTTCAAACGCTTCTTCGGTTTTGGAAGGATGCATGTTGGCAACAATGCCACCTGCTGCAACAAGGAGCCCACAGAGGCACGTGATCACGCCAAATGCTGAATACGTGAGCGAGCCCACCGCACGCCCTTGGCGGAAAAGCCAAATACCCACCACACCCATACACACGAGAATCACAAACGCGATGATCAAGCGAATGCGACGCTGTTTCTTTGCGCGATCTTGCTCGGTCTGGAAATCGTGGTCGTTGATGAACGTCTCAAAAGCCGTTGTCGACTTCGCTACTTCACGTTTCGCACTATCGAGCGCATGCTCGTATTTGAGGCGTTCTTCATCGAGGTCGTCGAGAAGGGTTTTGACCTCATATTCTTCGGCAGATGATAATTTGCTGAGCGTACGCACATTCTCATCGACTTCGGCTGAGTCAGGAAGGCGCATCTGCTGCTCCGAAGCACGGGTCTCTTCAAGCAATGCGGTATTCTGCTCGATCGATGCGTCGATCCCTTCAAGACGTGCGTAGTTGCTCTTGAGTTCTTCGATCTCAGTATTGAGGCTAGTTTGCGCTTCGGTGAGTGCTTCTTTGCGCGCGAGCAGCGATTCAAGCTTGCGCTCTTCTTCGTAGAAGCTGTCGGTTTCGTCGAGCAGCTCCTGAACGAGCGTTTTCTCGCGCTCCTGCTCTTCCCGCAAGAGAGCGATCGAATCAGGAGTTTGCGCAGAACGCGACATGAGCGCGCGTATCTTTTCCTGAATCTTAGCAAGCACGATGGCAGGGGACGATGCCGTACCAGAACCAGCCGTGAGCAAGCGCGCGGTAACTTCGTTATGACGATCGAGTTTGAGCAGCTCATCGCTATTGAGCGCGAACATGGTCTCGTACGTTTCCTTGTCGATGTCATCGAGCACATGGAGCCGATCGACCACGCCTTCGCTGTTCTTCGTTCGCTTGATCTCTTCAACATCGCCCGTGCGGTCGTCCTTGAAGAACAGGCTACCGATGCGCTCTGAATTCTCTGGCTTGTAACTGTTCGAACCACGACGCGAAGCCCGCCAACCGAACATGACATTCTTGATAAGTTCGCTGATAGTGGTCTTGCCCGCTTCGTTCGCGCCATACACCACATTGAGGCCAGGCTTGAATGGACCGACGATCATGTTGGCAAACTTGCCGAAATTCGTCAGCTTCACGTATTCGAGATAGATGCTCGACAGATACGTTGGCGCAAGAGGCTGATTCTTCTCGACCTTCTTCTTGTTCTGTGCGTCGCTCTTAGTCATTGCTGCTCTCACTCAACAGATCGAACACGAGCGATTCCGCTTCCTTGCATGCTTCGTCAAACCGCCTCTGAAGTTTAGGAACAGGCAGGTCAAGTGCTGAGAATTGCTGCTCAAGATACGATAGGCCGTCAACTTTGTCTTTCTTTTGCGCGCGCATGGTCGAAAGATAGACCGCTGGGAACAACCCCTCTTTTTCGATCGCATCCTTATCGATCTTCGCGCGTGTTTCATTCACAACATCATCGATGAAGAAGAACGGATAACGGTCGTTGATGACCGAACGGAGATCGGCGAGCACATGCGGAGTGAGCGTGCTATGAAGCGAGGTTGTACCCGTGAGCGTGATGCGGCAGAGCATATTCTGACATTGTGAACGCGCGTTGCGCTCGAACTGCTGTGTGGTAATCGCTTCTTGGATGTCGGCGATCGTCGCGCAGGCAGAAACATCCACTTCGATACGCTCCCACACGATCTGCGCTGTAGGAAGAAACGCAACTTCCGTGGGAAGATTCTCGCGTAGCGTCACCTTGAGCACGCCATGCGGGCCGGTTTCGTGAATATCGCGCCCCTGGATACAACCCGAAAATGCAATGTCTGGATCATCTTCAGGGATGAGCTGCGGATGATGAATATGCCCGAGCGCCCAATAATTCATCTTGCGCGCGAGCAGGTCTTTCGGTTTCACCGGACTGCGCGTCGGATCGATGTCGAGACCAGAATGGATCACACCCACATGAAATGGTGCATCGGCAGCGATCTCCTTTGCTTTCGTGCGTGAAATGCCTTCCGCGATGTTGTCATCTTGCGGCCATGCCTGCGTATAGTAGCTTCGTCCGCCCAGTACGACAAGCGGCCCAGCCTCCTTTTCGTAGACGAAATAGTTCGCCTCATGAGGATCGAAGAGATGGACGTTTTCGGGAAGATCACCATATTCGCCCGCCCAGCGTGCATAAGGGTCGTGGTTGCCTGTGCAGAAATAGACAGGGATGTTCGCATCGCGAAGACGTTCGAGCCCATCGCGAAAGAGACAAAAATCGGCGTAAGAAGGGTGCGAAGTATCGAACGCATCGCCTGCGATGATCAAGAAATCAGCCTGCTCACGAATCGTTTCGTCGATAAGTTTGCGATAGGCATCAGGAATGGATTTGACCAAACGATCAGCCCACACGGGCGAAACCGCACGCAACCCCCTGAAAGGGGCTCCGAGATGAAGGTCTGCTGCATGTATGAAGGTTACTGATCGCGCCATGGTTCGAGTGTAGCGGATAGGGATGCGTTTGTGCGCAAGCGTTAGTAACTTGAATCGTCGAAGTAGTCTGCGAACTTAGTGCGCTCGGCAAGCCAAGTGAGCTTCAAGTCACGCGTAGGGCCACTGCGGTGCTTTGCGACGATCAATTCTGCCACGCCCCAATCAGGACGCTTGTCAGACTCTGCCTCAGCTTCGCTGGTAGACCGATCGATGAACATGACGATGTCAGCATCCTGTTCGATCGAGCCTGATTCACGCAGGTCAGAAAGCATGGGGCGCTTGTCAGTACGAGATTCGACCGCGCGCGAAAGCTGTGCGAGTGCCATGATGGGCACATCGAGTTCTTTAGCGAGCATCTTAAGGCCACGCGATATCTCAGCAACTTCCATGGTGCGGTTATTCGGATGAGGGATGACGGGCGTCATGAGCTGCAAATAGTCGACCACGATGAGGCCCTTCTCGACGTTTCGCATCATGCGGCGCGCCTTCGTGCGCAGCTCGACCAGTGAAAGCCCTGGCGAATCGTCCACATAAAGGTCGATATTGCTCAAGCGTTCAGACGCATCGAAAAGCGGAGCCCAAGCATTATCATCGATTCGCCCATTATTCAAGACAGACAGGTTGACACCTGATTCAGCCGAAAGAAGGCGCTTCGTGATCTCGACCGACGACATCTCTAAGCTAAAGAACGCAACGGTCGACTTCTGTTTTGCAGCGTTGACCGCAAGATTCATCGCAAACGACGACTTACCCACACCAGGACGCGCAGCCAAAATGATCAACTGCCCACCGCGAAGCCCGTTGAACAACTGATCGACATCCTTGAAACCGGTAGGTACCCCTTGCAGGACCTCGCCACGATTTGCCATCTCAGCGATCTGATCGTTCGCCTCGATGATGAGCGTCTTGATGTCTTTGAACGAAGAATTGACCGCTTTTTCGGTCACCCCAAAAAGAGTAGCTTCAGCCTGCGAGATAAGTTCTTTAGGATCAGCAGGAGAATCATAAGCGAGCGAAGAGATGTTGGCTGATGCCAAGAGTAGCTGTCGACGCATCGCGTCACGGCTCACGATATCGGCATGATGCTGCCAACTGGTGAGCGCGAACGTATTGTTTGCCAGATCGAGCAGATATGGCTGACCGCCCACCGCTTCAAGCTGAGAAGCTGCCTTGAGACTATCCGCCACGGAAATGACATCGATCGGGATCGAACGCGCATTCATATCACGCATCGTCTCGAAGATGATGCGATGAGCAGGACGATAGAAATCTTCAGGACGTAATTTAAGGGAAACCTCTTCGAACACCCCCGTAGAAAGCAAGCACGCGGATAAAACGGTCTTCTCTGCCTCGATATTCTGCGGCAGTGCTTTGCCCTTCGAACCTAAAGACGGTTGCGCAAGTTGATCGTTTGTCGTGGGTGCTGGCATTCGCTCCCTTATCCTATTCTGTAAGGCATTACGCCTGAAAAGATGTGCTAACAACAAAAACTTCCCGACACCATTGATGCGGTATCGGGAAGTCTAATTTATCACACCCGCAAGGCTAATAGCTAAGCGGCGTGAAAAAACAGCATTATTCTGCTTCAACCTCAGCCACTACGACAGCGTCTGCGGTAGGCTCTTCAGCAACTGCGTCTGAAGTGGAGAAATCCTCTTCAGCGGTTTCCTGCGCCTCAGCAGCGCTTTCGGATGCCGTGAAGGTTTCTTCGTTGCCGACCACAACCGTGAGGTTCGACTTGATGTCGCGGTAGATCGAAACAACGACCTCATGCTTACCAGCGGTCTTGATCGGGTTCTTGAGGTCGATGCGCTTGCGATCGATCTCGATATCCTCTGCTTCCTTGAGCGCATCAGCGATCATAGCTGCAGTGATGGACCCGAAGAGCACGCCTTCTTCGCCCACGCGTGCTTCAACCTTAACGGAGAGCTCGTCGAGAGCAGTCTTGAGCGCCTGGGCTTCTTCGATACGCGCTGCTTCACGCTTAGCGATGTTGTGCTTGCGCTGCTCGAGCTGCTTGAGGTTACCCTTCGTAGCAGCAACAGCGATCTTCTGCGGGAACAGGTAGTTGTTGGCATACCCGTCGGCAACTTCGACGATATCGCCTTCGCCGCCCTTGCCCTTGAGTTCAGATAAAAGGATGACTTTCATGTAAACCTCCCCTTATCGATCGCGACGATTGTTGCGGCCGCTGATCGCAGGCACGGCGTATGGCATGAGGGCCATTTCGCGGGCGCGCTTAACAGCGTTCGCAATATCGCGCTGATGCTGGGTGCAAGCACCAGTTACACGGCGGGGCTTGATCTTCCCACGGTCGGTTACGTATTTGCGCAGCATCTGGGTGTCTTTATAGTCGATGTATTCTGCCTTATCCTTGCAGAACTGGCAGAACTTACGACGAGGCTGCTTATTGTATTCAGGCATTCTTAACCTCTTTCGTTCGTGATTAGAACGGGATATCTTCATCGTAGACAGAAGCATCCACCACGGGCGTTGCTACCGGAGCAGGTGCTTGCTGTACAGGCATAGCCTGCGGTTGAGGTGCACTCTGCTGCATCGGTGCGCCGCCGCGTGCACCATCGTTGCGCGAAAGGAATTCGATCTCATCGACGATGACCTCGATCTTCGAGCGCTTCTGGCCATCGCGCTCCCATTGGCTCCAGCGAAGCTTACCTTCGATAGCAACCTTGCTTCCTTTAGAAAGGAAGCGGGAAACGCTTTCTGCACGGGCTCCGAACATGGTGCAATCAATAAAGTTGGGATAGTCTTCCCATTCACCCGTCTGCTGATTGCGACGGCGGTCGTTGACTGCAACGCCAAAACCGAGGACCGGCATGCCGCTTGCGGTTGAGCGCAATTCTGGATCGCGCGTAAGATTGCCGGTGATGATCACTCTATTGATGCTCATGTGATACCTCTTTCTACGGGCAAATACCCCATTTGCCTCTGATTTCCTTCTTGTGAAGGGCTGAACTATCCGCCCTTCAGTTTTCAGCTGGTTTTAGCACGTGGCAAAATCCAACTATACCGCTCGGATTAATCGCGATCGGTGCGCTTAACGATCATGAAGCGCTCAACAGCGTCGGTAATGCGCAAAACACGATCCAACTCTGCGATGCTTTCAGGATTTGCGTGGAAATCAATGAGGGTGTAATCACCATCGGTCAAGCCGTTTACTTCGTAAGCAAGTTTGCGCTTACCCCAGTTGTCGACATTATCGACCGTACCGTTATCTGCGGTAATAGCAGTATCGATACGCTTCATAACAGCTAAACGGGTTTCTTCGTCGATTGACGGAGCTACAAAAAACAACAATTCATAAGCCTTCATATGGTCACCTCCTCTGGACTTACGGTTTCGGGTCATGAAGGCAAGCCCGAAACAGGATTAGCTGAACAATCGTAGCAAATAGCGCTTCCGCTCGCAAACAGACCATCCGCTTACCCTCCGATTCCGCACAAACTGACAACCTTTTCATGCCGCTTTGAGCAAGTTTTCAGTACATGATCATCTTACTCAGCACAACTCACGTTTTTCTGAAACTTTTTTGAACTCCGAACTCACGTTTTTCTGATATTTTTCACGGCTGCACCGATTCATCTCCTAGCGCCCTTCACAATGAGGCGCATATTGGGGTTACCTATCTTTCGCACCCCTGCCCTCACAGCAGAATTTCCGCTGCAATGTCCCTAGTTTTCGCGTAGGAATGCACATAAGGGCTTTATAATGAAACAATATTTACATTAGAAACTTCTTCGAGATGGTTAAGGGAGATCATGGCAACCAACACTACAAGCTCTGCCAAAACTCATGTTTCGCTCAGGCTTCCCACCTCCATTCTGGAAAGCATTGATGCCCACGCTGAAAAGGAACACATTTCACGTACCGAGGCTTTCGTCTACTATCTGCAGACTGGTCTCGAAATCTCCGATGCTCAGGCAAACGAGCCAAGCAAAGATGAGATGCTGCTCCAGAGCATCCAGGATGATCTCACGGTCATCAAAGCGCTCCTGCAAACTCAGCCTGGTGCCGCAACTACACCTCATCCCTACACCGTTCCTGCAGTAGAGATTCCTGAGGAACCGGCTCAAACGGAAGTTGTCGCAAACGAATTCACCACCTCTGACGAAGTCGAAGAACTAGAAGAGACGCAAGAAGTCGAAGAAGACGAAGACGAAGGGATTGCTGTTTCTCTCGAAAGCGAGCCTGAACCTGATCTTGCGGAGGAAGCTGAGGCGCTTGCTGAAGAGGATTACTCCACCTCAGATGCTACTTCGAGCGAAGAGTCTTCCTCGGCTGCTTACTCGCTCTATGCGATTGGCGAAGAAGAGGACTTCACGGAGATCAAGCCTGTTGATGAGCTTGAAGAAGCAAGCGATTTCACCACCTCTGATGCCATTTCTGAAGAAGAGCCCACCGAAGAGATCGACACCATCGATCCCATCGAAGACGAAAGCGATTTCACCACTTCTGACGCAACTGAAGGCGGCGAAGCACTTTCTCTTAAGAAGCTCGAAAAAGCTGTTTCCAAAGCCGCAAAAGACATCGCATCGATCGAAAAGGTTTGGCTCTACGGTTCTGCTGCTGATGCAAAAGAAGTCGAAGCGTCTTCTATCGATCTGTGTGTGAAGACCGAAGACGACGACAAACTCAAGTCAAAGCACCTTGATGCATTCGTTGCCATTATTGAAGAAAAGACTGGCAAGCAAGTCAACGTGGTGCTCAAACACGAAGCTGGCAAAGACCTGAAACAGGAAATGAAGAATAGGGTCGAGCTCTATAAGAAGTAAGTATGTCTTCATAAAAACAAAAAGCCGCTCGTTGAAGCGGCTTTTTTTATGTATAAGATCGCTTTATGCCTATTGTTCAGCAGTTGCGTCTGATGTAGTGAAATCCTCTTCAGCAAGCTCAACTGCTTTGGAATCTTCTTCGTCCCACGCATCTTTAAGAGCATCGCGCGGATCGAGCGTACCTTCCATATCGAGCTCGAGTTTCAAACCTTCCATGAAGTTGGGTGCTGGACCAATGTAAACGATATCCTTCTTGATGCCGTCCTCATCGTAGAGATAGCCGAATGCGTATGCCTCCGAAGCACCTGGCAAACCACCTTCAGCGATAATGCAGTCCTTCATGCCATCATCCGTATCGAGATATCCGTCGTAGCAGAATGCATAGGCCGTAGCACCACGTGCGCCTTCTACTTCACGACGCGCAAGCGTAAAGCAGGTTTCTGCATCGTCGCCCGGATGCGTTTCGATGAACAGGTTTTCTTTGACCGCCAAACCCGTGAAAGGAATGATCTCTTCACCTGCTTCCATCTTGGAAACAGCTTCGTTCAAAACAGCTTGCACAACCGCTTTCAGCTCATCGGTGATTTCGCCCTGCGGATCATTGTTGGTAGGATCGATCATTCTATCAGCCATGATGAAAACCTTTCTTTTCGCTTCACTATGAGTGTAACGCTTCCACACTTTTGCTATCAGCAAAGACTGCCCTCTGCTCGACCAACGGAAAGGGCATGTGGCTCGATCAGTGGAGAGGGCAAGCCACGAGGTTCCCCGCTTCCCTGTTCGCGAATCAGATAAACTGATTCGCTCATGCGTTGCTGCTTTTCTCGGGTTTTATTAATTATGAATTTAGTCGGAAAAGAGTCACCTCGTTGCCTCACCCTCTCTGCTGATCGAGCCTTAACCTGTTAGCTTATAGGGTCTGGCCGGAGGGGAAGGTATGGACCGCTTGCGCAGCCGCGGTTGGTATCTGCAACGTTAACAGTAAGCGAGCAGCTGTAGGGCCATGCCTTCGCCGGAGGTCGGGCACTATAAGCGTCTGCCCCTTGGGCGCGCTGCTTGCTATAGGTGACGACCGACCGGGTAGTTTGTCATCAACGGAGAACGACGCTGGGGAAACGACGAGGTGCAGTGCGATAGTAGCGTTTTTGCTGGTAGCCAAGAAGCATACAGACGTTCAGACCGCGCTCGTCGCTCATGTCGAAATAAGCGCGGGCGGCGGGACACGAATCCACTACACGACGCAAATACCCGTTATAGAGCACACCGATACCAAGCGTATGCGCCACCATTTCGATCGCTCCTGCTGCTAGCCCCGCATCAAGCGGATCGGGCGATTCGATAAAAAGAACCGCAGGAGCATTACGAAACAGATAATCGTCCTTTGAATCGGCGTGCCTGTTCTCTATAAAGCGACCCAGCGTTTCTGCAGGAATGGGCATGATGCGATCGGCTTCATACACCTCAGAAAGATATGACCAGATAAGCTCTTTGAATTCAGGCAAGCTATCCTGGAGAAAATCAAAACGACACATTTGTACATTCTTCGCCGTGGGCGTATGTCCGCCAGCTTCCATAAGTAGATGCAAATGCTCCATCAAGATCGGCTCATCTTTGAATGCACGGATGCTGCGACGAAATTTGATGCTGTTCAAAAGATTCTCAGTAGGAAGGTCGAAGATAGAAGGATCGAAATCGATCGGCGAATCGGCATAGGCAGGAATGCTCGGTGCTCCTTCAGGGCAGATTGCGACACAATGGCCGCATTTCATGCATTCCGTAAGCGAGTGCGCTTTGCCATTTTCGAGAACAAGATTGCGTTGGATGCAATCATGCACGCAGACCCCGCATCCTGTGCAAAGGCCCTCGTCAATGTAAACATCTGTTGTTCCCATGATAGTCTGCCTTCTTTACTCTCCGAAGGCCATCTCGATGATGAACAGAAGTTCTAGAACGCTCTTGAACGTAGCTTGTTTCTGACCTGCGTCCCATTTGATGCGACCCTGCCAAGTATGGTGCTGACGGAAGAGAACCTCAAGTTCAAAAGAAGGCTCAAAAGCAGGATCTATAGGGGAAAGGATCGATTGCAGCGACTCGGTCTGCTGATCGAGGATATTGTCTATGAGCATGATGAGGCTTGGCAAGCTTGAAAAGCTTACTGGAGCTGACATGATAACGCTGTCGAGGGTGCCCGCCATCTTCCCATCCTCGTACGAATCGATGGAAATAAGAAAGGTATCGGCCCCTGGTGGTGCAATATGTGGCTGTCGCATTATGCTTCCCTTTCCGCGTGTGCACAATGATACCGCATATAGCTATGAGTTCGCTATGATTTATTTGCAAATAAAAGACCAGGCTGCCTTATATAACAACCTGGTCTTTACTGACTAAGATCGATCGGGTCGAAACGGCAAAAGCCTATTCTTCGCCTTCAACTTCGTTCAAGAACGAGTTTGCCTCTTCGAGAAGCTCAGCTGCACCATCGGGAAGATCACTGTCCTTTCCGTGGTTGTCCACCTGAGCAGCGTAGTTTCCTTCAGCGTCGATATCGATCGTAACAGTCGAACCATCGTAGATCTTGCCTTCGATGATGCCCGTTGCAACACGGTCGACCACCTGACGCTGGATAAGGCGCTTCAGCGGGCGGGCGCCATAGACCGGATCGTAGCCATCGATAGCCAAACGCTCCTTCGCTGCCGGCGTAATCTCGAGCTCGATCTTGCGATCCTTCAAGCGTGCCGAAACTTCTGCAAGTTGCAGCTCAACGATCGGCTCGATGCTCGCGATGTTCAGCTCGTTGAACGTGATGATGTCATCGATACGGTTCAAGAACTCGGGACGGAAGGTGTTGCGCAAAGCATCTTGCATGCGATTGGCGAATTCCGCCATACGCTTAGCTGCAGCTTCTGGCGTCATCTTCTGCATGTCCTCAACCATGTCTCCCATGGTCTCTTCCTTATCGCGCTCACGAATGAGCTGGCTACCGATATTGGAGGTCATGATGATAATCGCATTCTTGAAGCTGACCACACGACCCTGACCATCGGTTAAGCGGCCATCATCGAGCACCTGCAAGAGCACGTTGAACACATCGGGGTGAGCCTTCTCAACCTCGTCGAGCAGAATAACGCTGTACGGCTTGCGGCGCACCGCTTCGGTAAGCTGGCCGCCTTCGTCATAACCAACGTATCCTGGAGGTGCACCGATCAAGCGCTGCACGGAGAACTTCTCCATGTACTCCGACATATCGATGCGGATCATAGCCTTTTCATCATCGAAGAGGCATTCTGCCAACGCTTTTGCAAGCTCGGTCTTACCAACGCCAGTCGGACCGAGGAATAAGAAGCTGCCGATAGGCTGCTCTGGGTCAGCGAGTCCAGCACGGCTCCTGCGGATCGCGCCTGCTACCGCCGAAACGGCCTCGTCCTGCCCGATCACTCGCTCGTGCAAACGATCTTCAAGGTCGATGAGCTTCTCCATCTCGCCCTGCATCATCTTCGTAATAGGAATGCCCGTCCATGAAGAAACCACCTCAGCGATCTCGTCTTCGGTGACCTCCTCTTTCAGGATGGTGCCATCTGCCTGGCGTGCCTCGAGCGCTGCAGTCGCTGCTTTCAGCCGCTCCTGCAATTCAGGAATACGACCAAAACGAAGCTCGGAAGCTCGAGCCAGATCTCCTTCACGGGTTGCCCGTTCTTCTTCGAGCTGCGCCGCTTCGATCTCTGCCTTCAAGTTCTGGACCGAAACGATGGAGTCCTTCTCGTTCTTCCATTCAGCCTTGCGCTTGTCGAGCGATTCCTGAGCTGCTGCGATATCCTTGCGCAGCTGTTCAAGACGCTCTTTGCTCGGCTCGTCCGATTCCTTCATAAGCGCCTGCTCTTCGATCTGCATCTGCGTGAGTTTGCGCTCAGCCAGATCGACCTCTTCAGGCATCGAATCGATCTCTATACGCAGACGTGATGCCGCTTCATCCATAAGGTCGATCGCCTTATCGGGAAGGAAGCGATCGGAAATGTAGCGATTCGAAAGCTCCGCTGCCGCCACGATGGCCGAATCGGTCACGCGCACACCATGATGAATCTCGTACTTCTCTTTCAAGCCGCGCAAGATAGCAATAGTGTCTTCCACGGAAGGTTCGCCTACCATGACCGGCTGGAACCTGCGCTCAAGCGCCGCATCTTTCTCAATGTACTTACGGTACTCATCGAGCGTGGTCGCACCAATGGCATGCAGTTCGCCACGTGCGAGCGCTGGCTTGAGCATATTGCCCGCATCCATGGATGAATCACCTGATGAACCAGCACCCACAATAGTGTGAAGTTCGTCGATGAACAGAATGATCTGCCCGTCGGACTCTTTCACTTCACGCAGCACCGCCTTCAGGCGATCTTCGAATTCACCGCGATACTTCGCGCCTGCCAGCATGGAAGGCAGGTCGAGCGCGATGAGTTCGCGATCCTGCAACGAAGAAGGAACGTCACCCGCAACGATACGCTGGGCCAGCCCTTCGACGATAGCTGTTTTACCGGTACCCGGCTCACCAATGAGCACAGGGTTGTTCTTTGTACGACGCGACAGCACCTGGATGGTTCGACGAATCTCTTCGTTACGGCCGATCACTGGATCCAGTTTGCCTTCGCGCGCCGCTTTGGTGAGGTTGTTGCCATATTGCTCCAACACCTCGAATTCTGTTTTTGATTGTTGATCAGTCACGCGCGTATCGCCTCGCAATTCTTCATACGCTTGTTCAATATCGTTCTTATTGATTCCTGCATTGTTCAAAATCTTGCCTGCTGCATCGTTCTCTTCCGAGAGCGCAATGAGCAGGTGTTCACTTGTGGCATACGAATCGCCCAATTTCTCTGCGATCTTCACCGCCTTGTCGAGCAGGGAGACGAGCGCCATAGAAGGAGCGGTCATACCCATGATGCCGCCACCTTCTACCTTCGGCATACGATCGATCTCTGCTTGAACTTCATCGCGCAGAAGTTTCGGATCGGCGCCAAGGCGCTTGACGATAGCATCGATATTATGCTCGCCAGACGAGAGCAGCGCGGCAAGCATGTGAATGGGTTCGACCATCCCTGCCTTTGCCTCGCCAGCAATGCTCATGGCAGATTGCAGAGCTTCTTGGGCAGAAAGCGCCAGTTTTTCTAACATCTTCTGTAAATCCATGAAGCTTTTCCTTTCGTTTGTTTCTGTTTTAGGGAGATGAACGCCCTAACGAATACGACGCAACTCGAGCGATGTTGATTGAGCTACGAGACTGCTCACGTGCTCGAATGTTTCTAGCTCGTGCACACGATCGGCAAGACGGCGCACGCGCTTATGTAAATCGTCGATTTCGTCGTCGCGCTCATTCAGGCGCCCCTGCAAGTCGAGAATGCGAATGACCCCTGCTAGGTTGATCCCTTCACTCGTGAGTTCGTTGATCAGCTGCAGGCGTTCGATGTCAGCCTGAGAATACATGCGCGTATTGCCACGCGTACGTTGGGGATTCACCAAACCTTTTTGCTCATAGATGCGCAAGGTTTGCGGGTGAACACCCGCTAATTCAGCAGCGACGCCGATCATGTAGAGAGGACGATTACGATCATTCATCGGTTACCCCCTTACGCTTTCAGGCGTTGCTGCCTTGAATGCTTCGAGCGCAGCTTTCTGTTCATCGTTAAGGGTAGTAGGAATCTTGACCTCGATCTCAACTTTCAAGTCTCCCGTTCCCGAAGCGTTCTTGCCTAGGCGTGGTGCACCTTGGCCTTTCAGCGTGAGCACCGCGCCGTCTTGTGTTCCTGCTGGAACGCGCACGCGTGCTTTCTTGCCTGAAGGTGTAGGCACTACGATCTGCGCACCAAGCGCGGCTTCATCAATGCTCACCGGCAGTTTCGTAATGACGTCTGCCCCTTTACGACTGAAGTTCGCATCGGGTGCGATCTTGATCGTGACGAGCAGATCACCTGCTGCACCACCGTTCGCCCCTGGATGGCCTTTGCCTTTCATGCGCACGCGGCCACCCTCCATAGCACCCGCAGGTACCTTGATGGTAAGGGTCTCCTTCTCCTGCGTTTCGGGGTTCACTACGCGTACTTTCTTTTCAGCACCTTTGAATGCCTCATCGAAAGAAACCGTGAGCGTGACCTTCTTGTCCGCTCCCTTCTCAGGCTGCGCTTGACGAGCGCCACCTCCGAAATCCCAATTTGTTCCGAAGGCTCCTTCGCCGTTACGCAGGCTTTCCAAGATGTCGGCCCAGTCGATACCACCACCGCCGCCGAAGGGATTACCTCCGCCGTTTGTGGTGTAGGTGTACGTGCCGCCACCGAAAGGATTTCCCCCACCAAAAGGATTGCCTCCTTGGAAGGGAATCTGGTTTTCGTTCGCGGTGCCGTATTGGTCGTACATCTCGCGTTTTTTATCGTCTGAAAGCACCTCGTAGGCTTCGTTGATCTCCTTGAACTTCGCCTCGTCGCCACCGGCATCGGGATGATGTTCACGAGCAAGCTTGCGAAATGCTTTTTTGATCTCACTAGCAGTTGCGCTTCGTGGAACGCCTAGCGTCTTATAGTAATCAGGTGTGGATGCCATTCGTTCCACCTCTCTTTCTTTTTTTGATACAAAACAGGCGGACCGTTTGTGACCCGCCTGTTTAACTCCGATTACTCGTTGTCTTCTTCTTCGTCGGTTTCACGTTTCGGTCCACCAACCGCTACCGTTACCATGGCTGGTCTGATGACCTTGTTACCCATGCGATAGCCCTTCTGGTAAACCTGTTCCACGGTTTCATCGGGAACATTGGGGTTATCGACCGTTGCCACCGCTTGCGCTTCGAGTGCTTCGTAGGGTTGCCCCACTGGATCGATGATTTCGACCCCTTCTTTAACGAGCACTTCATTAAGCTTGGCATACACTGCCGTTACCCCTCCGAGCAGCCCTTCTTCGCCGTTTTCGTTGGCGTAGTCGATGCTTCGCTCGAAATCGTCGAGCACCGGAATAATGTCTTCGACGAGTTTTTCCGTTGCGCGCCTGGATTCTTCCTCGCGCTGTTCTTTCATGCGACGGCGGTAGGTATCCCATTCCGCATGAAGTCTGAGGTATTTGCCCTGCCATTCAGCTGCTTCTTCTTTTGCTTTCGCAACAGCAGCTTCGGCAGATGCTTCTTCGGAAGCTTCATCCCCCGAAGTTTCGGGGGAATCAGCCTCTTCGACGATTTCAGCGCCGACAACTTCAGCTTCCGGCTCGGCATCAGTGGCAGCGGTATCTTTTACCTCTTCCTCTGAATTTCCGTTCACCATGATTAGTTGTCCTTATTCTCTTCGTCGTCGACTACCTCGAAGTCAGCTTCGATCGTGTCGTCTGCTGGAGTGCTCTCTGCAGTCTCAGCAGCTGCACCTGCCTGAGCACCTTCGGTGCTGTAGACGACTTCCGCCAACTTATAGCCAACCTGCTGGAGGTTTTCGGTTTCCTTCTTGATGGCCTCAAGATCGGTGCCTTCAAGTGCGCTGCGAGCTGCCGCGATCGCATCTTCCGCCTGCTTCTTCATGTCATCGCCGACCTTGTCAGAGATTTCAGCAAGCGTGGTCTCGGTCGCATTGATGAGCGAATCACAGTTGTTGCGGATCTCGACCTCCTGCTTACGCGCAGCATCTTCCTCTGCGTGGATCTCTGCATCCTTCACCATACGATCTACTTCATCATCGGTAAGTGCGGTGGATCCTGAAATGGTGATCTGCTGCTGCTTGCCCGTACCCAGATCCTTTGCGGAAACGTTCACGATGCCATTCGCATCGATATCGAACGTGACCTCGATCTGCGGCATGCCACGGCGTGCAGCCGGGATACCGGTGAGCTGGAACTTGCCGAGTGTCTTGTTGCCAGCTGCCATTTCGCGTTCACCCTGCAGAACATGGATCTCAACGCTGGTCTGATTATCAGCCGCGGTCGAATAGATCTCGGTCTTGCGGGTTGGGATGGTGGTGTTGCGCTCGATCATCTTGGTCATAACGCCGCCCATGGTCTCAACACCGAGGGAAAGCGGAGTAACGTCGAGCAACAGGATGCCTTCGACATCGCCTGCCAGAACGCCGCCCTGAACAGCTGCACCCATTGCAACTACTTCATCGGGGTTGACCGACATGTTCGGCTTCTTGCCTGTGATCTTCTCGACCAGTTCCTGCACTGCAGGCATACGAGTCGAACCACCAACAAGGATGACCTCGTCCACGTCGCCCGTCTTCAGGCCAGCATCTTTGAGCGCTTGCTCTACTGGCAATTTGCAGCGGTCGAGCAGATCTTTGGTGATGCGCTCGAACTCAGCACGGGTGAGCGTGTAGTCCAAGTGGAGCGGGCCAGCTTCGCCTGCGGAGATGAAGGGCAAGTTGATGGTGGTTTGCGTAGTGGAAGAGAGCTCCATCTTTGCTTTTTCAGCAGCTTCCTTCAAGCGCTGCATAGCCATCTTGTCCTTGCGCAGATCGATACCGTTGTCGGCCTGGAACTTGTCGGCAAGCCAGTCGATGATGCGCTGATCCCAGTCGTCGCCACCAAGATGGTTATCGCCTGCGGTCGAGCAAACTTCGAATACGCCATCGCCCAGCTCGAGCACTGACACGTCGAACGTACCGCCGCCGAGGTCGAACACGAGAACCTTCTCATCTTTGTTGGTCTTGTCGAGACCATACGCAAGTGCTGCTGCCGTGGGCTCGTTGATGATACGGAGCACCTCGAGACCAGCAATCTTACCTGCGTCCTTCGTTGCCTGACGCTGTGCATCGTTGAAGTATGCAGGGACAGTGATGACTGCCTGCGTGATGGGCTCGCCCACACGCTTTTCAGCATCGGACTTGATCTTCTGGAGCACCATAGCCGAGATCTCTTCCGGCATGTAATCGCGTTCGTCGATCGCAACGACAGCACGACCGCCGTTACCATTCTTCACGTTATAGGCGACAGTCTTCTGCTCCTCGCCCGTTTCGCCATAGGAACGACCGATGAAGCGCTTCACGGAAGCAATGGTGTTCTCAGGGTTAGTGACTGCCTTATTCTTTGCAGCTTTACCGACCGTGCGTTCACCGTCTTTGCCAAAACCTACTACCGAAGGAGTAGTGCGATCGCCTTCAGCGTTAACCAAAATTTCTGGCTCCGATCCTTCCATGACCGCCATAGCGGAGTTGGTCGTACCCAAGTCGATTCCAATAATCTTTGGCATGTTCTTATCCTTTCAATAGAGACTCGTAAAACGAACCTTGTGTTACCTTATAGTTAAAAAGAGCCTTATTAAGAAAGCTCCAGCGATTGACATAATATAATCTAAGTGCCCTATTGTAAAGTTTTATGCATTACAAACTTTAATATTTCTGCTTGCTTTGCATCACCGCAGTTCAAGCTGGTTTTAGGAATAAAAAAATGGAGACAAACCAGCGTTCGTCTCCATAATTCATACACAAGCGACCTATACGTCACTTGAAATCTCGGCTTCCCACAATCTCGGCTCGATCTTCGGTCTGCACACCGCTCTACGCTTCGTTCACCCGATCTTTTATGCCAAACGAACTGCTTGACATACTAGAACCGAATCGTTTCGCCTGCGCATTTTGTTGCGCGCTTGAAAGGTTGCTTACCAAAAGGTTACTTTAGTCTTCAATAACCTCAGGGATAGCGCCCATCGGGCAGCTTTCAACACAGTCGCCACAAGCAATGCAGGACTCTTCGTTAACAACGGTAACAACACCGTCGACAACTTCAAGTACTTCTTGGGGGCAATCGTCAACACAAATGCCGCAGCCAATACATTCTTCTTCTAGAATAACTGGATGTGCCATTTCGTACCTCTTTCCTCAGTCTCAGCTACTAAGCTTGTACGGGCTTGAAAAACCCTCTGTAGGAAAATAGCACGTATAGGCACATATTCAAACTGCTTAGCTATTTCTTCTGTAAACGGTTGATGAAGCCCTAAGATACCGCATCTTCAGGAACAGAAGACTCGCTCGAATGAGGTAGCGTGACTTGATCTGCGCCACCGATCTCTAAGCGCACTTCCCAACCTTTATCGTTCTCGACCACGTTAATATCGATCGAACTATCCGATTTGTTCGAGTATGCCACAAGATCTTCAAGGGTGTCTTTGCTGTCGGTAGTGACCACGATCTCTCTATTTCCAACGCCCGCTTCAGCTTCGATTCGCGCGATGAGTTCTTCGCTGGGCATACCAAATGCATCAATGCATACCATGGTTCGTCCTTTCTCGTTCGTGTCTCTTATTATTATATTTTTCGCGCGTGGCCTGAAGACATCGTCCAAGATAGTAAACGAGCTGTTACATGACAGATCGCCTTACATGAAGGCGATCTGGAAACATGCATCTAAATGTTGGGGTATGAATATACGCGCTTCGCTGTATGGACGCGGCTCACTGCAAGATTCTTCGCGGACAGCTGCTGGTTTAAAGCGCTAACAAATACGCGGGAGTTGCTCACCCACGAGCATATCCATGATACGCAACGAACCGAATCCCGTTCGCAAGGAAACACGCGAGTCGCGGCCTTCAGGTTTTTCGACCACTTCGCCGATGATCGCCGCATCAACGCCATATTTGTTCGCCTTCATGGCCGCAAGCGCCGCTTCAGCCTCATCGGCAGCTACCACGCACACCATCTTGCCTTCGTTGGCAACCTGGAAGATATCGTAGCCAAGCATCTCGCATGCTCCACGCACGGCGTCTTTCACAGGGATCGCAGCTTCTTCGATCACGAAATCAACCTGCGACTGTTCAGCCAGCTCATTTAAGGTAGAAGCTAGACCGCCCCGCGTAGGGTCACGGAAACAACGCGTGTTCGGCGCGACTGCGATCACCTCTTGAATAAGGTGATTGAGCGGAGCTGCATCCGTTTGCAGATCAGCAGAGAAACCAAGCTCTTCACGGCAGCTCATGATCGTGATGCCATGGTCGCCCAGCGTGCCGGTTACTAGAATCTTATCGCCTGGTTTGCAGTACGCTCCTGAAAGGTCGATGCCCTTAGGAATGAAACCGATTCCTGAAGTGTTGATGAATACGCCATCACCATGCCCGCGATTGACCACTTTCGTGTCCCCCGTCACGATGCGCACTCCCGCTTCCTTAGCCATTTCAGCCATGCTCGCACAAATGCGCTTGAGCTTATCCATTGGATAGCCCTCTTCAAGAATGAAACCGCAGCTCAAGAACTGCGGAACGGCACCACTCGTTGCAACATCGTTCACCGTGCCGCACACGGCCAAGCGCCCGATATCGCCACCCGGGAAGAACTGCGGGGTAACCACAAAGCTATCGGTCGAAAACGCGATGCGCTCGCCTTCAGGCACTTCAAGACGCGCAGCATCGTCGCCAACGCGAAGCTCTTCGCCAGCATACGCCTCGAAGAACACCTCATCGATGATGCGTTTCATCATCGAACCGCCGCTTCCATGCCCTAACAGTACTGTTTCGTCCATATTCAGTTCCTTAGATTTAGATGAATTCGCCGGTGGTGGTCATGACCAAACGCCCGGTTTTAACTCCCTTGGTACCCAGGATAAGGTTCGCCACATCCTGAACCTCGCCAGTTTCCCCTTTAAGGATGATGACTTCAAGGCAGTTGTCTTCGTCAATGTGCACATGGACCGACGTAATGATACGATCAAGATAACGATGCTGTATGAAGTGCAGTTTTTCCTGCAGATCACTTGCGTGGTGACTGTAGACGATGGTGAGCGTGCCCATAACGATACGCCCAGGCGTTGCGCACTCCCCTTCCACCAGCGCATCGCGCACAAGATCGCGAATGACTTCGCTGCGGTTCTTCGCCAGACCACGACGTGCGACCAAATGATCGAAGTTGATAAGAAGGTCTTCCGGCATTGCTACCGAAAAGCGCACAAGATCACTGCTCATACCAATTGCCTTTGCTTGCCTTTGCTTTGGACTAAACGAGATTGACCGTAACACCTGGTGCAGAGCTGGCATCTTTATCGAGGGCATCCTGCGCATCGGTAAGCAGGGCGCGCGCTTCATCCATGAGACCCTGGATTTCCTTGAGTACCGCAGCGGTGTTCTCATAGCCGCTATCGTCTGCTTTATGGAACAACTTGTGCGTCCAGCGACGATTCAACGCAACCTGGTCGTCCATCTGTTCGAGCATCATCTTGAATTGATCGGTATTCACACCATTGGTGCACATGGCATTTTCCTATCTCTTAAACGATCTTTGCCTTTTGCGAAGATCGAACAGTGCGTTTTCGTGCAGGCAGCGCGAGCTTTTGTCGAAGGCTCCCGCGCCGAAACGCGGTGCTCCATAAACACGTTTCCTGTCTGTATTATCGAGCGACAAATGAGAGAAGAGAAGTCTCATTTTTACTAGCGGTGTGAATTATTCCGTAATTTGTGTTATTCAACACAAGAACTCCCCTTTTGGGGAGCTCTTGGCAGTTTGTGAAGGCTTCATCATCACGAAAGCCGCACATGAATGATGGCTTAGGCCCGCGTTTTACGCGTTATAGCCATTCGGATTGTGACTCTGCCACTTCCATGCATCGGCACACATGCGCGCGAGGTCGTATTCCGCAACCCAGCCCAATTCGGTCGCTGCCTTTTCACACGCTGCATAGTTTTCCGCAATATCGCCTGGCCTGCGCTCAACGATTCGGTACGGAAGCTCTTTGCCACATGCCTGCTCGAAAGACTTGATAACTTCAAGCACGCTCGAGCCCGTTCCTGTTCCCAAGTTGAAGATCGCAACACCACTGCGCGTACCGTCTTCAGCCACAGGGCCTTCGATGCTGCCCAGCCCTATCGCTTTACCGGTGCCAACTTTGCCGCCCATGTAATCGAGCGCTTTCACGTGCCCACGCGCAAGATCGACCACATGAATGTAGTCACGCACGCCCGTGCCATCAGGAGTGGGATAATCGTCGCCAAAGACCTGGATGCATTCGAGCTTGCCAGTGGCAACTTGCGCCACATAAGGAAGCAGGTTATTCGGAATACCCTTCGGATCTTCGCCGATCCTGCCACTTTCATGCGCACCGATCGGATTGAAGTAGCGCAGCAACACCACATTCCATTCGGGATCTGCACGGTGCAAATCGGTAAGGATACGCTCGAGCATGGACTTGGTCTCTCCGTAAGGATTGGTGGCCTCATGCTTGGGACACTCTTCAGTGATAGGAATCATCTCAGGATCACCATAAACCGTAGCGCTGCTCGAGAAGATGATATTCTTCACACCATGATTGCGAGCTACGTCGAACAATACGAGTGAACCAGTAACATTATTCCAGTAGTATTCGAGCGGTTTTTGCGTAGATTCACCCACCGCTTTAAAACCTGCGAAGTGGATGATCGCATCGATATCGTGTGCAGCAAAGACCTTACTGAGTGCTTCACGATCAAGGATATCCACCTGATAGAACGTGAGCTTTTCAGGCTTGCCCGTGATCTCACCAATACGGTGGATGGCTTCTTCGCTCGAGTTGGAAAGATTGTCGACCACAACTACGTTGTAGCCTTTTTCGAGCAGTTCAACACACGTGTGACTTCCGATGAAACCTGCGCCACCTGTTACCAAGATCGTCTGATCTGCAGGGGCGGTTGCTAAGCTTTTGTTCGCCATGAGATACCTTTCATTCTTTTCTTTATTATAGGTGCTTGCTGTAGTGGGGTAATCTGGCGTGCAGGTTTTACCATCTAATGCGCATTTACCCGCGTAATCATTTCTTTAAGAAGCACCCAGGCATGTTGCTTGCGTTCATCAGTCTGAAGCATGCGCTCGAAATCAACGAACACACAGCAATGCCTTCCGAGTACACCGTCGCAGCAGTCTAGCTTGATCGGCTGATTATAAGCAAGCGAAAGGGTGCGCGCTGAGGCTTGTTCGGTTACCACGAGACACAGCGGGTCGATCGCTTCGATTAGGCGAAGGAGCGAAGGTGCGTCAAGCTCTTCTGCAGGCTGCGAAACACCGCGAAGCGCGATCCAGAAAATGTCGGAAGCAGCAATTCCTGCACGCGCGGCTGTTGCTTCAATTGCTTTGCGCGCCTGATCAGAAGGGTTTTTTTGCGAGATGACGCAAAAGAGCGCATTCACGCTCCCTTCAAAATAATCCGTAAGAGCAGCGCATTCTGCCTCGCGCTGGCGTTCGTAGACCGACTGATTATCGGGCTGCGCCGGCGTGCGATTATGCGAAGAAGACGAGGCCATGCGCTCTATCCTACTGCTCGATGAAGCGCAGCATATCTAAGGGCTGTTCGATCACGTGATCGGGCGCAGCAGCCATCAAGCGTTCTCGCGGCTGATATCCCCAGGTTACCGCAACCGCTTCCATGCCTGCATTATGAGCTGCTTGCATGTCGCTTGCCGAGTCTCCGAAGAAAAGGCACTTTTCGGGAGCAACCCCGAGTTCGCTGGCGCAAAGCAACAATCCTGTAGGGTCGGGCTTGCGCGGGACCGTGCCTGATTCGCCATGCGCAACTTCGATCAAGTCGGGGAAGAAACGGTCGCGCACATCAAGTACGCCTTGTTCGAATTTGTTTGACAAGATCGCAAGACCCACCCCCGCCTCTTTTGCCTTTTCAAGCGCTGCAGTGATCCCATCGAATTCAGTAGTGTAAATGATGCCAAATTCGTGATAGAAATTCTTGAAATTCTGGAAAACGCGCTCTGCTTGTTCAGGGGTCGCATCTGCTGGCACTGCTTGTGCGATAAGGCGTGCGGCCCCATCGCCCACATACGTGAGGATCTCTTCAGGAGTGTGTGGTGGGAAGCCTTGATCGGCAAGGGCTTTGTTCGTCACATTCACCAGGTCGGGAAGCGTATGGAGCAACGTGCCATCGAGATCGAAGATAAACGCTTTATATGTTCGTTGTTCACTCATAGCTGCCTTTGGTCATTCGAAAGAATCTCTTTCTGCGATTATGCCACAGAACCAAGAGAAGCGCCTGTCGGGTAACAGAGGGCATAGTTACACCGCAGACGCTCCATAAACGCTTTGCTTAAAGCGCTTGCATGAACTTAAACAAATTCAGCAGGTTTCTTGTCCTTCGAGAAGATGGTCTTGATGCCCTTTACCGCAAGGATGACAGCGAATACGATCAGCAGCGCTGCAATCGTGAACTGCAGCACATTAGCCAGCGTGAGCGCCCCTGCTGCGATAGCGGAAGCTTTACCCCATAACGTCATGACCAACGAGGTAAGCGTAACGATGAGCATGAACACCATGGGAATGTAGAACATCTTGTTGTTCTTACCTGCATTGCCAAGCCATGCACACACAGCGAGCAAGCCGAGCGCTGCAAGCAACTGGTTCGCCGCGCCGAAGAGCGGCCACACGAGCTGGTAACCAGTAAGACCAAGACCAACGCCAAGCACCACCGTGATGATCGTTGCGACCCAAGAGTTCGTGATGGATTTGCGCCAACCCGTAAGCTCAGAGACATCTTTGCCGTGGGGCGTGAAAAGCTCCTGGAACATATAGCGACCGAGGCGCGTTGCCGTATCGAGCGAGGTCAAGCAGAATACCGAAACAGCAAGAACGAGCAGCGCATAAGCAATGTCGGTTGCGCCTTCAAGACCAGGAATCACTCCGAGCATCTGCGAAAGACCTGCCGCGAAAACCTGCGTGGGAGAAGCATAGGTGCCGTCCATATAGCCAGTGAACACGAACGCAACCGCGCAGAGTGCAATGATCGCAACGAGGCTTTCAAGCAGCATACCGCCATAAGCGATCGGCAGCGCTTGACCTTCCTTGTCGAGCTGCTTTGACGTAGTGCCTGAAGCGACCAGGCTGTGGAACCCTGAGATAGCACCGCATGCAATGGTGATGAACAATGCCGGGAAGAGGAAACCACTTGCCGCAACCTTGGAATCGCCAGCTGCAGCGAACGCGCCCGTGAACGCTGGAATCTGCAGATCGTTCGACGCGCCCATGATACCTGAGCCGATGATACCAACAACCGCCAGAGCGATCATGCCATAGAGCAGGTAACTTGAAAGATAGTCGCGCGGCTGGAGCAACACCCACACTGGCGCGATCGAAGCCGCGAAGATATAGACGCCCACGATCATCATCCAAGAGAAGTTATTGAGTTGGATGACCGGGAAATTATAGCCAACAGCAACTACTGCAACGATGATCGCGATCGCCGAGATGATGTTCGCTGCAGCCGGGATCTTACGGCCACGCGTGACGATGCCATAGATGATGGCAACCACCACGAACAAGATCGAGATCATGGCCGTGCGCGAATTCGCAACGTTCGTACCTGCTGCCACTGCTGCTCGCGTTGGATCGTCAACAGGAACGGGAGTAATAGCGAACGTGCTTGCCACGATAGAGGCAAATGCCGCGACCACGAGCAACAGCGTAAGGTAGGCGAACACGCAGAAGAGCTTTTTCGCGGTGTCGTCAATATTGCGCTGAATGACCATCGCGAGCGTACGGCCTTTATGACGGATCGAAGCAAAGAGCGCGCCGAAATCGTGAACCGCGCCGAAGAAGATACCGCCGATGAGCACCCAGAGCATGACCGGCACCCAGCCGAAGATCGCTGCCTGGATAGGACCGTTGATGGGACCCGCACCTGCAATCGACGAGAAGTGGTGCCCAAGCACTACATAAGGAGCTGCAGGAACGTAGTCTTTTCCGTCTTGTAGTTCATGAGCTGGTGTCTTCCGTTTGGGATCAACACCCCACTGCTTTGCAAGCCACCTTCCATAGAACAGATAGCCGCACAACAATGCTGCAATTGAAATTAAGAGGATAACTACCGCACTCATGTCTTTTTCTTCTCCTTGTGATCAGATCTTTGATTCAATCGCTGTGCAAAAATAGAAATCGACATGCGTGGAACGACAAGCTCTTTTGACCCGTCGGCCCATACAGATCGATTTTTAGCACACTGATTTTAGAACAAGTTTGCTTCAAGCGTGTTAAATAATTCTTTCCCTCGAGGATTGGTGGTAATGGATGAATCTGAAAGGTCGATCAGAGCTAACCGAAGATCGGTCCACCCCTTCAGTCCAAAGCTGAAGTTCTTGCGAAACTTCGTTTTCCTTACCAACTCCTTTGCGTTTGTATCAGCGCTTTCGGCGATGATGACCAATGAAAGGAACGTGGTCATGTGCTCGCTGTTGAGCTCCACAAGCGAAAGGGCCTCGGTCTTCATGAAAGCAATAAGCTCTTCAAGCGTTGCCACATCAAGATGCTCGAGTGAACGGAACAGGATGTGCTCATGGATATTCGCACCCCAGATCTTCGCCTTCTTCGAGAGCACATATTGCATGCTCTCTGAATGGAATTGGGCATGCCCTTGAAACGTTTGGCCGGCAAGCGTGAAGGTATCTTCAACATCGAAGTAGTCTTCATGAGCAGCAAGCAATCGTTCTAGCAGCTCTTGCCGTTGTACCATGTTGCATCATCACCTTGCGGTCGTAGCTAAACCCTGCTTACTTTATGCAGGTCCTGCAAGCAGCGTCGGTCGTATTCGTTCTTACAGTTGAGGTTGGCTTTTCATCATTCTCTTCAGCGTGAACCTTTTGTAGGTAATTCTACTCAATAACCGCTGCCCATGCGCTTGCAAGATCACATAACCTGGCAATCGCTGTATGTTCCGTGAATATCTGGCTTCGAAGCGATTCAGGGAAAGATTCTCTTAAAATTGTATAGTGAAAGATATAAGAGGTCGTAATGAAGAACGCTCAAAAACATAACGAATATGCCAAGAAAGAAACCGATCAACTGCGTACCGATGCGCTGATGATGATCAATGCGCTGCGTGCACAACACGGAGATGCTGTTACGCGCGTGATTTCCCACTTGGCCGCGTCCGAACAGTTCTCTGCGCTGGTGGGCGACAACATCGCACCTTATCGTAGGCTCATGACCTACTACGAATGTGCGATGATGGAGGTCGAAACAAAATTCCGCGTACTTGATGCCGAATATGGCCTGCAGCACGATCGTAACCCCATCGAGTCGATCAAAACGCGTCTCAAGAGCACTGACAGCCTCTCGAAGAAGCTTACACGCAAAGGACTGCCGATCAGCGTCGATTCTATCGAGAAGAACATCAAAGACGTAGCAGGTGTTCGCGTAGTGTGCACTTTCCTTAAAGACCTCTATACTTTGGCAGATGCGATCCTCGCACAAGACGATGTAACGCTTATCGAGCGGCGCGACTACGTGAAGAATCCAAAACCGAGCGGATATCGCAGCCTTCACCTCATCATCGAGATCCCCATCTTCCTTGAATCGGAAAAGCGCCTGATGAAAGTAGAGATTCAACTACGCACCATTTCGATGAATTTCTGGGCATCGCTTGAGCATCAACTGCGCTATAAGAAGAACTTGAGCGATGAAGACATCGAAGCCATGAATACGGAACTGATCGAACTCGCTGAGAATGCTGCCACGCTCGACGTACGCATGCAAGCGTTGCGCAATTTCCTCGATCAAGCAGAATACATGAACTAAGCGTTATGCATCGTAGTCCATCTTTTTCTCGAAGTAACGACTGATGAACATGATGGGAAGCGTGAGACAAAGATAGAGCGCCCCAAGCAACAAGAAGCAACCGAAGAAATTGTAGTTCGTAGCGCTGATCTCGCGCATCGTCTGGGTGAGCTCGATAACCGCGATTACCGAAAGCAGCGACGAATCTTTTATGATGCTCGCGAATTGTCCAGTAAGTGCCGGAAGGATGCGTGAGACCATCTGAGGCAATTCGACTGAGATCGCACATTGCATACGCGAAAGCCCTAATGCACGGGCTGCCTCGATCGGACCACGCGGCAGCGATTCATATCCGCCGCGGATGATCTCGGCAATATAGGCACCAGCGAACACCGAAAGAATGAGGATGCCTGCAACTACGCGATTCTCGACACCCCATGCCGTACCGATGATGTAGTAGAACAAGTAGATCTGCGCAATGAGCGGAGTGCCACGGATGATCTTCACGTAGAAATCGCAGAGGTAGCGCACTGGTAAGAAACGAGCATTCTGCCCCAATGCTACAGGAATCCCGATGACCAAACTCCCAACAAGACTGAATAACGAGATGAATACCGTAAGACAAAACCCATCCCAGATGCGCGTACGATATTGCACCACGAAATCGAAATTGAGCGCGATGCCCGCCACGGAAAGCGAAACACCCACTACCGCAACAACAGCAACAACTACCACGAAGTAATTGAGAGCGCGCTTCCACGGAGCAACCGGGCTGTCCTTCGCTGCTATGAAAATATTGCTTTTAGAATAACTGGTGCTCATTTGCGATACCTTCAGGTCGAAATGGTCATGCAGCTCCTAGAGGGTTAGGAGCTGCATCAAGTTACTTAAAAGTGTAGCGGTTCATCAAAGATTTGCCTGCCCGGCTTGCAATGTTGCTGCCTGCGGCAGTTTCTTAGACGATTTGTCCTGAACAAAATCGCGTTCTTGCAGGGTTTAAGCTGCCCATGCAGGAAATTGCTCGAATTACTCGAAATCGAAGAACCACTTGAAGCCATATTCGTCGAAGGCCTTCTTCTCTTCAGCAAGATACTTCTCGGTCAAGCGATCGAATTCACCATCTTCTTTCGACTGCGCGATGAATTCGTTCAACTGATCGAGCAGTTCGGTGTCGCCCTTCTTCACTGCGATTCCCCACGCCTCAGGATCTTGGAAGGGGATGAAGACTGCTTTTGTGGTGTTGGGATTCGCAAGGTTATTGCGATAGATCGTGAGCTGATCATAGAGGAAGCCATCGGCCTTACCCTGAACTACTTCGGTTACGCATGCGCTTTCATCTGCCAAGCGCACGATCTCAGCATTGGGCAGATTCTTCGTTGCCCATACATCGCCGGTCGAGCCCGTCTTCACCGCTACCTTCTTGCCCATTTGATTCAGGTCGCTTGCTTCTTCAATGCCAGAATTCGTATTTGCCAAGATGGCAAGTTGAGCCATTGCGTAGGGCTCGGAGAAATCGACAGCTTCTTTGCGTTCATCGGTGATGGTCATGGAGCTGATAACACAGTCTGCCTTATCGGTCTGCAACGAAGGAATCAGGCCATCCCATGCGGTATTCTCGATCTTGAGATCATAGCCATATTTATCAGCGAAGTCTTGCATAAAATCGACTGAAAGGCCCTCGGCTTCGCCCGCTTCATCCTTTGTTTCGAAGGGTGGATAGGCAAGCTCCATCGCCACGGTCAAAACTGGTTTGCCGTTTTCGCCCACGGCATCGCTCGTTTTTTTGCTTGCCTTTTCGGAAGAACAGCCCGAGAGCAGGCAAAGCGCAAACGCAAACGTGGCAACCATTGCGAGCAGTGCACGCCAGGTTTTTCTTGTCTTTACAGTTGAAGCGTTCATAGGATTCCTTTCGTTTTGTTTTTTATATCGCGGTTTTACTGAATCGAATCTGGGTCGATCTGCTGAACAAGAACTACTGTGGACTTATGTCCTCTTTTTGGTTTGCTGCGATGAAATTTGCTCTGATCTGGTTGAGGGTGGCGCACGTTATTGCAAAAGCCTCTGCATCGACCCCTTTCATCTGGGTGCTTACCAAAGTGGCAGAAATCATTTCAAACGTTGAACGAAGGCTTTTCCCTTTGGGAGTAAGGCTCACCTCCGTACGGCGTTTGTCGGTAACGCTCTTTTGAGTTTGCACGTACCCACCCAGCACAAGCTTTTTCACGAGGGCGGTTATCGTTGACGGATCACGATGGATCTTTTCGGAAAGTTCTTGCATCGTAACTGTCTCTTGCGCGAAAAGCGCCACCAAGATATCGCCATGCGACGGAACCAGGTCCTTGAGTCCCGCTTGTGAGAGGAGAGAAACAAGATAGGTGTTCGCCGCCGTGAGCGTTTGAGAAAGCGTGTTCACGAATGAGCCTTTTGCGGTGTTCGTTGCCGGGCTTGCTTCTGGTATCTTTTGTTCAGTAGGGCTCTTGATCGTTGCTGAGTTCACCGTAAACCTCTTCCTACTTCTCTACGATTGCGTCGAATTTGCATACATGGTGGCAGTTGCCGCACTCATCACAGCGTTCACCTAAAATGCGATAGGGTCTTCCTGGCACGATAGCCTTATTTCTTCAGATTGCGTTACTATGCGAGCAACGATACGGGCGATTTCTTCTGCATGCTCCCGCATAAGGTCGCGTCCGAACATTTCCGTGTTGTCTTCGGACACATTTGAAACGCTATTGGCATCGATGAAGAAATTACCTGCTTCGGACTCGATCACATCGAAACTACCGAAAGTGAAACCGAGCACTGCAGCAGCTGTTTCGCAGTCTTTCACGATTTCTGGCGAAACATCAGGATAGAGCTGATAGCTCGAACCGAATCTGTAGGCTGAAAGACCGTTATCGGCCACCCCGCGCTTCACCACCAGAGCGACCTTGCCTCCGATTATCTCAACACGCGTGATAAACCCACGTTCAGGCGCGATATACTGCTGGGCGATGAATTCGCGCTCAGGCGCTTGAGAGAGGAAGCTGCGCGCCTCTTGCTCGTTTTGCACGATCGCGGTATCGACCGTGCGGCCACTACAAACGGGCTTGATCACGCAAGGATATTCGAACGCAGTTTCGTCTTCAGTGGCAAGCTCTTGCGGTGTTCCTTTAGCATAGATGCGCGGTGTCGCGATGCCTGCTTCGTGAAGCGCGGCAGTAGAAGCGAACTTGTCGATCTCATAAGCATGGGCGCGAGGTTCGTTGATGAGCAAGATCGAAGTGTCTTTGATAGCTTGGATGAGCGCATCCATGTTGCGCAATGCCTGTTCGTGTCCACGATTGAGCGCGCTCGCGAATACGCGGCTTACCAACACATCGCACTCAAGCGCTGCATCGACGCTGTTTGCTTGTTGCATGTTGACCAGTCGAACATCGTGCATGCTGTTAGGTAGCGCTGCTTTTAGCGCACTGGAGATTTCAGCGCCAAGTTTATGATCAGACCATTCATCAGATTCAAACAAGACACCGACCACGAGCGGGCGATTCATCATGTTGCCATGTTCGCGCAGTTGAACAGTGTCCTCTTGCTGCGTCTCTTCTTCAGATGCCATGAAGTCCCTTCCGATAAAAAATACTTTGACATCAAATTAAATTTTCTCGATATTACTTTGATATCCAACTATTGTCAAATATAGATTTCTCTTTCTCGCGGTAACGAGACACTTACGTAAGGCTTTCAGCTCTGTGCTTCTGCTTGATTGCTTGTTTTGAGGAGACTAGGGTGAAAGTGTTCTTGCAAAAAAGATGACGAACGACCGGGTAGTTTGTCACCTGGGAAAAGGAGATTGTCATGGCAGAAACAGTTGCCGTTATGCTTGGAAACGGCTTTGAGCCGGTAGAAGTGGTTGCCCCTGTTGATGTTCTGCGTCGTGGCGGCGTAGGAGTTACGTTGGTTTCTGTCATGGGGCGTAACGAAGTAACGGGCGCACAAAATATCAAAGTAGTAGCCGATGCGCTTGTTGAGGATGTCGATCTTGATTCATTCACGATGGTTGTTGTGCCTGGCGGGTCGATCGGTGTCGAAAACCTCGGTAAATGCGGCAAGCTCACAACGAGCTTGCGCGACCGCATAGAAACGAACAAACTTGTCGGATCGATCTGTGCTGGTCCGACCATTCTTGCAAATCTTGACCTGCTGCAGGGTCGCAAAGCGGTTTGCTACCCAGGATGCGAAACTAATTTCCCTGCTGGAGTTTATCAACCAAACGTTGATGTATGCATCGATAAGAATCTGATTACTGCAACGGGCCCTGCCACTGCATTACCGTTTGGGCGGGCACTGCTCGAGGCGCTCAAGGGCGAAGAAGAGGCCGATAAAGTTGCCTCTGGCATGCTGTTTTAGGGCTCAAGAATGAACAGGGGACGGGGCAAGTGTTCAAATTGCCGCAATCGTTTTCATTCCTTGGCTATAGTAAATGTACAGAATGAGCGAGCTGATCGGCTTATCCAATTTGAACACTTGCCCCGTCCCCTGTTCATTCGTCCCCTGTTCATTCCCTACCGTGCCGCTTAGGGTATGACTCATGAGAATTCCCTGAAACCCTTCAGGGAAAGACAACGTTAGCAGTATAATTAATGCCGATGCGGGCGTCGTATAATGGCTATTATGCGGGCTTCCCAAGCCTAAGACGCGGGTTCGATTCCCGTCGCCCGCTCCAAAAATCTCACGCCTGCCTTTACCGGCAGGCGTTTCGCTTTAACGCTGCAAAGAAAACGGTCATCTTATCTAGGTTCTCATTTCCTTCAGTCACGTACCAAAGTACGCTCCTTCGGAGTTCAAACCTATCTAAGGCACCCGTTTTCTTTTCGCTCCTTTACCGAACATGCGTGGTCAATGTTGTTGAACTAGCCGAGTTATTTTATTTTAAGCTCCTTTGAGGGAATCAAACCGATGAGGTGGATTTCCGTATTATTACCATTCGGGTTGGCGTAGTAAGTCAGCGAGCAGTTTTCAGGCAAAGATGGAGTGCATGGAAGCTGCACAGCGTCGAGAAAGTAGTTTGTCGACAGAGAAACTACTTTCTATTAGAACACGATACCAAGCGCATTCACAATCAGCCCCCACGTTACACCAATTACATACAGCACAACGATGATGGCAAGGTTTTGCTTCCAACGACGATTTGCACGTACTAACACGAGCAAGCCAACGCCGGCACTTACGAGCAATCCAGAAAGCATCGCACCCGAGCCGAGCATTCCTTCAACATAGAGCTGAGCGATGATCACACTTGGAGCGCAATTTGGAATAAGCCCGACTAAAGCAGATGCAAAAACGGAAAGATTGGGATTGGCCTCAACAAATGAAGCTAACGCATCTTCTCCTGCTCCTTCAATGACCGCATTAAGAACAAGGACTATTAAGAAGATGAAAATCATCACCTGTAACGTGTGCTTTGTGGCACTTTTCAGGATTCCCTTCCAGCCAGATCCGTGCACATGCGTATGTTCCACATCATCATGATGCTCATAAGCACGCTCGGGGGCCTGTTCACAGGTAACGCAGTCGTCGTTACAACCGCAGTTGTCCCGTTCACACAACTCATGGATCCGCAATCTTTGTTTGTCACGACGAGCTAATCGCAAGACCAAATCAACAATGAAGCCCATGATAATGCCGATGACCAGCTTCGTTCCCATAATAGAAAGAATAGTTTCAGCGGGAACTGCTTCAGCGAGAAAAATCGGAAGCATTTCATCGGAAGTAGAGAGGAAAACAGCAAAGAGTGTACCTAGAGTGATAACGCGTCCCGCATAAAGCGTTGCCGCCACCGCAGAAAACCCGCACTGAGGAACAACACCGAGTACTGAACCAACAACGGGTCCTGCTGCTCCTGCACGCTCAATTGCCTTTTGTGTTCTTTCTCCTGTTTTGTGCTCAAGCCATTCCATCGCTAAATAGGCAAGAAAGAGAAACGGAATAAGATAGATCGTTTCAAGAAAAGAATGTTCGAGCACGTGAAGGGCATTATGTACAAGGATCTCCATAGATTAGAAGTTTAGCACTTCTACCTGTTCAGCCCTTCTCGTCCCTTGCAAGCGTACTGCAATCGCACTGCTTTCTGCTGCAAAGCTACATCCAAAAGATATTAGACAACAAAAAGGCGACCGAAGCCGCCTTTATAAAAGTTATGGAAATGCGTTCTCGTTATTTCTTGAGACCGCCAATGAGAGACATCTTGGTGCCGCAGTCGGGGCAAGTACCCTTGGTGATGATGCGGTTGTTCTTGGTAACACCTTCCTGGGGGTTAACCATTTCCTTCTTAGCTTTGCACTTAACGCAATATCCAACTACTGCCATTAGAGCCTCTTTCCGTTCCTATGTTGCCCCCGGAACGAAGGCAGCACGATCACTTATTTGCTTTAATCATTGTAGCGTGATGACCAGGTATTACAAGCGTCATTTCGACATTTGTTACATGCTTTTGAGAAGTTCCAATACAAATTTTGAATTTTCTTCGAGTACGTTTGGCTTGATGTTCTCGAGCACATCATCGGCACTGCCGTAGAAAGCTGTTTGGTTGCCAGACATCCCTGCAAGCGTTACCGCTTGCAAGCCATGCTGGGCTGCAACGTGAGCAGACGTATTGCGACTAAGCAGTTTGTTCGTAGCGAATGTAACTCCACTCTTCTCGCTTGCTTGACGCAGAACTCGCTTGATGCGCGATGAAACCTTATTGGGACGATACTGACCTTCTTCATCGATAAAGGAGAATTGCCCGGCGCCAACACCCTCAAGATTCACAATGATAGCGCCCTTGAGTTCATCTTGATGCTCTTCGAGAAATGCTGTCATACCAGAATTGAGTGCCTCTTCTGCACCAAGCGCAACGAACCACACTTCAGTGTCGATATCGGGATGACGGAAATCACGCAAAAGCCGCATTTCATTGTTGATTTCCTCGGCGATCTTCACATCTTTAGGCACAGAACGCTTCATAGGATGTTGATTTCCTGCACTTGCTTCTTCATTCACAAGGTCGTCATCGACCTCCACACCCTGGCCTTGAACAGTACCAGAAACATGATTGCGCAGGCTCTGCAAAGAGAACGCACCACCGTTCCATCCGCGCTCGTTGGAATTCACCTCGCCATAATCGACATCAATAAATTCAGCATCGAGGTCATCATCGGAACGGAAGCTTTCCCAGCTACCGCGCTCCTTACCTACACTCTGAGCCTCATATGAGGCATCGACGTCTACCCATTCACGTACAGACTGCTCGTCTTGTGCTTTTTTCTTCTTGCCAAAACGACCGAAAATACGACCAACTCTTGATTTAGGCATTTCAACATAATCGGGACCAGCAAATGCTCCTGTTTGCGTATAGCCTTCTTCATAGACAGAGTCATCGGCATCTTCGATGTAGTCGTCCTCAGCTGTGTACTCTCCGCTAAGTTCCGTACTGACATCAGCAAAGGTACCCGTGTTTCCTGCAGATCCTGAAGAAGGAGCGAACGATTCCTCATCAACATACAGATCGGTAAGAGTTGTATCGAGATCTTCATTCGAAGAGCCGTTGATCGTATCGCTTCCTACTACGTCAATCGGAGGCACTACGATGCGTTCGAAATCGTTCGTGTTAAAATCGGGCAATTCAAGACCAGGGGTTTTGAAGAGCGTACGTTGTTCGCTTGCTTCCATCTCTACTTGATGCTGAAGCTGATCAGCGCCGATGCGCGGCAACATGTTAGAAAGCAATGCAGGCTGCGGCATAGTCTTTTCGTCATCAACCGCCATGGGTGCACGCTGCTTGGCACTCTCGATCGAGCCGCCTACCGGAGCAACCACGTCAGGCAGCACGATCACATGACGATCAGACTGCAAAGCATCATCATTCTGCTGAGCGACTGACGTATTTGCTGTGCCCATATCCTCCATGCCCATGATCGGAGAAGCAGGTTCAGCTTCGTAATCGATCTCGGCTTGAGCGGTATCCGTATTCTTACCTGCATAGACTGCATCTTCATCGAATGCCGCAGAAGAAATCATGGTTTCTTGCGAGGATGCCTGATTGGAGAAGTCCTCTTCAGATGAAGAAAGGGGCTTATCTTCATTAAACTGCTCAACGTCGATGGGCGACATCGCGATCGTATGACCGTCGACCTCTATCTCATCATAGTATCCATCATCAACCTGATCGACATCCAATTCATCTTCATGACGATGCGTAACTTTCGACGCAGCAGAGCTAACCATATCTGATGCACGATTTAGGAAGCCGCCAATACCGTTCCTTTTTGCATGAGTTCGATGAGCTGCTGTCTTACGCTTCACTGAGCTCTTACGCGATGAAGCGGAGGGGGCGTCCTCCTCCATAACAGGAATGATGACCGGTTCTTCGGAAATGAAAGTTTCATCGATTTCTTCGAAGTTATCCTCTGACGTTTCACCTTCCGTTGCACGTGAAGCAACCGATACGACAGATGCGGGCTCTTCGGCAATAACTTCTCGTTCGCGGACGACGGTTTCCTTTACAGAAGCTGCATCTTCTTCTCCTTCATGCGGTGACTTCTTCAAAAGAGGAGCTGCCGCTCCATCGATCTCCTGACGCAAAGCAGCCACGCGTCTTGCTAGTTCAGACTCAGGCTCTTCGTGGATTGGTGCTTCCTGTGTTGCTCCGGTTTCTGCGGCGACAACAGCATTCTGCTCTGCCAAACGCTCGGCTATCGTAGGAGCTGCATTGCGCTGACGTGCAGCGTCTGCCATGTGCGCTGCAGGCGCATCAGCAAAACGAGAACGCGAGACATTTGCCTCGCGCGCAAGATCAGGTTTATTTGCATGTGCTTTTTCTTGAGCAGCACGGGCCCACGAAGGAACCTGCTTCTGATAGGAGCTGCCCATACCAGTAGCTCCTGGTTGCAGCGCTTCAACAGTCTCGCGCACAAAGGATTCTTGTGTTTCAACAGGCTGTTCAGCGTTTTCTTCAGCAGCTATTTGAGAAGGAACGGTCGTGGTCTTTTCTGAAGGGGCAGGAGCTGTAACAGGTGTTGCTGTTCTTATATTGCTCGGCTTATACCGAAGCGAATCCTCTTCTTCCACCGCGAAATGCACTGCTGCAGCTGCAGCTTCTTCTGCAGTATCTTCCAAACCACCATGCTGAACCAGCTTAGATGAAATATCGGACAAAGGAACCTTATCTGCAACGGGCTTACCTGTAAACGCCGCAATAGCTGCTTTTGCAGCAGCAAGCGACTCTTCAGGAGTCATGCGATTTTCTCGAGCTTGATAGGTGACCTCAACACCATCGGGAACAACACCCGCTTCATACGCAGCATCTTCTCCATGAATCGCTACTCCTGCTTCACGCGCATGTTCTTCCATTTCCTCTTTGCTAATCAGGCCATTTCCAACCGTACGCGCAACGTCAAGAAGCACGGCTACACCAGAAGCATCGTTGTTCGCAGCGTCGTTATAAGCAGAAAAGCGCCTTTTGATGATACTTGCAAGCGGAAGCGCCAAGAGAACAACGCAGATGATCTGCAGTACTAAGAGCACGATGGCAAAGCCACCAGTTTCACTGGCAAAAAATACCATCTTGATAAGAAGCACGATTGGAGCGACCGCTAACGTAATAGCGCACACATTGTGAATGATCGGCAGATAACGGCCGATGATACCTTGATATTCCGTTGCAACGCGCGCGCTATCATAATGCGTAACAAGAATGATCTTGCGGCGTTTATTGGTGTTCGTAATAGAAAGCGGGTTGTATTTCGCGACAACGTTTTGACTCACGCCACTACGCAAAAAACGAGAAAGGATGGGCTTACCAAACACTTCACAGGCAAAAAGAGCAGCGGCAAGAAATCCGATAATGAAACAAGGGATCGAGAGAACAGGGAAGACGATGGGCAAGAGCGCACAGACAAACGCAAGTCCAAAACAGATCGCTCGAACCGTGTTTCCGTTCGATGCACAAGAGACATCTTCAACGATGGTCGAAAAACCTGCACTCTTCTGTAGCTCATCGGCGATATATAACGCAGCCTGTTGTTCCTCTTCGGTTCCCGCAGGACGCGGCCCTATTTCCTGTGAAAGATGCGCGATATCGTCCATCATGTTCGTCATGAAATGCCCTCTCGTTTTCAAGGCGATGTCTGTGTTATGTGTTTTCTTCTCTACCTTGAAAAAGGTATTCAGATATTTGGTTTTAGTATACGCCATTTGGCTATATAACCGACCATCGAACTTGAATCTGTTTAATTTGTAATCTAGGCGGTTTTCATGTTTGTTACGTACCACGATTTAAGGCGGAATAGCCTTTCAAGATGTTGATCTTCTCTTTTTCTTTTTGACGCACGATCTTGTTTTAAAACGCGCGCGTAATCGATCAGGACGCTTCTTTTCCACTACGATTCTTGAGTTTCATTACCTAAATAATCGCGCAAGAAAGAATCGTATCTTCCAACGTCATTACGAAGTTGCATTAGCTGATCATCAAAGTCTGAGCTTGCTTGGGTGTAAGCATCAACGAGAGGCTGAGCGAATGTTTCAGGAAATTTCTTCGCCAGCTCGATCGAAGCACTATCAGCCTTATTGTAAAGATCATTGTTCTTTTCAGCTGTTTTGCGGTCTTGAATCAGGATTGCTTCGTTCGAAAGAAGCCCGAAGCCGATCTCTTCGAGACGCTTCGTTAGATAATCGCTATAGAGGGAGAAATCCCCCTGGGGGAAGAGCTCTGCGGCTTCATTCAGTGCCGTCTGAGCGTTTTGAAGCGTCGTTTGCGCTTCCGTAAGCCATTCAGTTGACTGCGCAACGGTCTCAGGCGACGTTTGTTGAACGGTAGTGGCAGCCTGAGCCAAGAGATATTGAGCATCATCGATGCTCTGTTCAACAAGAGCAAGATCGTCCATGGCTTTCTTGGCATCAATATCCACAGCAAGCTTTTTGCTCGCAACATCAAGCATTGTTTCACGTGAAACAATTGTGTTGTAGGCACTTTGCGCCGCTTCCTTGTCGGTTGTAGAGCTTTCTATGGCCTCATCTGCGCGAACGGCATATTTTTTCGCATTTTCAAGCAGCTCGAGCGCATGAGGGATCTGGCTTTGTAGCTGTTCTGCACGAGCAATCGTATCGTCCGCAAATGGTTGTGCAAAAAATTCATCAACAGCAACGAGCGTTTGATCGCTTTCTTCAATATAGTCACATGCCTGCTCGATAAGTTCACGATTCGAGCGGTTCTTCTCATATTCCTGATAGAGCCACATCCCAGCAAACGTCGCAAGTACCGCAATAACTAAGATCACCAGCAACATACTGATAAGACGACTGCGTGAACGCTGTTTTTGGCGACGACTGATTTCTTCATAAGCCTCTGCACTAAACCCTGAAGCATTAGGAAGGAAGATCGCTTCTTCCGTTTGCCTGCCAAAACGCTTTTGCGCAGGTTGCGCATGTTTTCCTCGGCCTTTTCCTGATGATGTGTTTGCTGCCGTCTCACGAGAAACACTTGATTCAGATGAAGAATCACGAGAAAGCGCATCTTTAAGCGCAGGATTTTCTCCACTCCCAAGCGCCATAGAGGCACCGAAACCTTCGTAGCTTCCCTTGCTCTTGCGGCGAAAACGTCCCCTGAGACCCTTCTTTTCAGGGCCTGCAGAAACAGAAGATTTTTTACCAAGCACGTTGAAAGAGATCTCGTTGGGCTTACCTTGCGAGAATTCAACAACGTGAAGGTAGTCATGATCCGTATTCTTATGCTTCGATTTCTTCAATGATCTCGTCCATCGTAAGCGAAACAATGTTTCTTGTGGGAAGCGAATTGAGGAATTTCTTCCCATAATGCTTTGTGACCAGGCGTTTATCAGCCAACACAACAATTCCCTTATCGCTTGAAGTGCGAATAAGACGCCCCACGGCCTGTTTGATCGCAATCACCGCTTGTGGCAAAGAGAAATGCGCCCAGGCACGAGAGTCATGGAGTTCGCGCTCGCAAGAGAGCGGGTCGGTAGGAAGTCCAAAAGGAAGCTTAGGTATCACCACCCCTTTAAGGGTGGCGCCAGGAGCGTCAAATCCTTCCCAAAAGCTCTTCAGCGCAAAGAGGCTCAAATGTTCGTCTTTCAAAAAATCATCGCGCAACCCCTTAACGGATACTCCCCATTTTTGGCAGACCAAGCGCAATCCTGCAGCTTTGATTTGAGGATTCGCCAGGTCAAAGCATTCTTCCATCTCTTTTCGATTCGTGAAGAGCGTAAGTATCGAACCTTCTTGGGCAAGATGCAAACGCGTAAGGAACTCGGAAAGCGTAGAAAGATACGCTGGATCTTGAGGCTCTGGCATGTCCGACGGCAAATAGACGCGCATGTTGGCATCGAAGTCATAGGTCGATTCGATCTGAAGGGTTTCAGCTCGTGAAGCCTCACCCTCATTCAAGCCCATTGCCTGAACGAACGACTCGAATGAATTGTCCACGGAAAGCGTGGCAGAAGTATAAATAACGGTATCGGTTGCAGAGTAAAACGCTTCATTAAGATTTTGCCCCACATTAAGGGGCTGCACCGTGAAGACATCCTTCATCTGGTCTTTTGCACGGTTCAGACGTACCGAATACACCTGATTCTCTCTGTTGGTGAAAAAGACGACATCAAGCGACTCATAAAGTTCACGCAGTTCAAGTGCAAGAAGCGCGATCTCGCGCTGAGCGCTCGAAGAATGATCAAGCTCTTCGAAATATGCCACCACATCACGAATTGCAGCAATAAGCTTTTCGAGCGTGTTTTGCATAGCTTGCGCACACGAACGCACGCCCTGGAACACAGAGCTCTGTCGAATCTCTTCATTGAGCCACAGATCAAGATACTCGTAGCGTTGACGTTTGTTCGCTGTGTCGAAATACAGCAGGTCCTTCACGCTCAAACAGTATTCTTCAGCAGCAATAGCAAATGCCACGCCCGCATTACGTGTCTTGGAGAGCATCGTTGAAAGGAGCGTTTTCGCCTCTTCGACCACCTGTTCTCGTTCAGCACGAATGAGAGGGTTGTAGCGTGAAGACTCCGAGGTCAACGTACGAATCAAGCGCTTCACTGCCTCTGATGAAAGATCGGTTGAAAATGCACGGCGTGCTTCGTCTTCAGCGTTATGAGCCTCGTCCACGACCCAGTAACGGATCGGCGGGAGTAGCCCATGCTCAAAACGCGCGTCCCAAAACAGAAGACTATGATTCGTTACCACGATATCGCAATGCTCTGCACGTGCACGAGCCCCATGAACAAAGCATGATTTCCCGAAAAAGGGACATTTCCTGCGCAAACATTCTGTACTGGTAGAAGTGATGCGATAACGCGGTAGTGCTTTGAAGTTGAGCTTAAGACCATCGATATCGTCATAATCGGTCTGTTCGATAAACGAAAGGAGCGTTGCAAGCGCTGGTACTTGGTCGACCATTTGATTATTCACCAGGTATTGCTGTGGTCCTTGTGCATCGACGCGCTCGATCTTGCGTAAGCAGGGATAATGGGTAAACCCTTTGAGCGACGCATACGATATGCCGAGCGCCTGTTGCAACAAAGGCAGCTCTTTGTTCACCAACTGATCGAGCAGGGTATTCGTTTTTGTCGCGACGCCCGTAGGTACATTGTTTGCTTTTGCAAGCAAAGCGAGCGGCAAAAGATATGCCATGGATTTTCCTACCCCGGTGCCTGCCTCGATCGCAGCATTCTCTCCTTTACGAAGAGCCTGCTGGATAGAGAGCGCCATGAGTTTTTGTGGCTCGCGCGGCTCATAGTCTTCATACAGCTTGCCAATAATGCCATCCAGATCGAACGCTTGCGCGATCTCCTCGTCTGAAACAAGAACGAAAGGACGGGATTTTTCTTCATTCTCTGAAGCTTGCGGTGCTTGAGAATTTATAGCATTTCCCTGGTGAACAGGCATTTCATTGGTGTTTTGTTGTTGTTCTCTAGAAATGTTTCCCGTGAAACATTCTGCTCGTTGCGTGTTTTGAGCTGAAGTTACCTCAGCTGCAAACACCGGCGCTTCTGCACGATCGAGCTCAGCCTCTTGATCGGAGCGAAGCTCTGACGCGCCAAACAGGTCAGCTTGCACTTCAGCAACCTGAGCCTTGCGCGACTTGAAGAGCGAATACGGTTCCGCCTCTGAGCTAGCAAGTTCTTTGAATACGTATACTGAGTTCCAGCGTTCAACATCAGCCATATCGGCAATGTGCGCTACAAGTGGTGCCGGCATGTTCGCAACCGCCGCAAGCAAGACTCGGTAGACTAGACACGTTGCCGCAACATCATCATCAGCGCGATGAGTCGAATCTGCGCCTCCGAAGGCGCGCACAAGGTCAAGCAAGCGATGCGAATTGAGGCGCGGCAATGCAATACGCGCAAGATCGAGCGAGTCGATCCAAATATTATTCTTCAGCGCGGCCCCTGCTGCGCGTTTCGTGACGAACGTACGGTCGAATCCAACGTTGTGCGCAACGACAAGCGAGTCACCGACAAAATCAACAAGGCCCGTAAGTGCGATATCTGGATCGGGCGCATCGGCAACATCCTCTTCATGAATATTTGTGAGATGTGCCACTTCATCAGGTATTTCTTTTCCTGGGTTTACGAAGGTAACATACCATTCGACAATCTCACCATTGCACATGCGTGCAGCCGCAATCTGGATGAGCTCATCATGGTTGAAGGAAAAGCCCGTGGTTTCCGTATCGAGCACCACTACATCTGCATCAAGCGCGCCAAAGGTATGCGTTTGGGCATATTCTTTCAGATGCGCATAACGCTCACGAATGCGTACAGGAGTGTTTTCGAGAATATATGTTTTAAGCGATGACTCTGCAGTCTCATTTTGTTTTTCCATAGCGCTAAGACTATCATTTAACCAACGAATACGCGCTCACTATCAGACGACTCCTAGGAGAAAACATGTCAGAAACCGGATATTTCGGAAGCTATGCCGACTTCACGTGCCCTGATCGTAAGACCGCACCTGCGTTTATGAACTCCGACAACATCGTGGGCGACCCTTTCACCATAGAAATGGACTATAGCGGCAATAAGCGCCAAGCATGGATCGTGAATCCTTTTGGCTTTCGCATGGGTGTTTTGAATGAAAAGACCGCAAAGCAAGTCGACCTCTGCAACGCAAAAGGCTGGAAGACTATCGCACTCCTTGCTTGTGTTGCCTTCAAGGAAGAGCCCAAACCTGGTGAATATTGGGGCCAGGTAGCCATCATCTCCTATGATCCTGCACACGATGATGCTTTTTCTACCTTTGTGAAGACTATCGGTAACGAACTCGGAAAAGGCATTCGTCCTGCGCTTGATCTGGGAAATAGCGGTATTTCACGCGTGCTCGAAAGCAAGGGTGCCTGGGTGCCCACCGGACGTGTCCCGCTTCCTAAACTGAAAAAGGGTTCAGCTTTCATCAAAACCGAACGCACCACCACCGATAAGCTAGTGAATCAGGCAAGAAAAACTCGTGTGGGATGCACGATCATAAGCTGGGCGATCGTAATCATCTTCGTAGTGGCTGTGATCTTCGCAATGAAATCCTGTGGGATGTTCTAGCGTGTGTGCGTTATCGCATCTTCTATGAGCGCAACGCACAACTGCGTAAAGTCCATGCCAGCAACACGTGCAGCATCGGGCAAAAGCGAAGTTGGCGTCATGCCGGGAATCGTATTGGTCTCAAGCGCGTAAAAATTGCCTTCGCTATCGAGCAGCAGGTCAGTGCGGGAAACTCCGCTACATTCCAATCCTTTATGTGCAAGAAGAGCGATGTTCTGCGCTTTCTTGGTAAGTTCCTCGCTCAATGGTGCCGGGCAGATATGCTTCGAGCCACCTTCAGCGTACTTTGACTCGAAATCGTAGAATTCGTTGATCGGAATGATCTGGATAACGGGGAGCGCCTGCGGATCCTCTGTTCCGAGCACGCCAACCGTGTATTCATCTCCTTGGATCATCGTTTCGACCATCGCTTGGTCGTCGATCTCGAATACATTCTTAAGAGCCGCTTCAATCTCTTCACGATCATTGCAGAGGTATACGCCAAGCGCACTTCCCTCAGTTGCCGCCTTGATAACACAAGAAGTGCCAAACTCTCGCTCGATATCTTCTGCTGTCATCTGGTCGGGAGAATGAAGGAAGACCGCTCGGGGTGTGGGCACTCCTACCTGTTCATAGATGATCTTCGTTTTCGGTTTGTCGATCGCAGTTGCACTCGACCAAACACCAGGACCGGTGTAGGGAATACCAAGAATCTTGAGCATTCCTTGAATCGTGCCATCTTCGCCAAGCTTTCCATGTAGTGCCAAGAATGCCACGTCGAAGTCCCCTGAAACAAGTGTGACCAAGTCTTCTTTTTTAGCAGGATCGATTTTTGTGACCGAGAATCCTGCGTCTGAGAGTGCATCATAGACAGCGCTACCAGAAACTAGCGAGATCTCGCGTTCGCCGCTCTTACCTCCAGCAATAAGAGCTACTGAAGTTTCCTGAGGAATTATCGTGGTATTCATGGAACCTGCTTTCGCTTAGGTAGGATGTCCCTCATGAGGCTTGTTGTGAGTATAACAAACCTCACGTCCCCTACTGTCGAGGCGTTATAATTGCCTTACTGAGGGAAGCAAATCCCACAAAACTACGTGCATCACCTGAGCAAGGAGCAGCATGTCTACCCCTATCAAAACGCTCTCGTTCGACCAGATCTACGAACTCTGCAACGAACTCGGCCAACCGCGCTACCGAGCTGAACAGCTTATTTCCTGGTTATTCATCAAACAGGCGAGTGGCTATGATGAGATGTCTAACTTACCAAAAGCTTTTCGATCAACTCTTACTGAAAACTATCCGCTCGTACCTGCTCGCTTGATCGATCGCCAGGTTTCTTCAGATGGTACGCGGAAATACTGTTTTGAACTGGCTGACGGAGCCCGGGTAGAAGCTGTGGGCATCCCTTCGATGCAAACCAATGCTTCAGGAGAACCAAGATCGCTTACGGTCTGTTTTTCAACGCAAGCAGGGTGCTCCATGCAATGTCTGTTCTGCGCAACTGGCAGCGAAGGGTTCACGAGGAACCTCTCATCAGGTGAAATGGTCGATCAAGTAGCCTTTATCCAAGAAGATTTCGGGTTACGCGTTTCCCATGTGGTATCCATGGGGCAAGGCGAGCCGTTCTTGAATTACGATGCTACCCTTCAGGCGCTCGATTTTCTGAACAATAAGAAAGGATTTGGTATTGGAGCGCGTCATATAACGATCTCAACTTGTGGCATTATGTCAGGGATCGAGCGATTAGGAAACAACCCTCACCAATATACCCTCGCTATTTCACTTCACTCTGCTGAGCAAGTCGTGCGCGATATGCTCATGCCACGTTGCAGTGCACAGCCCCTTTCTGAGCTCAAAAAGGCGCTTTGCACATATCAAGCAGCTTCCGGGCGCCGCGTGAGCCTCGAATATCTCATGATCGATGGGGTAAATGATACGGAAACAGCACTTGAAGCGCTTATCTTCTTCACCCGCGATCTCATGTGCCATGTGAATTTGATCCCGCTCAATGCGGTCGATCATTCAAGCCTTCAGCCAAGCGCGCAAAATGTGATCGATCACTGGCAGAAGACGCTTTCATCTGCAGGAATAGAAACAACACTACGTAATTCACGCGGAGGCGACATTGATGGGGCGTGTGGGCAACTCAAGAACAAACTTGCCCGATCAAATTAGATCCTACGGGAAAGGCTTCTAGAACAAAAAAGGGAGGAAAACCTCCCTTTTTCTTTTATCTACGTGCGCTGATGCTTAGTTTTTATGTTCACTGAGCACGGCAACGACGCGCTGTAGTTCGTCCTCGTCCTTAAATTGAATCTCGATCTTGTTCTTCCCCTGGACGGTTTTGACACGAACAGGAAGTTCAAGGATCTTCGACATGCTTCGCGCTGCCTTCTTGAAGCTCTGTGGAGTAGGAACACGTGAAGAAGGCGTGCTCGCTGCCTTTTCGCGACCAGCAAGCAAACGGGCGATCGCTTCGGTCTCACGAACGCTCAACTTCTCTTCCATGAGCTTGTTCGTGAGTGACTTCTTGCCCTCGAGCGTAGGAACAGACAGGATAGCGCGAGCATGTCCTGCCGTGATCTTCTCCTCGAAGAGAAGCTGCTGAGCCTCTTCAGGAAGGTCAAGGAGACGCAAAGCGTTAGCGATGGTCGATCGGCCCTTAGAAACGGTCTGAGCTACCTCAGACTGGGTCATACCTTTACGCTCCATGAGACGTTTGTAACCATACGCTTCTTCAATAGGGTTCAGGTCAGATCGCTGGATGTTCTCAACGAGTGCGGCCTCGAATGCTTCCGTATCGTTAGCAAGCCAGAAGCGAACAGGAATCTTTTCCATACCAAGGCTGCGACACGCTTGCCAGCGGCGCTCTCCCGCAATGATCTCATAGCCATCGCCCGTCTTGCGAACAAGAATAGGCTGAAGCAAACCATGACGCTTGATCGAGTTTGCAAGCTCCTCGATTTCCTCTGGTTTGAAATTTGTGCGCGGCTGGTTCGGATTGGGATGAACTTGAATGAGCAAGACTTCACCCACCATGCCTTTTTCATCGTTTTCCCTAGATTTTGCAGCAGAAGCCACAGGAGCCGATTTAAGCGGATTATTCGCTTTAGGCAAACTTGCACCCGACTTCTGCTGATTTTGAGCCTTAGACGGGTTCTCTGAAGGCTGATTTTTGTCACTCTTCGGACGAGCGGCAACAGGAGTTGCTCGCTTGGAAGACGGAGCTTTTTTTGAAACAGAAGAGCTTACCGCAGGACGAGCTGCACGCTCAACGACCTTAGCATGCTCGATCGCATCTTCAGAGATGTAGATATCCGCGGATGGTTTTGCAGCAGTCTCTTCAGTTAGCGCTTCTAGAGTAGCTGGTTCTACTGCTGATGAGGTTACCGCCTTTTCAGTAGAAGCAGCTTGCTTCGCTGCCTTTTGCTTAGATTCTTCAGCTTCTGCAGATCTGTTCTCGTTTGAAGCATAGGATGATGCGTCATTGAAAAGTGCACCAAGGCCTTTTCCTAAACCACTTTTTTGTTTAGCCACGTTGTATCACCTCTTGGGCAAGTTCGTTATAAGCTTCAGTGCCTTTGTTTTCAGGAGCATATTCGATGATAGGCTGACCATAACTGGGAGCCTCAGAAAGTTTGACCGTGCGCGGAATGAGCGTTTTGAAAACAGTATCACCAAAGAACGAACGCACCTCGTCCACAACCTGCTTGGAAAGATTCGTGCGTGAATCATACATCGTGAGGACAATGCCATAGATATCCAAACTTGGATTGAGAACACTTTTGACACGTTTCATCGAATCAAGAAGTTTTGTCACACCTTCAAGTGCATAGAACTCACACTGAATTGGAATAAGAAGCTTATCGGCTGCAACCAAAGCATTGATCGTGAGCAAGCCAAGCGAAGGCGGGCAGTCAATAAGAATGTAGTCATAACGACCACGTAAACTGCCAAGAGCGTTCTTGAGACGATTCTCGCGCGCCATCTCGTTCACTAATTCAACTTCGGCACCAGCAAGACTGATCGTAGAAGGAAGAACGTCTACCCCTTTACCCACTTTTGCAAGGATAACGTCCTCAACGGGGGTTTCACCAAGAAGCACGTTATAGACGCACTGGCCAATATCGCGCTTATCGATGCCATACCCGCTTGTTGCATTTCCCTGGGGGTCGAGATCAACGAGCAATACTTCCTTGCCTGCAGCACCAAGAGCAGCAGCGAGATTTACCGCAGTCGTAGACTTACCTACACCGCCCTTTTGATTGATGATAGCAAGAATCTTCGTTTGCCCAATAATATGCGAAACAGGACCTTTTTCCCTGAACGGTACATATGAGGGCCCTTCGTCGAATTCTTCATCGATTTCTTCGACTACAACACTGCCTTGCCCTGCTGGCACAGTTATCTCTTCATGAGCAACTTCTTCATACGGTGAAGTTGGAACAGCTACATCACGTTCAATAACTTGAGCAGTTTCGTTGAGCTCTTCGAAGTTTTGATAGCCAGGATCGGCTGGTTGAGATGCTTTCGGTTCGTAAGGCGAAGTCGGTGCTGGTTTTGTATTGCGTTTAAGACTATCAAGTAATCCCACGAACACTCCTTTCATGAAATATCACTGAAATTATACCGATAAACTGTTTCACGTGAAACAGCATATCGAGGAAATGTGCGTGGCTATACCTTATAGGGTCTTTTTTGTGCCATGCCTGGGCGTCGCGGTAACGAGACCAAAGGCTCTCTAACCTTTTCATACACTAGAATAGTGCGACTCGTTTCATTATCTGAAAGCTGTGTTGTTCGTAGTGAAACAAGTTTCATGCCTAGCTTTTTCTCAAGGCATGCTGCTTGTTCTAATTCTTCTTGTTCAATAGCCGCTTTATAACAAATAAGTTGCCCACCAAGAGAAAGCAACGGAACAGCAAGTTCAAGTAAGGAAGGAAGAGATGAAAGTGCTCGGGCAGTAATAACAGAAAATGATCCGGACATCTCAAGCGCGAGCTCTTCCGAACGCCCAGTATACGTTGAAACCTGACCTTCAAGACCAAGCTTCTCGATCATGCGATCAAGAGCAGTAGTCTTTTTTGCAACAGAATCGACTAATACTATCTGTCGCCCTGATGCGATCGCTAGAGGGATTCCAGGAAACCCTCCTCCTGAACCAAGATCAGCAGCACGCCCTGAAGGAGCTTCTTTAAACTCTTGTAAGCCTACCAGGGAGTCTTCGATGTGCAGCAATTGTCCTTGCTGCCAATCAATGATGCGGGTAAGGTTCGATCTCTCGTTCTCTTTTAAAACAAGCTCTAAATGAAGATCGAGCAACTTCCGCTGCTCGATCTGAAGTTCGGGTTGATGACCCATGATATTCCTTACTGTTTCACGTGAAACATTAAACAGGCGTAACGACTACACGACGACCATGACCTTCGCCTTCTGAGTGCGTCTCAACTTCAGGATTATCACGCAAGGTGATATGAATGATACGACGCTCATACGGTGTCATTGGACGAAGTGCAATCTTCTTATCTTGAGAAACAGCACGACGGGCAGCATTTTCTGCAATAGATTCAAGTTTTTGACGCTGACGAGCTTTATACCCCTCAACATCGATCACAACAGGATAACGGAACCCTATCTTGCGTGAAGTGATAACAGAGATAAGGAATTGTAGCGAATCGAGCGTACGACCATGACGACCAATAAGCACCGCAAGATCGTCACCAGTGATATCAAGAATCAGTTCGCCTTCATCACCTTCATACTCATCGATCGTAACCTGACCGACGTTAAAATACTTCAGGATATCTTTAAGAGCTGCAATGGCGGTATCAGCAACAAGATCGAGCTCTTCATCAGTGAGCGCTTGTTTAGGAGCGTTCTCATCTTCCACCTGATCGATCGTCTGTTCTTCTGCTTGTTCAGCAAGAGCTTGTTCATCTTCTTCAAGCGATTGAAGCTCTTCACCTTCTAGAATTTCGTCAGTCATATTTCTCCTTAATATTCAAATCTCCCAAGATGAGAGGAGCCCATAAATGAAACATGGACGATAGTTTCCTAACGCCCATGCTTGATCAGTTATTTTGCTTTCTTAGTTGGACGGGGCTTTTTAGCCTTACGTGTAACGTCCACTTTAACCGGCTTGACTTCAGCTTCAAGCGCTTCACGCTCTCGATCCTTACGACGAAGAATACTAAGTGTGATCTGCTGCTGCGCAACAGCGAAAACTGAAGAAGTGGCCCAGAACAACAACACGCCTGCGGGGGAGCCCCAACCAATCCAGAGCATCATAAGCGTCATGATGACCATCATGAAGATCTGCTGATTCTTCTGCGGATTGTTCGTTCCTTTTTGCTGAAGCAAGGTAGGAAGGAAGGTCGCACCTGCAAAGACGATGAGTAGGATTCCATAAGGAATGAAGGGACCAACACCAACCGACCATGCGTTTGCTGGAGAAGCAACGAGGTTTGGCAGGATGTTGTAGAACGTATACTCAGAACCACCAGTACGTGTATTCATATCGTACAGTACTTGGAACAGCGCGATGAAGATCGGCATCTGTAGGATCATCGGCAAACAACCAGCAAGCGGGTTAAAACCTGATTCAGCATAAAGCTTCTGCATTTCCGCAGATTGACGCTGTTTATCATCAGCATACTTCGTCTGAATCTCCTGCATAAGCGGGCTGAATTTTTGCATTTGGAATGTTGATTTGATCTGTTTCTGCATAAGCGGAAACAAGATCAAGCGGAAGATAAGAGTAACGATAACGATGGCAAGACCCCAGTCATGCACAAAGTTATAGAAGAACTCAATACAGATAAATATTGCGTCCTTAAACGCGTCCCACATTATGTGTGTCCTCTCAGTCTCTATCTCCCAGTTTCAGTGAGAAAGTCTCGGGGACCGGATCGTATCCGTAATCACCGCCTGGGTGACATCTTACTATTCTTCTTATGCTGAGATAAGAACCTTTTATAAAACCAAAGCGTTTGAGTGCAGTAATACTATATTCCGAGCAGGTTGGTATAAAGCGACATGACGGAGGTAGTATCGGTGAAAGGGCTACGCGATAGAACTTCACACAAAGTACTGCAATGGTACAAGGAATCGACTTAAGAATTGTCCAAAACTTCCTCATCGCACTCTACCTCACAAGAATGAGCCTCTTCGATCAGGTCTCTTGTTCGTTTCCTTGAGCCGCTACTTTACGAAGTGAGCTCATTATTCTCATGCCTTCATCTTGTAACTTCTGATAGGGAAGTTGCAAGATTCTGCGCTTTGCAAGAAAGACAATATCAAAGCCTGAAATTGATCCGCCAAGATCAGTACAGAGTGCCCTCATCCGCCGTTTTGCAGCATTACGCCAAACTGCATTACCGTTCTTTTTTCCTGCTATAAAAGCAACACGACCAGAAGGGCCGTGTTGAGCATCAAGCACGATCAACGTCATACCTGAAGTGTTATAGCGTTTACCGTACGTAAAGATAGAGGAAATTTCAGTGGAGGATTTTATCGTATTACGCACAAGTTCGGTAAAAGCTGCTGGTTAGACACACAGACGCTTACGACCCTTAGCACGGCGAGCGGAGAGAACCGCACGACCGCCTTTGGTAGACATACGAGCACGGAAACCATGCGTTTTTGCACGCTTGTGTTTATTGGGTTGATAGGTACGCTTCATTACCTGTCCTTTCAAATCATGTGTAGCCTAAAAATTGTAGAAATACTTAATCTGAAAGTCAATCTATAACATCTATGAACGGCTCATAACATCATACTCAGCGGTTTCGATGATATGATCTTTCATTGCCCAGTGAAGTTGGTTAAAGAAATATCCCTCAGCAAGATCGAGATGATCATCAAGCGCATAAACACGTAACGTATACGTATGATCAGCATCGGGTGGGCGTGGGCCAACATAAGCTTGACCGACCGTAAGATCGTTATCTATCTCTTCCATATTACTAAAACAACTGTTGAATCCCTGCCGCCATTCAGGCTGTGGATTCTGGCTCGCATCTTCTGGAATAACACCAATATTCGGATCTATCTCACACATAAGCCAATGAATCCATGTAAACCCACAAACAGGAGTTGAGTCATAGTCGATAAAAGCAAGCGCAAGTGTTTGAGTTCCCTCGGGCACCTCTTCAATCGTAATAGGGAATGAACAGACGGCATGATCGTACTTACGATCAACAGCTGGAGAATACTTTCCATACTTATCAGGAAGAAAACCATTTTCTGTTGGAATAGATATCTTCATATCGATCACCTTATTTCATTGAAGATCATACTTAGGTCATAACTTACGAGACCATCATAAAGGAAGCAGAAAAGAAAGTTTTCAACAATACTATTTTGTATAAATGTTGATAATGTTGAAAAGTGTTTGTTTAATATATAAATCAATGTTGATTTCTTATCTCATTGTATTTTGTCAAGCGTTTTTCACCGAAATTTCGAGAAATCTTGTACATTATCTTTTTGATATTATTTGCGATACTAAGCGTTTGAACTGGTATTTTATATAAATCACAACTGTCTTTAAAGAGCAAGAGAAAACTTATCGATTATTGATCTTCATTATTTGATCTACTACTTTTCCACGCTTTATCTTTGCTTTTTTTCTCATAAAACAACACTTAAGAACTGAAGTTTTCCATATTGTTCTTCCAAAACCCCTTGTTCTTCCATTATGCTTCAGATCATTTTTCACGTTTTTACACATTTTCTTAATAAATTGTTGAAAAAGCTGAAAATACGAGATGAAAAGGTTATAAAACTCAGAAATATGATGAAAATCAAATTGAATCTCGTCGATATTTACTTAAAGACCCCTATATATTCACATAAACACGTATTATTATGTGAAAACCCGTGAAAAAAATTGGAAAGGCTCAAGGAGCAGCCATTACCATGGATAAACCTCAAGATAGACCTATCAGTACGAATGGAGGAATCAACCCTTATGGTTCATTTGATATGTCAACTTCTTCAGCGAATCCAGAAAGTGTTGCAATTCCTCAACCTAATTCATCTAACTTCAATTATGACTACATCGACACGATCGCTTGTGTGGCTATCTATGACACGCTTACCAGTACACCACAGATCATTCAGATTCCAGGTGGTCCAACCCATCAATTCATTGAGAATATAGCTTCAACCACATACAAAGAAGCACAACAACGAGGCGGCATGATCCCTTATACGGTTATTCGTGAAGTCACTGAAAACTTCATTCATGCTAATTTCAGTGAACCTGTCGTTTCCGTTTTTGATAAAGGAAATACCATCCGTTTTGCCGACCAAGGCCCAGGAATTCAAGATAAAAATCGTGCTCAAGAGCCAGGATTCACTTCAGCAAGTGAACCAATGAAAAAATACATTCGTGGTGTAGGATCTGGACTTCCTTTAGTGAAAGAAGTGTTGAGCTTTTCCCATGGCACTATAAAGATCGAAGATAATATCGGGCAAGGCTCCGTAGTAACCATCTCTCTTTTACGTAATCTGGATAATTCAGAGCAGCCTCAAACAACAGAACTTCCTTCATTAACTGACAATGATAAAAAGGTATTACTTGCCCTCATGCCTCATAATCAACTTGGTGTTACCGATATCCACAATGAAACAGGTATGCCAAATGCAAGTATTCATGCATCCTTTAAAAAACTTGAAGGAGCAGGTATTTTAGAAAAAATCGGCAAAAAAAGACAACTTACGAACGAAGGAAAACAAATCACACTTTCACTCTAAATTTCGATCTTCTCTCACTTTTCCACAATTACTTGCTAAGATAAACCCCATCTTAGACATGCAGAAAAGGAAGGAAGGATATGGATATCCAAGAAGTTTGGGATAAACTCATCTCAACTATCAAGAGCTATCCAGGTGTTAATCCTTCTCAGCTCGATGCATTTTTCTCACGTATTCAGATCCAGGCAGTTAGTCCTGGCTTCATCATGCTCACTTCATGCACTGCATTCGTCAAAGAATGGGTGGAACGACACTATATGAAAGATATTCAACGTGCTCTTGAGGATATCTATCATGTTGAATTCTTTGTTCAAATCGAAGTTGATACCACCGCTGAAGAAGCAGAAGGAACTGGTGCAAACAGCACTCAACAGCCAACGAATCCTTCATCTCAACAGCATGTACCAAACGCACCTGTTCCATTAGAAGCAAGTTCGCAACCAAGCACACCAACCTTGCTTTCAAATCAACAAAACACGCCAGCCGGCACGGTAGAAAACCCTTCTTCGCTGGCGGTATCAGGTTTGGTTGAAAATACTCCAACTTTAATAGAACCTCCGTTATCACCAGTTTCTCAGATAACCCCTGTTTCTCCTGATCAAGCAAGTGTGGATCAACGAGCATCTTCAGGTGATCCATCAGCTCGTTTATTAACTTTCGACTCTTTCGTTATCGGTGATTCAAATCGCCTTGCTTATGCAATGGCAACCGAAGTTGCTGAACGACCAGGAACATCGAACCTTAATCCTTTATTCATCTATGGACGAAGCGGAGTAGGTAAAACACACTTGATGTGTGCGATCAAGAATTATATTGACGAACAATATCCTAATTTGAATGTGCTCTATATCGACTCGAACGAATTAGCAGAACGATACACCGAAGCTGCGCGCGAAAAATCTGTTGACAAGTCTTCTTTCAAGAACTTTGACAACTTCCTTAAAAACGCTGATGTGTTGCTTGTCGATGATATTCAAAACCTCCAAAGCTCTCCTGGCACACTTGGAATTTTGTTCCGCATTTTCAATGCGAATATCAACCAAGGAAAGCAATTCGTATTCAGCGCAGATCGCGCGCCAAAAAATATTGACTTGGATGAACGCTACACCTCTCGTTTTAATTCAGGGGCAACGATCGATATCCAACCAGCCGATCATGAAACAAAACGTGGCATCATTAAAAACTTCGTTCAACAATATCAACAGGATGAAGACTTCAACTTTGAACTATCTGACGAGATCTTAGATTATATAGTTGAACACTCTGGTACGAACATTCGCGAGCTGAAGAGCGCTATTACGAATGTGATGTATGCAGTCAAGATGAAGGGTGAAAACAGCGTTACCACTCAAGATGTAAAAGATATGCTGGCTAATCATTTCATCAATGAGACCGGCACTCGTTTCACTATAGAAACGATCCAAGCTGCAGTTGAAGACTTCTATAAGGTTTCACATGCTGACCTCGTAAGCAAAAGCCGAAGCCGTTCGATCGCACATCCGCGTCACGTTGCAGTCTATCTGGCTCGCGAACTTGTGAATATTACCTATAAAGACATTGGTAAAGCCTTCAACCGTGATCATTCCACTATCATGCATTCCTTCGATCTTATTGAAAAAGGCCTGAATGAAGACAGAAACCTTCGTGAAGAGATCGAAGCGATCAGAGGAATGCTGCGCTCAAAAGAATACTAGGAATAACTTCTTGTCAGCACTATCAGATCATCCTTGTAGGAGATGATCGAGATACCACTCGCGACACTATTTCTACATATTTAGAAAAGTTTTTTAGTGTATAAGCAGTTGAAACGTCATATTAAAACATGTCTGAAACTAGTAGAGATATAGGGATAAGTTTTTCGACTGCTTTTCCTTGTGGAAAACGAAAGCATTTCTTAACAAGATATTCCTCTCCTGTTTTTCATGGTTTACCAGCAGAAAACTTCTTTATGCACATTTCAACCATGCCTATTACTATTACTACTTAGATTTATTTAAAAAAAGAAATAAATAAGAGATGGCTCTTCCGTGAGGTAATTTTCGTTCGTCCGGAATAGAGAGAGCAAGCTATAATCAAATCGTTCTCAGTTACCGATCTTGAGTGATTGGCGGTAACTTCTTGAATAGAAACCGTTATTACGCAATGTTCGTAACCAGATTATCTTTGATATTCGGTAAACATTGCCAAGCAGATAAGAATGTGAGTTCGCTCTATGAAGGTAAGTGTAAATCAATCTGAATTATCCCGTGCCCTTGCTACTGTGGTCAAAGGCTCTTCCAGCCGTTCAACGCTGTCGATTCTTTCAGGGATATTGATCCAAGCACGCGATGGTGAGATTGTTCTTCAAACAACCGATCTTAAGCTTTCGATCCGGATCATTTTGCCAGCGTTGGTTGAAGAAGTAGGAGATACGGTTGTTCCTGCAAAGCTATTCAGCGATATTATAAAAAACCTTCCCGATATGGCAGTAAGCATTACCACCAATGATCAAACAGCAACAATCTTCTGCAACAACACTACCTATTCTCTTAAAACGTTAAATCCTCTTGATTTTCCTCTGTTTCCTGAAGTTGATGCAGGGCAGGAGATTTCATTCCCCTTTGATACGTTCGCTTCGATGGTAAAGAGCACGGCTAAAACAGTTTCGCGTGATGAAAGCCATCCGGTTCTTACCGGTGTTCTCATTACTCAAACAGAAAACATTCTTAAGATGGTCGCAACCGATTCTTATCGTCTTGCTGTAGCTGAGGTTGAACTCGGTTCCATTCCTCCTCGTAACTTCGAGGCAGTAGTGGCGGGTGCCTTCTTGCAGGATATCATCGCGCTGCCCTCAAGCTCGGATCCTGTAACCCTTGCTTTCAATGACAACCAAATTGTTGTCACCTATCACAATGCAACGTTCATTAATCGTCGTATAGAAGGGATATTCCCGAACTATAAGCAGCTACTTTCAACGGATTTCACTACGAAGATCAAGCTGTCTCGCAATGAGCTCATGGATGCAATTCGCCGTGTCTCGCTGTTAAGCAATAAGGTTTCTCCTGTTCAAATATCGGTCGATGCTGACGCAGGGGTGATTACGCTCATTTCAACTTCCCAGGATGTGGGAAATGCTCAAGAATCACTTGTCTGCGATGTTGAAGGTGCGTCGATCGATATCGCTTTCAATTATTCTTTCATGCTCGATGGACTTTCTTCTATCAAAACCGATGAGATTTCTTTCAACCTATTAGGTGAGATGAAGCCAGGTATTATCGAGGCATTAGGAGAAGAGCAGTTCCTGTATCTCATCATGCCCGTGCGCTTCTAAAAGTTTTACCTGTGGCAGTTCACTCAATAAGAGTATGAACAGGTGATATTCTGCTTATGGGATTGAAGATTCAACAGATTTATTATCGTAATTTTCGCAATTACGATAATTACGAGCTCACCAATATCGGCGATGTTACGTTGTTCATCGGACCGAATGCAATCGGAAAGACGAATCTAGTCGAGGGAATTCAGCTTATAACCGCTTTCAATTCTTTTCGTAGTTCTAAAACCGAACATCTTGTGCGATTTGGAGAAGATTCTTCATTTATAAAAGCCGTATTGAGTGATGGGGTTCGTAAGCTTGATATCGATTTTACTATCCATGAAGGAAAACGTTCGTTCTTGCTGAATGGAAAACGAAAGCAAATCAAGAATTTGCGCGGAATTCTTCCTTCGGTGGTCTTTTCGCCAGATGATCTGAATTTCATTAAAGGGTCTCAAAGTATCAAACGTGCTGAGATCGATAATCTTGGAGCCCAGCTTTCAGCGAACTATAGTAATGTGCGTCACGATTATGAACGTATTCTGAAGCAAAAGAATCGGTATCTTAAAGAAGATACAACGCATACATTTCTCGAAAGCGTTAATGAAGTACTCACTACGATCGGTTCTCAACTTTATGTATTACGTACGCGACTTATTAAAGAGCTCATTCCGTATATCAAGACCTATTATGCGGAATTATGTGTTGGTAAGGAAGAAGTTACGATCGCTTATATTCCTTCATGGTTGAAATACGATACCCCTCCGCTTCAAGAGCTGTTGGAGATTCAGCTTTCTCGAGATGAAGTGAAAGAGCAACTTGATACAGTGATAGAACGAGAATTCTCTCGCGAGCATCAACGCAGGCTTTCTTTGTTCGGCCCCCATGCAGATCAGATTGTATTTCTTATTAACGGTAAAGATGCAAGCCATTTCGCGAGCCAAGGTCAGCAACGCTCGCTTGTCTTGAGTTACAAGATGGCAGAAGTTGCACTTTTACGTGATCGTCTAAATCAAACTCCGGTGCTCTTACTCGATGATGTAATGTCAGAGCTTGATGAACAACGGCGCATTCAGCTAATAAAAGTGATATCACAGGATATTCAAACATTCATTACCTCAACGAATCTTTCCTACTTCGATGATGAGTTTCTTGCAACTGCTGAGATCATCGAGTTGTCTCAAGATAGAGAGAGATAATATGGCTCGATCACAGACTCATGTTTCAAATTATATGAATGCTTTCTTTAATCATCTTCCTGACGAGCAAAAGAAACGTGCACTCATCGACCGCAAGATTAAACGTGTGCATGCCCAGTTTGCAGCTTGTGTTGATGGTTTCATCCTTGAACACGTCAATTCGGTCTACTTGACTAAAGAAGAGATTCCAGAGTCTAAGGATGTTTCTCGTGAAACACAACAGATACTTACTGTTTATGTTGATAATTCTCTAGTAGCAGCAGAACTTAATGCGCAGCGCGAATTGGTTATTTTGAAATACCGCGAACAATTCGATGTGAAGGTGAATAGATTTGATATTAAGATATCGCGTGGTGCATACCGAGAGAACTATCCTTTCAAAAAGCCTCAATACAAAAAAAATTTTCCCACCCCACATAAACTAACTACGGAAGAAGAAAAAGAGATAGAAACGCGCGTTTCTCATATTAAAGACGAAGATATTCGCGAATCGTTTCAGCGTGTTCTAAAAGCGACTAAAGAACACCTTATTAAAAATTAAGTATTTTTCCAAAAATATCGATATGTCCGCTCATATGAGCTTACAACCTCTTGTGGATATATCATAAACGAAGGTACATAAACCACCATATTTTGTGGTAGAATGAACTGCTGTTCACAGGAGCGTTCTGTGCGCTTCTTTATACCAATGAAACGCTGTTTAAAAAGGAGCAAGATTGGCCACAAAAGATACTCACTATGATGGTTCCGACATTCAAATTCTTGAAGGCCTTGAGGCGGTTCGAAAGCGCCCTGGTATGTATATCGGATCAACTGGGCCTCGTGGCCTTCATCATCTCGTGTATGAAGTTGTTGATAACGCGGTCGATGAAGCGCTCGCTGGTTTTTGTACCGATATCATAGTGACCATACATGAAGATAATTCGATCACTGTTGAAGACAATGGTCGTGGTATCCCTGTTGACAAACATCCAAAAGAAAAGATCCCGACAGTTGAAGTAGTTCTTACGATCTTGCATGCTGGTGGCAAATTCGGCGGCGAAGGCTATAAGGTTTCCGGCGGTCTTCATGGCGTGGGTGTTTCAGTAGTGAATGCTCTTTCAACCAAGGTTGTTGTGCAAGTTCGTCGTGATGGCACGGAATATGAGATCTCGTTCGATCATGGCAAGACAAAAGAGAAGCTTCATAAGATCGGCTCGGCAAAACATACAGGAACTACGGTTTCGTTCTGGCCCGACCCTGAGATCTTCCAAGAAACTACGGTCTACGATTACAACACGCTCGCAGCACGTTTCCGCGAAATGTCCTTCTTGAATAAGGGTCTTAAGATCACGCTCATCGATGAACGCACGCTGGACGAAGATGGTAAGCCCACCAAAGAAGTGTTCCAGGCGCTCGGCGGTTTGCAGGATTTTGTCAAATATATCAATACGGGCAAAGAAACACTCAACAAGCCAATTTACTTCGAAGTGGAAAACGCTGATGGCATGGTCGAGATCGCCATGCAGTGGACCACCTCTTATTCAACGAATTCGGTGCTTTCTTTTGCGAACAACATTCATACGATCGATGGCGGCACTCATCTTGATGGATTCAAACAAGGTGTAACTCGTACGATCAATGATTACGCACGCAATAAAGGTATTTTGAAAGAAAAAGATGCGAACCTCTCTGGCGATGACACGCGTGAAGGACTGGCAGCAGTTATCTCGGTGAAATTGCGCGATCCGCAGTTTGAGGGTCAGACTAAGGGTAAGCTTGGTAATACCGAGATTCGCGGTCTTGTTCAGGGTGCCGTTACGCAGGGATTGGCTGAATATCTTGAAGAAAATCCTGCTCCAGCGAAACGAATCATCAATAAAGCATCCCAGGCATTCAAAGCTCGTGAAGCTGCTCGAAAAGCACGTGAGATGACCCGCCGCAAAGGGGTACTTGATTCTTTCTCACTTCCGGGCAAACTTGCGGATTGCTCTTCGAAAAGCCCTGCCGATTCTGAGATCTTCATTGTTGAGGGTGATTCTGCAGGTGGTTCCGCGAAGATGGCACGCGACCGAAAGTACCAGGCTATCATGCCTTTGCGCGGCAAGATCTTGAATGTAGAACGCGCAGGTCTTAATCGTAGTCTCTCTTCAGATACGATCTCTTCGCTCATCACTGCGATCGGAACGAACATCGGCGCAGATTTCAATGCAGATAATGCGCGTTATCATCGCATCATCATCATGACTGATGCTGATGTTGACGGCGCTCATATTCGTTGCTTATTGCTCACATTCTTCTATCGCTATATGCCGGAACTCATTCAGCGTGGGTATATCTATATCGCGCAACCGCCACTATATGGTCTTAAGAAAAAAGGTGGTAAGAAGCTCGAATATATCTTCAACGATGATGCACTTACGAAGCGTCTCGAAGAGATCCCCGAGAAGGATCGCGATAGTATTTCACTTCAGCGTTATAAAGGTTTGGGCGAGATGGATCCTGAACAATTGTGGGAAACCACTATGGAACCGAAATCTCGTACCCTTTTGCAAGTGAGCATTGAGGATGCTGCTGAAGCAGAGCGTGTGGTGAGCGAATTGATGGGCGATCAAGTTGAACCACGTAAGGAATTCATCCAGAAGCATGCGCACGATGTTCGTTTCCTCGACTTTTAAGAGCGTAGCTATTCGCGATATTCCATCCGTTTTATTCATTAGGTAAAGAGAATGCCCTGGTTAAGGAGCTTTTGTGGCTGATAACAACGAAACAGAGGTTGAAGAGACCCAATCAAATATCCTTTCTGCTGAACTAAGTAAGGAGATGCGCACATCATTTCTTGAATATTCGATGAGCGTTATCGTTTCTCGTGCATTGCCTGATGTGCGCGATGGTTTGAAACCAGTTCATCGTCGTATTCTCTACGCGATGAATGAGAGCGGCATCACACCGCGTCGTCCGCATGCTAAGTCGGCACGTACTGTTGGTGACGTAATCGGTAAGTATCATCCTCATGGCGATACTGCGGTTTACGATACGATGGTTCGCTTGGCCCAGTGGTTCTCAATGCGCGTTCCTCTGGTCGATGGACATGGAAACTTCGGTTCGATCGACGGCGATTCAGCAGCTGCTATGCGTTATACCGAAGCGCGCCTCGATAAACCTGCAATGGAACTTCTGCGTGACCTCGACAAAGAGACGGTCGACTTCCAACCGAACTATGATGAGTCACTTGAAGAACCCGTTGTTTTGCCCGCACGCTTCCCGAACTTGCTAGTCAATGGGTCTTCAGGTATCGCAGTTGGCATGGCAACGAATATCCCGCCGCATAACTTGGGTGAGACCATCGACGCTACCTGCATGATGCTCGACAATCCTGATGTAACCACCGAAGAGCTCATGACCGTACTTCCCGGACCGGATTTCCCAACAGGTGCGATCATTATGGGCCGCGAAGGTATCAAGGAAGCCTATGAGACGGGTCGTGGTAGTCTGACGATTCGCTCGAAATGCCGCATCGAAGAAGGGAAGAACGGCAAGAGTTCGATTGTGATCTCTGAGATTCCCTACCAGGTGAATCGTACGAACTTGCTCAAGAAGATCGCTGATCTGGTGCGTGATAAGAAGCTGCCAGAGGTTTCGGCGGTTCATGATGCTGCTGATCGTAGTGGTATCGATATCATCATCGATCTCAAGCAAAATGTGATTCCGCAGGTCGTACTGAATAAACTTTACAAACATACGCAGCTGCAGGTTGGTTTTGGTTGCAACATGCTCGCATTGGTGAATGGTGTTCCTCGCACGCTTTCACTCAAAGAAATGCTGCATTATTACATTCTTCACCAAGAGGAAGTTATCGAGCGCCGCACGCGTTATGATCTGGCGAAGGCCGAAGCGCGCGCTCATATCTTAGAAGGTTTTGTCATTGCGCTTGACGACATTGATAAGGTGATCAGCATCATCCGTTCTTCTAAAACGGATGTTGAGGCTAAGGAACGCTTGATGGAAGCATTTAAGCTTTCAGAAAAACAAAGTGAAGCGATTCTCGAGATGCGTCTGCGCCGTCTGACCGGACTCGAACGTGAAAAGATCGAGAATGAACTTGCTGAATTGCGTGAATCGATCTCTTATTACAAGCAACTTTTGAATGACACCAACATGGTTCATGGAGTCATCAAAGACGAATTGCTCGAGATCAAGAGCCGTTATTCCACGCCACGCAAAACGAAGATCACCGGCGCGGTAAAAGAACTCGATGTTGAAGACCTTATTGCTGAAGAAGAGGTTGCGGTTACCGTTACAAAGGCCGGCTATATCAAGCGTTTGCCTGTTTCAACCTATCGTCAGCAAAAACGCGGTGGCAAAGGTATGCAGGGTGTGAACCTGAAAGAAAGCGATTTCGTTGAGCATCTCTTCATTGCCTCAACGCACGACTATATCTTGTTCTTCTCGAACAAGGGCAAAGTCTACCGCCTGAAAGTGTATGAGATTCCCGAGGCATCACGTCATGCGCGCGGTAATGCGATCGTGAATCTGTTACCGTTTGAAAAAGGTGAAAAGGTTTCAGCGGTTATCGCTACGAAAGAGTTTCCCGAAGATGAATATCTCATGTTCGCAACCGCCGGCGGTATGGTGAAGAAGACCGCCATGAAGCTTTACGATCGTACTCGTCGTGATGGCTTGATCGCTATCAGCTTGAAAGATGGCGATGAGCTCATTTCCGTTCAGCGTGTTGCTACTGGCGAAAAGGTCATGATGGTCTCATCTGCTGGTAAGGCAATTCAGTGGGACGAAGAAGAAGTGCGTGCCATGGGGCGCGACACGCAAGGTGTGCGCGGTATGAATGTTCAAGCTGATGCCAAAGTGTTGGGTATGGAGATCGTTCGCCCCGGTTCTGAACTATTCGTGATCACTGAGCGCGGGTATGGCAAACGAACTTCCGTCGAGGATTATCCTATCCATCATCGTGGTGGACAGGGTGTGTTCACCATCACGATGACCGCGAAAAAAGGCCTGCTCGCAGCCATGAAGATCGTTGAAGAAAACGATGAGCTCATGATCATTACCGAGGAAGGCGTTGTGGTCCGTACGCCAGTTGAAGGTGTTTCGCAGCTTGGACGTTCTACCCAAGGTGTTCATATCATGAACGTTGCTGATAAAGATAAAGTAACTGCGGTGGCGGTTACCGAAGGCAACTCATCGAAGAAATCGAGCAAAAAAGAAGTTTCGGAAAACCAGACGTCGTTACTCGATGAATAACAACTCTTGAGAGGAAGCTAAGCAAGTGCTTCTTTGAAAACGCACCGATCGTCTTGATGTTGCAAATGTGAGGAGCATCAAGGCGATTGTGTCTTTTCAATCACGACATAACCTCAGAGATATGTCTTTTTAAGGTTTGCGCTCATGTATTAGGAAAAAACGCTTAAGGTAAAGGCAGGCCAATAAACACATAAGAATAAGAAGCATTTCATGGTTCGTTGTTATATACAGACGCTCATTATTTCGCAGGCTGTTTCGCCTTCAGTGCTCGTGCTGCGTCCTTATAGCGATGAGCCTGTTCAAGAAACCTGTCGCGTGCTTCCTATCTGGATCGGACTTACCGAAGCAACGCAGATGGGACTTGCGATCGAGAATATTCGTCTTCCACGCCCTGTTACCCACGATGTATTTCTTGATGCTCTTACGAATTTGAATACTTACGTTGATCATGTGCTCATAACGGGGGTGAAGAACGAAACATTCTTTGTGCGACTCTATTTGCGTCATCATGGAGATCTTATCGACCTTGACGCACGCCCAAGTGACGCGATCAATCTTGCGGTCCGTCAAAATGCACCGATCTACATCGAAGAGGATGTACTTGAAAAGGAATCATACCCGTTCATCATCAAGAAAAATCACATTTTGAACGAGAATGATATCGAGCAGTTCCGCACTTTTATCAAGACAATAGAGCCAGAAGACTTTGAAGAAGAGAAGGAATAAACTCCGCTCGCGTGTAAAATCTTCCATTTTTGAAAATAACTTGAAAAAAAGTGAGGGGTTTTATATATTAAATGGGCGCGATTTTCGGGCCCATAGCTCAGTTGGTTAGAGCGCACGCCTGATAAGCGTGAGGTCAGCAGTTCAAATCTGCTTGGGCCCACCATTTTTGTGGATAAACACTCCACCGTGAGCCGAGTTAGCCGGTGGAGTGTTTATTATAAAAGTTCGAGGATCCAATAGATCCATCGCGTATGCAACGGGAGTTGCTATTTTTTTGGGGCATTAGCTCAGCTGGGAGAGCGCGGGCTTTGCAAGCCTGAGGTCAGGGGTTCGATCCCCCTATGCTCCACCAAATTGAACAAGGTCATCCACAACGGATGGCCTTTTTTATTGGGCGACTTGCACGGATCGAACCCCGCGAGGGCACAACAGTCCAGTGGACTGTTGTGTAAGGAGGGCGAAGCCTGACGTAGGAAATCGTGTCGCAAGATCGTTCAATGTCATATTTCTTATTTCACTAAAACAAGAGCGGGTACGGAAGGTACCCGCTCTTTCGACACATCTCTGTGTTTAGTGGTTACAAAACTTAATGATTGCTGAATGTATAGTTTTCAGGATGAGCCTTTACATCTTCACGCAGTTTAGGATTCATCTTCCGCGTTCCGCGATACGCATCTTGCGTTTCTGTTGCAACTACTTGGTTGCGATTTTCCATCTTGATCTGGGTATCAAAGCTATTGCCATCAACAGAAGACTGCATCGATTCTTTGGTAAGGCGCAATCCGAAAGGTGAGGTATTCTTCACCATCATCTCGGCAAGTTCAAGTGCAGTATCGAGCACATCTTCATCAGCAACTAGACGATTCGCAAAGCCCCAATCATAAAGCTCTTCAGCACCGATGCGTCGTGCTGTCATGAGTACTTCATTCGCGCGGGCGAAGCCGATGATCTTCGGCAGATAAAACGATCCTGACATATCAGTTCCCGTGAGGCCGATATTCAAATATCCTGCTTGCATCTTGAAAGATTCACCCAAAACGCGCAAGTCGCAAGCGCAAGATATAGAAAGACCACCACCAACTGCGTGGCCCTTCAATGCTCCAATGATCGGTTGCGGACAAGCGCGCATATTCACCACTTGATCAGAGCAGATCGTTTGCATGATGAAGAAATCGCGCTGCGTGCGCCCCATTTCCTCGGGCGGATCAAGCGCGAGGTCATTCAGATTGAATCCTGCGCAGAACGACGAACCTTCACCAGTTAATATGATCACACGACAATCGGGATCCATGCGTACTTTGATAAGGAAGTCATTGAATTCTGCCATTTGCTGGTAAGACATCGCATTCAAATTGCCCGCATCATTGAACGCGCAAATATAGATGGGACCCTTCTGTGTGATGACGATCTTTTCGTAATCGTCATACGTGAAATCTGCCATGTGGTATTGATCTTGGTATACCGTCATGATTCCCCCTTCTCATAAAAACAGTACAGGAAAAGCATAGCGCAAAAAGCGCCGAATAATTTCTTGAGCAAACCTTTCACAGCCCAAATCTTTCCTTCTTTCATGCGAAAAAGAGCACGGTACTATTATTGAAAGGCTTGTGCAGGAAGTTGAATCGCAGGGGGCTTTGCTATAGGCAATGTTACGCTGTGCGTTCGACTTGGCATCAAACACCATCGCCCATACGATCGAGATAAGAGAAGGCTACCTATAACTATGAGACAGGAAAACATCCGTAACGTTGCGATCATTGCTCATGTCGACCACGGCAAGACTACGCTTGTCGACCGTCTGCTCTATACAGCCGGTGTCTTTCGTGAGAACCAGGACGTTCAAGAGCGCGTGCTCGATTCGAACGACCAAGAGCGCGAACGCGGTATCACCATTCTGTCCAAGAACATTTCGATCTCCTATAAAGATGTGAAGATCAATGTTATCGACACGCCTGGTCACGCTGATTTCGGTGGCGAAGTTGAACGCGTACTCAATATGGCTGATGGCGCACTTTTGATCGTGGATGCCTTCGAAGGCCCTATGCCTCAAACGCGTTTTGTGCTGCGTCATGCACTTGAGCTGGGTTTGCGCATCGTGCTTGTTATCAATAAGATTGATCGCCCTGGTTCGCGCCCTGAAGAAGTGGTCGATGAGGTGTTCGATCTTATGGTCGAGCTCGAGGCGAGCGATGAACAACTTGATTTTCCAATCATCTACGCTTCGGCAGTGAATGGCTATGCACGCTATGAGCCGAACGACGACAACGACAACATGGTTCCTCTTCTCGATACCATCTTGAAAGAAGTTCCCGCGCCCGATTGCGATCCAGAAGGTCCTGTTGCGTTACAACTTTGCACGATCGATCATTCAAGCTTCGTTGGTCGTATCGGGGTGGGGCGTCTGTTTTCGGGTACGATGTCGAAAAACGAGCAGGTGCTCGTGATCAAGAATGATGGAGCACGATACAATACCATCATCAAACAGGTATTCACCTTCGATGCACTTGGCAAAAAAGAAGAGCAACAAGTTTCTGCTGGCGACATCATTGCAGTCGTTGGTGTTGAAGATGCTGACATTGGAGATATGGTCACTAGCCGTGAAAACCCGATCGAGCTCGATCCGATCGAAGTTGAAGAGCCTACCATGGCGGTCGTATTCGAGGCTTCGACCTCTCCACTCGTTGGCCGCGAGGGTGAGATCGTGGGTGCGCGACAGCTTAAGGAGCGCCTGTTTAAAGAAGCAGAGAGCAACATCTCTATGCGTATCTGTGAAACCGAGGACAAATCTGGTGTAGAAGTAGCTGGTCGTGGGCTTCTTCATCTGTCGGTTCTTATGGAAACGATGCGGCGCGAAGGCTTTGAATTCCAGGTTGGACGCCCGCGCGTGATCATCAAGAAGGATGATCAAGGTAATCTTCTTGAGCCCATTGAGGAAGCCACCGTCGATGTTCCAAGTGAATATGCGGGTAAATGCATCGAGGTGTTCGGCACTGCAGGTGGAGAAATGACCGACATGTTCCAACGCGGTGACCAAACGCATCTTGTGTTCAAGATTCCCAGTCGTGGAACAATGGGTCTGCGCACGCGCTTGCTCAATGTTTCTCGCGGTGAGGCAACGATGTTCCATCACTTCAGCGAGTATGGTCCGTATCGCGGCGAATTCGGCGGACGTAAGAGCGGATCGATGATTGCGATGGCAACGGAAAAGTCGGTAGCCTATGCGCTCGATACGCTCCAGCAACGCGGCAGCTTGTTCGTTGGCCCTGGTGAGGAATGCTATGAAGGCATGATCGTTGGGGAATCTGCCAAAGAAGGCGATATGGTTGTGAACGTTGCAAAGGCTAAGCAGTTGGGCAACCAACGTTCTTCAGGTGCTGATAAGGCGATCCAGCTTACCCCTCCGATCGAATTCACGCTCGAAGAAGCGCTGGAATATATCGAAGATGATGAACTGGTTGAGATCACTCCACTGAACATTCGCTTGCGTAAACGTACGCTTTCTTCGGTACAGCGCAAGAAGGAGCAAAAGAACAAGTAGGAATGCATCTTCCCAGGTGCGGATATATGAAGAGCGTATGAATACAGTGCTCTTAAAATGGAGCATTTGTGCAAACAAACGCAAGGACCAGGAGTTGTGTAACAATCGTCTTGCGCAATTCGCGCGCAACGTTTACTGAACACAACTATATATAAGCAAAGGGACCTCTATGACGCTTAAAGCAACGCTTTCAAAAGTTTCAGCTTTTTTGCTTGCCGTTATTTGCTGCATTGCGCTTGTCGGCTGCAACTCTGAATATGGTTTCACAGGAGGAACGGCGGCAACGGTCAATGGCACGCCTATTGAAGAAGATACGGTCACGAAGTATATCCAGGACTTCCGAACCAGCTCGAACCTTACTGAAGATGAAGCCTGGGCAAACTGGCTCAAGGAAAGTTCTCAAGACCCTGCATCGATCCGCAGTCAGGTTATAGACTATTACGTTCAGCAAGAGCTCGTTCGTCAGGCTTCCGAAGAGAATGAAGTCGTGATAGAGCAAAGCGCTATCGATGAGCAAGTCGATGCGATGAAGAAGAATTATAGCAACGACCAAGCATGGCAAGATGCGCTTTCGCAATCAGGGGTTACGGAAGATCAGTATCGTGAGTCGATCAAGATGGGGCTTACTTCTCGCGCGCTGATGGACAAGGTCGTTACCGAGGTCGATACGAGTGACGATGCAGGCTTGCTCGAGTTCATGAATCAATATAAAGATATGATCAACGGATCCAAGCGTTCCTCCCATATCCTTCTCAATGCAAACGATCAGGCAAAAGCAGAAGAAGTGGTAGGAAAGCTTACTTCTGGGGAATTGGATTTTGCAACAGCTGCCCAGCAATATTCGACGGACACTGCTTCGGCTCAGAATGGCGGCGATGTTGGTTGGAATACCATCAATAATTATGTTGAAGAGTATTCTGCTGCTCTTGATAGCATTGAAAAGGGGCAGATCACGCTTACTGCGAGTGAATATGGTGTCCATATCATTCTATGTACCGATGTGTTCCAGATCGATGGCGATCCGACTTCTCTCTCTGCTTATCCTTCTGAGATCGTTGACTATATGCGTTCGATCTATGGTTCTCAGAAGAAGGCTGAGAATTTCCAGGAATGGCTCAACCATTATAAAGAGGAATCCGATGTTGTGGTCAATGATATGCCTGCGAATGTCCCTTATAATATCGATCTCAGCCAGTATGAAGGCAGCGATTCAGAAGACAACGCTGAAGGCGATGGCTCTAACGAAGGTGAAGATTCGAACGAAAACACTGAGGGTGCTACCAATGTTCCGGGCGACTCCGAGAATCCAGGTGAAGAAGGCTCTAATTTAAGCGCTATTGAGGGTGGCAACAAGAACGAGTAGTAGAGCAACGACATCGACTAAAACTATAGTAAGAGCGGAGGCATTGTCTCCGCTCTTTTGTTTTGGCAAAGTAGACTTAATATGAAGAGCAATCGCGAAGAAAAGGAGGAATGCAAGCATGATAGACGCAAAAACCGAAGCACCCCTCATTGAACTCAACGATGCGATCGTGCGTCGTGACGGAAAGAATATTCTCGAGGTTGATTCTTTTGTGTTGCGCTCGGGTGAGAACATTGCATTGCTTGGTCCCAATGGCGCGGGAAAGTCTACCTTCATTCGTCTCATCACACGCGAGGATTTTCCGCTTTATCGCGATAACCCTCCAGTGCTCTTTCGCGGGAGCGAGCGCACCACCCTTCAAGAAACGAAGAAAGTGCTCGGTGTAGTTTCCTCGACGATGCAGGATCAGATCACGGTTCATCTTCCTGCAAAGGATATCGTTGCTGGCGGGCTTTTCGGCACCCTTGGTGTTCCTCAGATGTATCGGGTGACTCCTGAATCGCAACAGCGCGTGATGGAGATATTGGAAATGCTTGGTGTGGCAGATCTTGCCGAGCGAGATATCAAGACGCTTTCGACCGGTCAGGCTCGCCGCATCCTTTTAGCGCGTGCGCTCATTCATGATCCAGAAGTTCTTGTTTTCGATGAGCCGACAACTGGCCTCGATCCAGAAGGAATGTATTATGTGCGAAAGTCGATGCGCGATTTGGTCGAGCGAGGAAAGTCGATCATCTTAGTGACGCACTATCCAGAAGATATCATTCCTGAGATCGAGCGTGTTGTCATGATCAAAGAAGGAAAGCTTTTCGATGATGGTCGAAAAGAAGAGCTTCTTACGAGTGCACGCATGTCGGAGTTGTTCAATGTGCCTTTACGGATTATTGAGCAAGATGGCTATTTTTCCCTTGTGAGCGAATATTAAACTGGTATATAATCTATCATCGCACGTGCAAAACTTGTTTTGCACAGAGAAGCTGGAGAGATGTCCGAGTCTGGCTTAAGGAGCACGATTGGAAATCGTGTATACGCCAAAAGCGTATCTGGGGTTCGAATCCCCATCTCTCCGCCAGTGAATTCCACATCGTTTGGTGTGTTGCTAAGACGCGGTAGCTCGAGTGGGCTCGTCCGAAATCGAGCACCGAAGTCTTTACAAGAAGCGCTCGCGAGAGCGTTTTCTTTTGACAAACTCCGCGGCGCATCTGGTTGCGATAAGCGGAACTTGGAAGGGTGGCAGAGCGGCTGAATGCGGCGGTCTCGAAAACCGTTTTGCCTCTAATCGAGGTAACGAGGGTTCAAATCCCTCCCCTTCCGCCAGTGAATGCAGGCTCCCTTTGGGAGCCTTTTTGATTCCTAGAACACGGGTCCTTCTGCAGAGAGGGATCAATCTTATTCAGAGATGAATGAGTGATCGAGCGCATCTCCTGAGTGACGAATTTCGTTTCCTGTGGCGTACGGTTTGGAGCTTAGATTGCGCCTTGCGCTTCTATCAGGACGCATTTGAGAATCTCTCGTCCTTTGTTCATTCGTTTGAGATCTGCTCTAGATCAAGACCGTTATCGATATCAAATGGAGCATACTTTTTGATGATAGCCACGTAAAAGCGCTTGCTGTAAAGCATGTGTATCTTGCGCTAAAGCACCTGCTGCTTTGATCTTCGTGTGAATCAAAGATTTGAAGAAGAGCTGCACACCAAATTGGCGCACGGCTCGCTTTGATCCGATGAATATGCACTTAAACAGGCAGAACACACTTGTAGCACAGCGTGCTCGTAGATAAAAAACAGTGTGTGATAGTGTGAAACCAAAGTAGCTAATCATAAAAAAGGGAACACAAGAAAAGCCCGTCTGAGTAAAGGGAAAAATGGTTTGCGTGGCACGGCAAAAACTCCAAGTACACGCACGCGTGCATAGGATGCACACAGCGAGAATGTGAACACGGGACAGGATTCTAGGGACAAAAGCTTACACCAGGTTCTCTTACGCAAAGGAGCAATACCACGCAAGTATGCCACTTATTCTCTTACAAACTACTCTGTTAATAACATAATGAAAAGGAGCTAGCACCAAAGTGAGAGGCTGCTATCAAAGCACTTCATTTTCATAATAGGTTGCTAGCTATCATGTTTTCTCGTTGTTGAAATTCTTCAAGACAACTCAATTCTTTTGGAGAGATATGACGAAGATCTGAGATTGTGCGAACACTCTTGCAAAGCGGCAATGCGAATAGAGCTGTGTGGAACAACCTCGAGAAGAGAATCGTCAATGATGGGAAGATGATCGAATGTAATCCGTTCTTTCTTGCGCGTTGTTGCACAACAAGCATCTCTCCCCGACGGAATAACTTTTAAAAATTGTGTCACGCATTTTTGTCGGAAATCTTGTGAGACAAAAACTCAAACGAGTGGAGGATCGTAGATCTTGAAAGAATAGAGGATCGTTCAACGAAGGAGAGCTTTCGATGAAAAGAGCAAAGTGTTTTGAAGTTTCAAGAACAAAGTGATCGAAACGAGCAGAGGTGTTCTTCTGAAAGTATTAAAATGATGGTCACACGGTACCTATGTTGTAAGCGAGATACGATGGCGGCGCATTCTAAAAAACGAAAGACTTCCGATGCGCTTTGCATCAAAATGTTCGGTTCGTTCTCTATCTCTCAAATTCCGGCGAAGGCGATGTGCGATACAACGGTGTCATCAGACAGTGCGTCTGGCGACGAACTCGCTTTTGTTCGCATCGGCATGCTTACTTCGACTGAACCAATGGCAGAGATCACTGCGAGTCTTTCGGGGCGAGCTCATCGTCTTTGGCTTTTGGTGGCTTATCTTATCGTCAATCGTGATCGTGGTGTTTCACCACAGGAGCTCATCGATCTTTTATGGCCGGAAGTTACGAGCAACAATCCTGCAGCCACTCTGCAGAATAATGTTTCACGTGCACGTGCGCTCTTCAACGAAGCCAATTTCGACAGCGCGCGTGATCTGATCAAGCATACCGAGGGACTCTATTATTGGGCTCCCGAGCGTTCGTCCATCCTTGATGTAGAGATATTCGAGACTAATGCGCACCGTATCGGAGATTTTCTTTCCGCCGATGATGCGGAAGGGATCGAACTTGCTCTTGATACTTGCAGGCTTTATACGGGTGACTTTTTAAGCGATGCCACTGATATTACTTGGTGTGCAAATCTGGCAGTTTACTATCGTACGCTCTACAAGCGACTTTGTAAGACAACCATCGTTGCGCTCATGGAAGCAGGGCGACTCAAAGAAGCACAAACCCTTTGTCTTCAGGTGTGCGTGCTCGACCCTGCCGCAGAGGAATTCAGCCTGTTGCTCATGCAAGCCTATCTTGCTGATGCCAATCCGACCGCCGCGCTCGAGCAATATCAAACGGTCGCCACCTACCTTGCCCAAACCTACGATATTCAGCCGAGTGCAGAACTCGAGACTCAGCGGGAGATCGCTCTTCAAGAGCTTTATGGGCAGAGCATGAATGAGCAAGGTATCCGCACATTCCTTTTTGAAAGCAACGATGATGAAGGAGCATTCGCGTGCAGCAATGCTGTTTTTCGCGAGATCGCACTTTTGCGTCTGCGTGAGATGGAGCGCAGTGGGGAAGATTCGCACGTTATCGCGATTTCGTTCAGCAACTCTTCGACCAGAACTGCACACCGCGTCATAAACGCAAAACGAGTTGCGCAAGTACTTTCTGCAACACTTCGTGCGAGCGATCCTTTTACCAAAGTGGGATCTAATCAATTCTTGGTGTTGTTGCCAGGGGCAAATGCTGAAAACGCGCACATGGTTTATGAACGTATCGTTGCGCGCTTCAAAGATAACTTTCCTCGTGCAGAACTTGCGTTTCGATTCTCTATGATGAGCCTTGCTGCCCTTCGATAAGCTCCCGTGCGCGCGTGCGAACATCGTAACGGCGCAAAGCAGCAAATGTACTAGAATGAACGCATGAGAAAACAGGTCAACCTAAAAGAACACCTCGAAGAACAGATCTGCAGCATCGGTGCTGTTGTTGCAAGCGTTGTTGGGTTCATCGTTATTCTGTACCTCATTACCATTGTCGTGCGCGTGTTTTCGTCGGCGCTGGCTTAAAGGCGGACGCCAATATGTGGACCCGATTTACTTTCGAAGACATTCGCATCATCGCTCATTATTTGGGTACGCTTACTTCGTTGTTCACGGTTGCATTGCTCATTCCGCTCATTACCGCATTGGTTTTTCAGGAATGGGAACCAGCAACACGTTATTTCCTTGCCGCGGGCATCTCTCTTGCTATTGGTTCATTGCTGCGTATGGCCAAGGTCGATCCTGGGCGGCTTACTCGCCAACAGGCAATGGCTTTGACCGGTTTCGCGTGGATGTTCCTTGCGTTCATCGCCTCGGTTCCGTTAGCTATGTCGGGTCACTTCGCAAGCTACCTTGATGCGCTCTTCGATAGCGTTTCTGGACTTACCACCACGGGTGCAGCTCTGATCATGGATCTTGAGCATCTTTCCTACGCTGACAACATGTGGCGTTTTATCATGCATCTCCTTGGTGGTATGGGTCTTATCGTCATCGCGCTTTCGCTCGGTCTCCTTTCTTCATCAACGTCGGGATTGTATTCCTCGGAAGGGCGTAGTGAACATGTGGTTCCTAATGTCATCACCACTACACGCCTGATCAGTAAGATCTCACTTGCGGTGATCGGTGCAGCAACGGTCTTGCTCATGCTGTTCTGTTTCGTTGCAGGCATGGAACCCGTGCGTGCGCTCCTTCATGGACTATGGATCTCCATTTCGGGCTTCATGACCGCGGGCTTCACACCCACCAGCCAGTCCATCATGTACTACCATTCCTATTTTCTCGAGATCGCTTGTATGCTTTTGATGCTGCTTGGCATGATCAACTTCGGATTGTTCGTTGCGGTGCTTCGTGGGAAGACTGATCTTTTCTTCAAGGATTTTGAGATTCGAACGGGATTCTTCTGGCTCGTGTTCATGTGCATCATTTTCATTGCGACACTCTCCACCACGCCGCTCTTTTCTGATCTCCTTACGATGATTCGCCGTGGCGTATTCATGCTCATCTCTGCATCAAGTACGACGGGCTTCTCGGTTGTAACGACCAACCAGGTTCTGACCGTGTTCTCTTCAGGGGCGATCCTGATCCTGGCGATTCTTATGGCGGTTGGCGGTTCGAGTGGAAGTACTGCTGGTGGTATGAAGCTCTCGCGCATCGGTCTTACGGTGAAGTCGATCGTTTCTTCGATCAAAGAAGCCACTTCGCCCGATTCTGCACGAGTGTCGGTGGTCTACCATCATATTGGCAAGCAAGTGCTCAATAACGAGATCGCGCGTGCGGCCATGACGGTATCAACGCTTTTTGTGGTTACCTATGTTGTGGGTGCTCTCGTTGGTATCGCGCATGGTTACGATGCGACTGCGGCAATCGCGGAAAGCGTGGCGATGGCCTCCAATGGTGGTTTGTCGTTTGGCATCACCACGCAAGGTATGCCGAAAACGCTCGAGCTCATCTATATCCTTGAGATGTGGGCAGGCCGTCTTGAATTCATCACGCTCATTGCGCTTGTTGTTAAGATCGTTGCTTCGCTCTTGCCCGTTCGCAAGCCGAAACGAGACCGATAGGTGGATCACGTGATACGGCGCAACACACAGAACAAAAAGACGTTGAAGGCCTCGTGTGCTCCGGTGAGGGGTCGCCTTGTTGCACGATGTGGGGAACGAGCATCCGCCCAGGTCTTCAGCGTAAAACGGTCTCTTTTTTCGCTGGTAGCACTTATGTGTTGCTTGGTGCTATCGATCGCGATCGCTTGTCCAGCGTGGGCTGACGATGAAGAACCTGCCACTCAATCGGTTGACACGAATGGCAACGTCGTCAATGTCAATCAAATGCCTGACAGTTCGTTTCTCTACAACACTGATATCGCTGAGCTTGCTGGTGCCGAATCTTTTCACGACAACCAAACCGTGCAAGTAACGGGTGAAGTTGTAGGTGACCACATCAATGACGAGCTCGATCCTGCTTTATGTTGGATCACGTTGCAGAGTACGAAAGCAGATGATTATTCGCTGGTCTCGGTTCTTATGACCAACGAGCAAGCAAAGCTCATTGAGAATTATGGTAACTACAACACCGACGGTACGATTCTTCAAGTACGAGGCACTTTCCACTTGAGTTGTCCTGAACATCAGGGCCTTTCTGATATCCACGCAAAAGAAGTTATCGTAGTCAAGCAAGGATCAGCACGCCAGCACCCTGTCAATAATGCGGTGCTATGGGCTTCTTGCTTGGCGGTCGGACTTGGCGTGCTGAGCTTCTTCACCTACTCTTTCTTGCGCGAACGGAGAAAGTAACCTGTATGCAAGCAAATGGATGCGATAGCTATGAAGGTGTAGTGGTCAAACTTGATCGAGGCTATCCGCTCGTCTCGCTTTCCGACGGACGAACGATTCGTTGTGAACATGCGACAAGCTTAGTGAAGCGCAAATCCGATCGTGCTGTGACCGGAGATCGCGTTGAGGTTCATCTTCCTGAAGGACATGAAAAGGGGATCATCGAGGCGATTCATCCGCGTGCGACGAAGTTCGTTCGTAAAGATCCGACTGAACGAGCGCTCCCGCAAACGCTCGCATCAAATTTCGATCTGGTGCTTATCGCGCAACCAGCTGAAGAGGTGAACTTCAAGCGCCTCGAACGCGAATTGGTGTTGGCTCATGAAACTGGTGCGTCGGTGGCTGTTGTGCTGACCAAGGCGGATCTTGCTGGTGAAAGCACTGAAGTTCACGAAACGATCAATGAGGTGCGAAGTCTTGCAGGAAGAGATGCAGTGTTCGTGGTGAGTCAGGACTATCCTGCTTCTATTGAGCAAGTGGGGCGCTTTATCGCAGAGGGCAACAAGACTGCAGTTTTGATCGGACGAAGTGGTGTTGGCAAATCAAGTTTGGTGAACTTGCTGGTAGGGCAAGACATTCAAGCCACCACGCCTGTGCGCGAGTCGGATGGTAAAGGCAGACACACTACTGTTTCACGTGAAATCATCGCACTTCCCAAAGGGGGCTTCGTGGTCGACATGCCGGGGGTTCGTGGCTTAGGGCTGTGGGATGCGGAAGCTGGCATAAAGGCAGCTTTCAGCGAAATAGAAGCACTTGCGCAGAAGTGCAAATTTCGCGATTGTTCGCACATGAAAGAACAAGGATGCGCAGTGCGGAAAGCCGTTGAAGAAGGTTCGCTTTCGCAAATGCGGCTCGATTCTTATTTGCGCTTGAAACAGGAAAACGATGAAGTAGCTGAAAAGCGCGTTGAAGCTGCTCGCATCCGTGAACGCCGTGGCCATCCACGCCATCGCACTATGAAATGATCAACAACGCTGATCGGCTTCAGACATCTTGCATCCGTCTTGTGTGTACTTGATTTGTACGGCAAATTGCTACATGCGCTACAATAGAGGCGCTACATTTGAAGGGGAGCTTCATGAACCCAGCGATCATCATCCCAACGTTTCATCAGGCTGCGGCCGAGCGTGATAAGTCTCTTGCAGAGAGCATTTATGACCATCCCACTCCGCTTGATGCGCCCGGCACGCTCGAGCGTTGTTTGGAGTCGCTGCAGAAAGTACAGGGCATCGGTCAGATCATCATCACTGTTTCGCACAACGAAGCAGTTGAGAAGGTAAAGGGGATCGTCGACCGCTTCCCCCAGATGCACACACTTGTCATCAGCGAAAGTGAAGCCGCTATCGTTCAGCAACGTCTTGAGCAGTTGGGCTTTGGTGATACTGCTGACAAGATTGGCGTTCACGGGTATTCGGCAGTGCGTAATCTTGGGTTAGTCGTTTCAAACATCCTTGGTTTTGATTCCGTTGTTTTTCTTGATGATGACGAAGTGGTAGAAGATCCCGAGTTTTTGATAAAAGCTATGTATGGCTTGGGGAAGCTTACTCGTCGCGAGATTCCTATTCTTGCAAAGTCGGGTTATTACCTGAATGCTAAAGGCAGCTTCTTGTCCATGAGCCAAAACAAGTGGTATAACCGCTATTGGCAGCAAGGATCGGCCTTCAATAGCTGGATCACCAAAGCTATGTCGGGTCCGCGGCTTTCGAGGTCGAATCATGTGTGTGGTGGGTGCTTGTCCCTTCACAAGCAAGCTTATATGCGCGTGCCTTTCGATCCATGGATTCCACGCGGCGAAGATCTGGATTACCTTATTAACCTGCGCATGTATGGTTCAGATGTATGGTTCGATAATCAGTGGTATTTGGTGCATCTTCCTCCGCAAGAACGACACGAAGGACACCGGTTCCGTAAGGATATCTTCCGTTGGATCTACGAATACTACAAGATCGAATTTAGCCAATCGCAGATCGACTTGCTGCAGATCAAACCTTCATCGCTCGAGCCCTATCCAGGCCCTTTTCTCGAACGTGGTTTGGAAAAGCGTATCAAGAAAACGGCACTTCTACGTTCTTTGGCACGTCCTGATCGCGCCGCTTATCGCAAGGCGGCTCATGTTGCCACCAATGAAGCGATCGAATATGCCCAAAAGTACTGTGATCGGTATTTCGAGTTCCAGCGTATTTGGATGCAGATCATGGCGCAAACCGAAAACGATAAAGTGCTCCAGCAGGCGCTTATCGAAGCGGCGCTTGTTCGCGAAGCTGGAGGAGAGATAGAAGTTTCAATTCCTAAGCCAAGCTTTGACGCAGGTAAAACGGGGGAGATCCATCTCAACCTTGCTGATGGTGAGTAGGCATTCAGTGTGATAGAGCAGTTTGTTTTTTTGATCGTAGCGGGACTGATCGTAGGAATTTTTTCGGGTCTTTTAGGCATTGGTGGTGGAACGCTCATGATCCCGCTCTTTCGTTTGGGGTTTGGGCTTTCCGCCATTGTTTCCACTGCAACTTCGCTCTTTACGATCGTACCTACTTCTATTGCAGGTTGCATCACGCATCTCAAGAATAAGACGTGCATTACGCAGATCGGCTTGATCGCTGGTATTGCCGGTGCGTGCACTTCACCACTTGGTGTGTTGGCTGCGACGCACTCACCCGATATCGCCATCATGGCCTGTGCGGCGATCATTATCGCCTATTCAGCCATTACGATGTTCCGCAAAGCGATCAAAATGCCCAAACGCACCGATTCAGATCTTTCGATCCGCGCGACACTTCAGCGTTTTCGTATGGAGTTCGCCGACGAAGTGGAAGAAATGTCTGGTGATCGACAAGACTCTACTGAACGAACAACGGAAGCCCAGGGCGTTCGTGCAAGAGAATTTCAAGCCGCACCAGCAAGAACAACTGAAACAGCGATCGCTCACGAAGTTCAAAAGAGCGTGAATACCATCGAGGCACCTATGACAGCAAGGCGTCTTCTTACTGGTGCTGCGATAGGATTTGTTGCTGGCTTTGCCTCGGGGTATGTGGGTGTGGGCGGCGGTTTCCTCATGGTTCCGCTTTTTATCTCGTTGCTCGGCATCACGATGAAGAAGGCATCAGGCACAAGCCTGATCGCCGTGGTGATCCTTGCTATCCCGGGCGTTATCACGCAAACCCTTCATGGGAACGTCGATTTTGTTGCCGGCATCGCTATGGCGATCGGTTCGATTCCGGGCGCACTCATAGGAGCATCGCTCATCCGCTATATTCCCGAGCGGAAAATGCGGTTTTTATTCGGGTTCTTCCTGCTATTTGCCGCTATCATTCTAGTTATCAACGAACTGAACGTTTTCGGTGCATGAAGGTTGAACTATGAACTTCCCTCGTCATAATCTTTACGTGTTTCTTGAGATACTCGGCTTATGCCTGGTGCTCATTTCTGGGTGCGTACTTGGTTGGGCAATGTTCGGTGAAAAGAACTATGTGCTCATCGGAATCTCGGGATTGGTATTCACTATCTTCTTGCTCATTACGCTTACGCTCATGCTCGACCCCGACAAGATCCGTGCGCGTCAGTCGCTATCGGTGCTCGGTCTTGCTTCCAACTTGCTCGAGGGAATGCAGGGCGGCTTCAATTCCACCAGCGCTCAACATGCTTGTGAGATCTTGCATCGCTCCTCTTCAGCTTCAGCTGTAGCGATCACAGATACCGAGAATATCCTTGGTTATTGTGGCGCGGGAGAGGATAGCCTGCCTCGTGGAATCAGTCCGCTCCGCACCGAAGCCACCCGTGAATCGCTCAAGGATGGTAAAACGCGCGTACTCAATTCGCCCGAAGAGGTCGGGCTTCCCAATAAAATGCGTGGTATCAAAGCGGCCATCATCGTACCGTTGAAAATCGGTAAGAGCATCGTGGGCACGCTGAAATTCTACTATCCATCAGCTTCGCGTATCACTGAAACACAAGTTTCGATCGCTGAAGGCTTTGCGCAGCTCATCGCTACCCAGATTGCGGCGATGGAGCTTGAGGAGCAGAAGAAGCTTGCCACGAGCATGGAACTAAAAGCGCTTCAAAGCCAGATCAATCCGCATTTCTTGTTCAACACCATCAACACTATGGCTTCGCTCACGCGCACGGATCCTGACAAGGCGCGCGTCCTTTTACGCGAGTTTGCGACCTTCTATCGCGGTGCCCTTGAAAACGCTTCCGACCTGATTCCGCTTGCACGAGAGGTCGAGCAGACCGTGCGTTATCTTTCGCTTGAACAGGCACGATTCGGGGAAGACCGCTTGCGCGTAGACGTTGATATCAGTGATGAGGTAAAGGCACTTATGGTTCCTGCCTTCATGATCCAGCCTTTGGTAGAGAATTCCATCAAGCATGCATTCCCCGCTGAAGGTCAGTTGATCATCTCGATCAGTGGTGAGATTCAAGAAGCAGATGTGTTTCTGTATGTTGCGGATAACGGACTTGGTATGACCGAGGAAGCGCTTGAGAACATCATGGATCCCAGCTCTCAAACTGGGCTTGGTATTGCGGTGAAGAATGTAAACGACCGCATCCTGGGTTATTTCGGCGAAGAGTCTTTCATGAAATATGCGAGCGAACTCGGCAAAGGTACGCGCGTGACGTTGTACTTGAAGGGTTGTGCCGAGAATCAGCCTTCGTAGGTCCTTTTGACGTACGCTTCGGGTTGGCGTGCACTCTGGTATTGAAAACACTTCCCAACAAGGTTGTTCATTTAACATTTCCCCTGGCAAATCGTATAGTTATTGGTTTTGAATGGGCTTTATTAAACAACGCTGCAGAATCATTCAGAATAGTCTATAATTGGTACGATTTTCTATAGGTTTTCAACAGAGGAGGTCGTGTTGCTAAAGGCGATTATTGTAGACGACGAAGCGCCAGCACGCTCCGAATTACGCTTTTTGCTCGGCGAGCTCAACCAAGCTGAGGTTGTATCTGAAGCGGCAAGCGTCCGTGAGGCTATCGAGAAGCTCAAAGAATATCCGTGCGATGTTATGTTTCTCGACATCAACATGCCTGAAGCTACAGGTCTTCAACTTGCTGAAGCACTTCAGCATCTGAAGTTCCCGCCCGCAGTCGTGTTCGTCACTGCTTATAGCGAGTTCGCACTCGATGCGTTCAAGGTCAATGCGGTCGATTACCTGGTCAAGCCAGTCGAAACCGAGCGTTTGGCTCATGCGCTTGCTCGTGTGCGCGAACATGTTGTCCTTCACGCCCGCGCCCAAAAGGCTGAACGCATTCCTGTTGAAAAGGGTGGTAAGAAGATTCTTATCAACATCGATCAGATTCGTTTTGTTATGGCGCGCGACGATTATGCGTATCTGCAGACCGATACCGATCGCTATTTCTCAACGGTCAGCTTAGCGCAGCTCGAGAAAACGCTCGACGGTCATGGCTTCTTCCGCGTTCATCGTGGCTATCTTGTCAACCTTTCGCTTGTGAAAGAGGTTGAGCCTCAATCAGGTGGCACGCTTTTGCTCACGCTTGATGGTGTTGAAGAGAAGATCCCTGTTTCTCGCCGCCGCGTTTCTTCGCTTAAGAAGGCGCTGGGGTTGTAGTCACGATCGAAAGTTCGTAGTTTTCTAAGCTAGACACCAAACGCCCTCTTTTATAGAGGGCGTTTTTTTGAATTGGGCAAAGCCTGCACGAAAACGTATCAAAAACCTTTTCGCGCAAATTTCATGCACAGTCTTATGTGTACGAGCGTGCTTTTCTTACAGAGCTGTATCTCTTCTTTCGTTTCTTTAGATTCAATTAAGTGAACAGGTAAAATAGTATGCGCATATTTAGGCTAACGAACGAGTATTCGAATCGGTCGTACCAAGCAATATGTGCAAGCTGCTGTTCGGAATGAGAGGGGCGAACATGGCAAAGAAGATCATCCTCGATTGCGATCCAGGTCACGATGATGCGGTCGCAATCCTCTTAGCGTTAGGAAATCCAGAGATCGAGATCGTGGGAATCACTACGGTCGGAGGGAACCAAAGTCTCGAGAAAGTCACCTATAATGCACGCGCAATGCTCGAAGCAGCGCATGCCCAGGATATTCCTGTATACGCAGGTTCTGATCGGCCGATCGTGCGTGAACAGGAAGTGGCAGAATCGATTCATGGTGAAACAGGGTTGGACGGCGTTGAATTGCCTGTGCCTACCCGTCCGCTCGAAGATGAGCATGCGGTGAACTTCATCGTGAAGACCATTATGGAGTCTGAACCAGGTACGATCACGTTGGTCCCCACTGGGCCGCTAACGAATATTGCGCTGGCACTGCGCATGGAACCACGCATTGCTGAGCGCGTGAGTGAAGTAGTGTTGATGGGCGGCGGTTTTCATGAAGGAAACTGGAGCGCAGTGGCCGAATTCAACATCATCGTTGATCCAGAAGCGGCCCATATCGTATTCAATGCTCCCTGGAAATTGACCATGGTCGGACTTGACCTTACGCATCAAGCACTTTGCACTCCTGAAGTGCAGCAGCGCATTGAAGAGATCGGCACTCCGCTCGCTGCTATCGTCAGCGGACTCATGGATTTCTTTCGCAAAACCTACCAGGACAATCAAGACTTCGTGGATCCTCCTGTGCACGACCCTTGCACAGTGGCGTATCTCATCGATCCTTCAGTGGTGCAAACCAGACGCTGCCCGCTTGATGTGGAACTTCACGGAGAACTTACGCTTGGTATGACCGTGGCAGACCTTCGCGGCCCAGAGCCTTCTGAAGAAGAGTGTCATACGCAAGTTGCGACGAAGTTGGACTTCGATAAGTTCTGGAATTTGGTAATACAAGCGATCGAGAACATTGGATAAGAAAATGACTGAAGCGAAAAAACCTCTCTTTGATGAAGGTGGAAAATCAATTGTCGCGGTAATGGCGGCTTTGCTGGTAGCTATTTTCGCATTTCAACTCAATGCTTCTATGCTTTCTCCAGCACTCGTAGCCATGCAGAACGAACTTTCCACCACAGCGGTCGAGATCGGCAATACGCAAACGGTGTTCTTCACAGCAGCAGCTCTTTTCTCGCTGTTCCTGCCGCGTCTTGCTGATTTGAAAGGTCGCCGCAAGGTGCTGTGCGGCATGCTCTTGGTCACCGGTATCGGATGTGTGATCAGTGCGCTAGCGCCGAATGTTGAAGTGCTTATGATCGGTCGTGTTCTGCAGGGTGTCGCTGGTCCAGTAGTGCCGTTGTGCCTGATCATGCTCCATCAGCGCGTGACAGAAGACGCGCGCTATGCTCGTTTGATGGCTATCCTCACGTCAGTGAATGGTGGCATTGCGGGCGTTGATGCAATCTTGGGTGGTTGGCTTGCTGGCAACTTTGGATTCCGTTCGGTATTCATAGTTATGGCAGCAGTTGCGGCTCTTGCGGTTGTTTTAGTGTTCGCGCTCACGCAAGAGAGCACCGCTGAAGAAACTCCCAAAATGGATTGGGCTGGCGTGGTCACGCTTGGCATCGCGTTCTTGGCGATCTATCTTGCTATCGACGAGGTCGGCGCGCTTGCAGCGGCGAACTGGGGATTGGTTACCATCCTTGTTATTGTTGCTGCCGTGTTCTTCGTGGTGTTTTGGAACATTGAGTCGCGCAAGAAAGACCCGATGGTAACCACGCACTATCTCAAACAGCGCAGAACGTGGGGCTTGCTGCTCACCACGCTTCTTACCATGACAGGCGTATTTGCCATCATGAATGGTGTGGTGCCGGCCATTGCGCAAGATCCTGCTATGGGCGTTGATATGAAACCCGATATGGTCTCGTTTGCGACGCTCACTCCCTATGCGCTGCTCGGTTTGTGCTTTGGCCCTATCGCAGGTGTGCTTGCAAGTAAGTTCGGATACCGAAGCGTACTGCGAGCTGGTCTTATAGTAAGCATCGCTGGCGTGCTATTCGGCATCTTCCTCTCGAACAACGCAAGCATACCTTCGCTTGTCATCATCTCGGTAGTTCTTGGTATTGCATATGCTGGTACGGCGAACATCATGCTGAACGGGTTGGGAATCGTTCTTTCTCCCGAGGACAACCCGGGCTATCTTCCTGGCATGAATGCGGGAGCTTTCAATTTGGGGGCTGGCCTTTCATTCGCTGTTCTCTATGCGGTCATGGATGCTTTTGCGATGAATGGTGCGCAAATCGGCTATTCTACAGCAATGATCGCGGCGGCAGTATTGCTTGGTGCGGCATTGCTCGTTTCGCTCTTCATTCCGAAACCTTCCGATGCCGACAACAGCTAGGTGGTGTGATCCCATGAGCAAAGTGATCGTATTCGGCAGCTTGAACATGGACCTTTCTATCGAAAGTGACCATATGCCTCAACTTGGTGAAACTATCATGGGGCGTCGTTTCATCATAAATCCTGGTGGGAAGGGTGCGAACCAAGCCGTTGCGGCCGCGAAGCTGGGAGCGGATGTGGTGATGCTCGGCGCGGTAGGCCTCGATCCTTTCGGTGACCAGATGATCGCAACGCTGGTTGAACAAGGGGTGCGCTGCGATCTGATCGAGCGCGTGGATGCTCACCCAACAGGCGTTGCTGTTATCACGCGTGTCGCGGGAGACAATTTCATCACCATCGACCCTGGTGCTAACTTTTCGGGCGATCTAACCTATGTTGAACAGGTGCTCAAAGAAGAAGCTCAGCCAAGAGACGTGTTTCTGTGCCAGCTCGAATGTGATTTCGATACAACGATGGATGCGATTCGGAGTGCGCACAAATACGGAATGTACACCGTCTTGAATCCTGCTCCTGCACGCGCCTTGCCAGAATGGGTGTATGAGCATATTGACCTGGTAGTGGTCAACGAGAGCGAATGTGAGATTCTTACGGGTATCTATCCCATCACTCATAACGACCTTGTGACTGCCATGGATATACTTTGCGCTCGTGGGGTGGGTTCAGTGGCTATTACACTGGGAGCGCGTGGTTCGATAGTTCGCGTTCGTGGCAAAGACTACGAGATGATAGCTCCTTGTGTGAATGCGATCGATACTACGTGTGCGGGTGATACCTACATCGGTGCTCTTGTTGCTGGGTATGCGCGCGGTGCGTGTCTCGACGAAACGCTGGCACTTGCCACGGAGGCTTCCGCATTGGCAACCACGCGCATCGGCGCCCAACAATCGATCCCGCTTCTCGTCGAAGTGGATGGTTCAGAGGTCTGAGGCAAAAAGCACAGTATCAGGTCAAGAGCATCTATTCACCCACTTCGATTCTCCTAGAAACGGTCGAGATTTTCGGCCGTTTCTTTTATATCGACCCATCCAGTGGGGAGTTTGTTGCGCCACCGTGTACTTGGCTTATGTCCGCAGGCGAGAATGATAAACTTTAAAGATGTTTTGAATCGAGGATAGGATCGTTCTATGACCTGTAGTGCAACAAAACCCGTTATCGGCATCATCATGGGCTCCGAATCAGATATGCCCGTTATGGATGCCTGCATGAAGCAACTTGATGAATTTGGCGTGCCTTATGAGGTGAAGATCGCAAGCGCTCATCGTAAACCTGCCGAAGTGCATGAATGGGCCTCGACCGCCATCGATCGCGGTATTCGCGTGATCATCGCAGCCGCAGGAAAAGCGGCCCATTTAGGTGGCGTTGTTGCTGCCTATACCCCCGCGCCCGTCATCGCGGTTCCTATGAAAACGAGCGATCTGGGTGGTTTGGATTCGCTCCTTTCCATGGTGCAGATGCCGAGTGGTGTGCCTGTTGCGTGCGTGGCGATCAATGGCGCGAAGAACGCAGCTATTCTGGCTGTTCAGATGATGGGTACGGGCTGTGAAGGCGCGCGCCAGAAGATCATCGATCTCAAAGCAGAGATGGCAAACGCCTAACGCGAAACGTTGATGCGATAGACACTCTATTTTGCATTACGCTCTTTTGCATAAATCAAGCGATAAGAAAACGAGGTAGTTGTGACCAAATCTTTTTTGATGGGTAATCAAGCATTTGCCCACGCTGCCCTTGAAGCTGGCGTGCGCGTATGCGCAGGATATCCAGGCACGCCATCATCCGAGGTTATCGAAACTGTCGCGAAGTTGTGCGATGAAGGATCAGCCCATGATGTGTATGTCGAGTGGTCCACCAACGAAAAAGCCGCTCTTGAAATATTGGCGGGGGCAGCGCTGTGTGGGGCACGCACGCTCTTCACTGCCAAACAAGTTGGACTTAATGTGGCAAGCGACCCGCTCATGTCGCTCAACTATATTGGTGTCGAAGGCGGTACGGTTTTGCTCGTTGCCGACGATCCAGGCCCTATTTCTTCGCAGACTGAACAAGACACGCGCCGATTCGCATCGTTCGCGAAGGTGCCCGTGTTCGATCCAGCAACGCCTGAACAGGGTTGTGCAATGATCGCAGCAGCATACGATCTTTCCGAAAAATATCACACGCCGGTGATCTTTCGCCCCTCAACGCGCATTTGCCACGCATCAACGTTCGTGGAAGTGGCTGATGAGACTCATGCGCGCGAGCCTAAAGGTTTCGAGAATGATCCGAGCAAGTGGGTCATCTTCCCTGGGCGCTCGTATCGCGGACATGGCGAGATCAACGAGCGTTTACCGAAGATAGCGGCAGATTTCAGTGCTTCTCCGTTCAATCCGTGGCGCGAAGTCGCAGGCACCGATGAAGGCGCCAAGATTGGTATCATTGCAGGTGGCGTATCGTATTCTTACGCTGAAGAAGCACTCGTTCAGATCGAAGAACAAGTGGAAGCAACCGGCGCGCTTTCGCCGAGTTATCGCCTTATGCAGGTGGGCACTCCCTACCCATTCCCTGAGGCAGCCGTGGCGCAGTTCGCTGAAGGCCTCGATCGCATAATCGTGTTCGAAGAGCTCGACCATGTGATCGAAGACGAAATGCTCAAGCTCTGCGGTAAGTTGCATGCGGGATTCGAAGTGCAGGGCAAGCTTACGGGCACTACTACTACGCGCGGCGAAAACACGGTCGATGCGATCCGCGGGCAGATCCAGGAATTCTTCGGTCTCGATCTTCCTGTTGATACTGAACATACGGTCGAATTCAGCGACCCGATACCTGATCGTCCCGCAGTCCTTTGTGCCGGATGCCCCCATCGTGGTGCATTCTATGCTGTGAAGAAAGCGCTTGGTCGCAAGCGCGAAGCGGTGATGTGCGGCGATATTGGTTGCTACACACTTGGCAATGCTGCACCACTCAATGCGGTCGATACCTGTCTTGACATGGGTGCGGGCATCACGATGGCGCAAGGATTCAATGTGATCGAGCCTGGTAAGAAGGCCATTGCGTTCGTGGGAGATTCCACGTTCTTCGCCTCCGGAATGACCGGCGTGGCTAATGCGGTTTACAACAAACACGATATCACCATCGTGGTGCTCGATAATGCGACCACCGCGATGACCGGCTCGCAGCCTCATCCTGGCACAGGCGCAACGCTCATGGGTGGGTTCAGTGCGCCGATCTCAATCCAAGAAGTGCTCAGTGCACTTGGTGTGAAGAAGATAACGAAGGCCAATCCGCTGTTTGCCGATAAAGCTATTGAAGCCGCGCGCGAGGCGATCGACTACGAGGGGCCTTCGGCGGTCATCTATGAGTCGCCCTGTACGAAACTCACCAAGGCGAAACCACCCGTCTACTTCATCGCGAATGCATGTGCAGGTTGTCGCAAGTGCGTCACTACTATTGGTTGTCCTGCGCTGGGGTGGAGCGAAGTTGGTCATTCGATCGTGATCAATCGCGCGATGTGCGTTGGCTGCGGTCTTTGCACGGATATCTGTGAGTATGGTGCCATCACCTGCCCCACCCGAAAACGGGTTCGGCCTGCGCTACCACCACGTTCGCAACGTTTGCACGCGGAAGATGGATCGCTCAGTCGATTCCCTACGCCACAGGAGTTGGCTGAGATCGAAGGAGGTAGCGATGATTAACGTTTCTATCGCCGGAATCGGTGGGCAAGGAAGTGTGCTTGCTGCACGCATCTTGGCTCAAGCTGCAGAAGCAAAAGGCTGGCAGGTGCGCAGTGCAGAAACTATCGGCATGGCGCAGCGCGGCGGAGATGTAATGAGCCATGTGCGCATGGGAAATGCAGGTGAAGAGGTCTTTTCTCCTCTTCCAGCGAAAGGTACCGTGGATGTTTTGATCGCGCTCGAACCAGGCGAAGCTGCTCGTGCACTTCCGTATCTCAAGGAAAATGGCCTGCTCGTAGTTGCTTCAACAGGTGTTCCTCCCGTGATGGCAAACTTCAAACGACAGACATACGATCCGCAGCACCTGATCGAGGATATGCAGTCTGCAGGCGTGAAGATGGTCGTAGTTGATGATGCTGAACTCGTGCATCGCCTGGGCGAACCGAAAGCGCTCAATGTGATGATGCTCGCATATGCCATCATCGCGGTGAACAAGCGAGAAGATTGTGTAGACAATGAGCTGCGAGGTGCGATTACGCTCGAAGACATTGAAGCGGCTATTCCGCTGTGCGTGAAGCGCAAACTCGTTTCTGTGAACGAAAAAGCGATCAAGGTGGTTCAGCAGGTCGCGCGTGTATAATGCAAGGCTGTTGGCAATGAACGATCGTATGGACCGAGCAAGATAGACAAGGTATCAAGAATGGAACTTAAAGAAGAACAGTTTGCAGTCTTAAAAGAACAGTTCAAAACATTGAAGGATCGCTCGCCGTTCTACGCAAAGAAGTTCGAAGGCATCGACCTTAGTGATGTGCAAACCCAGGCCGATTTCGAGGCGTTGCCGTTTTCAGAAAAGGCGGATCTTCGCGATGCTTATCCGCTGGGACTCGCCGCTGTTCCTGAGAGCGAGATCGTGCGTATCCATTCTTCATCAGGTACGACGGGTACGCCGGTCATCATTCCTTATACTCAGCAAGATGTGATCGATTGGGCGGTTCAATTCGCACGTTGTTATGAAATGGCGGGCATCACGAAAGAGGATCGCATCCAGATCACTCCTGGTTATGGACTGTGGACAGCAGGTATTGGTTTCCAGCTAGGCGCTGAGCGCTTGGGTGCGATGGCGGTTCCCATGGGGCCGGGCAATACCGATAAGCAGATTCGTTTTATGAAGGATATGCAGTCCACCGTTCTTTGCGCGACCAGCTCATATGCATTGCTTTTGGCTGAAGAGATCGCCAAACGTGGCGTGCGTGATGAGCTGAACCTTAAGCGTGCGGTCATCGGATCCGAGCGCTGGGGTCACAAGATGCGTGAGCGTATTGCCAACGAACTGGGCGTGAAGATCTACGATATCTATGGCCTTACGGAAGTATACGGTCCGGGCATTGGTATTTCGTGTGACTACGAATGCGGCATGCACGTTTGGGATGATTATTGCTACTTCGAGATCGTGGATCCAAAGACGGGCGAAGTGCTTCCTGATGGAGAGGTCGGCGAACTCGTGATCACTACGCTGCGTAAAGAAGGCGCGCCGCTCGTGCGTTATCGCACGCATGACCTTTCTCGCATCATCCCTGGTGAGTGCGAATGCGGCTCCCCGTTCCCGCGCATCGATACGCTCATTGGGCGCACGGATGATATGGTGAAGGTGAAGGGTGTGAACATCTTCCCTGCTCAGATCGAAGAGATCATCAAATTCACCGATGGCGCTTCTTCGGAATATCAGGTTATGATCGATCATCTTGAAGGTAAGGACATCATGACGGTGTTCTTCGAGACCGAGGCTGAAGGAGACGCGCGCGATCAGATCGAGCGCAACATGGAGTCGATCTTCAAAGGCAAGCTGGGCATGACGCCGAATGCTAAGGCAGTGGCAATTGGTGAACTGCCCCGTTCCGAGAAGAAGACACAGCGCATTTTTGACAATCGTTACTAATATATAATGGCGCTTCATTGAGAAGATACAACGTACCTTCGATAATCGCTACTAATATATAAGGGCGCTTCATTTGAAGGCCGTTCGCTCGCGAGCGAGATGCACTCGATCTAGTGCCGCCTGCGCCGATTCGACCACTTTTTGGGGGCGGCATTCAACTTACCGCCCTATAAGCGCTCTGTTGTGGTAAAGTGCTGCCATGGTTTTTTCAGGAATGCATACCCAAAGCGCGGCGATCCGTGCCCAGCACTGGGCACAGGGTTCGAACGATGTTTGCGCGATCATGTCGGAGCACTTGGCACAGTGTTCCGAAAGCGATCGTGCGGTCATGTCCGAGCATCTTGCTCAGGGCTCGACCTGCATTCTCTGCACCCCACCTCTCTACTTTCACTATAGATAAGCACACGGATCTCGATCCGGTGCTTTTTTTATGCGCTCGATCGGGTCGTTGTTGTTCGTCTTGGTGTGCGAAGAGTGAGAAATGCGCGGGTATACCGTCCTGAGAAAACTGATGTATTGGAAAACGAGTGAAAGAAGAGGAGCGCATGTTTCTCAAGATCTTGATCGTGGCGATCTTCGTTGCGGTCACTGTGGCAGTGGGCGTCTTCGCCCGCAAACATTCCAACAGTGTCGATGGCTTCGTGCTCGGCGGACGTAATGTTGGTCCGTGGCTCTCAGCCTTTGCCTTTGGCACGAGCTATTTTTCCGCTGTTGTGTTCATCGGCTATGCTGGCCAGTTCGGCTGGAAATACGGTATGTCGGTATTTTGGGTCGGTATCGGTAATGCGGTCATCGGGTCGCTTCTGGCGTGGTGGGTGCTCGGCCCGCGTACGCGTGAGATGACGCAGCGGCTCAAGGCTACGACCATGCCGGAATTCTTCGGCAAACGCTATAACTCTCGAGCGTTGCGCATCGCCGCTGCGGCGATCATCTTCGTGTTCCTCATTCCGTATACCGCATCCGTCTACAACGGTCTTTCGCGTTTGTTCGGTATGGCTTTCGGGCTACCGTATGAATGGTGCGTGATCGGCATGGCGGTAGTCACCTGTATCTATGTGGTGCTCGGTGGTTATGTGGCCTCGGTTTGGAACGACTTCATCCAGGGTACGATCATGCTCATCGGTATCATTGCCGTTATCTTCGCGGTGTTGAATGGCCAGGGCGGTATCGCAACGGCTATCGTGAATCTCTCGCAGATCCCGGCAGAGGGAAGCGCCATGGCAGGACCGTTCACTTCGATGTTCGGCCCCGACGCGCTCAACCTGCTTGGCGTTATCATCCTCACTTCGCTCGGCACGTGGGCGCTCCCGCAGATGGTCCAGAAGTTCTACGCCATCAAGACCGGTCCGGCCATCAAGCAGGGCGCCATCATCTCGACGATCTTCGCGCTCGTGGTTGCGGGTGGCTCGTATTTCTTGGGTGGTTTCGGTCGCTTGTTCGGTGGCGATATCGCCTATGCTGCTAATGGCACGCCTATCTACGACTCGATCGTGCCGACCATGCTCGCCGGACTTCCCGACATTCTGCTTGGCATCGTGGTGGTGCTCGTACTCTCCGCATCCATGTCTACGCTTGCGGGTCTTGTGCTCACTTCGTCTTCAACGCTCACGCTCGACTTGATCAAGGGCAACATCGTGAAGAAGATGAGCGAGAAGAAGCAAGTGCGTTACATGCGCTTCTTCATCGTGGTGTTCGTGGCTATCTCTGCTGGCATCGCGCTGGTGCAGTACCATTCGACCATCGTGTTCATCGCTCAGCTGATGGGCTATTCGTGGGGCGCGCTTTCGGGCTCGTTCCTTGGTCCCTTCTTCTGGGGCTTGTTCTCCGGTCGTATCTCAAAGCCAGCAGTTTGGTGCAGCTTTGCGCTTGGTGTTGGCATGACCGTGACCAACATGATCTTCGGCTACATTGCATCGCCGATCAATTGCGGTGCGATCACGATGGTGTTCTCTCTTATCCTGGTGCCGATCGTGAGCTTCTTCACCAAACCCGTGCCGTTCGTGGTGAAGCCCCCTTCAACAGCAGGTGCTATCGACCGCGAATATGTCTACGGTCTTAAGGAACAGAAGATCATCGACGAACAGCGGAAACTCCGTGCCGTGCGTGCGACAGAAGGTTCCGTTCAGGAAGAGTAAGTTAAAAAGACAGCCGAAATGCGAAAAAAGCGCCTGGGAACTAGCCAGACGCTTTTTTGTTAGCTTCGCAGGTGAAGCAGTGTTTTCCTGTGTGCAGGCTCGTGACAGCATAGGATTATGGTAAGACACGCATAGCTCAAGGAGACGCATAAAGATGTGTTATGCCATCACGTGCGCAACACGGCCGAACACAAAAAGCAATGTCGCGCTAGCTTCGCTGTGTTCACACTCAATCAAAAGGGGATGAGCGCTGGGTCTTGGGTGGCAGGGATCGCACGTACGCACTCAAGCAATGCCGCGTAGATAAGACGATAGAAGTCTTGCATGCTGAGCGTATTAAAGCAACGCGCGTTCTTCAGTATTCGCCCACTCGTGATATTTACGCAGAAGTGACATCGTGCGCGCATTGGAAACAGCGGTCGAGAAGGGCATGAGATCTTCAACACTGAAAGAGACGTTTCCATTTGCATCCTTGGGAAGATTCATCTGTTCGATCACATTCGTGAAGATACGCGCCATGTCCTGATCGGTCGTTCGATCTACTAGTTGTGCGAAATCGTCAAAGTCTTTCATAAGTATCCCTTATCTCACTTATTACCTACAAAGTGTGACACGCGATCATACGCGATCGCGCGCAGGTTTATAATCGATTTCATTCTAGCTCTCTCGCGTTTTGAGTGAATGCATAAAACTGAAGTATTGAACAACGCATAAGACTTTGCAAAGTGAAAGAGGGAAGTTCCGAATCGTATGGACGCATTTCTTACCGTAACCTTAATGACGTTGATCGCTGGCGTTGGAGGCACCGGTCTTGGTGGCATCCTCGGTGCGCTCGTTCGTACCGAATCCAATCGCATCGTCAGTCTTTTGTTGAGCGCCACGAGCGGTGTGATGATTTCGATCGTTTGCTTTGAGTTGATGGTCGAATGCTTTGAAGCGGCCCAGTCGGTCTTTTCAGATGGTGCTGTCTTTATCGTGTGCGCTGCAGTCATAGTGGGTATGGTTGTGGTATTCCTCTTGAATTGGTTGATCGATAAACGAACCGAAGGGGAGGTTCCTCACACTGCTAGTAGCCTGCACCCAAAGACCCATGACAATATCGATGAGCTGAGTCATATCGATCATTACAATCAGCATCTGAAAGACCATGCGCCCAAACGTGAACTTTGGGTCGCAGGTGTGGTCATTGCATGTGCCATCGCGCTCCATAACATTCCTGAAGGCATGTCTATTGGAGCGAGTTTCAATATCGATACCGAGGGCGGAGTGAGCATGGCGCTTGTTCTCGCGGTGCTCATCGGGCTTCATAATATTCCTGAAGGCATGGCTGTCTCTGTTCCCTTGGTTGCTGGAGGGATGAATCGCATCAAAGCGGCATTGCTCACGGCTGCTTCCGGCGCGCCAGTTGTTTTAGGCGCTTGGCTGGGTTACTGGATCGGCGACATCGGCGCGATAGGTCTTGCGGCTTCGCTCGGATTTGCTTCTGGCGCAATGCTCTATGTGGTCTTCGGAGAGATCGTTCCTCAGGCTGTGTTGATGTATCGTTCAAAGGTGCCAGCGTTCTTCGTCATCATCGGGATGCTCATCGGTATGATCATTATTTATGTTTAAAAGGGGAGGCTTTGCTCTTGCAAAAGATGGTCTTTCGGCGCATCGAATCAAGGGCATCTTACTATTTTGCAAGGCGTGAAACGGCTCATTTTCATCGCCGCTTCCTAAGGTAAACGGTCATTCAAGAAAAAAATTTTCATTCTGAAAACCCCAAAATAACCTGGCTTTTCTATGTGGAAAACCAAAGATTATCGACGAAAATGTGGAAAACTCTTGCTAGCAGGAACACGGTGAAGTTGCTATACAGCCTTATCAAAAGGGCTTTTCAAGTACGTGCCACTATACAGGGAATACGTTATAACACGCATGAAAAAAATGCTAGCAGGTGAGGTTGTAGCACAGTGATCTTGCTCAAAATCACGTCGAAACGTCCCAGATAAAATCGGCTACCCAAACGCTAACGAACACAAAATATTGTGGTTTTCTCCCATGCCAACTCCTAGATATACGCCACAATCGTGCTATAGAATTTGTAAGGTTCTACAAGGATGTATAGTTCATGAATTACATCCGTGAAGTCACTCTTAAGCGGTCGTGTTCTTTGTCCGCAAGGAAAATCACCAACATAACCGCGCAAGAAACCGTTAGGTGGGTTTGAGTTGAGCTCAAAAGTTAAGCAGGCGAACTTCCGTCTTCCGCTCGAATACATGGCTTTGATCGACGACTTTGCGCGTCGCGAAGACATCACGAAAGCGACGGTTATCACTCGTGCACTCGATTGCATGCAGGCCTCCTACGACAGTGGCCATGGTGGAATGCCGGTCACGGGCGGCGGCGCTGGCGGCGCTTCCGATGCCGAGCTCGAAGACCTGCGCGCGAAACTCAAAAAAGCTGAAGAGCGCGCCACTGACGCGGAACGTGCGCTTCAGTCCGCAGAAGATCGTTTGCGCGATGCTCAGCGTCAGCGTGACGAAGCGGAAAATCGTGCCCGCAATGCCCAGAGCGATCATGCAACTGCTCAGGCTCAGAGTGCCAATGTTTCTTCCAATGACAATCGCCGTACTGAAGCGGCTGAGGAAGAGGTTGAGCGTTTGCGTGCGCTCGTTGCGAAGCAGGCAGCCACTCTTGAAGAGAAGATCCGTGCGCTTGCGAGCAAAGAAGTGGGCTACGATGATCAGGCTCGTACGCTTGCTAATAAAGATGCAGAGATTTCATCACGCGATGCGATCATTGCCGATCGCGATAGGCAGATCACTGATCTTCGCAGTCAGTTAAGCGAAGCACAGGCGCGGGTTCAGCTGAATAATGCAAGTCCCGTGTCGCTTTCCCCTGTTACGTTCGATGCATCGACATTTACGGAAGAGTCTCCCGTCGGCGCCATCTCGATGCTCAATATGCTCAACAGTGTTATGGCTGCGTTCAAGCAGCAGGTTAAAGATGCGCGTATTTTGGGCGAGCAAGAAGGGCGCAAAGCTCAGCAACACGAATTCGAGGATGTTATCAATAAGGCGCGTAACGATGGTTATCGTGATGCAATGACCTATCTGGATGACCGTGCTACCACGGCGCGTGAATCCGGTGCACGTGAAGAACGTGCGCGCATCGCGAACATGGGCTTCTTCGAGCGTCGTCGTTACCTTAACATCCACGTTGCGTAAATTGCCAGCAGCATCGAGCAGTCTGCTTGCCTCTTTGCTGAGGTGCTATGCGGCACCGTGCCTCTCTAGAATCTGAGAAACCAAGCGCACTATTTCGCTAATACCGTAACAGGAACGTCGTGTTCTTCGATGGGGATAAGCGGGACTTCCTGCTCAGAAAATGCAACAGCAATCTGACGACAGTCTTTGCTCAGCTGCGGTAGGAAGCGATCGTAGTTTCCGCCCCCGTACCCGAGTCTGTTGCGATGCTTATCGAACGCAACAAGAGGGATCACGATCATCGTTAGTTCATTCGCGGGTATATAGGGAAAATCGCGCAATGCTTTATCATCATGATGGTATTTACGCAGCGGGTGCGCAATGAAAGGTACCTCATCCTTTTCGTAAGCTTCGGGGGAAACCAAGCGCATTTCCATGGTTTGTTGCGGCGCACCATCAAGCCCCCATGCATCTTGCACGATACAGGGAAAAGCAACGCGTGACCCTTGTGCATAAGCCGCACGGATAAATTGCTCGAGCTGCACTTCTTCTTCAAAAGCTGCATAGACCGCGATCGTGCAGGCTGGCGGATCGATACCGATCGTCGCGCAGGTGATCGCGAGAGAGGTTTCAAGTTCATCGCAAATGGCAGAACTCTTATGAAGACGATACGGCTTCGGTAATGCTGCACGCTCGGCAAGTACTTGGCGCCGAATCTGCTCGCGGCTCTCGACGGTTTCGCTGTCGAGTGTTCCCGTGGGCTTTTCTTCGATCGAAACAGTTGGTTCAGGTATTGCGTTCGTGGTCATGATCGAGGCTTTCTTAATAGATTGTTGATCCTATTACTATAGTAAGACTTTCAAGGCTTCCCAAAATCCCTCGAAAGATTTCTGCCACAACAGAAACTCCCTCTGTTGTTCTTCTCGTTTATTAGGCCAAGCCGAGAATCTGCAGGGCAAGGCAAACGATTGAAAGAATGCCCACTACCACGATCGTTGCGACAAGCAATACGCGTGCGATCGGACCGATGGTGTGCTCTTTCATCACGTGCTTGTCAGTAGCGATGATAGCCATGAATACGAGCAGCACGGGCAGGATAACGCCGTTGACGAACTGCGCGGTTAACATGATGCCCATAAGGTTAAGACCCGGCACCAAAATGACCAATGCGGAACCCACGATCGTGAATGTGAAGATACCTTTGAAGAGTGGCGCTTCCTTCCAGGTGAAGTTCACGCCAGCTTCCCAACCGAACGCTTCGCAGATGACGAACGAGGTGGTAAGTGGCAGCACGCAAGCTGCAAGCAGACTAGCCGCAACGAGTCCGATGGCAAAGAGCGCTTCAGCATACGGACCAGCAAAAGGAGCGAGCGCCATGGCAGCATCGGCGGCGCTTTCGATCTCGATGCCTTGCGGAAAGAGCACTGCACCAGTAGTCACGATGATGAACCATGCAATGATGCAGGCAACGACGGCACCCGTGATCGCATCGATGCGCTGGAAGAAGAGATCCTTTATGGTCACGCCCTTCTCGACCACGTTGCTCTGTGCGAAGAACATCATCCAGGGTGCGATGGTGGTACCAACCATGGCAACGGTGAGCGAAAGGAAGGAGAAGTCAGAAGAGACTTCGGGGATAACCGTGTGCATGAGTGCAAGGTTCCAATTCGGTTGCGCGATGATGGCTGCCACGATATAGGTAACGAAGACGAACGAAAGCACCATGAACACGCGTTGCACGCGCTTGAAACTGCCGCCTACGATAAGCCCCCAAACGGCGGCTGCAGCGATGGGAACCGATACCCAGCGCGGCACGCCGAACATCTCCATACCAGAAGCGATGCCCGCAAATTCGGAAAACGTGGTCGCAACATTGCCGATGAGCAAGGCCAGCATGGCAAGTGAAGTAAGACGGATGCCGAATCGCTCGCGGATGAGCGCTGCAAAGCCCTTGCCCGTTACCGCACCCATGCGCGTAGCAGTTGTTTGCACGACCACCAGGAGTAGGCACATGATGGGAATGATCCAGAGGGTAAGGAAGCCGAATTTCGCACCCACGGTGGAGTAGGTCGAGATACCGCCAGCATCGTTGCCTGCCATAGCCGTGACGATTCCTGGACCCATAGCCATGAGCACGAGCAACAATTTCGAAGGTTTCCGTGTTTCAGCGATCTCTTTGGCAAGTCCCGCTTCAGCATGCTCTTTGATGCCGGGATTGGGCTGGATGTTCTGTTCTTCTGCCATAGCCAGCTCTTATCCTGCAACTCCGCCAAAGAAATGCAACACGATAACGGTATAGGGAACGAGGAAGATCAAGAAGCACAAGAGCGCAACCACTACCGCAACCCAGGTGCGTTTGTTCGTGGTTTCTTCCGCGCTGTCCTCGATAACTTCCATTGCGTCGTCGACGGTAACAATGCCGAGCATGAGCCCGTTTTCATCGACCACCGGCATGGCGATCAAGTCGTATTTCGAGATGTCCGCTGCAACATCTTCTTCGGTCTCTTCGGGGAAGGCAGTGATCACATCGTCGAACATGATGTCCTTAAGCTGCGTGTTCTTAGTGGCGAGCACGAGCGTACGGAGCGAAAGTACACCGATGAGCTTGTCGTATTCGTTGAGAACGTAGACATAACTGACCGTAGGATGGTCTTCGTCGAGCGCGCGCAGCGCTTCGATGGTTTGATCGACCGTATCGTCGGCATGCATTGCAACATATTGCGTGGTCATAAGGCCACCTGCTGTGTCCTCTTTGTAGCCAAGCAGGCGGCGAATGCCCGCAGCTTCTTCGACACCCATCAGGCGCAACAAGGTTTCAGCTTTTTCGTAGGGAAGATCGCCTACGATATCGGCCGCATCATCGGGATCCATGTCTTCAAGCAGGCGAGAAGCACGCTTTTCGTCCAGGTCGTCGATAACATCGGCTTGGTATTCGTCTTCCATTTCCGAGATCGCATCGCCTGCACGTGCATCATCGAGATGTTTGAACACGTTGGCGCGTTGCTGAGGATCGAGCTGTTCGAGAATGTCGGCCACGTCGGCCGGATGAAGTTCATCAAGACGGGTGTGGGAAACGGAAAGCTGCACGTCGGAGAGGTTGCGGTCGAGCAGGTCCATGTAGTTCCACGCGATGATCTTCTCATCGAGCGGCTTGCGAAAGAGCTTGCTCAACTTGAGCGCAACGCGTTCGACCCAAGGAGCCAACCCGCGCAGAATGCCACGAATGCCCACTTCGGCACCGAGCAGGCGCAGTTGCGAACCAGAAGTGGAAAGCTTGAGGTCGTTTACACGCACGACCTTCATGCCTTGCGTGTCGACGATCTGGCGGTCAAGCAGATCGCGCGCGAGCAAAACCTCATCGGGCTGAAGGTAGCTGAAGCGAATGCCGGTCTTATCGACTTTGAGCTCGATGCCATCGTCGGTGACATCTTTAACATACTTGCGCCATGAGATCATGAAAGGCGTTTTGCCTGGACCCAAAAAGGCAAGCGAAGTGATGCGCGGGAATACTTCACCGGTTTGGATGGCAAGGTCTGAAATCGAGCCGATTTTTTCGCCGTTGGCGTCGATGACCGGCTCACCAAGCATTTGTGATAGATAGAGCATAGATCTCCTTTAGGCGGTTTGAGCGATGCGTTTTCATGCGAACTCTGCGCAGCGAACCGCAGCAGGGGATCAAGGAAACGCATCGTGCTTCATGTGCGAGCGCTATTTCAGCGGCACAGAGAAGCACCAAACCTCTTTTTCATCGCAGTTGTCTTTAGCCACCGCGACGAAGGAGATCCTCGAAGGGAGGTTAAAGACTAATTACTGTGAGGTTTCGATTTTCGAACCTTCACGTAACGTCCTTTCCTTAGGTAATAGTTGGCGCGAAAAGGCTGAAGCACTTTTCGAGCTTTTTAATTTTACGCGAAACGTATCACACGCGGGAATAAAGTTTTTGAAAGGTTGATTACGTCCTTAAAAGTGCCCCAAAAAAGTTCAATGAGCCAAAGGGGACGGCTCATTGAAAAGGAAGGGGTCTTCGTGAAGCCCGGTGGGAACCCGGGCCACGAAGAATAATGGAACTCAAGGGTCACGAGCTCCGTGGAGAAGATGACCTGAAGGGGGGGATGATCATCTTCCAAAGGAAAAAGGGTGGCTTGGAGGGGGGATTAGCCACAAATGCATTATTAAACTTTCAATACCATATTGAAACCTTCACAAGGTGAACGGATTGTTTTGTAGGATGAACGTGTTTATCAGGGGTTATAGCGTAATCATTTGTGCTCTATCGCCGGGTGAACGGTAGGAAGTTGCGCCCTGTGCGCCCGTGATAGAATAGGAAACGAACACGTTGGTATCACAATCTTAGTGGTTAGCGGACAGGTTGTATAAGGCTAACTTCGGGCGAGGAAAACACAGCGTTATACAGCGTGGCCGCAATGAACAAGGGGGCATCGGTGGCAAAGCTCTATTCCTATACGGTTCCACTTGAGAGCGATCTGCTCAATACGTATTGTGTGTTGCAAAAAGGCTTCACCGATCAATTCGTTTACTATCGCAAGGATGTGCCGCAGCGCTATTTAGGGCTTGGTCGTTGCATTGCGATCGCGTCGCGTGAAGATCTTGATCATGTTCTGCAGGGCGAGGCTGCGGTGCCCACGGTCATGTTCTCATTCAATCGATTTGATGCGTCTAATCCCAAACCAGCCGATGAGATGATGCAGGCATTTCCGCGTTTACGCCTCATGATCCCTGAAGTGGTGCTGATCGAAAATGAGCAGGGTTGCTTTTTGCAAGTGAACAGCCTTGGCCCCGTGTACAAGGGAAGGGTCGAGCGTTTTCTTCGTCATGCAAGCAACGCGCCCACTCGCGAGCGACGCTCGATTCGCTATTCGGTAGTGCCCGATAGTTACGAGGCGTGGGATGAAGAAATGGAAGCTACGCTCTCTCTTATTAAAAAAGAGCGTGTGAAGAAGCTCGTGCCCTCACGACGTCAGGCGGTCGTGGCAACTGCTCCGTTCTCGTCAAAGGACGTGCTGCTGAATCTCATCGATGGCAAGGCGCAGGGAACGGTGTTCCTGTATCGCTATGGCGATGTATTTTTCTGTGGATGCACGCCAGAGTTGCTCGTGCGCAAGCAAGGTTGCCAAGTTGAGAGCATGTGTCTTGCAGGTACAGCAGCAATTGGATCGACACCTGAAGAGCGCGAGCAGTTCGCAACATTTCTTATGAATGATGAGAAGAATCGACGCGAGCATGATTACGTGGTGCGCTTCATCCGCGAAGTATTCGAGCGCAATTGCTACGATGTCGATATTCCAACAGAACCTACCATCCTGCCGCTCAAGCATGTTCAGCATCTCTATACACCTGCTCGCGCGTGCGTTATGGAGGGGGTTTCCCTCTTTTCTCTTATGGAGCAACTGCATCCTACGCCTGCACTTGCTGGCCAACCAGTGGGCGAAGCGCTCATGTCGCTTCGCGAGATAGAAAGTTACAACCGCGGCTTCTTCGGTGGTGCGGTCGGAGTGGTGGACGCTGAAGATAATGGCGAATTTTCCGTGGCTATCCGGTCGGGCGTATTCGATGGTGAGGCTGGATGGATCTATGCGGGGTGCGGCGTGGTCGAAGGCAGCGATCCGCGCGAAGAATTCAACGAGATCGATATGAAATTCAAAACGATCCTGAGCGCCTTTCAAGGGGAGTAACATGGCGAACGAGATGATGAACAGTTCTATGCAGGATAACGAAGCCTGCACGAGCGAACACCCGCTACCGAGCGCTACTGATCTCTCTGTAGCGCTCGCTACCTATATAGGTGCGTTTTTCGATGAGCTTATCCGTGGTGGCGTGCGTGCTGTGGTCATAAGCCCTGGTTCGCGTTCGACTCCGCTTTCCATGATGGCCTATGCTTCAGATTTGGATGTGTACGTGGATGTGGATGAACGCGGTGCTGCTTTTTTCGCGTTGGGTCTGGCGAAGGCGACTGGGCAAGCGGTAGCGGTGATCTGCACCTCGGGTACGGCGGTGGCCAACTATTACCCGGCAGTGCTCGAAGCAGAGTCTTCGCGCGTCCCGTTGCTCGTTCTTTCGGGCGATCGTCCAGCGCGGTTGCAGCAGCTTGGCGCTCCCCAAACATGCGATCAGCTCAAGATCTTCGGCAGCCATGTGCGTCAGTTTTGGAACATGCCCGAACCGACTGGTGCGATCGAACAGGTGCGGTATGCACGTCAAGTCGCGCGTGAAGTGTTGGTGGCTCTTGCTCCCCAAACATTACTGAGCGCACCAGTGCATATCAACTTCCCGTTCGATGAGCCGCTTGTTCCTGCATATGATAGGGCAGGTGTGTTCGAACTTGAGCGCGCTGCTTCGCATGACGCGCTGCCGCTTTTGATCGAATCTTCATGCGCGCTCATGCCCGATCAGGCGGTGAAGCTGGAGCGCCTGTTCGAAGAAAAGCGGGTGATTGCACTTTGCGGAGAAGGCACGCTTGGTGTTTTCGATGCGCGTAGCTCTGCAAGCTGGGATACACGTGATGAGCATGTACGCACGCTTCTTTCATGGGCGCATCGCTTCGACATTCCGCTTTTGGCCGATCCGCTTTCGCAGCTGCGTAATTACGCTGATGCGGCGATCATCGACAACTACGACAATATCTTCGGACGTGAGACATGTCCCGATTTCGATGTGGTCGTTCGGTTCGGGCGCTATCCCGTTTCGAAGCGCGTATACAAGTTGCTCGAGACGAAACCTCATATTCAGATCGTGGTCGATCCGCTTGAAACGCGTGACTTCGATGCCACCACCACCACCTTCGTGAGGTGCGATCCGATGGAGTTCGTTGCGAGCTTTGGTGAGGCAAGCGAAGCGAGCGAACAAGCTCCTACGCTCAACATCGATCGATGGGCTGAAGCGAATGAAGCCGAAGCCGCACTTATTACGAGTGTTGAGGACGCGAGTTTTGTCTATACCTGCACGCGCGAAGGATGTTTCAACCAGGAGATCGCTCTTGAGGGGGCGTATGTCCAAGCGCTCATCGAGCATGCCGCTCCCCGTTCGCTCATCTTCAGTGCCAACAGCATGGCTATTCGTGCACTTGATACGTTTTACGTGAAACCTTCTGTTCCAGATGCGGGAGTTATCGAATTAGGGGCACCGCGCACTTGCCGCGCCTGCGATATAACGCTGCTTGCAAACCGCGGGCTCAATGGGATCGATGGCACGCTTTCGTCTGCGCTCGGTGCCGCGCAAGCGTATGATCAGACCTATTTCCTTACCGGTGATCTTACGTTGCTCCACGATCTCAACGCGTTTGCGCTCCAGCATGAATTAGAATTGCGCGCGACATCCGGCAAACCGATGCCCTCGATCATCGTGATCCTTTTCAATAATGGCGGCGGCGGCATTTTCGATATGCTTCCTCAAAAATCGAGCGATCCCTATTTCGAACGTTTGTTCTTAACGCCGCCGCGCGTCGATTTTGAAGCATGTGGAAAACTGTTCGAGGTGCTATACAAAAAAGTATCTGGTCTTGACGATTTTCGTGCCACGCTTGATAGCTGGAGTGGGACAGGCGGGATACACCTGTTGGAGGTCGATTTCTCGCTCGAAGGCCTTGCTGGCCGATTCCGCCAGTTTCAGTAATTGTGGCACAAATTTGGCTTTGACCAGGCATTTTGCTAGCACCAGTTTTCCACTGAACACAGAATGAGAAAGCAAAGAAGAGCGAACATGATACAGGACATTGTTGAAAACCATGCGATTGACATCGATGGGGTCGGGCGGGTCCATGCGTGTGGAAAACCAGGGAATCCGCTGGTCATCCTCTTGCATGGCTTCATGCAAACAGGTGCTTCTTGGGCACAGATCGCGCAGCAATTGGAAGGTTATCATGTCCTAGCGCCTGATCTCTTAGGGCATGGAAAAACCCCGTTTTCACGTGAGGATGAGCTATCGCTCGAGGCGTATGTCGAACAGGTGAATACGCTTGTTGCTTGGGCAAGAAAGAACAATCTAACAGGGAGAACACAGTCCGTTTCGCTTGTGGGCTATTCCTTGGGTGGGCGCATCGCAGCGCTCTATGCTTCTCGCTATCCCGAGAATGTCTCTGCGCTCATATTGGAGTCGGCCGGTTTGGGCCCCAAAAACGATGATGCGCGCGCGGCGCGTGCAGAAAAAACGGCGCGCATGATCGCTGAACTTGATCGTTCGATCGCGCTCGATCCAACACATCTGCTGGCTGCTTTTCTTGATTATTGGGAAGCGCTGCCGCTCTTCGCCACGCAAGCTGAGCTCCCAGAGGCAACGCGTTCGCGTGTTCGTGAAGAGCGTGCGGCGAATGACCCGCTGGCCTTGCGCGCGAATTTGAGCGATGCGGGCCAGCACAAGATGGATGATCTCCGTCCCGTGCTGGCACACCTCAATAAGCCCTTACTTTATATAGTGGGTGAGCGCGATGTGGCTTATACTGAGATTGCACGAGATTTGATGCGTACCTGGGCGGATGAACACAAGGATTCTCTGCTTTGCGGTACGGGATTTTTGCAGATAGAGATGATGCGTGACGTAGGTCACAATACTCATCTCGAAGCACCCGATCAATTTGCACAAGTCGTACGTGCGTTTTTGATGCGTACAGCATAGAGCGGAGCGTTCTCTGCTGCGCATGCGTGGGCTTGCTGTAAGGCGGCAGGCACGCAACAAAAGACGAGCAACGCTGATACAGCGAAGAAGCGCGAAAGAAAAGGAGAAGCGTCCATGAGCGAATTTGCCTGGCAACGTGGCAAAGAATACAAAGAGATCATCTACGAAACGCTTGACGGGATCGCGAAGATCACGATCAACCGTCCCGAGCGTCGCAATGCGTTCACGCCACTGACCGCCGTTGAACTCTACGATGCTTTCACCGAAGCGCGCGACGATGCCGCGATTGGCGTGGTGTTGCTCACGGGTGCGAACCATGGTGGGCGCCACGAAGATGAAGCGTTTTGTTCGGGTGGCGATCAAAAGAAACGCGGCACCGGCGGATATGTGGGCGAAGACAATATCCCGCGCTTGAACATCTTGGATGTTCAGCGTCTCATTCGCGTGATCCCTAAGCCGGTCATTGCGATGGTGAATGGATACTCCATCGGTGGTGGCAACGTGCTCAACATGCTCTGCGATCTAACGATCGCAGCTGATACGGCGAAGTTCGGCCAAACTGGTCCGCGAGTAGGAAGTTTCGATGCGGGATATGGCGCAGGTTATCTGGCTGCCATCGTCGGGCAGAAGAAAGCGCGCGAGATCTGGTATCTTTGCCGCCAATACACCGCGCAAGAAGCACTCGACATGGGGCTTGTGAACAAGGTCGTTCCCTTTGACGAGCTTGAAGCCGAATGTGTTTCTTGGGCGCGTGAGATCTTGAAGCATTCGCCCACGGCATTGCGCTTCATGAAAGCGTCTTTCAATGCAGCAACAGATGGGCTTGCGGGCATTCAGCAGCTTGGCGGTGATGCTACGCTTCTGTATTACACCACCGAAGAAGCGATGGAAGGTCGTGATGCGTTCAAGGAGCATCGTGATCCCGATTTCGGACAATTCCCGAAATTCCCGTGATGCTCGGTAAAAGCGTTTGGTGTTGTTGTCAGTAGTTCAAGCAGTTCGTTAGCGAGCTTGCGAATGGATTCTGTGCTCACCGCTGCGTTCGCCACCTTGAAGATAAACAAAAGAGACTTCACGATCGATAAAGGATAGAGCCATGATCATTAAGCTCGCACAACTTGCCCGAGAAAAAGGTTCGAAGGCGTTCTTCTACACGCAACTTGAATCGGGATCGGAAGTCTTTTCGTATCGCCAAACACATCTTGCCGCTGCGGCGCTTGCACAGGAGCTCGAGAAAAAAGGCCTTGGCAAGGACACGCGCTATATTGCATGCAACCTGTTCAACGGACCCGAATTCGTGTTCCTTTCCTTTGCCGTTGCCTATCTGGGGGCAACGCTTGCCGTGCTGAATCCGCGTTTATCTGATGAAGAGCGCTTGCTACGCAAGGTCGAGCTCGAAAACGCGTCGAACCAGAACAACATCGCGATCCTTACCGAAGAGCACATCCAGCGCATGATCATCGATTCGCTCGGCATCGGCATCATGGAGCTCGCGCATGAGCCCAACGGTCAGATCCCGGTGAATCCGCGCACGATGGAGATCCTTTCCTATGCGGAGAAGAAAGAACGCGAATTCGATCCCGACCATATCGGACTCATCATGTTCACCTCGGGTTCTTCTGGCACTCCGAAGGCAACACAGCTTTCTTGGCGTTCGCTCCACGGTGCAGCGGTGGCGGCGACTAAGGCGCTCTGCAAACCAGGCAAAGGTATCTGGCAGCTCGTTTTGCCCATGTGCCATATCGGCGGGTTCGAAGTCATGGTGCGTTCGCTCGTGAACGAAAGCCCGTTCTTGCTCTACCTTCGTTACCAGCCATCGCGCCTGCTCAACGATGCCTTGAGTTTCAAGGTTACGCATATTTCCGTGGTCGACAAGATCTTGCAGGACTTGCTCGCCTACGACAACGATCGCATCATCGCGCAGTATAAATGCATCCTGCTGGGTGGCGCTGCGCTCAATAAGAAGACCATCAAGCAGGCGCTTCGCGCTCGAGCGAGCGTTTTCGCGAGCTACGGCATGACCGAGACGTCCTCCATGATCGCTTGCGCGCCCATCACGCGTGGGTTCGATGGCGGCTTGCGCATGTTGCCAGGCTATCTTGTTCACATCGTTCAGCCCGACAAGCAGGGGGTCGGCCAACTTCAGGTGAAAGGCCCCGGGGTGTTCTCGGGTTATCTGAATGCACGCGCTGCGATGAGCATGGATGGCTACTTCGTGACGGGCGATCGCGCTCGCATGGGGCGCGATGGCAAGCTCTATGTGTATGAGCGCGTGGAAGATCTCATCATTTCCGGTGGTGAGAACATCTATCCGGAAGAGATTCGCGAGGCGCTCTTGCGCATTCCTGGTGTGAAGGATGCCTATGTGTTCGGCACCGCAGATGAACTGTGGGGCTATAGACCGGTGGCGTTCATCGAGGCCGATTATTCGCCTGAAGCCATTGCGAAAGATTATAAGGAGCTGGGTCTCGATCCCGAAGAGACAGGTATCCGGCCTGCTTCTTGCGCGCAGGAATTCGCGCGCAATATTCACGAATACCTCGAGCCTCATATGTCGCATTTGCATCATCCGAAGCATATTCTCGTGCTCGAGCAGTTCCCGCAGACGTCTGTGGGTAAGGTCGATCGTATCGCGCTCAAGCGTCTTTACGATAGGCGCATCGATATCAAGTCGGTCACGCTCTATCGCACGCGCCAGCCCTACAACACGCCCATCAAAACGCCGAAACGCGAGATCGATACCCGCGAGTCGTTCTTCGTCGAGCTTGAAGATTGGGCAGGGCGTACCGGTATCGGCGAGTGCGTTTCATTCACGACGAACTGGTATCTTCCCGAAACGCTCGGCGACGATTACGCGATCACTAAGGATGTTATTTCGAGCATCGTGATGAACGAGCGCTATCTTCATCCGAGCGAAGTGAGCCGCTCATTCGCTACTTTCCCAGCGCTTGCGAATTATCCGATGGCGAAGGCTGCGGTCGAATCGGCCGTGTGGGACCTGTACGGCAAAGTGGTCGGTGCGCCTTTGTGGGAGCTCATCGGTGGCGTGCGCGGCAAGCAGGTTCGTGGCGGAACCGTGATAGGCATCATGAGCACCGAGGACACGCTTGCCGAAGTTGATCGCGCAGTTGCTGCTGGATATGATCGCGTGAAGATCAAGATCACGCCGGATTCCTGTCTTGAGAAAGTGCGCGCGGTACGCGAAAAGCACCCCGACCTCATGATCTTCCTCGATGCGAATCAGTCGTTCACGGAAGAGACCATGGATATCCTCTATAAGCTCGACGCGCTCAATATCACGTGTCTTGAAGAGCCGCTCGATCCGAACTATACGCCCACCTCTGGCTCAAAAGACCTGCTCGAGCGCCTTTCGCTGTTGCAGGATTCGATCAAGACGCCTATCTGTTTAGATGAGTCGGTCGTTTCTGCACGTGATATGCATCATGCGATGGAGATCGACAACTTGAGCGTGTATGCTATCAAGATCGCTAAGTTCGGCGGCATCCAGCCTGCGCTCGATTTCTGCAATTGGGCAGCTGAGCATGGCAAGCAGATCTGGATGGCGGGGATGTTCGATACGGGTGTCTCAAAGCGCACGTATGCTGCGTTCGAGACGTTGCCCTACGTGAACTTGCCGGGCGATATCTCAGATGCGGGGCACTATTTCAAAGAGGACGTTGCGCTGCCGCCGGTTGCGCTCAAGAATGGAGCACTGACGCTTAACGCACCAGGTCATGATGCAGGTATCGGCTGTGTGCTCGACAAGGAATATTTGAAGAAGATCACGATCGAAGAGATCCGTATCACTAAGTAGGAAGTACCACGTAGGTTTCGCGGAAACTCCGCTGAAGGAAACGTGAGCTGGCTAGATAGATCGAAAGGTGGCTGGCCTGCATGATGAAGGAGAGATTTATGAGAAAGAGAATCGCAGCGCTTCTCGCAACCTTTGCGCTCGCTTTTTGTTTGCCGATCTGCACCCCAGCGGCGTTCGCAGCAAGCGCATTCGATCAAGGGGGATCGACCATGGCTGCTGCTGGGGTCGAATCCGAGATCACCTACAATGCGGGCAATCTGTTCGCCGTTATGCATCCTGTTTCGAATACCGATATCGAGAACGATCTGTATTGGGCAGGGCAAACCCTCGATGCGAGCAAAGTCAACGTAGGTACTTCGGGCCATGGTAGCATCCTTGCTGCTGGTCAGAGCATTACGCTGAAGAATGTGAAGGTGGCAGACAGCGTGCGTGCTGCCGCTCAGGATATCATGATCGACCATGCGCAGATCTCGAACAATATCACGGTTGCCGCCCAGAACATTTCGCTCGGTAATGATGTGAACGCAAATGGCGTCTATGCGTCTGCGCGAACCTTGTCTATTTCTGGCTCTTATCAGGGCGGATTGCTCGTCGGCGAAACGGTGAGCTTCGACGGTGCGGTCGAAGGGGATCTGAACATCCAGGCGCAACAGATCAACATTGGAAAGAATGCGCAGGTGAAGGGGCAGCTCGTTCTTCCTGAAGGCGTAACGGTCAACATCGCAGATGGTGCGCAGGCCCCGAACGTCACCTATAGTGCCCCTATCAATACTGCTCAGCCGACCTTGTTCGACGACATCATATCGATCGTGTATGCCTGCATGGCTCATATTGTGCTCGTGGGGTTGTTCTTCGTTATCATTCGCAAGCAACTTGTGAGCGCTTCGATCATGGCACGCAAGCGTCTTGGCATGATGCTTTTGGCCGGTCTTGTGGTGTTCTTGGTGGCGCCGCTGGCATGCTTGCTGCTCATCTTCCCGCTCATCACCATTCCTGTGGTGGTGCTCATGGTGCTCGTGATGCTGATCATTGCGCTGTTCTCGATTCCCTTCGCAGGTTCGGCGCTCGGCATGATGTTGTTCAAGGATCGCATGAATCCGGTGCTTGCAGCTGTTATCGGTACGCTTATCTTGACGATCTGCGCGTACCTGCCGATCCTGTCCATCATTACTGTGATCTTCTGCATCATATTCACTGCAGGCTATCTATGGATGAGCTATTGGGATATTCACAAGACGCGCAGGCAGGAGAGGATCGCGGCACAGCAGGCTGCGATGGCGGGTGCGGTTCCACCACCACCCTTCAAGAATGCTTCATCAACAGAGGCTCCCGTTGATGTTCCTCCTGCACCAACGGGCAATCCTGTTTCGAATGTTCCACCCGAGTCGTATGTTGCGCCGCCTGCTCCAGGTACTCCAGAAGGACCAGGGCCAGACGATCCTATTCAGCAACAACCAAAAAAGTGACAAACTACCCGGTCGTTCGACACCTTTTCGAATGAACAACAGACGTTCAACAGTTCGTTCGCGAAAAGGATACCTGCCTGGTGTGCTCCTATAATTGCAACGTGTTCATAAAGGGGGTTCATCATGTGCACAGGGATTCGTTTTACTGATAATGAAGGCAATATGTATGCTGGTCGTAATCTCGATTGGGAATGCGGTTATGGCGAAAAAGTAACCGTTACCCCGCGCAATTACGTGCGTCCGTATGCGTTCGAACAACACGCAACGGGGTTTGCGACCATTGGCACCTGCATCGTCGTTGAAGATATACCGCTGTATTTCGACTGTGGCAATGAAAAAGGGCTCTACATTGCTGGCCTGAATTTCCCTGGCTATGCTCAGTATGAGGCGAACGCCGTTGAGGGGAAGACGAATGTTGCAGCTTATGAATTTCCTCTCTGGGTTGCGAGCAACTTCACTTCCGTTGATGAGGTTGAGGTGGCGCTGAAGAACGTTGCCATCGTGGCTAAGCAGGTGAACGAGCAATATCCTGTGGCGCTGCTTCACTATATAATCTGCGATGCAAAGTGCTCGATCGTGGTCGAATATATGGCTGACGGTATGCATGTTCATCACAACGATGTTGATGTGCTCGCGAATCAGCCCACCTACGATTGGCATCATGAACACCTGCGCAGCTACTTGAACTTGAGTTCAGAATTCAAGCCCCAGGTGAAATGGGGGGATGTGGAGTTCGCTCCTTATGGGAGTGGCGAGAATCTGGTCGGCATGCCCGGGTCGAACTATTCGCCTGATCGCTTCGTGCGTGCTGCCTACTACAACACGCATTATCCAGCTCAGCAGGGCGAATCGGCCAACGTGACGCGCTTGTTCCGCACGCTCGGTTCGGTCGAACAATTCCTTGGCGGAGGGCTGATGGAAGATGGGAAGTATGAATACACCATCTATACAGGTGGTTTTTCTTCCGCGACCAATACATACTATATGTCACTTTACGAAGATCCCACGATCAAGTCTTATCCTATGAGCACTGCTGATCTCGACAGCTCCATTCTTTACACTTTTGACTAATTGTAAAAACTACCACATGCAAGCAACACGCCCATGGGAACTAAATTGCTTGCCTATCTACACCAGTGGAGAGGGTATGCCACGAGGTTCCCCGCTTCCCTGTTCGCGAATCAGCGCATGCTGATTCGCTCATGCGTCGCTGCTTCGCTCGGGTTTTATTACTGATGAATTTAGTCGGCGAAGAGTCACCTCGCTGTCTTGCCCTCTCCGCTGATGCAGATAGGTGACAAACCTTGGTGTACTCGTGCTTATTGGAGAAGGGTTACCAGGAGAGGAGTTCGTAGCCATCTTCAGTGACGACAACCTGGATCTCCCACTGCGCAGAATCGCTTCCGTCGGCGGTGCGTACGGTCCAGCCGTTGGGATCACTCATGTCGATGGGCGATTCGCCTGCGTTGATCATCGGCTCGATCGTGAACATCATGCCTGGTGCGAGAACCACGCCAGTGCCCGCTTCCGAGACATGGCTGACGAACGGATCCTCGTGGAAGTCCCAGCCGATGCCGTGTCCGCCGAATTCGCGCACGACCGAAAAGCCGTTCGCTTCGGCATGTGCCTTCACGGCGGCGCCCACATCGCCCAAGCGACCCCATGGTTTCACCTGTTCAAGCCCCTTTAACATGGCTTCACGCGTCACTTCAACGAGGCGCTTGCGTTCTTCGGAAACCTCGCCGATGCAGAACATGCGTGAGGAATCGGAAAAGTAGCCATCAACGATCGTGGAGCAATCCACGTTCACGATGTCGCCTTCTTTGAGTACGTCGTCTTCGGAGGGCATGCCGTGGCAAACAACCTCATTGATCGAGGTGCACACGCTGAACGGATAGCCTTCGAAATCAAGATCGGCAGGGATGCCTCCGTGCGCTTCGGTGTATTCGTTCACCCAATCGTTGATCTGGGCAGTTGTCACGCCAGGACCGATGCGTTCTGCAACATAATCGAGCACGCCGATGTTCACCGCCGCACTCTTGCGCACCGCTTCGATATCCTCAGCATTCTTCAGCATGGCACGCGAAGGAACTTCAAGCCCTTCGTCGTAGAAGTGTTGGAGCTGGTTGTCGATCGAAAGGTGGCATTTCTTGTATTTCTTACCGCTGCCACACCAGCAGAGATCGTTGCGTTCGGGTTGGGGTTGACCGTCGTACATGAGTCCTCGATTGCGTTCGGGTATTTTGTACACCCATTCTAACAAAGTGCGCAAGTGAGATTAAGGAGAGGCCGCAACATGGAGTGAAGGCGTTGTTCGTGCTCGAATAAGCACCGCCGCGTTTGTCTGAGCCTAAAGGAAGAAAAGGTTTGGCCTATACGCAAGAGTGAACAAAGCTCTCACTATGCGTTGATAATTGAGCGAATACGTAACAGCTGCAATTCGTGTTTAGCAAGGGAAAAGACCAAGCTATGATTAAGAAGCATCCAATCTTGAGCTTTTCAAGTGCGGGAAAAAGAAGGCAAAACGACGGTTGGATTGGTAGTAAGCATGAACGCATCGAGCAAAGTCGCATCGAACGAGCCCATTTCGTCTCAGCAAGAGGGAGGCGCTGCGTTTCATGAGCCGCAAGCGATCGAGGTGCGCGGTGCGCGCGTGCACAATCTGAAGAACATCGATGTGGATGTTCCGCTGCATGAGCTGGTTGGTATTGCGGGCGTTTCGGGCTCGGGAAAGAGCTCGCTGGCGCTTGGGGTGCTCTATGCCGAAGGAAGCAGGCGGTATCTTGAGGCGCTTTCGACATATACGAGGCGCCGTATCAGCCAAACTACGCGCGCGCAAGTTGATGAGGTGCTCCATGTTCCAGCTGCCATTGCTTTGCGTCAGCGGCCAGGGGCGGGCGGCGTGCATTCGACCTTCGGAACGTCGACCGAATTGCTCAATTATCTGCGCTTATTGTTCTCTCGTCTCGGCAGTCATGAATGTTCCAATGGCCACCATGTGCCTCCAAGTTTGAACGTTGCCGCCGAAAAACCGCTCGAATGTCCGATCTGTCATGTGGAATTCTATGGGCCAAGCGCTGAAGATCTGGCGTTCAACAGCGCGGGCGCTTGCCCAACATGCGGCGGAACAGGCGTGGTGCGCGAAGTGGACGAGAGCACCCTTATCGCAGACCCCAAGCTTACGCTTGAAGAAGGGGCGGTTGCGCCTTGGCGCCAGCTCATGTGGTCGCTCATGCCGCAGGTCGCGAAGGAAATGGGTGTGCGCATCGATGTTCCCTATTGCGAGCTGAACCCTAAGGAGCAGGATATCGTCCTGCATGGTCCAATGGAGAAGAAGCATATTCTCTATGTGCCGAAGAATAAGGACCATGCTACCGAACTCGATTTCACGTATTACAGTGCGGTGAACACGGTGAAGAATGCGCTTTCCAAAGTGAAGGACGATAAAGGTCTTGCGCGCGTTGCCAAGTTCTTGAAGCAAGAGGCATGCCCCGATTGCGGCGGCTCGCGTCTTTCGAAGCGTGCGCGGTCTTCGCTGCTTGATGGGAAGAACTTGGCCGAAGCAACGGCGCTCACGCTTGATGAATTGAGCCGGTGGCTGCCTACGATCTCCGCAAGCTTGCCTGAAGATATGCAGCCTATGGCACGCGCGATCATTGCTGAGACACAAGAGCCGATCGAGCGCTTGCAGCAGCTGGGGCTCGGGTACTTGAGCCTCGACCGTGCAAGCGCAACGCTTTCCAATGGAGAGCGTCAGCGCGTGGCCTTCGCTCGTGCGGTGCGAAGTCGTACGACCGGGGTGCTCTATGTGCTTGATGAGCCTTCGATCGGTCTTCATCCTTCCAATGTCGAAGGCTTGCTGGGTGTGATGGATGATCTGCTTGGCGATGGCAATTCGGTTGTTGTGATCGACCATGATGTGCGCGTGCTCGAGCAGGTGAACTGGATCATCGAGATAGGGCCGGGATCGGGCGCGCACGGTGGACGCGTGGTCGCGCAGGGAACGGTAGATGAGGTAGAGAGCGATCCCGCTTCGCGCATCGGGCCGTATCTTTCGGGCAAGCGCAAGGTGGATGTGCGCAGTCGCTTTGCGAAAGCCCACCTGTTCGATGAAGGAGCGATCCATCTCGAAACAGGCGCGATCCATACGGTGAAGCCGCTCTCGGTCGACTTTCCGATCGCGCGCCTTACGTCGATCACGGGCGTCTCGGGTTCGGGGAAGACGACGCTTGTTTTGGAAAGCTTGGTGTCGGCGTTTGTTGCGAACTTCGCAGGGAAAGCGTTGCCCGCACACGTTCATCAGATTGACCCAGGAGACATCGAGCGTGTTCACCTGATCGATTCGACGCCGATCGGCGCCAACATTCGCTCGACGGTTGCAACCTATTCGGGGGTGCTCGATATCTTGCGCAAGTCTTTTGCCGCATTGCCGGCAGCGAAGGAGCGCGGGCTTAAAGCGGGTGCCTTCTCCTACAACACCGGCAGCTTGCGGTGTCCGACCTGCGATGGAACAGGGCAGATATCCCTCGATGTACAGTTCTTGCCCGATGTAGACATTCCTTGTCCTGATTGTGGCGGCTCGCGTTATAGCAAAGAGGCCTATCAGATTCGATTGCCCCTGCAGGTTTTGCCTGATGAGCAGGATGAGCTCGATGGGGAGTTCGAACAGGACGAAGCAGACGAGCTAGCCGGATCTATCGATGCGCCCGAAACCGCGCATGATGATGAGCTGTCGCTCCCTGAAATCCTGGCGCTTACGGTCGATCAGCTTTTGGCGTTGAGCGGAAACCTGCCGAGCATGGCCGTGAAGTTACGCACGCTCTCCGAGCTTGGCTTGGGCTATCTTACCCTTGGAGAAGCAACGCCTGCTCTTTCAGGTGGTGAAGCGCAACGATTGAAACTTGCAGGTGAGATGCACAAAAAGCAACAGGGGGCTCTATTCGTCTTCGACGAACCTACTATTGGTCTGCATCCGCACGATGTTGAGGTATTGCTGCGTGTATTACAGCGCTTGATCGATAAAGGAGCAACGGTGATCGTGATCGAGCACGATTTGGATATGATCGCGAACTCGGATTACGTGATCGACCTTGGTCCAGGCGGAGGCGAGGCTGGCGGCAAGGTGGTTGCCACGGGCACGCCAGAAGATATAGCGGCGAACCCTCAGAGCATCACCGGCAAATATCTTTTACTTGACCTGGAGTGATGCGCTGTTCCTTAAGGCTATGCAGCATAGAAGGCATAAGGTGTAGTGAACAGTATGCCCTTCACGCTTACCTTATGCTTCCCAGTTTGGTTTATCCGGGTTGCTCGTATTGATGCCTTCTTCGTGTTCGCGTTCGATCTTCGCTGCGGCCTTACCCCACGATTTACCTGCCGTACGTGCGCAAGCTGCAACGCCGCCACCAAGAGCGATCAAGCCGATAACGTTCGGGAGAACCATGAGCTGATTGAACATGTCGGCAAGTTCCCATACCAGGTCGTTTGAGAGCAACGAGCCCATGAAGATGAAAATGAGCGCAATAACGGTGAACACCGGAACTGCCTTCTTGCCAAAGAGGTACTGAACGTTGATCTTTGCGAACAGGTTCCAGCTCAAGATCGTAGAGAATGCGAAGAATAGCAAGCAGATAGCCACAAACACATTGCCGCCCACTTCGCCGAACATCGAACCGAATGCGAGCTGTGCCATGTTGGTCTTGTCGATGCCTTCGTAGGCGCCTTGAGCTAGTGCGCCGTTGCCCGTGTAAAGCACGCTGATAACAACGAGTGCGGTAATGGTAACCACGATGAAGGTGTCAACGAAAACGCCGATCAGCGCAACGGTTCCCTGCTCGTGCGGGTTCTTCACGTTTGCCTGTGCGTGAGCGTGCGGGGTAGAACCCATGCCCGCTTCGTTCGAGAAGAGACCGCGCTTCGCGCCTTGTGCAAGCGCTGCCAGGATACCGAAGGTCACGCCGCCGATCTCTGCCTGCGGATTGAATGCGCAAGAGAAGATGAGTGCGAACGCTTCGCCGGTTGCAGGGAGATTCGCAAGCAGCACGATAAGGCCGCCGATCAAGTAAACGATCGCCATGAGCGGAACGATCTTTTCCGTAACGACCGCCAAGCGTCCAACGCCGCCGATGAACACGTAAGCAGCGATCGCAACAACCGCGATGCCCCACACCCATGCGGGAATGCCGAAAGCAGTTTCGCAGGTCGAAGCGATGGAGTTCGATTGTACCATGCATCCCATGAAGCCGAGTGCGAGGATGATCGCAACTGAGAAGAAGCCAGCAAGGAAGGTGCCGAACTTGCCGCGGAATGCGGTCTTGATGTAGTAGACCGGACCGCCGTGAACGATGCCTTCGCTATCGACGATACGTGTCTTTTGTGCGAGCACCGCCTCGGCGTAGTTCGTGGCCATACCTAAAAATGCGATGAGCCACATCCAGAAGATCGCACCAGGGCCACCGATCAGGATCGCGCCGCACGCACCAACGATGTTACCAGTGCCGACCTGCGCCGCAATAGCAGTGGTGAGTGCCTGGAAGGAACTCATGCCGCTCTTCTCCTTTTTGCCGAAGAGCGAGAAGCCGCCAAAAACGCGCTTCCAGCCTTCTCCGAAGCAGCGAATCTGCACGAAGCGCGTTCGGATGGTGAAGTAGAGGCCTGCGCCGATGAGCAGGATGATCAGCACGTAATTCGAGAGATACGAATTGATGGTAACGACGATGTTCAGCAAAGCTTCTTCCATGGCTTGGGCTCTCCAGCGCCCTTGATGGTCAGGACTATTTTGGATTATGCGTAATTGTGTTGATTTAGAGGATTAAAGCAACAGTCGTTATTCTACTGAACTTCACTGTGCTGCAAGAGAGATTTAGGTGCTTTGCTGTAATAAAGTGCCCAGCGGAATGAACAGGGGACGATGAACACTTGTCCTGTCCCCTGTTCAATCAGTACACAAAAAATGTACTCGTAGTAGAACAAAATGCCTCTGAGCAGGAATTTATTCTGATGGCGCTTTCGCGGGCTCTTCGACCAGATCCTCGTTGCGGCTTTGGAATACGTTGCGGTCAAGCGTTTTCGTGAGGCTGGCCATGCACATCGTTACCACTGCATCGCCAGTCACGTTCACCGCGGTGCGGCCCATGTCCAAGATACGGTCAACGCCCATGATCATGGCAATGCCAGCGGCCGGCAAGCCTACCGATTCGAAGACCATTGCGAGCATGATGGTTCCCACACCAGGCACTCCTGCGGTACCGATCGCTGCGGTAACTGCGGTTATGACCACGGTCATGAGTGCGCTCGTGGATAGATCGATGCCGAAGGCTTGCGCCACGAACACCACCGCCGCGCCCTGCATGATGGCCGTGCCGCTCATGTTGATGGTTGCGCCCAGCGGAATGGTGAAGGATGCCACCTTTTCATCAACGCCGCATTTACGCTCGAGCGTTTCAAGGTTGAGCGGAATGGTCGCATTCGAAGAGCTGGTCGAGAAAGCAAAGAGCATGACGGGCAGCATCTTGCGCAAGAACCGAAAGGGGTTCAGGCGGGTGAACAGGACGAAGATAATCGCGTAAACGATGAAGAGCTGGATGAAGAGCCCGCCATAGACTGTGAGAATGAACTTCAGCATAGGCATCATGCCTGTTATACCCAGGTTGGCAAAAGTGCGTGCGATCAGGCAAAAGATACCAATAGGTGCAACCTTGAGCATGATGTCGATCATGGTCATCATCACGGTGTTGAATTGCTCGAAGAAGCGATTCACCGTTTCGACCTTGCTTCCAAGGCGACCGAGCACAAACCCAAGAATGAGTGCGAAGAAGATGATCTGAAGCATCGCGCCGTTGTTCATCGCCTCGATGATGTTGGTAGGGATGATATTGATGAGCGTTTCTGCCATGCTCACTTCGGTGCTGGCAGTTGTGGTGTCGGCCATGATGACTGAGGCCAGGTCAAGACCCACACCTGGCGCGACCAGCTGGGCAAGACCGATCGCGATGAGCACGGCGAGTGCAGTGGTGATGATATACATGAGCAACGTGCCGATGCCCACTTTTCCGAGCAGTTTCAGATCCGCCATTGCTGCAGCGCCGCATACGATTGAACAGAAGACCAGCGGGATCACGAGCATTTGCATCAGGCGAATGAACCATTGGCCGAGCACATAGAAGAGCCCTTCGGTCACATACTGGTCGAACGGCGAGCCTTCGGGGGAGACGGCCGAGATGAGCAGGCCCACTACGATGCCCGCTACCAGCGATATCAAAATCCAGGTAGTGAGCGAGGGACGCTTTCTTGTCTGTTGGTTGCTCATAACTCTTGTATCCTCATCCGCCCAGGCAGATAGTACGTTCTTTCTTTCTCATTCAAGTATAGGTGTTGCGGTGCGTTTGCGCGCGTAGAGCTTAGGATAGTTTGTCTGTTGCGGAATCAGGCTGGTTGGCGGAGAGCCCATGCAGTTTGGTTTGTGCGGGAATGCCGGCATCTGAATTATGTCGGGATAATCGTTTTTTCTACTTGAAAACTGATTGTGCGCGGCGGAAAATGACAGCAAAGAAAGATGCAATTGAGAAGGAGTTGATGAATATGTTGAAGGTCAAATCTGAAAAGCTCCTTATCATCGCGGCTGCTGTCTGGCTGCTAGCGGGTATCAATATCTTGCGCCTTGGCGTTATCGCTATCACGGAGACCGAACTTGTTGCTGCCCTGCTCGCTGTTGGGGTTGTCGTCACGTTCCTCTTGTTCCATATGATGTTCGCGAAGTTAGTGGGAAAGCAGTCGAACCGCATTCGTGCTTATGGCAATGAGCCAACCTGCGCGTTCGCTTTCTTCGATGTGAAGGGCTACATCATGATGGCTATCATGATGGGCGGCGGCATTGCGCTGCGCGAATTCGGGATCATTCCTGCATGGATCGTGGCGTTCATGTATACCGGCATTGGGTCGGCGTTGGCGCTTGCGGGCATTGGGTTCTTCATCCATTACCTCAAGCGGGGCAAGTCGCTCACGTGCCCTGTCACGAAGAAGACGCGCCTTGCTTAGCGCGGCTCGCGATCATTTTGAATCGCTTCCGCTGAACTTCAAGATTTCAACCAATTAAATAACGTAGTCGTTGCCAGCTAGGTCGGGCACTGCGAGATCAGCGATGTTGGTAGCATCAAGATACTGGTCCACCACGTTTTCGAGTCCCATCCAAAAACGAGCAGTGCGGCACATCGAAGCGCGTTCGCATGGCTCGCCCTCTGCGCTGCAGGGGGCAGAAGCAACCTCTCCCTCAACCGCGCGGATCACGTCGCCAGCAGTTATATCGTTTGCTGGTCGCGCGAGCTGATAGCCGCCGTTCTTTCCGCGCACGCTTGCCAGTATGCCCGCTACGACCAGGGGTTTGATGATGGCTTCAAGGTATTTATCAGATATGCCCTGGCGCTCTGCAACGGAACGGAGCGAAACGCGATCGACGCGAGAATTTTCTGCGATATCGACTACCGCGCGAAGCGCATAACGTCCTTTTGTTGAGACCAGCATAACGGGTGCTCCTTATTCCTTCTAATTTACTAGGAATATTGTAATACAGTCTTGTAGGGAAGTTGTGGGCTTGTGCTTGACAGCGAAGAACAGCGGGTTATAATCCTGTTAACCTATAGAAATAATAGGAATTATGGAGGGTAGAGCATGAAGGTATACGAGTCAGTCGATCAGCTGGTTGGTCATACGCCTCTTTTAGAGCTTAAACATGTCGAGGAAGTTCATGGTGTTTCGGCGCGAATCTTAGGAAAGCTCGAATATTTCAACCCAGCGGGCTCGATCAAGGATCGTATTGCGAAAGCGATGATCGATGATGCTGAAGCGGCAGGCATCTTGAAGCCTGGAGCAACCATCATAGAGCCGACCTCGGGAAACACGGGAATCGGACTGGCTTCTATTGCAGCAGCTCGTGGTTACCAGCTCATTTTGACCATGCCAGAAACGATGAGCGTCGAGCGACGTAATCTCATCAAGGCATATGGGGCCAAGATCGTGTTGACCGATGGTGCGAAGGGCATGACTGGCGCTATCGAAAAAGCGAACGAACTTGCAGCCGAGATCGAAGGCAGCTTCATTCCCGGGCAGTTCATCAATCCCGCAAATCCGGCAATCCATAAGGCCACCACGGGCCCTGAGATCTGGCAGGATACGGATGGCACCGTGGACATCTTGGTCGCTGGTGTTGGTACGGGAGGCACGCTTACGGGCATCGGCCAGTATTTGAAGGAGCAGAACCCCGAGGTGAAGCTCGTTGCAGTTGAGCCTTCTGATTCGCCGGTTCTTTCTGAAGGACGTGCTGGTTCGCACAAGATCCAAGGTATTGGTGCCGGGTTCGTGCCTGAGGTGCTAGATACCACGCTCTACGACGAAGTGATCACGGTCGAAAGCGACGATGCGTTCGCGATCGGGCGCGAGATCGGGCGCGAAGAAGGCGTGTTGGTAGGAATCTCTTCGGGAGCCGCTGTATGGGCTGCCCTTGAACTGGCAAAACGTCCCGAGAATGAAGGCAAGACCATCGTGGCTATCCTGCCTGATACCGGTGAGCGCTACCTTTCAACACCGATGTTCGCAGATGAATAAATCTTGATACTCTGATTCCAAAACTGCATATAAGCATTCTGAAGCAAAGAAGAGAGAGCAGGTGTCTTTCTTCTTTGCTTTTTGCGTTCGTCCTTTTATGTGCAGATTGAGTACAGGTGAAGTATCCGATATGCTTCTATAAGAAGCTAAAACGTAGTATCAAAAGGAATCACCATGAACGTCGTCGTCTATTGCGGATCGAATCCGGGAAACAATACGAACTATGCAAAAGCCGCCCTTGAACTGGGCGCTTGGATCGGAGATTCGGGCAATACGCTCGTGTATGGCGGAAGCTCGGTAGGCCTTATGGGGCTGATATCGCGCGTGGTGCTCGAGCATGGTGGCGAAGTGTATGGTGTTGAGCCGCAGTTCTTCATCGACGCGTGTGTTGAGCAGCAGGATCTGACCGAGCTTTATGTGGTCGAGAACATGAGCGAACGCAAAGCGAAGATGATCGAACTCGGCGATGTTTTCGTGGCGCTTCCGGGGGGCGTTGGTACGCTCGAAGAGATCTCGGAGATCATGTCACGCATTCGTTTGCACCTGACCCCTGGTCCTTGTTTCTGCCTTGATATCGACGGTTTCTATGAGCCGCTTCACCAGCTCATCGAGAACATGCACGAGCATGATTTCATCGAGCATTGGGATAAGGATGCGTTCCAATTCCCCAAAACCGTCGAAGAGCTGATCGAAGGACTTTCGAAGTGGCACCCTGATGGGGTGTTCGATGGGCGCCCGATCGTGCCAGAAAAGCAAGAACTCTTGATGTTCGGGTAGCTTTTTGCAGTGTGTGTAGGTGTGAACACTTGCCCCGTCCCCTGTTCACACACCTCTCCTGATCAGAACAGACTTGTTTCGAGTGAACGCAGCACGCCCACCAAGGCATCATCGTTGCGATAGCGGAATACGAAGGATAGAAGAACGCGTGCGATGTCGAACAATCCTTCGTCGAGCGCGGTGATTGCAGCTTCTTCTAGAACAGCGCGCATGCTTTCAGTCGGCACAAGAGGAACTCCTGCTTCATCAAGGAGTCTATCGATATCTTCGCTGAGGGGAAGTGGGAGCCCCGTGTCTTTCTGAAGCTCTTCGATCTCCGACACACAGGCCGCACTCACAACATTGGAAGTTTGGAGCGCTTTGATGTAACTTGCGAGCGCTGTTTCGGGATCGCCTGATTTCCAGAGGGCATAGGCAAGATGGTAGTAGAGGGCGGCGATATCATCAGGCGAGGTCATAAGCGTAAGAGCGCTCTCAAGTGTGGCGCGCTCGCTCGCGAAATCATCATTGAACACGAAGATTCGCCCAAGAGCACGATATCCTGCGCTCATGGTGGGAGCTATTGTGATCGCTTTCTTGGCGTAGCGCATCGCTTCATCGATGTGGTCGCGCGAACAGAGCAAATAGGCTAGCTCGAAGAGGCAGAACGCATAGCTATCGGGTGCGAGCTGTGTTTCTTTTCCTCTGTCTTGCAAGATCGTGCAATCTTGCAGCGCGGGGAGCGTTCCTGCTTTCACCTGGTTATAGACGAGCCGCGCAGCGTACGAATCGAACACGCGATAGACGGTCGTTTCGTTGTCTGCAAAATGCCCCGTTTCTTCGAGTTTTGCAACGGCGCTGGTCAGAATTTGGAGTGCCTCTTCAGGTTGGTCAGCTGAGGTCAATGCTTCAGCGGCGCGATAGGCGCTCATGCATTCGTCTTCGCCCAGGAAGCAATTGACCGTGGTGTTCTGCTCGTGAGGGTCGATGGTTCCTTCAGCGAGCGCTCGCAGAAGGCGGGTGAACGCTTCGGCGGTACGGGAGTTCGAATCGTGCGCGAGCGTCTCTGCTTCGATCTGGCGAACGCTGGCGACGGCGCTTGAAGTGTCTGCTGCAGCAGCTATCGCATCGGCAAGGCACTCTGCTGTCGAGCGCAATTCAGCGTTGAAGAAGATTTCCAGGTCGCGGTACGTTTTTGCACCAAAGGCCGCAGCAACTTCTGGTGAGAGTTCTGCATGGGGATCAGGTTGAGGTGTAGCTGAAAGCGATGCAGTTTCGGTGAAGTTCGCACTTGTTGTCTGGTCGGGAAGGCTTTCATAGAGGGTTGAGGGATCGCCCTTGCGTTCTTCAAGGAACCCGTTTGAGCGCTCGTAGAGATCGCGATCGAACGAAGCGGAGAAGAGGTCAACATCTTCTGAACCATCGCGACTGATGGTTCGTGCGACCAGGTCAACACGTTCGATGCGCGCAGAAGAGCGCATCGCGATATCAACGAGAAGAAGTCCCACCTGCCGCGCATAGCGTTCTGCAAGTGCGGCTGCTTCGCCTTCAGATTTATCGAACAGCGAAGCTATCATCGAAGCATCGGGAACACGCATCTCGAACTTGACCTGCCCAGCTGGCAGATCGAGCCGGAAGCGTGCCTCTACCCGAAGGGGGAGCGCCATATTCTCTATTCCTGCAGCGATATGTGAGCGCGCCTGCCACTGCCCGGCTGGCTTGCCAGCAGCTAATTCGCTTGCAAGTTCGAGCTCGATCGATTGCCCCGCGGCTGTTTCAAGAAGATAAGCCTCACAGCCAGCAAGGCTCGCGAGTTCGCCTTTGGATTGCAAGACCTGGAGAAGCGATTCGGTAAGCGAGAACAAATTGAGCGCAGCTTCGATCTCCCAAATCGTGGTTTCTGGCAGGGCGGACGATTCATTCATGTCGCGCACGAAGAAGGTATTGGCATATTGCGCAGTGCGGATCAGGCGGAGCTCGGCATCTTCGTCTTCAGCTGCAAGATCGAGTATGCCGGCCGCAATAAGTCGGTCGCTCAACTTCGAGACCACCGGATGACCCGTAACAAGATGGTCCGTTTCAACCTTGTTCGCTCGTTCGATCACGATCTTCAAAGCGGGAAGCAGTTCGTCTTGCGCGAGCACCCGATACACCTCATCGATGCCAAAGGGAAGTGTTGCTTTGCCGAGTGTTGGTCGGTACACGAAAGCCAGATAAGCGCGGCTCATCAGGTCATAATAATGAAGGCGCTTCCCGTGGCCTTTGAAGTCGTACCAGGTTTCGCCGATCGTGTATTTGGCATTTTGCCCGCTGCCACTTTTCGTGAAGGGAGCGCAAGCAATGGGGCTGCCATCTTTTCCGCGCACGAAGATCGTGCCGTTGCTCGAAGAGCCTTCAGCAAGCGCGATGAAAAGATCTTGCGGCTGAGCGGGAGGGCGTTCGAAGCCAGTTTCAGTGGTGAAAGCGCGACCGTACATATCGACGTAGGCAAGCACGCGGATCTTCTGATCGTCAAGGAACTCGACCACATAGAAGCCGCCCTCGTTCGATGGCGTAGGGATCGCTCCCTTAAACCAACCAAAGCGAGCATCTGCAGGAGGAATTCCTGGTTCTACCTGGTCAATCGCATCATCCATGATCGCTTTTCGGCATGACCAGAGCCTCTCGGCCTTGCCCACGCGATAGATGCCATCTCCTAGATATTCAGCCACAGCGAACCCCCTTCATGTGTTTGTTTTAGTCTATCATGCAGGGCGTGAACAGGGGACGGGGCAAGTGTTCAATCTATTGTGTTTCAGATATGGCTTGCGCCCATAGCGCGGATTGGACACTTGCCCCGTCCCCTGTTCACGAAGGAGTGCCCGCATTTCGTTTTATGAGGGACGGAAGCTGTTTGACGACAATGCCTGCCAAAACGAGGAAAGCACCGAAGAGCACGAGCGGGGAAGGTGCATCGCCCACGATAGCCCAGGCCGCGAAAATACCCACCGGCAGCTCGCTCGAGGCCATGATCGAAACCATGCCCGTGGTGAGCTTGGGGCTTGCGAAGTTGATGAGCGTAGTGGGAATGAGGATGCCAAGTACTGCGAAACCGATGGCGAACGGCCAGGTTATGGGATCGAAGAAGGCTTGCGTGTAAGCTGCTGGGCTTGCGATCGAAGTGAAGAGCAAGCCGCCAGCGGTTAGCATGGTCGTGCGCAGTACAATAGGCTGGCCTGTTCCCAAGGTTCCTGAATAGTAGAGGAAAAGCGCGTAGAAGAGCGCGGATCCAAGACCATAGGCAATACCAAGGGGGTTGAGCGCTGCAACGCTTCCATCAAGCAAGCCAGTTGCGAAGAGCGTTCCAACGAGTGTGATAACAATGGCAATGATCGTCGAGGTTGCTGGGAGCTTTTTCTTGTGAAGGCACTCGATCAACACGCTGATCCAAATGTATTGGAAGAGCAGTGTTAAGGCGGCAGAAGAGGGCAGGAGCGAAACTGCTGAATAGTAGCAAACGCTCGTACCGCCGGTGAAAACACCGAGCAAGGCAAGCCTAGCAAGGTTTTTAGGAGATGCCCATTTGATGCGTCGAATGGGCATGATTGCAAGGCACACCAAAAAGGCCACCAAATATTGCAAGGGCACGAACGTGTGAGGATAAATGCCGATCTCAGCTGCGCTCTTGATGGCTGGAACAATGAATCCGTAACAGGATCCCGCTATAAAAACGATAAGAGAATTGAACAGAACGCGATTCAAGACAAGCCCTTTGAACTAATCATTGTCAGCCGAGGTGCTTTTCGCTTCACGCGCTTCGTCGAGCAGCGCTTTCATAGTGGGGTTCTTGCGTGTGAGCTTCTTGACCGTAAGATCTTCGGCTTTGTCATTTGCCAAACGAAGCTGATTTTCGCTGCCGATCAGGTTGTCCTTGATCTTCTGCAGGTGATCGATCGATTTATCGATCTCTTCTATGGCTTTTTGGAATTTCTGGCTCGCAATGCGGTAGTTGCGCCCGAACTTGTCTTTGAAATCAGCCAGCTGATCTTCGAAATTCGTCACATCGATGTTCTGTTGGCGAACGAGCGCAAGCTCTTTACGGTATTGCAGTGAAGAGAGCGCTGCGTTGCGCAGAAGCGTGATGATGGGAATGAAGAACTGCGGTCGGATCACGTACATCTTCTCGAAGCGATACGACACATCAGTGATGCCAGCGTTGTAAAGTTCGTTTTCAGGCTCGAGTAGCGAAACGAGCACCGCATATTCGCAGTTCTTCTTCTTGCGATCGGCATCGAGCTTCTTGAAGTGCGATTCGTTAGTCTTGCGATTTACGGAATCGTCTGCCTCGTTCTTCATCTCGAACATGATGGAGATGATCTCGTTGCCCTCTTCATCGAAATCGCGGAAGATGAAATCGCCTTTTGTGCCCTCAACTACTTCGTTGTCCTTCTCGAAATAGGCATGTGGGAAGGCGGTGGGGCGCAGACGGTTGAATTCGATCTCGCAGTGTTGCTCGAGGCTCTCGCCGAGCATCTTCGTAGAGAGCTGCGCTTTCATGTCTTGAATGCGGAGGATCTCGCGTTCGCGATCGGCGATGAGCTCATCTTTAGCAGCGAGCTTTTCTGCCAGCGTTGCCTTATGCTCGGCTTCGATGCGTGCGAGTGCTTCTTGCTCACGAACTACCTGGGCACGCAGTTCATCACGCTCGCGTTCAACTGCGATGCGGGCGTCCTTCAGGGTCGATTCTTGCTTCTGGAGCGCAAGCTGGGTTTCAGTCGAAGCCTGTTGACGCTGCGTTTCAAGCTGTTGCGCGAGCGAATCGCGCTCCTTTTCGACAGCACGCAGCTTATCGCTTTCTGCGCTCAAGGCATCAGCAACGGCAAGCTTTCGGGCAGTATCAGCCTCGCTCGCTTGTGCTTGAAGTTGTGCCTTCAGTGCTTCGAGCTGCTTTTCAAGCTCCGCCTTTTCGTTTTGAGCTGCAAGCTGAAGATCTTTGGCTTCGGCACGGAACTGCTCGGTCTGTGCGGCAAGCTGGCTATCGCGCTGCGCAATTTGCGCACGCAGCTCTTCTTCGGCTTTCGCAACCGCAAGAGCCATATCCTGTTCGCGATTCTTTTCGGCAAGCGAGATGCGTTCGTTCAGCTCGCGCCGGAATTCATGGTCGCGTACCTGGTTCAAAAGAGCAGCGTAGCCGCTTTCGTCAACGGTGAAGACTTGGCCACAATGAGGGCATTTGATCTCGTTCATTCAGTTCCTTTTCGTGTGATCATGCGCGGTGCGACGCTTTTTGAGCTTTCTTGTGGGGCTTGAAGATCGAAAGAGCAAAGAGTGCGATCATGCCCGCCACGATCCCGCTCAAACAGAGCGGATGGATGGGGACGAGCGCAGTTGAGACGACAAGGGCAATAGTGAGCACCCATTTTGCGGTGACCCAGCCATGAGAGAAGAAGCCCCATTTCGTGACAAAACCATAGAGAAGTCCGGTTGCCATGAGCGCAGGGATGCAGACCTTCACGACCTCTTGGACAAGGTTGATCGTTGCAAGGCCGAAGACCGGATCGATCGTTTGCGTCCAGAGCATGATCGAGCATACGAGCACGATGGTGAAGCCGCCAAGCCACAGGCTCGCGAACAACAGATGGACAAGGTCGAGGATGTGTTTAGGGGTCTTCTTCAACTTGGGCAAGATTGGTGCATGCATGGCCAGCTCCTTAATTCCTGGTAGGCAAGAAGTGGATTACCGGTTGATTCATCAGCTGCTTTAGCAGCTCGCGTAGGCTTCGGGCTGCTCGCGAAAACTATGATGAACGCTCTTTCGTTAGCATATCATGGCTGAGGAGGGAGCGCGTTATCTGCAGAAAGTTTCTTTTGTTTACGATAGCCATAGTGACCAGAGAGGCCGATCATAAAGCAAGCCGCTATTGCGCAGGCGAACATCTCAGCGACGGTTACGGAGAACCAAATACCGTCGATGCCGAAGATGAGCGGCAAGATGATGACCGCTCCTGTCTCGAACACGAGCGTGCGCAAAAACGAGATGAGCGCCGAAACAAGCCCATTGTTGAGTGCGGTGAACAGGGACGATGCATATATCGAAAAGCCCATGAACAAGAAGCAGAGCGCATATATCTTGTAAGCATGCACCGTGAGGTCGAGCAAAGAGGTATCGTAGGCCACGAAGATCTTCGATATAGGCTCGGCAAATGCTTGTCCAGCGAGGAACATGAACAACGAGGCAATGGTGATGAGTCCTAAGCTCTTCATGAGCAGCGAGCGCATCTCTTTGTGATTCTTCGCACCGTATTGGAAGCTCATAAGGGGTGAAGCGCCTACCGAATATCCCATGAAGATAGCGGCAAAGATCATGGCGGTATACATGATCACGCCGTATGCCGCTACGCCATCTTCGCCGATGTAGTGCAAAAGCTGCCAATTATAGAGCATGGACACGAAGCTCATTGCGATATTGGTGACCATTTCAGACGAGCCATTCACGCACGCTTTGCCGATGACCTTCAGGCGTAGGTGAGGCTTCACAAAATAGAGATGGCTCGTGCGCTTCTTCATGAAGTAGATAAGCGGAATGCCGCCGCCTAAGACTTCGCCGATGTTGGTGGCGATTGCAGCGCCGATGAGCCCCCATTGGAATACGCCCACGAAAAGAAAGTCCAAAACGATATTGGTAACGCCTGCGATGACGATGACATAGAATCCAAGTTTAGGTTGACCTGCGGTTACGAAGAAGCTTTGGAAGGCGTATTGCAGCACGAAGAAAGGCAGGGAGAACATCATGAAGATACCGTAGAGGGTAGCTGCTTCAAGCATCGCCCCTTCTGCTCCGAGAAAGCCCGCCATATCTTCCATGAAGAAGATGCCCATAATAGCGAGTGCCGTACCGATAACACCTGCAAAGATAACGAGCAGGGTGAAATAGCGGCGTGCGCGCGGATGGTCGCCCTCTCCGAGCGTTTTTGCAACGATCGCACTGCCACCAGTGCCGACCATCATACCTACGGAGGCGAGGATCATGGCGAAAGGCAAGATGAGGTTCACGGCGGCGAATGCGGTTTTGCCTGCGAAGTTCGAGACGAAAATACCGTCTACGATGGTGTAGAGCGAGGTGAAGATCATCATGAAGATGGTAGGGAGCGTAAAGCGAATGAGCTTGCTCGTGGACATATGTTGCGAAAGGTCGAAAGCCACAGGAGTCCTTTAAACCGGTTCAAGATCGTAGTTGCCTGCTTCTGAGAAAGCCAGAGAGCATCCGTCAAAGATACTACAGTCTAAGAACGGCTATCAAATTCATTACATTATCTGTACAAACTGCGAACTTCCTTCACAATAGAATTCTCATACTTTTTCAAGAAAGAAGACCCTATGGAGACGAATAGCATCAACAGTTTCCTCGTTCTGATAACGGGTGACATCGATAACTTCATGTATACCTACATTCTTGTTGCGTTGCTCGTGTTCACCGGCATCTATTTCACGATTCGCACGAAAGGCGTGCAGTTTCGCTACATCAAAGATATGTTCACGCAGCTCTTCGAGAAGAAGGTCGACAAGAACGGAAAGGCGATCTCTTCGTTTCAGGCGATGATGGTCTCGACGGGGTCGCGTGTGGGCACCGGCAATATCGCTGGTATTGCAACGGCGCTTGCTATGGGTGGCCCGGGCGCGCTCTTTTGGATGTGGGTCATGGCGCTTATCGGTGGCGCATCGGCGTTCATCGAATCAACGCTCGCGCAGATCTTCAAGATTCGCGGTAAAGATGGGCAATTCCGTGGTGGACCTGCTTATTACATTCAGCAGGGCTTGGGAAAGCGCTGGATGGGTATTGCGTTCGCGGTTTCGCTCATTGCCTGTTATGTGGTGGGATTCAACGAGCTGCAAGCATATAATGCTGCTTCTGGCCTGGAGTATTACATTCCTGATTATGCGACCAATGGTGCTGCGGTGGTCTTAGGGGTTGTGTTCACTATTGCTACTGCAGTTGTTATCTTTGGAGGTCAGAAACGCATTTCGGTCATCAATTCATGGGTCGTACCTATCATGGCGCTTGCCTATATTGGTTTGGGTATTTGGATCACCCTCTCTCATCTGAATTTGCTGCCGGCAGCTTTCGGAATGATGTTCGCTTCTGCTTTTGATTTTCAGGCGATATTCGGTGGCTTCGCGGGGTCTGCTTTGATGCTGGGCATCAAGCGTGGTTTATTCTCCAATGAAGCCGGTATGGGTTCAGCGCCGAATGCTGCAGCAACAGCATCAGTTTCGCATCCTGCGAAGCAAGGGCTGGTGCAGACGCTTTCGGTCTACATTGATACGCTTTTCATCTGTACGTGTTCAGCCATGATCGTGCTGGTATTCATGGTCCAGGATCCTCAGACAGCGGCTGGGTTGAACGGCATGCCGCTCGTTCAGATGGCGGTCTATCACTTTGCGGGCGATGTGGGGATCGCGTTCATCACTGCAGCGGTGTTCTTGTTCGCTTATACCAGTCTGATCGGCAATTATTTTTATGCGGAATCCAATTTGAAGTTCATCTTCGGCGAGCGTAAGACGTTGCTCTTCTGGTTTAGAGTTGCATGTTTGGTGATCATCTTTGCGGGATGCTTGAGCAGCTTCGATCTGGCGTGGAATGTGGCTGATATCTTGATGGGTATCATGTGCATCATCAACCTCATCGCGATTCTTGCGCTGGGGAAGTGGGCGCTCAAGTGCCTGGACGATTACACGCGGCAAAGAAAGCAAGGGATCAACCCCGTGTTCAATGCGGCGTCGATCCCTGATTTGCCTGCGTGTGAATGCTGGAACAGCGCGTTCGATGCTCAGATCGAACGCGACCTTGAGCAGCGAGAAAAAGCCTTTGAGAAAGATTGATACCTGATCAGCTAAGGCGTTGGTTCAAAGTTGCAGCTGCAGCGGCCTTGTCAAAGTTGCCGCCTGTGCGCTGAGTGAGCGCTCCCATCACGCGCCCCATATCCTTTTTGGTAGTTGCGCCTGTTTCAGCAACCACTTCGTCGATGAGCGCCATGAGCTCTTCGCCCTCAACCTGCTCAGGAAGATAGCCTTCTAGAATGGTTACTTGCTCAGTGAGCGTATCGGTGCGCTCTTGGTTGTTGCCTGCTTTGATCGAGCCATCGAGCGTTTCCTTTGTTTGCTTGATAACGCGTTTGAGCATTGCGTCCACGTCGGCTTCCGTAATGTCGCGGCGCTCGTTCACTTCGATCGCCTTCAGCTCCGTGTGAACCTGACGCAAAATGTCTCGCCGGTTATTGTCATGCGCCTTCATGGCCGATTTGATCTCATCTTGTAAGTTCTGGTAATCCATAGTGGTTCCTTTTGTTGGGTAGGTGAAATAAAAGCGACGCACACAAGGCGCGCCGCTTCATCTGGTTTGCAATGCGGATTCGCCGAAGTCTTCGACGAATCGTGGCGAATTTAGTCGACGCTCATAGTGAGGAGCAGCAGTGCGTCGTGCTTCTTAGCATCGAGTGCGATCTCGCGCGTGATCTCGGTGCCCTTGGGCAGTGCGAACGTGTCATCGGCGTTTGCTCTTTTTGAGCGTGCGGCAGACATTAGCTCATCCTTTCGACGGCATCAAGCTTAATGCGCTCGAAGCGTGTGAGAACGCTTGATTGGCGAAGCTTCGCAGCGATCTCTTTTGCTTTGTTAGCATCGCCTGCTTTTACATAACAAGCGAGTTCTTCGAAGTGGGTGTTGCGTGCTTCATTAGCGTTGGGTGCGAGAGCAGCAGCTTCCTCAAAAAGCATCGCCGCAATGGCGTAGGCGCCTTGATCGCGCAATGCAGCAGCACGGGCACTGAACTCTGCGAAGTGATCGGCTGGTGCCTTTTTAGCCGGTTTCGGTGCAGGTTTTGTTGCCGGTTGTGGTTTAGGCTCAGGCGCAGGAGCGGGTGTTGCAGTTGAGGCGGTTGAGGTCTTGGCGGGTGTGGCCTCCGTGTTCGCGGGCGTTTGCTCTTCTGATGAACTGATCGGCGTACCGACATTCAGTTCGCGCTCCTTCTCAGCGTTCATGGCAGGGCTTGCTTGCGAGGCGAAAGGACGAACAAGTTCCTCGATCTCTTCTTCTGCTGCGTGGCCGACAAGAATTTCGATCTCGGCAGCTTCGCGTAGTTGGTCTTCGCTTGGAGATGCGGCGACAGGAGCAGCCTTAACAGCAGGTTCAGTCGTTTTCTCAGTTGATTCTTCGATAGCGATTTCAGCCGCTTGTTCCTTTTTCGCGAAAGGCTTGCTTGAAGCTTCGTGAGAAACAGGCTTAGCCGCTTGCTCTGCGGACTCAGTGGTCTTAGCTTTCTGGGGCTCGGTCGATTTCGTGGGCTCAACTGGCTTCGTTGCTGTAGGTGAATCGACGGGTGTGGATTCCGTTGCTGTTTTCTGTGTAGATAGAGCCTCTGCTTTTGCAGTGGGTTGTGCAGGCTTCGGCGTGTCTTTTACGGAAACCTTCGGCGATTCAACAGAAGACTTTGCAGTTGCTTTTGGAGCTTCTGAGGCAGTTGGCTTAGCTGGAGTGGAAGCAGTAGCAGTAGGTGTCTTTGCTTTAGTGGTGGCAGTTGCAGAAGCGTCTACTTTCGCTGTTGAAGAAGAAGCTGATGAAGCGGGCGCTGTTTGCTGAGAAGCGCTGGGGGCAGGAGCCGCTTTCTTGGATGCTGTTCCAGGGCTGATTACGCTCGAAGCTTTCGTGCTTTCAGCTGCGATGTCTTTTTTAGGAATCTCGAACGAGCGTTTCGAAGGAACTTTGGCGCGTTCTTTGCTTCCGCTGCGCAGGACCACCATGTAAACGCAGATAGGAATGACGATACAAGCGACCGTGAAGAAAGGGACGATCCATTCAGCGGGGAAGAAAGCAACGAAAATGAAGAACCAAAGAGCAAGAACAGCGAGGGTGCCAAAGGCAAAATAAGCAGCACGGCGTTGAGGGCCGGGGGCACTCAATCGCTTACCTGCGACGATGCCAACGATTATGACCGCTACAATCAGTGCGACGCTGATCCACATGTTCTGCATGCTACCCTTTACTAGTGCTGTTCAAAGTGACACGTGAAACGCACCCATTTTCCTAACGCTACGTTGGTAAATGAGCCCATCTTTATATCTAAGAAAGTATAACATCTTTCATATACTTTATTCAGGGGTTTTATCAGAAGGTTTGCAGGTGGTTTTGGCTTTGAAGCTTCGTGTTGTACTTGAAGTACGGTTCAAGCCGATAATAAAAGCTGTTTGACGCTAGTGAAGAGACAAAGTAGGCGCGATCATGGAACTGAAAAATGGTTACTCAATTGGTGAAGCTGCGAAGGCTTTAGATATTCCCGCCTCAACTATTAGATATTACGAGAAGAATGGGCTCTTACCTCATATTGGGCGAACCGAGGGCGGCATCCGCAGTTTTACGGATGCGGATTTGGATCTGTTGCGTTTGATCGGGCATTTGAAGATGTCAGGCATGTCGCTGAAAGAGATCGGCGAATTTGTACGCCTGAGCGAATTGGGCGATGAATCCATTGAGGACAGACGCGCGTTGGTACATAGACGCCGTGAGAAGATCCTCGAACAGATCGAGGATCTTAACCGCACGCTTCGGTTCATCGAGTATAAATGTTGGTTCTACGATACGGCCTCTGATGCAGGCACTTGCGAAGTTCCGCGCAAGATGCCTAAAGAGGAGATGCCTTCTGAGCTGCTCGCAACCTTGGAGGAGTGCCAAATTCAAGGACACTGAGGTGAACAGGGGTGTTCGCGTTGTTCTGTTCGGGTATATTGGAATGCGGTAATCGTTTGAATGGCAGGGAGTCCACATGGCTATCGGTATCGACAACATTCCGCGCACGATCGATCTGGTGCGCGACACCTCTCATGCGGCAGCGATCTCCGAGGGTTTCCCCGTGCTTCGCATCATCGACCAGACGCAGTTGCCCTATACAGAAGAGTACCTTCATCTGACCGATTGGCGCGAGGCGATCGAGGCGATCAAGCAGCTGAAGGTGCGAGGTGCGCCTGCGATCGGGATTGCGGGTGCAGCTTCGGTGGCGCTTTGTGCTGCGGAATTTTGTGCGACCAACGAAGGGGTCGCGCGTGATGAAATAAAAGATCCTGCTTCTTATTTGGAGTTCATGCGGCAATCTGCCGAACGTATCGCTCATGCGCGTCCTACTGCGGTGAACCTGATGCATATGGTGGATGCGGCGATGGAACTCGTTGAGGAAGAGACTGTTTCAGGGTCTTCGCCAGTTGTTATCGCGGACAAACTCTATGAGTTCACCCAGCAGCTGATCGTCGAAGACGAGAATGCGAACAGGAAGATGGGAGAGCTTGGCGCCGCGTTGCTTGAAGAAAGATCGAGTGTGCTCACCCATTGCAATGCTGGTAGCTTGGCAACAGCATTCTTCGGAACCGCGCTTGGCGTGATCTATGAGGCAGCACTGCAGGGCAAGATAGAGATGGTGTATGCAGACGAAACGCGCCCACTGCGCCAGGGTGCGCGTCTGACTGCGTTCGAACTCGCAAAAGCGCAGGTGCCCGTTACGCTGATCTGCGACGACATGGCTGCAACCACTATGGCGCAGGGGCGTGTTGATGCGGTGTTTGTAGGCGCCGATCGTATTGCGGCGAACGGGGACACGGCTAACAAGGTCGGAACGTTGGGAGTTGCGATCGCTGCTGCTCGGTATGGGATTCCGTTCTACGTGGTGGCGCCCACTTCGACGATCGATGTGAGTGCGCAAAACGGTGAAGACATTCCCATCGAAGAACGTGCGGATTCAGAAGTGCTCGATCCACCTATTCCGGGTGTAAAGGTTTACAATCCTGCGTTCGATGTAACGCCTGCGGACTTGATCACGGCTATTGTTACCGAAGAAGGCGTGGTCGCGCCGGCAGACATCATCTCTGTTGTTATGTAAGGGAAGCGTGCAGGGAAGCCGCTGCCCTATCAAAAGAGGGAAAGAAAGCGGATGATCCTTTCCCTCTTAGTCTTTGGTTTTCTCTAGCGTGTGGTATGTTGTTCTGCCTTTAGACCTCGATCAATTCGTAATCGGCGCTGCCATAGCCCAGGCGTAGTGCATCATCGATGATCTTCTCACCATGGCGTGAGGTGATGCGCTCGAGTAGGGTGTCGCGTCCGGGGTCGTCAGAATTGCGTACGGCGTCAAGGCATGCAGCATCGATAGCCACCGGATCGAGCGAGGCGAAGATGCCGATATCTGCCATGCAGGGATCTTCTGCTTCCGCGCAGCAGTCGCAATCGACCGAAAGATTGCAAGCGATGTTCACGAACGCGATGTTGCTGCCGAAGTGGTTGACCACGGTCTCGGCTGCTTCAGCCATTGCCTCGATGAAATCATCCTGTTCGGCGTGCTTGTCCCAGAATTCGCCCTGGTTCAGGGTTGCTCCACCAGAGTGGATGTTGACCTTGCCCTGGTTGGAAGCGCAGCCGATCGAAAGCTGTTTGAGCGCGCCACCAAAGCCACCCATCGGATGACCTTTGAAGTGAGAGAGCACGAGCATAGAAGCATAATTCGCTAGGTGACCACCTACGCGATTATCCTTCAGCACGCGGCCATTCTCGATCGGGAAGATGATGTCGGAACTCGGACCGTCTGCATCCATGATGTCAACATCGAAATACTCGGTCCAGCCGTGTGCAGCCATGAGCTTTTCGTGCTTTTCGGTGGTATCGCGTGCGCCATCGTAGGCGGTGTTGCACTCGACAACCGTGCCGTCTACCTCTTCGATCATGGGGCGCATGAATTCGGGATGGAGGAAGTTCTGGTTTCCCTCTTCGCCGGAATGGACCTTGACCGCAACCTTGCCTGGCAGCTTCACGCCAAGATGTTCGTAGAGCTTCACGACGTTTTCCGGGGTGATTTCTTTGGTGAAATAAACTTTGGATTTGCTCATAAAGAACACTCCTTTCAGGGTCGGTTTCCCAGCTTACCATAAGCGACAAGGTGTTCACTAAAACGTAACCGTAATCACAGAACTGTAAAAGACACCTCGAAAGCGTATCGAGCATTTCGTAATAACCAGTAAGAGAAGTTGGACAATCAGCTAAGATTGTCTAGGTAGTGTTACGCTCGCAAGAGGGTTTCTAACAACTGAAGCAGGAAGGCATCATGAAAGTTCAAGATCTTACTCTTACCGATGAACTACGGGACATCGTTCAGATTGGCATCATCACCGACGATATAGAACGCACCAAGAAAGGCATGCTTGAAGTGTTCGGTTTAGAGCCCGATGCCGGCGGTCATTCGGTGTACAAGAAATCGATCTATCGCGATGGCAAGATCATCGATGCAGAAGTTATTTCTGCGTTCTATAACTTCTTCAATATCCAGCTCGAATTCTTGCAGCCAGTTGGCGACGATGACACGGTCTGGAGCGATTATGTGAAGATGGGGCAGAATGGCCTGCATCATATTCGCTTCGATGTGACCGATAACGATGTGGTCACGAAACTCATGGCGGAAAAGGGAATCGATGTATGGATGGAAGGCGCTTCGCTCATCGATCCCACCGCGCGTTTTACCTACTACGATTCGCTCGATAAGCTGGGATTCATCGTTGAAGCAGTTACGCGTTCGAAGAATTAGGAGTTACTACGATGGCGAAATCATCTAAACAGGTTGTTCTGATCACGGGCGGCGCAATGGGCCAGGGGCGCACGCATGCTGTTGCGTTCGCAAAGGCAGGTTTTAATGTTGTGCTCATCGACATGCTCGAACCAGAGAACGAGACCTTCAAAGAGACCATCGCACTGGTTCACGATGCGGGTGGCGAAGTGTTGCCGTTGCAGGCGAACATCTGCTCCACGCCTGAAGTTGAAGCGGCGTTCGCTCAGGCATGGGAAACGTTTGGCCGCTTGGATGTGGTGGTGGCCAATGCAGGCATCATCAATTTCGGTTATACCTGGGAATTGAGTGATGAACAGGTCGAGAAGACACTCGCGGTGAACCTAGAGGGAACTTGGCGCACGGATAAATATGCTGCGCTCTACATGCGTAAACAAGGCTATGGACGCATTATCAACATCTCGTCTGTGTCGGGGCTTAAGGGTACCGCGCAGTTGGCAACATATTGCATGACCAAATTCGGCATCATCGGTCTTACCAAAACGCTCGCGCTTGAGCTCCAGAGTGAAGGCCTGCCGATCTACTGCAACGTTGTGTGCCCCACAAAGGTGCGCACGCCTATGTGCGAAACGGAGAGCTACGTTGATTTCGTGAACTCAACGATGGGCAAGAGTTTCACCAACTGGCAAGAGATGTTCGAAGACGAGAAGAATCCTGGCGGGCTGAAGTTCCTCAATCCTGAAGACGTGACGGATATGGTGCTGTGGCTTGCAGAATCAGAGGCTGCTACGAAATTCAATGGTCGCGAGATCGTGGTCGATCGTGGTGCGATGCTGTAAGCTTTGCGGCAGTTAGTCAATGCGGGGCTGTTCCTTTCTTGCGTAAGGCAAAAGGAGCAGCCTTTTTATTGTGCAAGACGATCGAGGCACATCTCGACGAAGTTGGTGTATGCATCCTCGAAATTGCCCTCTATGGGCGGCAAGCCGGCAATACGCATAGCTTCAGCTACTTGTTCGGCGCAATTGAAGTGATTGAATAGCGCAGCCGCTTGATAGATAAGGCTCAAATAGAGATCAGAGGCTTCGTTTGCGCTGCACGAGAGGTGCTTCCGCAACAAAATGCGAATCGATTCGTTCATGAGTGCGAAGTTCTTCTTGAATTCAACGAGACGATCGAGCGAAGTGTTCGTTTCAATGATCGGGATCAAGATGCTTTGATAGCGCAAGAATTCTGGATGGCGTGCAACTGCGCAAGCCCACTCGCGCGCAAATTCAGCATTCGCGAGCTTCTTGCCTGCAAGCGAAGCCATAAGATCGTCGACCAAAGCGCGATTAGCGCGACTATGGAGCGCAAGGAATATCTCTTCTTGGGTTGCCGCGTATTTGTAGAGGTTAGAGCGTGACCAGCCTAGCTCTTTTGCGATGAGCCCCATGTTGATCTCGTGATAGGGCAACTGTGCGAATAGTGTTTCGGTTGCATCCATGATCGCGCTCATGCGTTCAGCTTTTTGTTGCGGTGAACGTGCGCGTTGATAGTCGGCCACGTAAAACCTCCTTATTCATGTTCGCTATTCTATCAAAAGGCTTGCCGTGCTGGTGTAGTAGGTTGGGCAGTTAGTCTTTGAGGTCTTCTTCCAGATAGCGCATGGTTTCGAGGTCGTGCGTCTTCTCTTTGAGACGCTCGTTGGTGGCATCGATATGCTTGATGCGCGCGGTGGTATCAGGCGATGCGTTATCAAGATCGTGCTGAGGCTCGTCGGAGAGCAGATCGTCATGCACGCGTCGCGGATCGAGCAGCATCACGGCGTGGGCGGCATCCATCGCGAACTTGTAATTGAGCTGCAGGACGCGCTGAACATCATGTTTCAGCTGCTTGATCTGTGCAAGCGATTCGCGCCGTGAAGGGCGCTCTTCCCATTTGATCTCCTTCAAGCTAAGGCTATTCGCGAGGTTTTCCATGAACGCTGAATTCATGTGCAGGTAGTAGAGCAGTTGTACCGCACGCCACAGGTTAACGTGGCCGCGTTTGATGCCAAGATCGATCTGCGCGAGCAAGCGACCATCGATACGCTCCAGCTCGATGATCTTCGTGCGGATGGTCGTGGTTCGCTGCGTGCGCATGAAGAGGAAGATCACCATCACCACACAGGTTGCTGCGATGATCACAAAGCCGAGACGGATAACGAGCGCCATGCCGAGCGACGCATCGGCGGAATAGAGTGCGGTGAGCGCCATTTGTGTTCCAGCAGTGATAGAGACCGTTTGGCTGATGTTCATGAGTATGACCAGGTAACACAGCGTGACGACCGTTGGCATGAGAAAGGGGCTCGGAATGAAATGCACAAAGAGTGCGAAGATCGCGATGCCAACGAGCGTGCCTATGGTGCTGTTCTTCGTTGAGCGTAGCGTTTCGTCGTTGTAGGTGTTCAGGATCGTGAAGGCTACGATCGGTATCCAGATGCCGAAATCGAGCCCGATCAGGTGCGTGAGCGCGATGTCGGCCAGCACTGCGATCGTTACGATGGTGGCGAGCTGAAGGGAGAAGCGCGTTTGTGTGTTCTTGAGGCTGATGTTGTCACGCAAGAAATGGTACCGATAGCGAATGCTCTTGAGGAAGGGAGTGGTTTCGTCACGTGAGAGGCGGGTGTCGCGTAAGGTGCGCACGAGCGCTTCAAGAATCGCATTCCATGATTCGTGGTAGCAGGTGGTGTCGAAGCCGCGACGTTCAAGGAATGCTTCAAGCTCGCTCACTATCTCGGAGATGCGTGTGATCTTCTTGGTGGCGACTGCTTCGAAGACGGCGGCCAGATCGGCGAAGTATTCTCGGTTCTTCGACGTGATACTTTGTGCATTCTTGGAAGTAGCGTGGATCAGGTCTGAGATTTGTTCGCAGCAAAGGAGCAGTGCGAATGTGTAGCATTGTCGGCCCGAGAGTATACCGCCTTGGCGCATGACCGTGGCATATTCGGTTTGCGCGTAATCTTGGGCGAGGGTGAACGTTCTTTCGGGTTCAACCTGCGTTTCGAGGGTTGCAGCAGAAGGCTGTGGCTCTTCTGTTGCGCCTGTGGTGGCTGATGGCGAATCATTTGTGAAGGCGGGGTTCGTGCTATTCGCCGGTTCGGTTGCAGATGCTTGTGCTAGGAGGCGGAGTTGAGCGGCTACATCGCCGAAGGCTTCGCGCATGAAGGCGCGATCGCGGGCAAATTCGTCGAGCTTGCCGGTCTTTCTCAGCACGATGCGCATGAGATAGATAAAGGCGGTGGTGAGCGCGATTGAAAGGCCGAGCGCTGCAAGGCGTGGCAAGATCTCACCAGGGGTAATGGGGTAGATCAGCAGGAACAGGTAGCCGAGCCCGAGCCAGTAGAAATTACGGGGAAGGTAGTCATCGGATTGGGTGAGCGTGATGAAGAACAAGTAGCAAAAGCTCATGATTACGAAGAGCACATCGTTGAGCCCTGCGATGCTCGCGCATACGCCCATAAGTACGAACCAGCAAAGACGCCACAGGTAGTTCGCGAACGAAAGCCCGGGGTCTTGGATGATAGCGCGCGAAAAGAAGAGGAAAACGATGCCGAGCAGTGCATCGGCTACGCCAAAGAGGTAATAGATGGTGAAGAAGAGCAGAACGAAAAACACCAGATAAGGAAGGGCATCAAGAAATTTTTCCTTTAAGCTGGCGAAGCTGAATCGTGCTTGTTGTTCCGTCTGTTCTTTCATGGGATTTGATTATCGCACCGAATCCCATACTGTTGCCTTACTGCAATAAAACTACTTGTTTATGGGGGCTTGCATCTTCAAGTCTGCAGGTGAGAGGCTGATGTGTGGTGAAGAAATGGAGAAGAGGCACGTTGAGAGATTGAGGTAAATCAAACAATTTGACAGACGGCTTGCCAGGATTAGTGGGTTACAAGCAAAAGCAAGAGATTAGTTTTCAGTATTAACGGAGTTGACGATATCGGTTAGTAGTTTGACGTGTGCATTGGTGTCATTCAAGCAGGGTACATAAACAAAGTGTTCGCTTTCGATTTTCAAGGCAGGGTCTTCACGCACTTGATGACGCAGCTCGATATCGATGTCGTAAAGCGTTTCGAGGCAGTCGATCGAAAAATTCGGAGCGACCACGAACAAGTGTCCGCGCGGTGCACCGAGTGCTTGAAGGGCTTTGGGAGTGAAGGGGTTAAGCCACGAACGTGCCTTATCGAAGCAGCATTGGAAGCCGATTTCCCAAGTTGTTTCACTCAGGTTTAATATGCGTGCGATTTCTTCAACGGTTGTGAGTGATGTTTGTGCATAAGTGTCACCAGCGCGGATGTCTTTCATGGGGATGGAATGGAAGGCAAAAAGCAGCTTATCACCTGATGCTTCATCAAAACCAGCTGCGCGGATCGAATCGGCGATAGCCTCACTATAGAGCGGGTTGGTACAGTAATCTGAGATCTCGCATATGCGTGGGTGCCAATCGAGGGCGGTAAGAGCGGCGTGTATCTTGTCGAATACAACGCTGGAGGTTGAAAGGGCGCTCTGGGGATAAAGAGGGAGGATCACGAGTTCCTCGCATCCTTGTTCGTGGAGCTCAGCGATAACCTGTGCGACGGAAGGAGAGCCGTAGCTCATGGCGGCGCGCACCAGCATGTCTTCAGCGTGCTCGTCAAGTGCGGTTTGTAGCTGCTGGGCAAGTGAAATCATGGTTGTTTTAAGAGGCGAGCCATTCGGAGTCCAAATGAGCTGGTATTTTTCTGCCGAAGCATTCGAGCGCTTGGGGAGGATAAAGGCTTGAAGGATGATCTTCCACAAGGGGGCGGGCATCGGGCAAATGCGCGGGTCTTGAAGAAATTCGACCAAATATGCGCGTACGGCATCCGCTTCGGGCGCATCGGGTGTGCCCGTGTTCGCTATGATGATACCCCGTTTGCTCATGAAGTACCCAAGCTTCCCTTTGATATACGGCGCAGAAACTGAGGTTGCGCTAACTTTAGTTGAGTTGTTCTCTACTATAGCGAGTGCACATAAGGCTTGCGTCCAGTATTCGATGAAAGCGGTTTGCTCTGTGATGATCGTGACGCCTATTTGTTGCAAGAAGGTATGAAATCAAGATGAGGGCATTGCGTACTGGGCTTCATGGCGAATTCCCTTAAATGGCACAGACGGTTTAAGATATCTATTTGCATGGTATTATTTATACAACATGTTTTATTTATTATGGGCATAGCGTCGTTCAATTGAAAGGCTCCGCGCAAATGCGTCTTTCAGATAGAACACTACTTTGCTGCAACAGAGTTGACGAATAATACGATCTTGTTTGAAAGAAGTAGCATATGGCAAGACCGAAGAAAAGCAATCAGCCTTCCGTGCGCGATCGAATGATCGAGGCCTTTTGGCAGTTGCTCGAGGACAACCAACTGCACGAGATATCAGTTGGGATGATCGTGGCAAAAGCAGGATGTAACAGAGGAACATTCTACTATCATTTTGCAGACAAGGACGAACTCATGCTAGCGGCTCTTGGTCGGGAAGTTAAAGGGCTGCCCAACTGCATTATTTCCGTTATAGCAGGTGATAATCCTGAGGCAGTTATTGAATCGATGATAGAGGGTCATATTCCGCGCCTTTCTCTTTTCATAGAGCAGGGCGGACAAACGATCGTCGAGAAGAACCTCAAAAGCTACGTGATAAAGATCTGGTCAACCTTCTTGCTACCTGAAGGAGGAGAGCTTGACCTCAAATCGCGTCTTATTATCGAACATACAGCGAGCGGCATATTGGGAGTTATCGCTTATTTCAGTGGAGAAAAGCGAGAAAAGATCGATACTATTCCCGTTGATTTTTTGATGGATGCAGCATCAGTTGCGTTGGACCATGTTTGCGCTATTCAGCAGGTGAGCAAAGAAGAGTTGATCGCTCGCTTGAAGATGTATCGCTAATTCTCAAGATTCAATCTGGCTGCTAGATAGGCTGAATTTCATATTTTTCTAGGCGGCTTCAGGTGCTTTGACTCTAGTGCTGGGCATAGTGCCCTTGCGGCCGGTTTTGATCGTGCGGCGATGCAAGAGCGCAATGGCGGGGATCGCGAGAGCGAGCACGCCTCCCATGATGAATCCAGCTTGAGCGCCCCACAGGTCGATCATGATACCTGCCAATGTCGGCCCGATCGCAAGACCGCATGTGCAGCCTGCATTGAGCCAGGTGATAGCTTCGGTCAGGCGTTTTCCCGGAACAGAGCGTTCGCAGGCGCCATTCATCACGATCAGGAAGGGTGCGTAGAAGAGCGCGCCAAAACAGGAGATCACGTACAGACTCACGGCATCGCTGATCAGTATCATCGATCCATAAGCCACGCCGATGCAGATGGCAGCGATCAGCACTTGCTTGTAGTGGGGGATCGCAAGGCGCAAGGTGCCGAACAGGAAGCCTATCGCGATCGAGACGAGCGCCGAGAGTATCAGCGCGCCGCTAGCGATGTTCGGTTCACCCAGTTCTTCAGCGAATGCGACCGAGGTAGTGTCGAAGGTTCCGAAGAACGAGCCGAGCAGGAGCATCAGAATGAAGAGCACCCGTACGATGCGTGAGGAGCAAAAGAGACTTTTCTTCTCGCTTACGGATGTTGAACTGCTGGATGTTGGGTCGTCAGATGAAGCGGTATCCGCTGCTGATCTCCATCCGGGGTGAGGTTCAGTTTCTTTTGCGTGCGTGAGCAACGCTGCGCCGATCAAGAAGCACACACCGCCTACGGCAAGGCCTGCTATTGGAGTAAAAGATGAGGCAAGGAAGATCGAAAGGGCGGGAGCGATCATGAAGCCGATGTCGTCCAAAATTCCTTCATAAGAAAAGATAGTGGTTACATTCGGCGCCTTTTCTCCCAGCTTGCCTGTGCGCAGAAGATAGACCCATCGAGCACGTGAAAGAGCTTGAGCGCTGGGGATGCAACCGACGAAGACCGACGCTATGAACAAAATCCAGAGGGGGCCATGGAATTGAACCGTGATCAGGAGCGCGACCAACCCAGTCAGGCTGACCAGCGCGGCAAAAGGCACTACGCGTGATTGGCCACGTTCGTCGACCAGTTTTCCTAGGCGTGGACCTATCAGGAAGATCGCAAGTGCGATAACTGATGAGACAAGACCCGATTCGAGAAATGAATAGCCAGCCAGCGAAAGCATAGCAACGGTTCCGATGTTCATCATGTAGCCATACATGCGCATCAGCAAGCAAGCGATGTCAAAGCGTCGCGCTGGACGAACGTTCAAGATCGCCCCATATACTTTCAGATCTACTGCAGGCATCGTTCTCTTTGTTCCCGTTCAAATTAGGTGTTGGTATCTTCTGCGGATATGAATGATAGGCACGTTGCAATCGAGATGCAACAAGGTGTTGCTTGAACCCGCGAACGGTATTTTCATAATGGAATTAGGCACTTACATGAAAGGACTCATTATGGCTATGAGCGATACGATCACACAGATCCGAACCGAAAAAGGGCTGACGCAGGAGCAGATGGCGCGTGATCTGTTCGTGACCAGACAAGCGATCTCTCGTTGGGAAACTGGGGAAACATCGCCTGGCATCGATATGGTGAAGTTGATCTGTGTTACCTATTCGATCCCTCTTGAGCGCTTCTTCGAGATGCCAGCAGAGTATTACTGTCAGTGCTGCTCGATGCCAATACCCAATGAATCGCTGCATGGCACTGAAGCAGATGGCTCGCTGAGCGATCACTACTGCAAGTGGTGCTATCAAGAGGGCGATTTTACAGCAAAAGATGTCGATATGGATGAGTTCATCGAGGCTACTGCCCAGATGGAAGCTGATGCGATGGGCATTTCGCGTGAAGAAGCGGTCTCGCTTATGGCAACTTTGCTCCCGCACCTTGATCGCTGGAAGGGCGAAGCCAAGAACTGAGAGAAAAGCGGAGCGTCATTCGTCGATCAGTTGAAACATTTGTCAGTTGAAACGTTTGATGATGCCTGTCTAGAAATCGATCTCTTCCCAGCACTCAAGGGAAAGCCCAGGTACACGTTTGAACTCATTAAAAAGCCGACCTAATGGTCGGCTTTGATTTTGGTCGCGGGGGCTGGATTTGAACCAACGACCTCCGGGTTATGAGCCCGGCGAGCTACCAGACTGCTCCACCCCGCACTATATGTTCCGCTCGTTCCGAGTAAGCTATCTGGTATAACTCGTGAACGAAAAGCGACAGTAAAATATAATAGCCGCCATAACGCTGAAGCGCAAGAAGTACTTCGATCGTAGCCATTCGCATGCGATGAACGGCAAAATGCGCATCTAAATGGCTGCATCTACTTCTTGCACCGCTAAAAGTGAACCTCACATAAAGAGCTACACCACTTCGGTGATGTGCCCTAAGAAGTCCTTCGTGCGATTATGCTGCGGGTGATCGAACACTTCCTCTGGCGTGCCTTCTTCAACGATCACACCGCCATCCATGAAGATCACGCGATCTGCTACATCACGCGCAAAGCCCATCTCGTGTGTTACTACGATCATGGTCATGCCTTCGTGCGCCAACTCTTTCATGACCGAAAGAACACCACGAACAAGTTCGGGGTCGAGAGCGCTGGTTGCCTCGTCAAAGAGCATGACATGCGGATCCATGGCAAGCGCACGTGCAATAGCCACGCGTTGCTGCTGACCGCCGGAAAGCTGACTTGGTTTGTAATCGACGCGTTCAGCCAACCCCACCTTCGTAAGCTCTTCGATCGCTTTCTTCTCTGCTTCTTCTTCGGAGCGCTTGAGCACTTTGCGCTGTGCCAGCATCACGTTCTTCTTTGCAGTGAGATGCGGGAACAGATTGAAGCTCTGGAACACCATGCCCAGCTTGGAGCGAACCTGGTTGATATCAACCTTCGGATCGGTGATCTCGGTGTCTTCAAAGAAGATTTTGCCCGAGGTAGGAGTCTCAAGCAGATTCACACAACGCAAAAGGGTTGATTTGCCCGAGCCGGAAGGACCAAGGATGACCACCACTTCGCCACGATGAACATTCACGTTAACGCCGCGCAAAACTTCAAGTTCGTCAAAGCTCTTCGTGAGGTTCTCAATGCGAACAACTACTTCATCGCTCACTTGATGCATCGCTAATTCCCCCTTCCACTTTCTGTTGCTAATACAGAAGCTGAACCTACGACCTCCGGGTTATGAGTCCGGTGGGCGTTCATGTTGCTGCCAAATGCAGGCGTGCTTTCAACAGCCAGGTTGCCTTGTAGTTCAGGATCTTCTGGTAAGGGCGCTTTGTTTTTCCTACGTTTGTTCTTCTTGCCAGCGTTGCCTGCATCGCGGTCGGCAAGGTGCGCCTCAAGCTTACCCACGACCTTAGCGAGCGGCAAGGTGATAACGAGATAGAAACAGGCCGCAACAATATAAGGGGTGATCGAACCAGTGGTTGCCACGATCGTCTTCGCGTACATGACCACTTCCATAACACCTACGGCAGCGAGCAGCGAGGTGTCCTTGTAGAGCAGGATGAATTCGCTGGTCATAGTAGGAATCACGCGACGTACGGTTTGCGGGATGATCACGAAGAGCATCGTCTGTGCGCCGTTCATACCGAGCGAACGTGAAGCCTCGAACTGGCCCTTAGGGATCGATTGAATGCCCGCGCGGAAGATCTCACATAAGTAGGCGCTCGAGTTCATTGCCAAGACTATCACGCCGAGAGGGAAGGGAGGTACTTGGATGCCTGCAAGCGGAAGTCCGAAGAACGCGATATAGATCTGAAGGAACAGTGGCGTGCCGCGAACGACATTCACATAGGTGGTTGCAAGACCGCGTAGAGCACGCAGCTTCGACATACGCATGAGTGCGAGCAATAGGCCGAAGGGAATCGCGCAGGGAAACGCTACGAGCACGATCGCGAGCGCCATAAAAAATCCCTTGATAACCACCGGGAAGCTCGTTACCAGAACTGTTGGATCGAGGAAGAGATGCAAGAACTTGTTGGAATTCCATGCCTGCACCCAGTCCTGCTCGCCTAAATAGGTGGAGAGCTCTTCGGCGGGGTCGATGCCTACCACATTAATGGCTGGGATCTGTCCGATTTCCTTGCAGTCGCCATTTGCGAGTTCATAGGTGCCCGTAAGATCCATCGCACCGCCGGAAGCAGGGAACTCCACCTCGTATATTTCAAAGCGCAAATATTCGCCGGTAGGAGCTGCTTCATTAAAAGTGGCAACGATCGAATTGCCCTGTATCTGGAAGCTTGCTGCAATGTTGGTGCGGGTCATAAGGTCGGGACCGGAGAGCATGGTGATACGTGCGTTCTTCGTTGAGAACGAAGTGCCCTCGGGCATCGTGAGCGTAATGCTTTTGATGCTTTCGTTGGAGGCAGCCTGGCCTTCCCAAGTGATGCGCGTTTCAGTTGCACCCTTCACTTCGTTAGCGCCATCGGCATTGGGGCGAGCAGTGCATTTGGTGGAATCGAGCGCTTGGGCCGTTGCAGGCTGTGCGCACAAACCCACGAAGAAAACAGAGCATGCAACGGCGATAGCCATAAGGGCAGATATGAAAGAGCGCATGCGTTTTTGCATGATACATCCTTAAATAAAAAAACCCTCCCCAACACGTGGTTGGAGAGGGTTGACCTAAAATACTAGAACCACTTTGCGATCAGTTCATCAACCTTGCCGTTGTCTTTGAGTTTCTGAATTGCTTCGTTCAGAGCCTTGGTCAGTTCGGGATTGTCTTTGGATACAATGATCGCGTACTCTTCGCCCGTTGCACTGGTTGAGACAACCTGAGCATCTTGATAGGCCTCTTTGAGCATCCTTTCGACAACTTTATTATTGGCGCAAACCGCATCAGCTTGGCCAGACTGCATAGCTGCAAAGCAATCGGTGGAGTTGTCGTAGGGCTGAATAGTTGCGTTCGGGTAGTTCTCCTGAGCATAGGTTTCACAGGTGGTTCCACGCTGAACCGCAATGATGATACCGTCTTGGTTCAGTGCTTCAGTAGCGTTCTCTTTGGTGATACCTGAATCCTTCATGGTTGCGATAGCCTGATCGTCGATGTAGTACGAATCTGTGAAATCGACCTGCTTTTCGCGCTCAGGTAAAATGGAGAAACCGGACATGCCGATATCAACCTGGCCGCCGGAAACAACCGCAGGGATGATAGCGTCGAAGCTACCATATTGCTTGATTTCGTACTCCAGACCGAGCTCTTCAGCGAGTGCTTTGCCCAGTTCAACTTCGAAGCCGACAACCTCATCGCCTTCAAGGTTTTCAAACGGGGGATAGTCGGGAGAAAGACCAACTACGAGCTTACCGTCGTTCAGCAGAGTGTAGTCTGTGGATTCAGCCTGGGTATCTTTGGATTCGTTGTTTGAAGAGCAACCGAACAAGCCAATAGACGCGACCAGGGCGAAGAGCACAGCAACTACGCCAAGTTTCTTCATTGTTGCAGTCATAACGTTCCTTTCGTTTTTGAGACGTACTTAGTATATAGCTAAGTTGGTCCAAAACCGCGGATACGTTGCGGTTACGGCAGGTTTTTTTATAAGGAACGCGCGTGTGAGCGGGTGCGGGCAGAAAGCCGCGAATCAAGAATGCTGGCTAGGAATGCTGACCCTCTTGATAGGGATAGGCCTCGATAAGCTCGGAGATGGTAACGAACTTATAGCCCTGGCTCTTCAGATATGGCAAGGCTTCACGAAGCGCAGCAACGGTCTGCGAGCGATCGCCACCGCCATCATGCATGAGGATGACTTCGCCAGGACCTGCGCTTTTAATACGTGAAGCGATGGCATCCGCACCTGGTCGGCGCCAGTCTTCAGTGTCGATATTCCAGCCGATCTCGCCCTGGACCATGCTTCTGAGATCGTTCGCCACGCTATCGTTGAAGTTGCCGCCAGGCGCACGGAAGTAGACGCTTGCATCTTTATTCGTGGCGTTCTTGATGGCATCCATGCCCTTTTGCACTTCTTCTTGGCGTTCTGCTGTGCTCATGAGATTGAGGGAAACACCCTTGCCTGATCCTGCTGCGTGGTCCCACGTGTGGGTAGCAACCTCATGCCCTTCATTGGCCATGCGCACAATTTGATCGGAGTGCGAAGAGATCTGCTCGCCGATGGTGTAGAACGTTGCCTTTGCCCCGTTTTCCTTCAGGATATCGAGGATCTGATCGGTCGAACTGCCCCAGGGTCCATCGTCGAAGGTGAGCGCTATAACCTTTTCGCCGTTGGAGTTGGCATTGTAGTACACCAGGCGATTATCGATCTTTTCCTTGGTGACTTGCTCGATGACCTTGCCCGATTCAGAGCCGGTGCGAGTTACCGTTTCGCCATCCTGACCAGCTAGGAAAACGTGAAGTGCACCATATTGACCAGCTTTTGAATAGCCCGCTGGAATAACCGTTGGAGCTGAATCGGTGTAGTCTTCCATCACATCGGTGCCGTTCGAGACGACCACTTGGTCACCTTCGTTGATGTGCGTTTTCAGGTCGCTAATGGGTTGCTCGTTGATGACAGCCGTGCAACGGGTGCCATCGCCTTCACGGAGCATTGATTCGTCGACTGCAATGAAGTTTCCTGGCGTGACCTGCACGATGTTGTTGTCGAGCAGCCCCTCGATCGAGCGTTCGCTTCCTTCGAGTGTCATCTTCTCGCCATTGACCGTGGCTGTTATAGGCCCAGCGAAAGCAATCTGCTGATAACCGAAGAAGCCACCTACGCCCAGTGCAATTACGATTGCAACAGCAGCGACCACGCGTGGCCATGCTTTAGTGCGCTTGCGCGCATGCTTCGATGTGGTAGTGAGTGGTTTGAAATTCGCAGGTGAAGCTGCTTGTGTGTCGGATGCTTTGTACCGTCCACTTGAGGCAGTATAGTCTTGGTAGCTGTAGGGTTGCGGTGCTTCTTGCGTGTGCTCAACTGCGGTGAAACTTGCGGAATGTCCAGCGTACGATCTTTGTCGGGCATTGGCTGCACCGGCTGCTCTTGAGCGTGCGGCTTGTTCAGCCTGCGGCTCGGAATGGTCGCTCGTAGGCGGGACGGTGCGGAATCTTGCTGATTGACTTGGATGAGCAATGGGGTATTCGGAAGAAACTGCTTGGACTGCGCGCTGTGAGCCAGAAAGAGAAGCACTCGTTTGCCGGTCATGTGCGAGAGCATGTGGGAGTGTACCATCGGAATGTGCTCCTCGCACAGGATAGATTTCGCCCGTATAGAGGGGGCTGCCTGCGCCATGCGGGCGAACCGAACTTTCAAAGGATGTCTCTTCGACACCAAACCCAGACGTTTCATGACCTGGTCGAACATGCTGTTGCATTGCTCTGGCCGCAGGAGACTTCGGATGGGGAACTCCAACGGCGCCGATGGTAGGGAGTGATGTTTGAGAGAGACGGGGGTTGCGATCGTGATTGAAGGACTGTGCGTCTTTCACCATGCGGATACCATTAGTAGAGGAAAGCTCATCACTCTGAACAGTTTCGCGATTGGGCGTACGACGCTGTGGCTTGCGACGGTGCGAGCGAGCATTATCGTGTTGGTGATGTGCTGGTTGATAATCGTGAGGCATGGCTGGTTTTTCGTGATCCCCTCATCGCTCTCTGGGCCGTTTTCGCGCTTATGAAAAACAAGCGCGCCCATAAGGAAATGAACGCGCTTTATTCTACTCGCATTTTGTAGGGATTGTAGGGAAAACTCGCGCTTTTGTTGTGTAATTATTCCATAAGCGCTGTGACCGCTTGAGCATAGGCAATCGGGTCATCGACCGGCATGTTCTCAACGATGAGCGCTTGATTGTAGAGGATGGTTGAATACTGGGCGATCTTCTCCGCATCGCCAGCCTCCTGAGCTTGCTTCAAAACATCGAAGATCTTGTGTTGAGGATTGATCTCGAGCACGCGATCGGCCTTGATGCGTTCGCCATCGGGGCCCATTGCCATCATGCGTTCCATCTCAAGCGAGATCGGTCCTTCAGTGGTAACGGCGGCTGGTGTGTCGGAAAGACGCGTAGAAACTGCTACGCGGGTGACGGCTCCATCAAGTGCCTCTTTCATGGCGTTGAACAGTCCTTCATTTTCTTTCGTGATAGCTTCAGCGGCTTCTTTTTCATCTTCGGTCTCAAGGTCGAGATCGCCACCAGCGACATTCTTCAGCGGGCGCTCGTCAAAACTGTTCATGGACATCATGCAGAATTCATCGACATCCTGAGTGCACAGCAGCACATCGTAGCCCTTTGCCATGACGGTCTTCACGATGGGCATCTTTGCCAGGCGATCGACCGATTCGCCTACCGCATAGTAGATCGACTTCTGATCTTTGGCGGCCTTTTCAAGGTACTCTGCGAGCGTGATCATGCGCTTTTCGGTTGCAGAATAGAAGAGCAGCAGGTCAGAGAGCTTATCAGCATCCATGCCGTAGCTTGAGTAGATGCCGTATTTGATGCCGCGACCGAAGTCTTTGAAGAAACCTTCGTAGGCTTCGCGGTCATCTTCGAGCATCTTTAGCAGATCGGACTTGATCTTCTTCTCGAGCTTTTGGGCGATCGCACGCAGTTGCCCGTTGTGTTGAAGCGTTTCGCGCGAGATATTGAGCGTGAGATCCTGGCTGTCCACCACGCCACGCACGAAGTTGAAGTAGTCGGGTAGCAACTCTTCGCACTTTTCCATGATGAGCACGTTCGACGTATAGAGCGCAAGTCCCTTCTTGTAATCCTTGCTATAGAGGTCGTAGGGCGCATGGCTTGGGATGAAGAGCAGCGCGTCGTAGGAAAGTGTGCCTTCGGCGTGAATCGAGATGGTGCGCAGCGGATTGGCATAATCGTGGAAATCCGACTTGTAGAATTCGTGGTATTCTTCTTCGCTCACTTCAGATTTGCGGCGTTTCCAGATGGGGATCATCGAGTTGATGGTCTCGACTTCGGTTACGGTCTCATATTGCGGCGTATAATCGTCGCCTGCGTCTTCGGGTTTGGGCAGCTCGACGCTCTTCGCGCATTCCATCTTGATGGGGTAGCGCACATAGTTGCTGTAGCGTTTGATAAGGGATTTCAGCTGTGATTCGCTCAAGAATAGATCGAAATCTTCTTCTTCGGTGTTCTCTTTAAGCTCGAGGATGATCTCGGTACCGTGCGTTTGCTTCTTGCCTTTTTTGATAGAGTAGCCTTCAATGCCATCGCTCGTCCAGCTCCAGGACTCATCGGCTCCCCAAGCACGCGAGTTCACCGTTACTTTTTGAGCAACCATGAAGGCGGAATAGAAACCAACACCGAACTGGCCGATGATATCGAGATCCTTGCCTTGATCTTCGGCGTTTTCGGTCTTGAATTCCTGGCTTCCAGAATGAGCGATCGTGCCGAGATTCTCTTCAAGTTCAGCTTTCGTCATGCCGATGCCGGAGTCTTCCACGGTGATCGTGCGTGCGTCTTTGTCGAAGGAAACCTTGATGAATAGGTCGTCTTTTGCGACGGTGATCGAAGAGTCGGTGAGGCTCTTGAAATAGAGCTTGTCGACCGCATCCGACGCGTTCGAAATGAGTTCGCGCAGGAAGATCTCACGATTCGTGTAGATCGAGTTGATCATAAGATCGAGCAGTTTCTTGCTCTCAGTTTTGAATTGTTTCATACATAAGCCTTTCTTGTGAAGGGTACGCGCGTGTAGCCTACCGAAGGGCAGGCTGCAGATTCATCACGAAAAAAGTTAGCACTCTCGGGGCGAGAGTGCTAAGAAAGTAAGCGCTTCATGAAGAACATGCACAAAAACATCACAGTTTGCGTGGTTGTTGCAGTTCAACTAAGGCAGCCAGAACCTAAAGACTACGTGCTTTTGCAACTGTGGCACGCACTGCGCGGGTGGTGGTGCCGCGGAAGGCACCTTCTTCAAGTGTCTCAACGCCAGCGATGGTCGAGCCGCCGGGGGAACAAACTTGATCCTTCAGTTTGCCGGGATGCTCACCCGTCTCAAGTACCATCTTTGCGCTGCCAAGCACGGTTTGCGCAGCGATCGTTTGCGCTTGTGCGCGGGGCAAACCTTCAGCAACCCCGCCATCAGCCAGTGCTTCGATGAACATGTAGACGAAAGCGGGCGCACTGCCACCTACAGCGCTGGCGGCATCCATGAGAGGTTCGGCAAGCTCGATCGCAAGCCCGAAGCTCTCGAGCAGCTCCTTCACGATCTTCATCTCTTCAGGGGAAACGAGATCGCCGGGGCAGAATGCGGTGGTTCCTTCACCTACCAGTGCTGGTGTGTTGGGCATGACCCGTACGATCTTCTGCGGATGACCGACTTTTTCGCTGAGCCATGCGAGAGTTTTGCCTGGTGCGATGCTCACCAGGATCTGGTGTTCGTGCAAATGATCCTTGATCTGGTCGATCACTGCTTCATACTGCTGTGGCTTCACGCAGAGAAACACGATGTCGCTCTCTCCAGCAACGAGGGTGTTATCGGTGGTAGTCTGGATGCCTAGGCGCTCATGCGTTGCGTTCGCATGCTCAAGGGTTGAATTCGAGCCGTAGATCTCGTCGGGTGAAACGAGGCCCTTCTTGATGATTCCTGCGATAATGGCTCCTGCCATGTTGCCACAGCCGATAAAACCAAGTCTCATGTTTCCTCCTCAAACGCGCCTAAGGGCGTGATCTGATACGATTGCGCTTGCACGTTCGAGCACAGGGGGGTTCGTGCATGCGCGATGTGCGTGTCTGTGATCGAACAACCTTATAATAGCGCGCATATCTATTGCGTCCATCGAGGTATGATTACCCTTTAGCAACGCTTTGTTTTCAGCGAAACAAACTTCGCAGGCTTCATGCAAGTCTTTGAGCGCTTGGCGCTAGACTGACAAAAAAAGAGAAAGGGGCAAGCTATGGCTTCCCAGGAAAAAGCAGAAAAGAATTGGTCGCTCATCGTACCGGGTGTGCTGCTCATCTTCTTCGGCGCGCTGTGTGCGTTCTATCCCGGCATCACGCTTCTGAGTGTTACCTTCGTAGCTGGCGCTGGCTTCGTCTTCGCTGGTATCGTGAACATCGTATCCTACGTGCGCGAACGCAAAGCAGCAGAGCTTTCGGGCTGGTATGTAGCTTACGGCATCTTGGATATCATCATCGGCTTGATGCTGGTCGTCCATCCGCTCGCAACAGCCTATGTGATTCCTTGGCTCATTGGCGCATTTATCATGGCGTACTCTATTGTGGAGTTGTTCGCCATCATCGCCTCACGTAAGCAATTGGGTTCAATTTGGGGACTCGGATTGGTTTCAGCTATTTTGAGCTTGCTCGTGGGCATCTGCTTCTTCGTCTTTCCTGAAAGCCTCGCGATCTTCATTGCGGTCTTTGCGGTCATTCGTGGCGCAACGCTGATCGCTTCGGGGTGGAGTGGTTATCAGCCGGTCTAGGCGACTGCTCTTAGCTCAGCGCCTCTCGGATCAGGTTGCCAGGCAGCGCACGGGTGCTGTGGACAGCTTTTGCGCGATACGCGTCAACGTTCTCCATTCGTTCATAGATTTATTACACTTTCGTAAGCCCTCCGTACCAATCGGAGGGCTTATGTGCGCTTGGCTTTGCGTTAAGGCTGCTGCGTACACAAGTTATGGTATACAGGTAAAAGAAACCACTCTGTATATTGTTGCGTGTTCGTGAAAGTGTTGTGGCATCTATGCTCTCTAAATTCAGCGTCAAACGTCCCTATATCATCGTTGTTGCCGTCATTATCGCGCTTATTCTCGGCGGTGTTTCATTGAGCAAGATGAAGACCGACTTGCTTCCCGATATGGATATTCCCTATCTTATGGTCATGACCACAGATCCTGGTGCAAGCGCCGAGAAAGTCGAGACCGAAGTGACCGAAGTGCTCGAAAGCACGCTCTCGACGGTCAATGGCGTGACCGAGATCCAATCTCAGAGCGCCAACAACTTCTCCATGGTGTTTCTTGAATTCGAAGATGGCACCGATATGGATTCAGCTATGGTGAAGGTGTCTTCGGCGGTCAACGAGATCGAATCGCAGTTGCCCGAAACGGCTGGTTCTCCCAACTACATGGAAATGAGCATGGACATGATGGCCACGCTCTATGTTGCCGCGAACTATGAAGGCAAGGATATCTATGAGCTTTCGGAGTTCGCTGAAGACACGCTCTCGCCTGAACTTGAACGCATCAACGGTGTTGCTGATGTTTCCGTGGTGGGGTCAGCGGAGCAATCCGTCGAAGTGCGCTTGAGTGATTCGAAGATCGAAGACATCAATAATAAATTGCTCGGAAACGTTAATTCCGAACTCTACGATGCGAAGAAATCGATCGATGAGGGACGTTCCCAGATGGCTTCTGCGGAGAAGTCGTTGAAAGAACAGCAGGCGAAGCTTGCTGATCAAGAAAAGGCAACTACCGATCAACTAGGTCAGGCTATTTCGGGTTTGACCATGGGCATCTCTTCGGGCACCGCACAAGTCGCTGCGCTTTCCTCGCAGATCCAGGCGTTGCAAGCTCAGCTCGTTCAGGCTCCCGATGCGGCGAAACCAGCCCTGCAACAGCAGATAGCGGCACTCCAAGAACAGCTCACGAAAGCTACGAGCGAGCTAACCGATTATCAAAACCAACTGGCCGTGGCTGAAGCGGGCGGACTGAGCGCTGCAAGTCAGTTCGGCAGTGGAACGGCACAGCTCGCGAATGCACTGACCATGCTCGAACAGAACAAGAAGCAACTCGACGAAGCGCAGGCGCAGTACGAGGATGCGCGCGAAAAAGCCATCAAGTCGGCCAATATCGATGCGCTGGTAGACAAGAACACGCTTGCGAGCATGATCAAGGCACAGGATTTCTCGATGCCTGCAGGATATTTGGGTAATTCGAACGACGATGAACAGTGGCTCTTGCAAGTGGGCACGAATATCACGAGCATCGAAGACCTTGAGAATCTGATGCTCGTCGACCTTGACGGCGTAGGTGAGATTCGCCTTAAAGATGTGGCCGATATTACCGTGGTTGATAATGTGGGTGACGCCTACATGAAACTCAACGGCACCGAAGGCGTATGCCTTATGGTGTACAAGAGCTCAACTGCCAGCACGAGCGACATTTCGAACGCTTGCAAAGCGAAGATAACTGAACTGCGCGAAGATTACCCGGGCCTTTCGCTCGACATCGTGAGCGATCAAGGTTCGTATATCTCGCTCTACATCAATTCGATCTTGCAATCGCTGCTTTTGGGTGCATTGCTTGCTATCGTGGTGCTTGCGATCTTCCTGCGCGATTGGAAACCGACGCTCATCGTGGCGTTCTCCATCCCGTTCTCCGTGCTCGTTGCGCTGCTATTTATGTATTTCTCGGGCATCTCGCTCAACATCATGTCGCTTGGTGGCATTGCGCTCGCTATCGGTATGTTGGTGGATAATTCCATTATCGTGCTCGAGAACATCTATCGTTTGCGCGGACGCGGCATTCCAGCGCAGCGTGCGGCAGTGCAGGGTGCAAAACAGATCACCGGCGCGGTCATCGCTTCAACGCTTACTACCATCTGCGTCTTCTTGCCGATCGTCTTCACTACGGGCATCGTGAACCAGATGATGCTACCCTTCGCGCTCACGATCGCCTATGTGCTGTGCGCATCGCTCGTGGTGGCGCTTACGCTCGTCCCTAGCTTGTCGCGCTTCGTGTTCAGGAATTATCAGCCACGGCGCAATAAAGGCTTTGAACGCCTTCAGGATGCTTATGCGCGTTCGCTCAATTTCTTCTTGCAGCACAAAGCCATTCCGCTCGTGGTCTCAGTGGTACTCCTCGTGGTTGCTGTGGGTGGTGTGTTCAACATGGGCATCACCATGGTGCCAACCATGACGGGCAAGAACATGTCGGTCACGGTTGTGATGCCTGAAGATGTGGAGAAGGAAGATGCGTATGCCATGGCGGACGAGATCATGGATGCCGCTGTGAGCATCGATGGCGTGGGAAATGTGGCAGCGATCGATGGTACGAGCTCCCTCTCAATGGTTTCGAGCGCCGCTTCTGAGGGCAGCGAAGATGCCTACGAGATGTTCATGTTCTATCTGCAGATGGATGATTCAGTCACTACGGAACAACAAGTGCTCGATATCGGTAAAGAGTTATCGGATAAGACTGCAGGACTTGATTGCGAAGTGATCACGGATGCTTCTTCGTCGGATGCTATGAGCTCGATGCTCGGTAGCGGTCTTTCCATCACGATCACGGGTCCCGACCAAGAGAAGCTTCTCGCCATGAGCGAAGACGTAATGCGCATCGTGGATGAGGTAGATGGTTACACCGAGATCGAGAACGGCATGGAGGAGGCTGACAAAGAGCTGCATCTCATCATCGATGAAGACGCACTCACCAAGAAAGGCTTCACGGTCGCGCAACTCTACCAGGAGCTTTCCGGCATGCTGAATACTTCAACCACGTCGAGCAAGCTTACTGTCGATGATAGGCAGATGCAGGTTGAGATCATCGATGAAACGCACGTTCCTACGCGCGAAGATATTCTCGATACGGTCGTTACGCTCAACAGCCAAGCAGGTGAGGCCGTCGATGTGAAGATCGGCGATGTTGCGCAAGTGGAAGAAGGGGTGGCTTCTAACGCGATCGTCCACTTGAATTCGGACAAGACGATGACGGTTACTGCGGAGATCGAAGACGGGTACAACAACGCACTTCTTTCGCGCGAGCTCTCCGAGAAACTTGATGCATATGAAGTGCCTGATAAGTATCAGATCTACTATGGTGGCGAACTGGACAACATCAACACCATGTTGGAGCAGATGCTCTTGCTTCTGATCTTGGGCTTCGTGCTCATTTACTTGATCATGGTGGCGCAGTTCCAAAGTCTCCTTTCGCCTTTCATCATCATTCTTACGGTTCCGTTGGCCTTCACTGGTGGCTTCTTCGCGCTGTGGTTCAGCGGTGAAGGGCTTACCATGCTCTCGCTCATGGGCTTTGCGGTATTGATGGGCACGGTGGTGAACAATGGCATCGTGTTCGTTGACTATGTGAATCAGCTGCGCCGCGGTGGACTGGAGAAACATCATGCGCTTGTTGCTGCAGGTAAAACGCGTATGCGCCCTATCTTGATGACTGCGCTCACAACCATTTTGGCCATGTTGCCAATGGTGTTCAGCATGGCTATCGGCGCGAGCATGGAACGCGGCATGGCGCTTGTTGTAGTCGGTGGTCTTGTCTATGCTACCTTCATGACTCTCTATGTGGTGCCGATCATGTACGATCTGTTGTATCGTCGAGTGCCTACCGAGGTCGATCTGGGCGATGAGACGCTCGACGATGATCCAGGTGATGCACAAGCGTTCCTCGAATCACTTCAGGCGAAGCATGCCGCGCAGATCGCCGACCACCCGCAAACAACTTAGGTGACGTAGGTGACAAACTACCCGGTCGTTCGCCATCCTTAGCGGGTGACAGATAGTGTCGGGAAACTTTCGGATATGTAACAAATCGTGCTTGGGAGCAAGGTTGTGTTCGCGCTGGTCTAGCATGAATTATGCTCGATTACAGGGAAGGTGATCCGAATGGAAAACTCACAATATACACTCTATGTTAAAGCTGGCTGCCCCTTCTGCACCAAGGTGCTCAATTTTATGGATCAGCACGATATAATCTTGCCTATCATGGATATCAGCCTCGAGCCTTATAAAGACGGCTACGATAAGCTCATCGATCTGGGCGGTAAGTACCAGGTGCCTTGTTTGGATATCGACGGCAAAGCGCTCTATGAATCAGACGACATCATCGTCTATCTGAACAAAACGTTTGTAGAGAAGAACTAGGGCGCAACCCTCGATCCCTGCTTGACGATCGGGATCGCAGATTGCAAAACAAGAAAAGCTACCAAAGCTAAAAGAGACTGAGCCGTCTGGTTCAGTCTCTTTCTCATTTCGCTTAGGTATCGAGCCTAATCGAGAAGGCTCTACGACTCTTCTTCTTGATGACGCTGCGCTTCTTCGTAGGCTTGATAGGTGAAGAGCTCCCATTGTTTGCGCCCTGTTTTCGCTACGGTGTCCAAGATGATGCCAGCAGTGAAGGAAAGCGCACCGCAAATCACCAATGCGATCGCGAGGATGGCAGTGGGGAAGCGCGGAACCAATCCCGTTTGGAAGTATTCTGCGATAACCGGGATGCCAGCGATCAGGCCTAACACGATCAAGATGAGCGCGAGCCAACCGAAGAACGCCATAGGCTTGTGGTCCTTGAAGAGCGACGCAATTGCGCGCAACACCTTTGCGCCATCGCCGAAAGTGGAGAGCTTTGAGTAGCTCCCTTCCGGGCGATCGCGGTATTCGATCGGTACGTCGGCGATGCGAAAGCGCTTGTCAACAGCGTGAATTGAAAGTTCGGTTTCGATCTGGAAGCCTTCAGAGAGAACGGGCATGGTCTTCACGAAGATGCGGTTGAACGCGCGATAGCCCGTCATAACATCGTCGAACGCATAGCCATAGATCACCTTGATCAGCCAGCGTACCAGGTTGTTGCCGAATCCATGGAAGGCGCGATCGTTCTCTTCGCCATAGGTGCCGTTCGAAAGGCGATCACCTACGGTCATGTCTGCGGTGTCATTCATGAGCGGTTCGAGCAAACGTGGCGCTGCTTCGGCGGGGTAGGTGTCGTCGCCATCGACCATGATGTAGTAATCGGCATCGATCTCGCGGAACATCTGACGCACCACGTTACCTTTGCCTTGGCGTGGTTCAGTGCGCACGATGGCACCGTGGTCTTCGGCAATAGCAGCAGTATCGTCTTTAGAGTTGTTGTCGTAGACGTAGATGTCGGCATCAGGCAGCACGCGCTTGAAATCGTCGATCACTTTTCCGATCGTGACCGCTTCGTTATAGCAGGGGATGAGCACCGCAACTGTATCTGCCATCGAAGCTCCTCTTCGCTCGAATCTATTCGTAGGTGAACACATATTATACTCAAGTTGAGAGCCACGTTGTAGCATGCCAACCTGCGGAGGTGCAGAGCAGGGCATTTTACTGCGTGAAATTCCGTGATGTTTGCATAGGGAATGCTTCCTTTTACTGGCGAAAAATGTTACCAGAACGTATACTTAAAGCACTTTTCCCGCCGCTCTGCGGATCACTCTTTTACCTAGGATAAGGAGCGTTCAGTGAGCGAGAAAAAGCGTAAACCTAGAACACGTCTCTCTCGAGGCGTTTTTGTTTCGATGTGCCTGGTGGCAGCTTTTGTTCTAGCTGTCGGTACGGGCATCTTTGCTCAGTACACCCAAAATAACTCTTCAGGAACTACCGAGCGCCCTTCTGCAACGAACCTTGATGATTCTGTCGCTGAAGTGAGCACGTTCAAGAAAGACCAGACCAAACCCCTTGAAATCGAGAACGATCCCGATCTTGGTGATTATGAGAAAGACACCGTGCTCGTTCTGGTCGACAATGAGCAGGAGCGTGATCAAGTAAGCAATTTGCTTGCCGAAAGCGAATTCGTTCCCGCACAAGATGTTTCAAATCAGGATGTTTCAGCAGGTTTCGTACGGGTTGAGATCGAGAGCGGCACTTCTATGAAGCAGGCGATCGAATCACTCGAAAAACAAGGACTTCAGGCTCAACCAAACTACGTCTACCATCCTCTTGAAGATGCTCCTGATGCTTCCGTGGCGGGAGCGATTACTAACGAGCAGTCTCATTCAAGTGAAGACCTTGTGGAGACTGCTGGTCAGACGTTTGCTGCCAACGAGCAAGGCGCGATCGACCAGGGCGCTTCTGCCCAGGATGCTTCAACCCCCCTGAACGATCTTGATGCGGTAGCTCAGCTCTTCACGGGTGATCCTGATTCTGCGACAACTTCTGAAAGCGCCGTCGAAGTGGACGACGCGACGTTCGCATCCCAAAGCAGCACAAGCGGTGCTTCAAATGCGATCAGCGTCAACGACCCTGGGGCTTCGAGTCAATGGATGCTCCAGTCCATGAATCTCTATCAAGCATGGAAGATCGTCAAGGGCAAGGAAGACAATGCAACTTCGCCAAGCGTTTCTGTTGCGGTCGTGGACACGGGCTGTCTCTATACGCATGAGGATCTGCAAGGGAATATCCGTGCAACCTACAATTCTGATACGGGGCAAATAGGAATCGACCAGATTACCGATGCTGATGGGCATGGCACACACGTTGCGGGGATTGTTGCTGCTGATGCGAACAATGGAAAAGGCGTGGCGGGAACTTCTTACGATGCGGGCCTTGTGATCGTCAAGGCGAGCGAAGGAGAGACGAGGAATTTCAGCACGGCGACCCTTGCTCAGGCATACACCTGGCTCTTGTCGAGTGATGGCTCGCAAACGATCGCTCAAAAGTATAACGTGCGTGTTGTGAACATGAGCGTAGGCGGCGAAGCGACGGTCAAGCCTGACAACATCATGTACAAGAACATCACGAAAGCCAAGAATGCTGGCATTCTTACAGTTTGTGCAGCGGGGAATCAAGAGGGCAACAGCATCCCGCCCTATGATTGCATCCCTGGTGATTATGAGGACTGCTTGACCGTGATCAACCTTTTGAAGGACGATGCAGGCACTCCGAACGATTCCTCGGGTACGATGCATGTCGAGCGCTCAAGTGGGTCGAACTACAATGGCGAATCGAGCACAGCAAAGAATATCTCTGCTCCAGGAACGGCGATCTACAGCACACTGAACAACAGTGATTCGCTGTCATATGGCTACAAGAGCGGTACATCCATGGCTTCGCCGGCTGTTGCAGGCGTTGCTGCGCTGCTCTTCGCGTACGATCCAAGCTTAAGCGCGCAAGAGGCACGCGATATCCTTGAGCAAACGGCAACTGATATTGGCGCGGAAGGCTGGGATAGGGAAACGGGATATGGTGAAGTGGACGCTTACCATGCGTTGCAAGTTCTGAGCGCCGAGATCAAGAATGAAGAAGTGAGTGAAGGGGCAGTTATCGATCTGCGCGATGCGAGCGGCGAGGCGATGGATCCTTCAGAATGGACTTGGACTTCTGATAACCCCACGGTGCTTGCGGTCGATGCAGATTCTGGTGCACTTGAGGTAAAGGGTTCTGGATACGCAACGCTCAGGGCAACGCATAAGCGGGTTTCGAGCAGAACGATTGAGAAGCAAGTGCGCACGGGCGATGCCGCTCCGGTCATCGATCTCTCTACGGTAACGGTGAACAACGTGTCTGAAAGGACATTCACCGGTGAAGCGATCACGCCCGTTCCTGCGGTCTATTCAAGTGATGGTCGCCTGCTCGTTTTGGGGCAGGACTATGAACTGCAATACGGAAACAATATCGCAGCGGGATATGGAACGATTATCATCTCACCTGCCCCGAACAGCGCGGCAACGCGATTCAAGATAGTGAGGTTCAGAATCGCTCCTGTGTACTTCACCTCCTTGAATACTGCGATCAGCGGCGTGCGGGATCTTTCCTATACTGGTGCTGCGCAAACGCATAGTGGCGTGAGCGTTGCGTTCAATGGAAAAGTGCTGCAAAACAACGTTGATTACACCATCGAATACCGCACGCTCGATGGCGCAGTCGTTCAGCCTCGTGCAGAGGGTGATTACAAGTTGGTCGTTAAAGGCAAGGGTAATTATGCCGGCACGAGAGAGATAGCCTTCAGTATCGTCCGATCGCAAGGAGGCGATCAAGGGGGAGACTCTGGCAACACGGGCAATACGGGGAGCGCTGGTAACACAGGTGGCAACCAAGGAAGCACTACCGGCAACGCTGGCGGAACGTCAGGAACAACGGGTGGCAACACGGGAGGTTCAGGAAACACGGGCAATTCTGGCTCTGCTACAACTCCTGCTCAAACCCCCACGAACGCTCCAGCTGTAACGGGCGCCTGGAAGAAGTCGGGCGGCAAATGGTGGTTCTCCTACGATGCCAAGACCAAAGCTGCTCAGAACAGTAAATCCTGGCCAGCCAATGAATGGGTGTCGATCAAAGGCAAGCGTTATTACTTCGATAGCAAGGGTTATATGTCTGCGAATTGGCGACAGCTCAATAGCAAGTGGTACTACTTCGCGGGTGACGGAGCCATGCGAACAGGCTGGCAGAAGGTTAAGGGAACTTGGTACTACCTTGGAAGCGATGGTGTCATGCAAACTGGCAAGAAGACCATCGGGGGCAAGGCTTACCTTCTCGATTCTAGATCTGGTGCCATGAAGACCGGTTGGAATCATGAGGTAGAGGGCTGGCGTTACTACGCCTCATCAGGCGCGATGGCCAAAGGCTGGGTCAAGACTGGTGGCAAATGGTACTATCTCGATTCTTCGAGCGGTGTTATGAAGACCGGATTCTATGATGTGGGCACATCCCGTTACTGCTCCAATAGCTCAGGAGCGATGCTCACCGGCTGGCGGATGGTTTCTAACAAGTGGTATTACTTCAATGGTTCTGGTGCCATGCAGAAGAACAAATGGATCGGCAACTATTACGTTAAACCTGATGGTGTGATGGCTACAAGCACCTGGATCGGCAAGTATCATGTGAACGCGAGTGGCAAATGGGACGCCACTCGATAAGAGGTTGACCTGGAGCGACAAGGGTCGAAGCGAGAGCAAAGATGCCTAGTCGCACCCGATGAAGACGAAGGATGGCAGTTATGCAGAAGATTAAAGAGCAAACTTGCTTCACGGTTAAAGCTGCGCTCGTGGCAGCTCTGTTTTGTGCGCTGATCGTGCTCGTTCCTGCGCATGCCTTCGCCCTGCAAACTGAAGAAACTGGCACGCGCCAAGTTACCGTTAAAGCGTCGATCAGCAATACCTACACGGGTCCGCTCACCGCTACCGTGACCTACGATGACAATTTCAAAAAGGGCGAGAAAACAGCCTTCACGATCAACGTTTCGAACAATACCAAAGCGCTCAAATACAAGCTTTTTTCGTTTGAGATCAGAACGCCAAGTGGTTTATCTTCGGTTGTAGACACATCACAAGGGCCGTATTTCTCTTTTAGAGACAATGGGACGTTCGAGTTAGAGATCTCTTCTGCGGGCACGTATGAACTGAGCATCCAAGTAAACGAATATACTCCCAACGAGGATGGCACGTTGAAGTTCGAAGATCCTGCTCGTTTCAGGGCCGTATTTACGGTGCCCGAGACGGGCGATTTTTCCACGATAGAGTCGCGCGTTAACGAGATCGCCGCGCAGTGTCAGCAGGCGTGCGGGGATGATGAATACGCCAAAGCACTGTGGCTCAACGATTGGATTATCGACAATACTACCTATGATTCCGAAGGTATTAGCAGTGGTGCCGAAAGCGTTTTTGGCAAAGGGGTCGGAACGTGCGAGGCATATCACGAAGCGTATGTCATGCTCCTGAATAAAGTTGGGATTCAGACTAGACGGGTTGATAGTGCTGGAGATGATCACGTGTGGACGGGCGTCCTGATCAATGGGAATTGGTACAACGTTGATACCACGTGGAACGATAGCCCGTCGTTGAGTGATTTTTATCCTGATGTGCGTCATCTTTATTTTGCGTTACCTTCTAGCATCATGCAGACGGTGCACAAAAACTGGGATGGGCAATACCTGGTTAGTTATCCCAACAGAGCTCAATTTGATGCTTCTTCATTTGCTGATAACTATTTCATCAAGTCGGGCAAGGTCGGGCAGTATGTTGATCCTTATTATGGCGAAAGTGGAGCGTATAGTGTGTCGGCTCACCTTGCCAACAAGGAGACCTCATTCGAACTTGACGCAGTGAAGGACAGTTGGCCCGATGATTATAAGAATGTGATCTACGGCCTGGTTGCCCATCAGCTTGAAGCACATGATTGGGGCAATGGGATTCAGTTGAGCGCGAACTATTCCAACAGCAAGCTCTGCTTCAGCGTTACGTACAAATCAGATGGTTCGGGCGATACGGGTGATACTGGGGATAGCGGCAACACCGGCGATTCTGGCAATACTGGTGGAGACTCCGGCAACACGGGTGGCACCGGTGACACTGGCAACACGGGCGGTAACCAAGGAAGCAACACGGGGAATACCGGCAACAATTCTGGCAATACGGGCGGGTCTTCAGGTGGAAGCTCGGGGAACACCTCAGGTGGTACCGACTCTGGAAGCTCATCGAACGGGAGTGGTAGCAATAACGCAGGCAATCCAGGGAGCTCAGCAGCCCAGACTCCTGCAAAGGCTCCCACGGTAACGGGCGCCTGGAAGAAGTCGGGCAGCAAATGGTGGTTCGCTTACGATTCGCGTTCGAAAGCGTCTCAAAAGAAGTCTTGGCCGACCAACGAATGGGTGTCCATCAAGGGAAAGAAATATCACTTCGATGCCAAGGGCTATATGCACACGAATTGGCAGCGGCTTGATGGCAAGTGGCGCTACTTTGCGGGCGACGGAGCCATGCGAACAGGCTGGCAGAAGGCCAAGGGAACTTGGTACTACCTTGGAAGCGATGGTGTCATGCAAACTGGCAAGAAGACCATCGGCAGCGCAACTTACTATCTGAATCCTTCTTCGGGCGCGATGAAGATCGGCTGGAATAACGAGTCTTCTGGCTGGCATTATTACGCTTCTTCGGGCGCGATGAAGACTGGCTGGCAGAAGGTGGGAGGCAAGTGGTATTACCTCAATCCTTCGAATGGCGCCATGAGGACCGGTTGGCTCGATGTTGGCGGTAAAACGTATCTTTTGCGACCTTCATCAGGCGCGATGATCACGGGTTGGGCGCGAGCTGATGGCGTATGGTATTACTTCAATGGTTCTGGCGTCATGCAAAAGAGCAAATGGGTCGGCAACTACTATGTAGGTTCTGATGGCGCAATGGCTACGAACACTTGGATCGGCAATTACCATGTGAATTCAAGCGGCAAATGGGATAAGACAAGGTGATGCCGCCGAACGGTTTCTTTGCTTAACTTCTTCTTAATGGCGGAAGAGCCCTTTTATAATGTTCGAGCGAAAAAGCAAACGTATGAGTAGTTGTAACGCAAAGCAGATTACGAAAGAGGGAAGGTTTTGAAGAGCACAAGCAGATCATTGAGCAGGCAAGTATTTCAAGTATTTCTTTCGGTTGTTCTCATTGTCTCTCTTATGCCGGCACTTGCACATTCTGCATATGCCGATGAGATCGAAAACGCAAAGAGTGGCAGTGAGGCTGTAGAGCAAACTGCTGCCGTTGACCAAACGAGCAGTAAAGCTGAGCCTCAAGCGCTCGGGTTCGTCTATTTCGAAGAAGCCGATCTTATCGCAGGTGCCCCGCAAAAGGTGGCTATTGCTATCGACAATGATGCGATCACGGTTGCTTCTGCGGTGCTTACCTACCAAGATCCTAGCGGCGTGCAACACGAGCTTTCTGTAGAAAAATGCGTGGATTCTGCTGCGCTGTTCACGCTTCAGACTGAAGGCGCAGGCACCTATCAACTGCTTTCGATGGTGGCGCAGGCAACGACAGCGTCAGGCGAGCAGAAGACTTACTCGATCGATCTTGCCAAAGAAGGTGCCAACTGCGCATTCGAAGCGCAACAAGACACGGGTATGACCCTTCGCGCACAGTCTGAAGTTGAAGAAGCATCCGATGGCGCTATGTCCATCTATGCGCTTAACGATGAAGGGGAACTCGAAGGAACGAGCGATCTTGATACGGCAGCGGGTATCGTGGCT